>OGXF01000129.1_pt1 | contig 70338 bp, 76 predicted proteins | sample 1576191 | NCBI WGS metagenome assembly OGXF01 (sample SAMEA3541545, study PRJEB24748) | human gut metagenome | biome: human gut; feature: human-associated habitat; material: faeces | place: China | collected 2012
ATGGTTTTGTTGCTGTTTTACAGATGTATTCGATATCTTGTAATCCCATTCCAAAGTTAGGAACGAAGCTTCCATCCATAACATCTAGATGGAAGATATCGATTCCTCCTTCTTCTAAATCTTTTATTTCTTTTTTTAGTGATGCAAAATTTGCACACATCATACTTGGACATAATAATTTTTCCATATTAGCTCAAATCTTCTCCGTTACTTTCTATGACTTTTTTATACCAATAAAATGAGTCTTTTTTATAACGATTAAACGTACCATTTCCTTCATCATCCATATCTACATAGATAAAACCGTATCGTTTAGTAATTTGACCACTTGATGCAGAAACAAGATCAATAGCGCTCCAAGTAGTATATCCAATCACATTTACTCCTTCAGTAATTGCTTGTTTCATAGAATTTATATGTTGTCTTAAATAATCAATACGATAAACATCATGAATTTTATAGTCATTGGTCAATACGTCTGTTGCGCCCAATCCATTTTCAATAATTAATAGAGGCATTTGATAGCGCCCATATAACTCATGTAATACATATTTTAAACCATCTGGATCCATTGCCCAATCCCATTCGCTATATTGTAAATATGGATTCCTATTGCCAATTGATAAGTTACCTTTTGCCATATCTTCATCAACTTTATGAACTGTTATACAGTTACTCATATAATAAGAAAAAGCAATAAAATCAACCTTTCCGTCCAATAAGTCTCTTTCATCTTGTTGTTTTATATCTAAAGTAATACCCAACTTATTCCAAATATTTTGAGCATAGTATGGATATTGACCACGAACTTGAACATCTGTTGTGTAGTAACACATATTTCTAAATGTTTCCTGACTTATTAAAACATCCTTAGGATCACATGTTAAAGGATAATATGCCAACGAACTAAACATACATCCTACTTGATTTAAAGAATTAATATCATGTGCAAGTTTTACAACTTTTGCACTTGCAACTAATTGGTAATGCAATTGACTAAAATTATTTTGTGATACTTCTCTTGGCAAATCATATGGTAAAAATGAAGGTATTGCTAAAGAATTAATTTCATTAAATGTCACCCAATATCTGACCAAATCTTTATATTCTTTAAAACACACCTTTGCAAATTGATAGAATTCCTCAATCATTTGACGATTACTCCATCCACCAAATTTTTCTTCTAAATAAACAGGGATATCATATTTATGTAAAGTTACTAAAGGTTCAATATCATACTTTTTACATTCTTTTAATACGTTATAATAGAATTCAACGCCCTTTTTATTAACCCCATTTTCATATCCTTTAGGGAATATCCTTGCCCATGAAATAGATAAATTCAATGTTTTTAATCCCATTTCACCAAACAAGGCAATATCTTCTTTGTATCGATGATAAAAATCTACAGCATTATGGTTAATATAATAATAATTATCATGCATATCATAATGGTAATTAGATGGTAATGTAGCAAAAAAAGGATATAATCCCTGATTTCCATTATCATCCACATATGTTTTCATGCGCATCCCAGATTGCGAACCAACAGTTCCATAATCTGATGCAATAGGGGTTTTTCCATCTAGATTCCACCCGCCCTCACATTGAGAAGCAGCGATATCTGAGCCCCATAAAAATTCTTTGGGAAATTTCATATTAATATCTCCTAACTATTTTCTAAATTTTTTTCTCCATATAAAATAAATGTAACAACAAATGCAACTATGCAACCAACAATAGTACCTGGAAATGAACGTACCAAGTTATTAACTCCACCGGATAATAGCGCAGTCCAACCAATAAAATTTGATGATGATAGAGCATATACACCTACGTTAAGCATACGATGTATTCCTCCTGCTATTGCCATACCTAAACATGGAGCTAACATCAATTTGAAATTTTTCATATATATACCAAATATACTTGGTTCCATTACTCCACCAACAATGGCAGAAATTGCACATTCTCTACAAGTTAATTTTGTTTTTTTATTTTTTGACTTAAAAGAAATCGCTAAATCTGTTACTGCAACAATCAAAAATTGACTAGCAAATTGAGCAGGAAGTAACGAATAGTTTACACCCGCTGTAAAAAGATCCATAACAAAAATTGCGCCTAATGCTTGATGTAATCCAAATGCAACAAATAATTCATATAATCCAGAAACAATAAATGCTACAAGTACTGGAGATACAGATTCTAACATTTGAATAGGTGAAGCAATAACATATCCTAATGAAGTTCCTAACGGTGTAATAACGTATAAACAAATCGGTAAACAAATTAACAATTCTAAAATTCCTACAAAAACAAATTTGAACATATCAGGAATAAATCTATTTAATATCTTTTCAATTTTTGACAATAGCCAAATTTCGATAATAATAGGAATAATTTGAGTATTTAATGTAATTGCCATTGGAGCTGCTCCAAATATATTTAAAGTTCCTTCACTTACTCCTGTCATCCAATCAGAACTCAACTGAATACAAATTAGTACTAATGCAAATATTGGTGAACATCCAAATTTTTTTGACGAAGTATAAGCAATAAGTACTGGAACGAAAAATGTGATAGCATTTTGTGCAATTGTTAAATAATTGTAAATACTTGATTTTGTACTAACCAAATTTAAACAAGTAGGTCCAATTATCGAAGTAATTGCAGCGAACATCCCCATTGCAATAAACGCTCCTAAACAAGGAACAATACACTCTGTCATAGTTGTTAAAATATTTTTAAAAACGTCTTTAATATTCTTTTTTTTCTTAGGTACATCTAAATTTTCATTAATAGCATCACTAGCAATAAAATTTCCTTGTTTACAAACTTCGTCATAAACTCCATTTACTGCTGTACCAATAATAATTTGCAATTGTTCTCCAACCCACAATCTTCCATTAGTACCATCTAATTCATTTAATTCTTCATCTCTGACCAAACTTCGATCTTTGACATTAAAACGCAAACGTGTCATACAATGTTCACAAAACGAAATATTCTCTGCACCACCGACTAACATTAAAATGTTTGCAGCTAGTCCTGCATAATCTTTTTTTGTCATAATTTTTCCTCTCTCTTTCTTTTTTTATTTTATCAACATATTCGCGCGATTCTATGTTGTTAAAATCCATTAAAAAACCTCAGGCATTAAAAATTCTACAATAGCAAAATTTTATATACCTGAGGTCACGCCCACTACGCAAGGTAACGCCCTCTATCGATTGCTTAGACAATCTTCTCTTGTACACAATCTATTAACATGCAATATCAAATATATCTTTTCATCATCTGTTAAAACACATTTCATTGCATCTTCTAAATAAATAGTTATTTTTTCGACTATTCTATTAGTTTTTGGATAACATTTTATCAAAGTATCATACATTTCTGAGTTCTTTGAAAATATATATTTTCCTTTTTTTCCTCTTTTAAATAAATAATTCATATGTGAAACAAAACGTGAATAATTAAATCCATTCTTATCAATATTTATTTTTAAATATTGTTCTATAATTTTTATGATATCCTGTATCATATCTTCATTTCGTTTTTCTTCATTTCTACCAACAGATATTTCTGCATTAATGATATGCAAAGCTATCATTCCTGCTTCAACTTCTGGTAAAGATACGCTTAACATTTTATTAATTGTATGCAATCCAAACAGTCCTACAGCATATTCATTTTCATACAAGTGTTCTACATCTTTAAATATTGGTAAACTAATATCTATATTCTCTTCATACCTTTTTATTGCAAAATTAATATGATCTGCCAAAGTAAAAATAACATTAGGATTTATTGTTTTTTTCAAATGGCTTCTACAATAATCAATTATTTTGATAGAAACATCTAAAATGTCTTGAGAAATATGAGCTATCATATCTACATATTCAGTTTTAACTTTATAGTAAGTCCTATCTATTTTTGATAATTCAATTATATCATTATTTTTTTTCTTAAATCCTATTCCTTTTCCAAAAGCAACTACTTCATTTTCATTGTTATCTAAACATATAACAACATTATTATTAATGGTTCTGAGTACTCTCATAATATTACCTCTTTTATTAATTCTTTGTACATTCCATTATTACTGAGTCAGTCGTCACATCTGTTATATTACTTTTGAAAACTTTATATTCTGAATTAGTAACAACTATTGGTGTTGTTAAATCTATATTCCTTTCTTTCATAAATTGTCTATTTATTTTTAAAACTGGTGTTCCATGTTTTACCCTATCGCCTTCTTTTATTAAAAGTTCAAATCCCTTTCCTTCAAGTGATACAGTATCTAATCCTATATGCATTAAAATTTCTGCTTTATTATTTGCTTCAAATCCAATAGCATGTTTAGTCGAGGCAACCAATTTAACTTTCCCATCTAATGGCGCAAACAAAGTATCTCCTTCAAATATTAATCCTACTCCTTCACCCATCATTTTCTTTGAAAAAACAGGATCTGGAACTTTTGATAAGTCTACAACTTTTCCATTTGCCGGTGCATATATTACACATTTTTTCTTTTTTAATACGTTAATCATATTCTTTCTCCTTATTATATAAATAAAAAACTCTTCAAAGGCAACATAATAAAGTATAAAAATACTTTTATTAGGTCAAGCCTCCAAAGAGTTACATTCCTAAATCACAAAGAAATACTAACATTCTATGATGTTTTTGTCAATATTTTGTTAAAATTTATATTAACTTTATATTTATATTATTCTCATTTTTTATTCAATATTTTCAATCATCACTAAATCTAATAAATGAATCCCATTTCCCTTTCCAAGTAAAATACCTTTTAAACAACGATTACATGTACATATTACTTGAATACCTTGAAACTGTTGTACATAATCATACATATATTTTTCTTGTATCTCTTTAGAATAATGAGATAAATGGTTATCTTTCAATTCTTTATTTTCATAGTGGAGCGTTCCACAATAGATAGAATTTTCTTTATTCTTTTCAATTTCAAGTACCTCAATATTCATTTTTTTTAAAAGACTTCTTACTGCTTGATGTATTTCTGGATGATTTCTATCTCTCCAACAATCTTGTAAATACATCTTTTGACCATGATAATCAGGAAATTTAAAATCATCTAATTGATCTAAATATTGCCATAAAGACATTGTATTAACTTGATTTTCTATTTGACCTCTACACGCTTGACAAACATAAATACCAATATCTTCTTCATTAAATTTTCTTTGATCAATTTTACAACATTTTGCAATATCCATCTTTTCTTTTAAATATTCTCTTACTTTTTTTGCTGTTTGTGGACTTGAAATAGCAAAATTACAACTTGGATAATAAATATACATTCTCTTTCCTCCTATATCATTTGAATAACAACCTCACTGATTCCTGCAAGAACCATAACTAAAATTGGATTCATTTTATATTTTCTAAGTAATATTAAACAAAGGATAAAAACAATAATTGCATGGTATCTTATATAAGAAATACCAATTAATGAATCTTTAAAAAATGAAGAAATCAAAATACTGATTCCACTAATCGCAATCATCGAAACAACCGCTGGTCTTAAATAAGAAAGAATTGTTTTCATTACTTTCATATCTTTATATTTTACATAAAAATAAGCAAGTAATGAAACAAGAATACATGAAGGTAAAATACAACCAATAGTGGCAATAAGTGCACCAGGTAAATGAGCCACATATTGTCCAACAAATGTTGAAGAATTGACCGCAATGGGTCCTGGTGTCATTTGGGAAATCGTAATAAGATCCGTAAATGTATTCTGACTGATCCAATGATAGGTGGAGATTACTTGTTGACTAATAAGAGGTAATGCAGCATAACCACCCCCAAAGCTAAAGAGTCCTATTTGGAAAAATGCCCAAAATAATTGTAAATAAATCATGCTCTTTCCCTCCTTATAAATAGCTCAACAAATGCAAGTAAAATACATCCTATAATAATGTACATAATGTTTACATTTAAAAAGTAATTTAAAACAAGAGCACCTATCATAATTAAAATATTTCTTTCTTTATGTTCATCCATGACACTTAAGGCCATATCATAAACCACACTTACAATAATTGCTCCAATTCCTGCACGCATTCCAAGAAGAATTGCACTGATGATTTTATTGGTAATAAATATTTTATAAAAATAAGCTATCACACTAATAATCACAATAGGAGGAATAATTGTCCCTATCACACAAACAATAATCCCTAAAATTCCCGCCATTTTATATCCTAAAACAATCGCTCCATTAACAGCTATTGCTCCTGGAGCACTTTGTGCAATCGCTACTAAATCCAACATTTCTTTTTCATCAATATAATGAAGTTGATCCACAAATCTTTCTTTTAATAAAGAAACAATCACATAACCTCCACCAAAAGTAAATGCTGATAAATAAAGTGTAGAGGTAAACAATTCCATTAATAATTTTCTTTTTTCCTTCATTTCTATCACCTATTTCATCTTAATACACATTGATTCATCTGTAAAATATTATATAATAATATTATACATAGGTATTTACCTATATAAGGAGGCATTATGACATTTAGACATCTAGAAATCTTTATGAGTGTTTATCAAAATCGAAGTATTACTAAAGCATCCAAAGAATTACACATTAGCCAACCTTCTGTTTCATTAGCTATTAAAGAATTAGAAGAAAAATATCAAACACCCTTATTTGATCGTATGAACCGTCAAATTTATCCTACAAAAAAAGCTCATCTTTTATATAATCATTCATTACAGATTCTTTCATCTCTTGAAAATATGGAAAATGAAATGTATGAAGATCATGTAGAAAATATTTCTTTTGGTTGTAGTGTCACTATGGCACAAGTTTTTTTACCTCAATTATTAAAAAAATTAAAAATTATTTACCCAACTATTCATTTTCATATTATCGTTAATAATCTTGAATATATAGAAAATTTACTTTTAAAAAATGAACTTGATTTTGCTTTAATTGAAACAACACCGCTTCATCAATTAAAAAAAATGGCCTTCTATCAAGATGAACTTGTTATTATTGTTCATCCAAAACATCCTTTATTAAAAGTAAAAGATTTAAAAGAACTAGAACATTATGATTATTATTCACGTGAAAAAGGAAGTTCTATTTATGAACTTGTTCATAGTTATTTTATAAGTCATGATTTAGATATTGTGCCAACTATTGAATGTACAAATCCTCATGCTTTAATTGAACTCGTTAAACAAAATGATGGCTTTTCGATACTTCCTTATTCTTTAGTTAAAGAATCAAAAGAAATAACTTATTTAAAAAATAATGATTTTCAAATACAAAGAACGTATCATATTGTCATGCACAAAGACAAAAAACTCCTTCCTCTCTATCAAGAAATATTTGAGCTTATTAAAAAGGAATAATGACCAAAAATCATTATTCCTTTTATTATTTAGCTTTAATTGCCCAACGCATTTTTGTTGATTTAGCTCTTGAATTTCGATGACATTCTTCTTTAGTAGGTCGTATTACATTTCGACATACATCTTCATAAACACCACTATTTTTCATTTCTTTAAAAGTCTTTTTAACAATACGATCTTCACCTGAATGGAAAGTTAAAATAGCTACTCTTCCTCCTGGTTTTAAAATATGAGGTAGTTTTTCAACAAATTCATATAAAACTTCAAATTCTTGATTGACTTCTATTCTTAAAGCTTGAAAAACTCGAGCTGCTGTTTTATTAACAATATCTTTTCTATTTTTATCTTCAATAAAATTTAATGTCTTATCAATGATTTTATAAAGTTGACGTGTTGTTTCTACTTCCATTCCTGAACGAATAAAAGAATATATGTTTTTAGCTAAAATATCAGCATAAGGTTCATCTGAATTTTCTACTAAAATATTTTCAAGTTCTTCTTTAGAGAGTTCTTTTAAGATTTCAGAAGCGGGTCTTCCAGCTTTAGGATTTAATCTTAAATCTAAAGGTCCTTCTTTTTTATAAGAGAATCCTCTTTCAGGATTATCTATTTGCATGGATGAAACACCTAAATCAGCCAATACAAAATCAAACTTTCCATATTTTTCACTTACTTCATCGATATTTCTAAAATTCGTTAAGACCGATGTAAAAATATTTTCATCAAATCCTTTATTTCTTAATCTTTGTGTTGTCTTTTCAATTTCAATCGAATCAATATCTAATCCATAAACATGACCTTGTCCATCTAATTTTTCTAACATTTTAGATGTATGTCCACCATAACCTAACGTACAATCTAAACCAACTTGTCCGGGTTGAATATCTAAAAACTCTAATATTTCATCTACCATAATAGAAATATGCATTCCTGCAGGTGTACTTCCTTTAGAAATTACTTTTTCAATCGTTTCAGGATACATTTCTGGATCTAATTCTTTATATTTTTCTTCAAAATTTCTAGGATGTGTTCCTTTATATCTTTTTCTTCTTTTATGTATTTGTTCACTCATAATTATTCCTCATCTCTTTACTCTTTATAATATAACGAATAATCTTTTAAGAAACAATAGAAAGATAACAGACTTATTATTAGTAGTAGTAAAAATATTTTTTCTATTTTGGATATATAAAAAATAAGTTTTTATTCTATTGGTTGTTGATAAAAACCACCATAAAAATTTTCAGTTTTTATAACATTAACTATCAAATCGGGATCCACATCTTTCATTAAGTCTATAATATCTTGGACTTCATAACTTGAAACCACTGTATGTAATAAATTCATTGGCTGTTTTGAATATCCTCCAATAGCCTCAACACAAGAAATACCATGACGATAATATTGGATATAGGCCTCTACAATTTCTTTTGATTTTTTTGTTGTTATTTGTAATGTTACACGTTCATAACGATGGTAAAAAGAATCGATTGTTTTTGTTGAAATAAATTGAAATAAAATAGAATATCCTGCATGGATCCAACCAAACATTGATCCAAATATCATAAGAATTAGAGTATTAAAAACAAAAACATATTCCCATATAGATTTACCCTTTTTATTAGAAATATAGAGAGCAATAAAATCTGTCCCTCCAGTGGAAGCATTTCCTCTAAGTACAAGAACTGCCATTAATCCATAGGAAACTCCCCCAAAAGTAATATTTAATAAAATATCATTAAATAAAGGTTGAAATTGACACACTTTTAAAAACAAACTCGCTAAAAATACTTGTAGTAATGAAAAAAGTGTAAATCTAGGGCTAATATTTTTATAGCATAAAATAGCAACCGGTACATTTAAAACAATCATGCCTAATGATGTTGAAAACGAAAAGCCAAAATAAGTAGAAGTAATTTTCTCAATAAGAATAGCTACCCCTGTAAATCCACTTGATAATAAATTTGCAGGTTGAATAAAGACTTGAATGACATACGCTTGACTTAACGCAGAAATCAAAACACAAAGAAACGTTACCAATGTTCTTGCTTTTTTATTTTTATTTAGTTTTTTTATCATATACTTTTCACAATTTTTTCAACTAATTCCTTAGAGACAACATCATAATCATTTTCATGAGGAACAGGGGCATAAGCATAAGAGACCTCATGTCTGTGTGTTGTTGCATCATTGATCCAGTCTTTACAAGAACTATGAACTTGATAAATTCCTGTATACTTCATCATTTCTTTGGCGTTACTTGCATTCATGCCACTTCCTGCAAGAATTTCAATTTGACTTCCATATTTTTCTTGTAAATTTTTAATTAGATCTTTTCCATCCATTGCTTTAGGTTTTAACCCACTTGTAAGAATACGATCCACTCCTAATTCAATTAATAATTCTATCGAAGTATAGGGATCTTCAACACAATCAAATGCACGATGAAAAACAACTTCTCCTTGATAACTTTTTATGATTTCTATCATTTCTTTTGTTTGTTTAATACAAATAGAACCATCTTTATTTAAACAACCAAAAGCTATTCCATCGGCTCCATTTTCTAATAAAGACTTTGCATCTTCTTTCATCACTTCAAATTCAATCTCGTTATAACAAAATCCTGCTCCTCTTGGTCTTACCATCGTAATTACTTTTAAGTTTGTATTCTTTTTTGTAAGTTTTAAAGTTGCTAGAGATGGTGTTAAACCGCCTAAATGTAAAGCATTATTAAGTTCAATGCGTTTTGCTCCACCATGATAAGCATTTAAAGCATCTTCATAACTTCCACAACATATTTCGATTATTCTTTCCATACTCTCTCCTATAACATTCCTAAATAATAAATTCCTAATGCATATATTTTTGCATTTGTATTCAAATCCTCAATTTTCATCCATTCATTTGGTTGATGTCCAATACCTTTTTGACCCGGAAAACTTGGACCAAAAGGAACAATATGAGGCATTAATTTAGCGTAAGTTCCTCCTGTAGTGGTAACAGGTGTTCCATCTAAATGCGTTATTTTTTCATAAGCCTTAGACAACAAAGAAACCATTGGGCAATCTTTTTCAAATTTTACAGGAAAATAATGTTGAACACATGTTACTTCCATGTTTTTTGCTTTTTCTCTAATTGTTTCAACAATTGTTTCTAGCGTCATATTTGCAGGATAAGAAAATGTGACCGAAAAAACAAGTTTACTTTTTTCATGTTTCAATACAAAATTACGCATTTCATTTATACCAAATTCTTCATCTTTAAAATCTAAACCGAGTTTTTCTGCATTCGTATTAGCATTTAAAAAATAGTTATTAATAAACAAAAAAAATTCATCAACTTGTTTTTCTTTAGCACTTATTTCAATAACAGCTCTTCCTCTTTCTGCATAAACCACAGGATACTTACAGTCCGGTGTCCACCCCATGACTGGCGGCTTTTCATGTTTTAAATAATACTCTAAATCTTTAAATCCAGTTTCTTCATCACAGCCAAAAATAATTCTTACAGGCTTATGAAGTTTAATATTTAGTTCTTTAATCGCATATAATGCATACAAGCATGTCATAATTGGACCCTTATTATCTAATATTCCTCGTGAATAAATATATCCATCTTCTTCATACGCACTAAATGGGGGATGTTTCCAACCTAAACCTGTAGGTACAACATCTAAATGTCCAATAATGCCAATATAATCTTCACCTTTACCATATTGTGCATATCCTATATAATGATCTAAATTTTTTGTTTCAAACCCTAAAGATTGAGCAATTTCTAAAACCTTGTCAAGTGTTAAAGCAATATCTTTACCAAAAGGTGCCCCTTGTTGAAAAGTTCCTTCAACACTTGGCATTTTTACAATCGTTTTAATATCCTCAATCATTCTTAAAGAAAGCATATCTATTTTTTTTATAATTTCTTCTTCCATACTATTTTTCCTCTAAAGGTGCCATCCTTGTTTTCATATAATGATCAAGCCATTCTTGACTTGCAACTTCATGAATACATTTTCCATCTTTATTTTTTGTAAGATAAACAATTGGTTCTTGATTTTCCGTTGCCACCGCAAATGAAAATCCTTCAATATTAGTTGCAACTCCCCATTCTCCTTTATTATTCATTGCAATTAACGATAGATCCCCTGCATGACCTCTTCTTTCTTTTAAACGATGATCAAGTTGATTAACTGCTTTTTCACAAGCTGCTTGAGGGTGCATACCTTCTGCCATTAAGCGAACGATTTCATAAGAAATACATCCTTTCATTAGATCTTCTCCCAATCCAGTTGCGGAAGCTCCACCTACACTTGAATCAACATAAAATCCTGAACCCGCTATTGGTGAATCTCCAACACGTCCTTTTTTCTTCATAAATAAACCACTTGTTGAAGTTGCTGATGTCATTTTCCCTTGTTGGTCAAGACATACCATACCAACTGTATCATGTCCTGCATAAGGTTTTATTTCTTGTTCACGGACTTCTTTCACTCTATTTCTATAATGAATTTTAGCGCGGTCTGTAAGCATATTTTTACGTTCAAAGCCTTCTTTATGAGCAAATTTTTCAGCCCCTTCTCCAACTAAAATATTATTTACTTTTTCTTTAGATAAGCGTCTAGCAATTGATACCGGATTTGCAAAATCTTTAATAGCCGCAACTGCTCCGATACTTAATGTATCTCCATCCATATAAGCTGCATCTAACTCTACTTCCATTTCTTCATTAGGAAGTCCTCCATAACCAACTGATTTATAATAAGGAAAATCTTCAACTGCTTTTATTGCTGTTTCTATTGCATCTCCTGCATCTCCTTTTTCTTGTAAAATATGGCTTGCTTCACTAATTCCTTCAACAGCCATACGCCATGTTGCTATTATTCCCCACATTTTCTTTCCTCCTAGTAGAAAGGATGCTAAACAGCATCCTAAAAACAAAATTTTTCTTTAATTTCTTCAATTTCTTTTTCTTGGTAAAGAGCCTTTGCAAGAACACACATTCCCTCTAAAGACTCATTTAAACCTATACCACCCTTTTTAGGTGTTTTAATAATACATAATTTATCTTTATATTCGTTAATCGTTTCTTGATTATCATCTGACATGGCCGCAATTGCTTTAGAAGATGTATTTTGATTAATATCGTAAGCAATTCTTGCTGCCATTTTTCCATAATTCAAATAATTAAAACAAGGACCACACATTACAACATCAGGTTTTAATTTATTCACCATTGCGCATAATTTTCGACTTACTTCGTCAGGATTTTTTAGATACGTCCCGTCTCCACAATAAAGACATGCCACGACTTTTCCATCTACTTTCTTTAAAAATGGTTCCATCATAACTGCCGGACCAACAGCTTCCTTTTTTGCTCCTAAAGGAATATCATGATCGTCTTTAATACCAGCACCTGATTGAATTTGGTCATAAATCATGATTATTTTCATAAATTTTCATCTCCTACAAATCATCAAATGAAAGATCATCTAATGAAATATCATCCTCTTCTTCTTCATCATTTTGCATATTATTTTCTTCTTCAAGATATTGTTTATCCATTATTTTAATAAATGGCATATAGATAAAGATTCCTAAAATTAATAACAACACTTGTAAAAGAGCTCCTGCCCAATTTGTTGCAAGGAAACCAGAAATAACAATTGGTGTTGTCCAAGGAATATTAATTCCAGAACAAATTGGTACTAAATTCATAGCCATTGCAAAATATGAAATAACAATATTCACTGTTGGAACTAATACAAAAGGTATTAATAATGTTGGATTCAATACAATTGGTAATCCAAAAACAATTGGTTCATTAATTCCAAAAATACCAGGAACAAAAGAGAGTTTACCTAAATTTGTAATACGTTTTGATTTACAGAATAAAAGCATCGCAATAACTAATGATAAAGTAGATCCTGCTCCACCAAAAGTAGCAAATAAATCTTGGAATTGTTGGCAAATAATATGATGTTCACCAGCAATATTTCCTGCTGATAATGTTTGTAAAATTGGATTGAATACGGCACCAACAACCGAACCACCATTTACTCCAAAGAACCAAAATAAATGTAAGAAAATATAAGCAACAACCATTGCTCCTAATGTATCTCCTAAATTTAATAATGGTGTTTGTAAAAATTCAAAAATAATTTGGAATACATTTGTACCTAAAAAACCAAATAATAAGTTAATTGTAAAGAATACGATCATTACCATCGCCGCTGGAATTAATGCAGCAAATGATTCTTCAACTGTAGGTGGAACACCTGCTGGCATTTTAATTGTCCAACCTTTACGTTCCACATATGTATAAATATGGACTGATAAAAAAGCACACATAATTCCGACAAAAATACCCTTTGATCCTACCCAACCTAAAGGAATACCACTTAAACTTACATCAACTGCTTTACCTGCCACATCAACACTACCGCTAACTGAATATGGCATAATTAAAAACCATGAAACAACGGCAACGGCTGCACCAAATATCTTATTTGTATTCATTTTTCCAGCAAAGGAATACGCTATACCAATTACAGCAAAGATTGCCATAATATCAAAAGTAGCCCCTGCTGGTTTTGAAATAAAAGATGCTAATGTCTGTCCTGTTGAAGAATTAACCACAGTTGTTTCTAAAAAATTAATCCAACCTTGAATTGGAAAGTTCGCTATCAATAAGAAGATAGAACCTCCAATTAATAATGGAGTTGAAACAAGAAAACCATCACGAATTGACATGAGGTACTTATTTCTCCCAATCGCCTCCGCTAGAGGCATTAGTATTTTTTCAAGTTTTTTCATCATAAGACTTGTCCTCTTTCTATTTTTTATTTGATTTAATCAGTTTAATTGCTGATTTTAACACTTTTTCACCATTCATCATACCGTAATCCGCTTGATCAATGACCGCAATAGGAATACCTGTATTTCCAAATTGTTCAACTGTTTCTTCATACATATATTTCACTTGTGGACCTAGTAAAATACAATCAGGGGTATCTTTTTCTATAATTTCTTCAAGTTTATTGTGTGAAAAAGCTGCCACTTTAATAGGCAAATTGTGTGCATTAGCGACACTTTGCATATTACTCGCTAACATACTTGTTGACATTCCTGCACTACAAAATAAATAAATTTTTTTCATTCTCCTTCTCCCTTCTTATTTTTCTAACGAATAAAGACGTTGGTTCAATTTTATAATTTCAAGAGCCATCATTTTAATTGTTTCAGCAGACATAAGTTGATCTTCTGCATGCATCAATAAAATATTTGGTACAACTTTTTCACCATTTGCTTCTTTTTGTATCAAACCTGCATGTGCTTCATGTCCTTTTACAAATTCCTGATCTCCCTCTTTTATTTTTGCTTTAGCTAAATCAAAATCACCTTTTTCAGCAATTTTCATTGCTTCAATATAAGATGATTTTGCTACACCTACCGCAGAAATAATTTGAAAACTAACTAACTCTAAATTGTCCATTTTTGTTCCTCCAATATCTTTACATCTATTATTATAAATATTTCTTTATCTTTAGGCTGATAGAGACGTTTCCTAGCAATAGGAAATCAAACACTTACAACCTTTGTATTTCCTATATAGTCATGTATTGCACGATGTTCCTTGGTAAAAATAATCATCAACGTACTTATTCCTCCCACAACAAACCCAACATACATCATCATTGAAACAATATTTACGTGTATGCATAAAGAAACAAGTTGATGCCACAATGCACTTGCACTCACAAAAATACCTTCAATTACAATCATTCCTAAACCTTGTCTTAAAACCAATGATTTTAACGATACTTCTTGATTATTATTTTGAATAATTTTAACTTTACATATTCGTTTTCCTACAGTCTGTCCTTTATAAACAAAGAAAGGAATATAAATGTAGTAAAACAAAGCAAAAATTACTCCTATAATCCCCGCAATAAATCCATAAGGTTGTTGAATTTTTAATAAATTTTGTTTTAACATTGTTCCATACAATTTTTGTGAAACCACAGCAATTGGAAAAGCAGCACAAAGTGCTCCTAAATACCAATCAATAAAATAACTAAGCACTCTTCTTGTTAAAGGTGCATTTATATATATATTTCTTTTTGTCATCTTCATTAGCTCCTAAGCGATAATTTCTTTCATAAATTCTTCATAATTATTTACTTCTAATAATTGTTCAAATTTCTTTGAATTAGCGACAATACTTGATAACCAATCAAAAAATATTTTTAATAAATGATTATCTGTTTCTCTAATTCCCAATAAAATAATAAATTTCACATCAAATTCTCCCCATTTCACACTTCTATCTAAAATCAATACAGAAATACATGATTTTTTGGTAGATACTTCTATAGAATGTGGAACAGCAAAACCATACATAAATGAGGTTGCTGAGACTGCTTCTCTTTTAAAAACATCTTCTTTGTATGCTTTTGTAGCTAAATCATTATCTATCAATTCATCACATAAATAATTTAAAATTTCTGTTGTATCATGAAATGTTTGATGTACATGAAATAAATTTTCTTTAATAAGTTTTTTTAACATCTTCACCACATCATTGTGATAAAGCTTATTATCTAATTCATTAAGAAGCTGAAATACTTTACTTTCATCTTCGTTATTTACAAATAAAGTTATTTGAAGAGTTGGTATGTCAAGTTGATGTTTTAAGGGAACTGTTGTTAAAATGAAATCTGGTTGACATTGTTCAACCTGCAATTCTTCAAAAAAATGAAATATCTCAAGAATTTCCATTCTCTCCCCAAATCTATTTTTTAATTTTTCTACACAAGGTATAGATAACATTTGATTGTGAGGAATGATGACTATTCCCCGATGACGATACATACTTTGGCTTCTTTCATAAGCTGCTCCCAAATGCAAAGCAAGAAATGCCAGCTCGTTTTCGTTAATAGTGTATCCTGTGCATTCAGTAATAACCTCACCAGAATGTACTGCCATTTCAAAAATCAAAGGGTATTTTCTTTTAATTTCCTTTAAATAAAGGTTTGTAACTTTAACATTGTTCACTTGTCTTTCCAATAAAGACTGTAAATGTGTAATTAATCCAAGTTTTAAATCATAATCATTTGAAAGATCTATACCAAAATATTCCTTTATTTTATCTATAATTGTATAAAAAATATATTTCAAATTTTCACTTTCTTTTCTATTTCTATTATAGAATTTTCCACTTTTCCCCAATAAAAGATACGAAAATAAAACCACTTCATCTTCAATAACGGGTATATGTATCACTTGCGAAACTTTTGAAAAAAAATCTTTCGCCACCTTATATTCTAAACTATCCTTCAGTTTTTCATTATAAGTTTTATCTTCAATATAGTTATGATTAATAATTCTTTCTATTGAAACACCTGCATGTATCATAATCATAGGAAAACTCACATCTCTAATATAGTAATCATTCATTTCACAAACTTCTTCTAATATATCTTTAACTTCTAATAAATCAAAATTTTCCCATAAATCAGCAATAGAATTTAAATTCATAAAATTCCCTTTAGTTTCTTCTGTCAGCAAATCTTTGTAAAGTTTTCTTTTATCTGCTTCATCTCCTACTAGATAAATTGTATTTTTATTACGAACAATTTTTAAACTTGAATAACTACTAATCATTCTTCTAATTTTCTTTAAATCATTATCTATCGAATATCCACTAATAAAAACTCGATCTTGCAATTGAATTAAGTTAATTTCACTTTCTTTAAACAATAATTCCTGTATTAACCAAACACATCTTTCATGTGATGTTTGTGGAATAATTTCCTTGGGTTCAATATCTTGTTTTGATAAAAGTGTTTGATCAATATGATAACCTTTCCTTTTATCAGCACTAATTAACAAACAATCGTAAAATTGATTAATATTCTCTATATCATTACGTATCGTACGATCTGTAACATTTAGAATATGCGCCATCTCTTTTCCAGTAATCCATTTTTTATCATTCAATAGATCAATTACATGCATTTGTCGATCATTTAACATATCTTTTTTCCTCCATTTATTATCATTATAACAGTAATTTTTTTTACACAACATTAATTGTGTTTCCTAATTGTTAGGAAATAAAAAACAAGGTTTCCCTTGTTAATCTTTAAAATAATAACCAACGCCTACTTCTGTGACAATAAAACGAGGATGATTCGTATCTTTTTCTATCTTACGTCTAAGTGTTGCCATAAAGACTCTTAATGCATTTTGATTAGAATGATCTTGATAACCCCAGATTTCTTTTTGAATGTAATTATGTGTTAATACTTTACCACGATGTTCAATTAAAAGCTTTAAAAGATTAAATTCAATCGGTGTTAAATGAATTTCTTCTTGATCTATTAATACCTTTCTAGAAATAAAATCAACCTCTAAATAATCCTTTTGATATTTCTTTATTTCTTCATCTTCTTTTTTAGATAATCTTTTAGCTACTCTAATTCTAGCTAAAAGCTCTCCCATATAAAATGGTTTTACAACATAATCATTTGCTCCTAAATCAAGTGCTTTGATTTTTTCTTGTTCTTCTAATCGTGCAGAAACAACAATAATAGGTTTTGAAGAAATTTTTCTAATTTCTTGAATTACTTCAAGACCATCAATATCTGGTAAACCTAAATCTAAAATAACAATATCAGGTTGATGACTATAAAAAAGACTTAATGCTTCATGACCCTTTGTTGTCATTAATATACGATATCCTTCTTGTTCAAAAGACATTTGCAGAAAATGAGAAATATATGGATCATCTTCTACAATCATAATTAAATCATTCATTATACATTCAACTCCTTATCACTAGGAATAGTAAAAATAAAACATGCTCCATCTTTTTCATCCTTAGCCCAAATTTTTCCACCATGAGCTTGAATAATCGCTTTACAAATAGCTAATCCTAAACCAATTCCTTTTTGACTATCATTAGAAACATTGGTATCTGTTACAAATTCTTCAAAAATATGATCTACTATTTTTTTAGAAATTCCTTTTCCTTCATCTTTAATCGTAAATTGTACTTGTCGATCTATGTTTCTAACTTGTATATCAATACGATCATTTTCTTTTGTATACTTAATCGCATTATTTAAAATATTTATTAATACTTGCACCATTAATTTACCATCTACATTTACTAGTAATAAATCTTCTGGTACATCAACTTGAACATTTCTTTTTTCTAACTCTGGTAAATGTTGAATTGCTTCATAAATTAAATCATCTACAACTTCTAAGTTTTTATGTAATACTAAATTACCACTTTCTATTTTAGACATGTTTAATATGTTTTCAACAATTTGTGTAAGCCAATGTGCTTGATCATGTATATCTTTTGCAAGTGAATAAACATCCTCATTTGTAAGATGATCTTGATTCATCATGAGTTGACTTGCTCCAACGATTCCTGTAAGTGGTGTTCTTAAATCATGTGAGATACTTCTTAACATACTGTTAAGCATGTGTTCTCTTTCCATCGCTACTTTTATTTTTTCTTGTTCTAAGTATGTTAGTTCTCTTTCTAAAGCATTTCCTAATTGATTAGCTGCTGCTTTAATAATGATCATTTGATCTTCATTGAGTCCTTGATGACTTAATATTTCAATACTTCCTAAAACTCGATTCATTCCTATAATAGGAATTACATTTTTACTTTCTTCTTTTATTTCCAAGGAAATATTTGTTTTTATTTGAATACTTTCTTCAATATATTGATTTCCTTTTAATAAAATATATTCGATCCCTGAAACGTTCAATAATCTTTCTGATAAGCTATATAATTGTTTAGAAATACCTTCATTCTTTTTAGAAATAATAATTTGTTTTTGAAAACGATCCGTTAAACTACAAGCAATAACTGAAGTCATCAAAAAGAAAAGAATAAGCATAAAATCATTAGGATCACTAATATGAAAATCGTAGTTAGGGTCAATATATAAAAAGTTAAAACATAATACACTAACAATAGATGCTAATAAACCATAAAAATATCCTTTAGTAAATGTAGAAATTAATAAAACTCCTACAATAAATACCATTAAAATATTTTCTTTCCTAATTCCCATTGAATTTAAAGTAAGTGAACAAAATAATTCAATCGAAATAATAATACCAAAATAAACTAAATACCTTAATTTTTCTTTCATCAAATCACCAAGATCATCATGACATACATTTTAGAATCATATCAACATCTTTTTTCTTTCCTATAACTAAAAGATGATCTTCTACATTAAAAACATAATCTACCGAAGGTAAAAAATCTGTTTTATTATCTTTTTTGATTCCTATGATATAAATATGAAAAGCTGCTCGAATATTAATTTGTTTAATTGTTTTTCCTAACCATTGACGTAATGCAGGAATTTCATAAATAGAATATTCATTATCCAATTCAACATAATCATACAAATTATCATTACTTACACGCACTGCTAATTTTTCAGCACTGTCACGATTAGGATAAATAACCTCATCTGCCCCATTTTTTAATAAAAATTTAGCGTGTATATCTCTTGTTGCTTGAGAAATAACATACTTGGCTCCTAATTCTTTGAGCAAACTTGTAATTTCCAAACTACTTTGGAAATTTGTTCCAATACAAACAAAACAAATATCAAAATTAGCGACACCAAAACTTTGCAAAACATCTTCATTTGTACAGTCCCCTATTTTAATATTCGAAATCAATTTTGTTAGATCTTCTAAACGAGATTCATCTTTATCTACGATCATCACTTCATTTCCAAGTGAAATCATATTACTTGCTAGATGGTGACCAAAACGTCCCATTCCTATAATTAATACTGTTTTCATAACTCCTCCTACCCAATAGCTATTTTTTCTACTGGATTTTTACAATTTGAAATTTTCTTTTTTCTTGAAAGACTTAAAGCTAAAGTTAAACTTCCTACTCGACCACAATACATTAATAAAACAATCACAATTTTAGAAAGCATTGTCAGTTGTCTTGTAATCCCTGTTGAAATTCCTACTGTTCCAAGTGCTGAAAAGATTTCAAAAAAAACATCTTGCATTGGAAGTTGAGGTTGCATGTCAAAAAGTGCAATTGCACTTATAAAAATAAATATAAGATTTATTAAAAAAACCGAACATGCTTTTTTTATCGTTTTACTATCAAAACGACGATTAAAAGCATTGGCTTCACTTTTGTTGGTCATTGTAGCGTATACAAAAATAGTCAAAACTGCAAAAGTCGTTGTCTTAATACCTCCAGCTGTTGACCCAGGACTACCACCAACAAACATTAAAAACATCATTAATAAACTTGTTGAAGGTTTTAAATGAGAAACATCAACTGTATTAAAACCAGCTGTACGACAAGTCACAGATTGAAAAAATGAAGCTAAAATCATTTCTTCTTGAGACAAGGAAGAAAGTGAATTTTGACATTCAAATAAATAAAATAATACGGCTCCGCCAACAATTAAAATAATTGTCGTTATTAAAACGATTTTTGTTTGTAAAAGATATTTTTTAAACTTAAACCCTTTTTCATAAATATCTTGCCAAACAATAAATCCTAGACCTCCTATAATAATCAATGCCATAATTGTTATATTAACAATTATATTAGAAGCATAAGGAGTTAATGAACCATAAGGTTCTATTGTTCCAAGTAAGTCAAATCCTGCATTACAAAAAGCAGAAATCGCATGAAAGATTCCTAAATAAATACCTTTTAATAAACCAAAATCTTCTATAAAAACAAGACTTAAAATAATTGCGCCAATTCCTTCAAATAAAAAAGTTCCTTTTATAATATGTTTAACAAGTTTGACCCCACCAGCTAATTTTAAAGAATTGACACTTTCTTCAATCAAGCCTCTCTGTCTTAAACTAATTTTTTTCTTAAGATAAGTGGCTAGAAAAACCCCAATTGTAATAAAACCTAAACCACCTATTTGAATTAAAAGTAAAATCACGATTTGTCCAAACAATGTCCAATGTGTTGCCGTATCATAAACAACTAAACCTGTTACACAAGTGGCACTTGTCGCTGTAAAAAGCGCATCTAAAAAATCCGTATGATCACTAGAAACAGGTAACAAAAGTAAAAACGTTCCAACTAAAATAACAATTGCAAATCCTAATGCAATGATTTCAACATTTGTTCTTCTTTTGATCATATAAATGTTTTATTAACCTTTCTATGTCTTCTATTGTTTGTAACAATTCAATATTTTCTTGATATAATTCTTCATACTTTTGTTTTCCAATTAAAGAATAAACTTGGACATCTAACATATCTCTATGAATACGATAATTCATTAATAAGTTATAATAATCATCTTCACAGCATAAAATGACATATTGATAACTTTGTTCAAAGTGATATATTTCTTGTTTTGGTATACATTTGATTGTATCATTTTCATATTTTTTTGCTATTTGATATTGATCATCATAAATGATAAGAATTGTTGGATATTCTATACTTTCTATAAGCTCATCAAAACAACTCATTTGTTTATATACCATAAACAAAACAATTATCAAAATAATCACTAATATAAAATCCACCATAATACTCCCCTCATTATTTCTATTATAAAATGGGAGGTATTAAGATAGTGTTAAGATACTTTGTATATACATTAATAAAACATAAATAAAAAGGATCAAGATAATTCTTGACCCTACCAATAATCTCGTTGTTGATCTGTAACTTCCAAAGTTTTTGTATTCACTAAATAAAAATCAACAAGATTTTGTGTGCTACTTTTTTTTATATACTTTTCTAAAACAATTTCATAATCTTCATCATTATTTTTATATTTATTAAATACAAGAGATAATGTATATTCATCATTTGTACTTACAACTGCATAAGGATAACCTTTAGCGTCATATTGATAATCAAAACAGGGGTTGTCTAATTTATTTTGTGCTATTAAAAGGTCATACACTTTTTCAAAATAAACTCTTTCTGGATCATTTTCTAAATCAGTCGTATCACTTTCTTGTGCTGTTGTTTCTTGATTTGCTTCCTCTGTTTGATTTTGTGACTCACTTTCATTTGTATCCTCATTACTTGTTTGAGAGTTAGACATTTCAAAAGGATCTGGAGCAAAGTAAAATTTTAAATCTCGATCATTAGAAAGCTCATAAACTCTGATATCTTTTTGTTTTTCTAAAATACAAATAAAGTAATAATCTTTTTTATATTTAAAATAAAGCATATGATTATTGATTCTATGCAATTTCACTATTTTAGGTGAACTATTTTTTTCAAAATAAGCTTTATCATCTCCAATAGTTAAAGTATAGTGTGTTGAAATATATGTTCCTAAATACATGTGATTATTGATTTTAGAAAAAAGTTTATCGTTTTTAGTTTCATTTTCTAAAGAAATCACTTCTATTTTTTGATTTTCTAAAATATAGAGCACACTTTGATAATTTCCCACTTCTGCCTTATTTGAAACATTCGTTATTTGTCTTTCAAATTTTCCATAACCTTTTTTATACCGACTATAAAGTGTAAGCTTTTGATTTTGTCGTGTATAAGCCATGTCATTATCTAAACGATGAATATCATTACCCATAATAAAAGGTAAGGCAATATAAAGTACAATCAATAATAAACTCACATAAAGACCTATCCCTTTTTTAAACTTCTTCGCTACAAAAAAGATAAGAGCGACTCCTAGTATAATACTTGTTATTTGAATAATAGGTATAAGAATCGTTGAAAGTGAAATCATTTCAACATGATTTATATAACTATAAATACTCCCTAATACAAGATTACCTAAACTTAATGAGAAAAATACAAAAAGAAGTGCAAAACAGCTAACAAATAATCTCTGTTTTTTTCCATTAATTGGTCTTTTATTCTTCACAAATTGATTTAAATAATCATAAAGATTTTCATCTTTTTCTATCACAATAGAATAATCTATAAAATTCAAAGTTATAGTTTCTTTTGAAAGAACATAATTTTCTAGATCTTTCATTTCAATGAATAGATTGTTATAAAAGAAACGATTATTTTCATCAATATAAACAAGATCATAACCTAATATCTTTTTCTTTCTTCTAAAATTTAAATTAATAATTGCCATAGAAGTCACAAAAAGAATAATCCATACATAATCAAAACCATATAAAATACTTTCTAAAGCAAAAACTAATAATAAGACATATAAAGATAAAACAACTAATTGTTTATAAAATTGTTGTTTGATTATATTTTGATATTCAAATTCTCTAATATGTAATTCCAAGTAAATCGCCTCACTTTTACATACATTGATCACTTATTTTTATTTAAAAAGTTAACAATTGTTTGATAAACATCTTCATTATAAAAAATACTTCTTCCATGATCTGCATCATGAACTCTACCAAAGATTACATCATAGTGATATTCTTTAAGTTTTTCATACAGTTCAATACTTTGAGTAATAGGAACAACATGATCTTTATCCCCATGCAAAATAAGGAAAGGTGGTAAATTCATATTTTCTTTAAGATAAGTTATAGGTGATACTTCTATTAAAAGTTGATTGTCTAAAGATCCTAGAAAGTCAATTACATTTCTTTCTTCTTTCCAATCATATTTACTATACCAATCATTAAAAGTCATAAAATTTGTAGCTCCATATAAATCAATGATTCCTTTAAAATTATACCTTTCTTGTAAAGCTACAAGTAAGGCAATATGTCCTCCTGAAGAATCTCCACTTAAAAATACATGTTTAAAATCAATAGGATAATTTTGATAGTTTTCTTTTAAATATTCAATCGCTTTTATAACATCATCTACTTGCGTTGGATATTTATATTCAGGAGCACCATGGTATTCAATAATTGCATACACATAACCTGCTTTGACAATCGGCATAAAATCAAAAATATGATCATTCATATCTTGTTTATACCATCCAGAACCTTGTACATGAATCACTAATGGATATTTTCTTTCTTCATCTAAAATCGTATTTGGAAATAAAAAACGAATCATACAACCTTTTTGATATTCTACATCTTTCATCCGGCATCTTAGATTTTCTTTATTTCCTTTAAGTTCTAAAGCACCATCTATATTGGATGTATATCGTGGAAATGTTTCATAACTATAATCTTTAACTTTCATAACAAACCTCTTTTATACTTTCTACAATTTTTTCAACAAGTTCTTTTGAAACAACATCATAATCATTTTCATGAGGCGAAGGTGCATAGGCATATGAAACTTCATGCGTTTTAGTTGTTGGATCATTGATCCAATCTTTACATGAACTATGTACTTGATAGATTCCTGTATCCTCCATCATCTTTCTAGCATTACTTGCATTTATACCACTTCCAGCCAATATTTCAATTTGATTACCATATTTGTTTTGTAAATCTTTAATTAATTCTTTTCCATCCATTGCCTTTGGTTTTAAACCACTAGTAAGAATACGATCCACACCTAAATGAATCAATAATTCAATTGAAGCATAGGGATCAGCTACACAATCAAATGCTCGATGAAAAACAACCTCTCCTTGATACTCTTTAATAATATCGATCATTTCTTTTGTTTGTTTTTCATTAATTGAACCATCTTGATTTAAACATCCAAAAGCAATCCCATCTGCCTTATTTTCAAGCATACAACGTGCATCTTCTTTCATAACTTCAAATTCAATATCGTTATAACAAAATCCTGCACCTCTTGGTCTTATCATTGTAATAATTTTTAAATTTGTATTCTTTTTTGTTAATTTCAAAGAAGCTATTGAAGGCGTTAAACCACCTAAATGAAGAGCACTATTTAACTCAATACGCTTTGCCCTTCCATAATAAGCATTTAAAGCATCTTCATAACTTCCACAACATATTTCAACTAATCGTTCCATAAACTTCTCCTTTAATTTTTCTTCTTTTATTATAGCCCATAAAAAAAGATCATCCTAGATGATCTTCTTAAAATTTTTCAAATAGTCTGTTATCTCATTAAAAGGCAGTGGCTTACTATAATAAAACCCTTGAATAAAGTCGCTTCCCATTTCTAATACTTTATGAAGTTCTTCTTCCGTTTCAATTCCTTCAATACACATATTGACCCCAACACTATGAGCCATGTCGATCATATGCTTTAATAATAAATTTTCATAATCATTACTTAAAGCATTCTTCATAAGTCCACGATCTACTTTAATACAATCTGGTTTTAAATTATATAAATAATGAAAGTTAGAATACCCTGTACCAAAGTCATCTAAAGCTAAAAGAATACTATTTTCTTTTAATTGATTACAAAAATTAACAAAAGAGCGATCTGATTCTATAAAGCCACTTTCTGTAAGTTCAATAACTAATCTATTTCGATCAACATTATATTTTTTCATTATACTTAAAATATCATTTAAAATAGCTGATTTTAAAACTTGCACATATGAAATATTAACATTTACTTTTAATTGAGATTGATATTTTTTTAATGATAAACATGCTTGAATTGCTTTTTCTAAAACCCATTTACCTACAGGAATAATAAGACCACTTTTTTCAAGTAATGGGATAAACTCCATTGGTGATATTCTTCCAAATTCATCGCATTTAAAACGTAGTAATGTTTCTAAATGTGTTACTTCTTTTTTATTTACATCGACTATAGGTTGAAAATACACATCAAATCCTTCGTAATCATGATCAATAGATTGGTGTAAATATCTAATAATCGCTGATTCTCTTTGAAATTTTTGATAATCACAGTTATCAAAAATATCATATGTATTTTTGCCACTTTCTTTTGCATTATTTAAAGAGAATTCTGTCCATTTCATAATTTCAATATAACTAGCTGTTGGATGACTATAAAAATCTAGGATTCCTGCTGAAAAAGTATAATAAATTTCATAGTTTGTAGACTCAATAAAATCAAGGGTTCTTTCTTGAATCTTTTTATAAAGATAAATTGCATCATCAACTGTCCCATTTGAATCAAATATAATAAATTCATCAGAAACAATATGATAAAGTTTTTGATACTCATTTAAAAGATCTTTAATATACTTTCCTGTTCGTTTAAGAATCTCATCTCCAAACTTTAATCCATAATTTTCATTAATATTCTTAAAATTATCAATTCCTAGTCTTAAAACAAAACCCTTTTCAAAATCATCATCAATTGGATAAATAAAATTTTTAAAACTTTCTTCTCCTAACAATCCACTTACATTATCAGCATACTGTTTTTTACCAATCTCATTAATACACCCAATTAAATATTTTACTTGATGATTTTCAATAATTACCTGTCCTCGACAATTGATCCAAACAGGTAAACTTTCATCATTTAGCCATCTATACTGCATATTGTGATAGGTCTTTTCTCCAGATAAAATCTTACTTAGATCCTCTACAACTAAATCATAATCTTTATAATAAATAAATTTTTTAAATTCTTTAACAGGATTTTTAAAATAAGCATTATCCATTTTAAATCTTACTGCAGCATGAGGTGAAATAAAATATTCATCATTTTCAACATCTAAAATATATAAATAATCATTTATACAATAATCTAAAGAAACAATAATATCTTTATATATTTCTATTTTTTCCTGAAAATTCATAATTATCCCACCTTATACATTATCCATCATTCTAATTTTAGTACCCCCCCCCGATGATTTCAACACTTTTCGACTTTTTTCTTACATTTTATTAACATTCTTAATTGACCATCTGAAACAGTTGGTGATTAGGTGTCAAGTTTTGTACATGTAAAAGCCATAATTTTACTTATAAAATTATGGTTTAAATTTTATAAATTCAAATCTTATTTAAAAAGATGTGTCATATGGTTTATTAAGAAAAAAATTACGAAACGAGTTTGTTTCGTAGTTATTTATAAATAATTTTGTATATTTTGCGATAGTTCTTTTTCAATTTCAATAAGTTTTTCTGTCACTTCTTTTATTTTTGATGAAGCATTTTCATATTGATGCAAATATTTATAAAGTGTTTCTATTCCCATAGAACATCCTTCAAAAAGAAGTGAAGCAATTGTTTGATCATCTTCATTCATTTGTATTTTAAAATTCATTTTTAACCATGACATGCTTTTTGCGAGTAATGAAGGTTCTTTTTCTTGAAGATGATGTTCTTTTAATAAATGATCTACTTCATTTTTTAAAGTTTGATGTTTATTTTTTGAAGTAATACAGATTTCTTTGAATTTTTGATTTTTTATCACATCAAGTACCTCATCTAAAGAAGAAATTGCCATTTTTAATCCTGAATCACATTCTTTAAGTAATAAAATTGTATCATTATTCATTATATATGTTCCTTTCAAAAATAGGATTCCCCTTTTAACAAAAAAAATTCTAGGTTTTCACCTAGAATTCATTATTATTTTAAAGGTTTCTTCAATAAAGCTAAACCAAACATTCCAACAACTGAACCAACAGCTAAGGCAAATAAGTATCCAAGAGGATTAGAGATAACACCGATTACAAAGATACCACCATGAGGAGCCATTAATGTACAGTTAAAGAACATTGATAAAGCACCAGCAATTGCTGAACCAGCGACACATGCAGGTAAGATATGTAATGGATCAGATGCTGCAAATGGAATTGCTCCTTCAGTAATAAATGATAATCCCATAATAACATTTGTAAGTGTTGTTTGTTGTTCTTTTTTAGTAAAACGATTTTTAAAGAAGAATGTTGCAAGCGCAATAGCTAGAGGTGGAACCATCCCACCAATCATAACAGCTGCCATGATATCATAGTTTCCCGAAGTAATCGATGCAGTTCCGAAAACATAAGCTGCTTTATTGATTGGACCACCCATATCAACAGCCATCATACCACCAAGTAACATTCCCAAAATAACTTTACTTGAACCACCCATTGAATTTAAAGCATTTGTAAGAGCTGTATTGATAGCAGCAACAGGTGGATTGATAATAAATGTCATTAGTAATGCCATTAACAATAATCCAAAGAATGGATATAAAAGAACTGGTTTTAATCCTTCAAAAGCATCTGGTAAATAATCAAATAATTTACGTAACCCCTTCATTAAATACCCAGCTGCAAACCCAGCAACAAGTGCTCCTAAAAATCCTGAATTTTCTTATATGATCATGCAAGGATTGGTAACATAAATCCAAAGGCTGTATCTCCCGTTGTTTTAAAGAAAGCAGCTAATGGTGTATTTTTACCAAAGTTACTTGGATCAATTGTATAATCGTCAAATAAGAAAGCTAAGGCAATTAAAATACCTCCACCAATAACAAATGGTAACATATGACTGACACCATTCATTAAATGTTTATAGATTTGACGACCAACACTTTCATCACTTTCACTTTCAACTGTTGTTGATGCATGATCTGTATGATAGATTGGAGCGTTTCCACTTAAAGCTTCATTAATTAACTCTTCTGCTTTATTGATCCCATCTGCCACTTTGATTTGAATGACAGGTTTTCCATCAAAACGAGCCATTTCAACATTTTTATCAGCAGCTACAATAATAGCTTCACATTCTTCAATTTCTTTAGCAGTTGGAGCATTTTTAGTTCCACCACTACCATCAGTTTCGACTTTGATTGTAATTCCCATTTGTTTTGCTTTTTCTTCTAAAGCTTCAGCCGCCATATAAGTATGCGCAATACCTGTTGGACAAGCAGTTACTGCAAGCAAACGATAAGTTCCTGTAAATTCTTTTTGCGCTTCTTCTTTTTCTTCTTCTTTAGCTTTTTGTGCAGCTTCTTTTTGATTGATCAAATCCATAAATTCTTCTACACTTTGTGCATTAATTAAAGAATCTTTAAAGTCTGTATCCATTAACATTTAAGATAACATTGCTAGAATTTGTAGATGTTCGTTTCCACCTGTTTTAGGAACTGCAATCATAAAGAAAAGTTTTGCTGGTTGATTATCTAAAGATTGATAATCGACACCATCTTTAACAACCATGGCCGCAAGTCCTGGAGCATTTACAGCTTCACTTCGAGCATGAGGAATCGCAATTCCTTCTCCAATTCCTGTTGTACTTAATTCTTCACGTGCATAAATTCCTTGTTTATAAACATCTTGATCATTTAAATTACCTTGTTTTGCCATTAATGAAACTAATGTATTAATAGCTTCATCTTTATCTAAACATGTAGCGTTAACATCAATCGAAACATCTTTTTATAAATCTAAGATTTTCATTTATAGTTCTTCCACTTTTAATTGTTTATAGACTTCTTGAATCATTGAAGCTTCCGCTAAATCTTCGCTAAAAGCAGTAGCTCCACCACAAGCACTTCCAAGTTTTAAAGCTTCATCATATTTTTTATCTTTTAAATATCCAGCAATGAATCCAGCAACCATACTATCTCCACTACCAACACTATTTAATAATTTTCCTTTAGCACCAGCACAATAATAAACATGTGTGTCTTCACTGACTAAAATAGCACCATCTTTTCCAAGGGAAACAAGCACATTGATTGCTCCTTGTTCTTGAAGTTTTCGAGCATAGTGAATTAAATCTTCTTGATTTTCTATTTTTACATTAAATAATTCTTCTAATTCACGATGATTTGGTTTAATTAAGAAAGGATGGTATGGTAATACTTTCTTTAATAAATCATTAGTTGCATCTACAATAATTTTAATTCCTTGTTGATCGAGTTTTTTCATGATTTGTTCATAAATATCATCCGGTAAAGAAGAAGGAATACTTCCTGCAAGAACTAATGTGTCGTTTTCTTTTAAATGATCTAATTTTTCAAATAACTCATTTAATTTTTCTTGAGGAATATCTGGACCACTTCCATTAATTTCAGTTTCTTTAGTCCCTTTCATCTTCACATTAATTCTTGAAAGACCATTTTCTAACTGACATAAATCGCAGTCAAATCCTCTTTCTTTTAATTCTTTAACAATTTCTTCACCTGTAAATCCTGCAACAAACCCTAAAGCTGTTGTTTCAAGATTCAAACGACTTAAAATTGTTGAAACATTAAATCCTTTTCCTCCAGGATAAATTTCTTCTTGCTTTGAACGGTTTGTTTCCCCTTCTTCAAAACAATCAACATGCATAATATAATCCAAAGATGGATTAAAAGTAATTGTATAAATCATTAATCTCTAACCTCCACAACTGTCGCTTGTTCTTTAATTTCTTTTTCACAATGATCTGTAATAATCACCGCATCATTTATTTGACCAAAGGTCACATGATATATCTTATTAAATTTACTATGATCCGATAAAACATAACTCATTTGACAACGTTCCATCGCTAATTCCTTAATAGCAGCTTCTTCACTATCTGGTGTCGTAAAACCATTCATTAAATCAATTCCATTTGTTCCAAAGAAACCTTTAGAAAAATGATAACGACTTAATGACTTCATCGTATTAGCACCCACACATGCCCCTGTAATATTTCTCACTTCTCCACCAAGACATACTACATGAAATCCTTTAAGGGTCAATTGTTGAGCTTGCATTAAACCATTAGTAATATAGTGTGCTTCTTTTTGATCTAAATATTCAATCAACTCTAAAGTTGATGAACCTGCATCTAAATAAACCACATCATTGGCTTCAATCATTCCTGCTGCATACTTTGCAATTTTTTTCTTTTCATCAGCATTTAATAATTGTCTTTTTCCTAATGGATCTTCAATCGTTTGTGTTACCTTAGGAATAAGGGTTGCACCCCCATGAACTCTTTTTAAAAATCCTTGATGATCAAGTTCTACTAAATCTCTTCGTATACTTGATTCACTCGCTCCTGTAAGTTCAACAAGGGAAGCTACAGTCACATTTCCTTTTTTATCTAATTCATTTAAAATAATTTGATGGCGCTGATTATCCATACTGATCACCTCTTACGCGTTCATTATATGACCGTTCAATCATAAAGTCAATTATATTTTGACTGTTTAATCATAAAAATGAATGTAAAATGAAAAAAAGAGCACTATTTTGAATGAATGCTCTTTGATCTATGAATGAATGATTAAATTATATAATCAATTGCGGTAACAGTTTCCATTTCTGGACCTTCTTTTAATAATCTTTGATGTTCTTTAGAAGTTGGATAAGCTTTCAAATCAGCTTCATCTTTAAATTCAATAATTTGAATAATATCCCCAAAATGAGGGCCTATCGCTGGTTGTTTACTGATATTGCACCCAACTTCACTGTTTACAATAAGTGAACAATCATTTCCTACTTCTTCTAATAAAGTAATAAAATGATCTATTCCCATTTTATCTTTTAAAGTAAATACTGACACATGTTTAATCATCTTTTTCTCCCTTCTATGCAATATGCATTCCACCATCTATAAATATTTTTTGTCCTGTTGTATGACTTGCTTGGTCACTACTTAGCCATAAGACAGCGTTCACGACTTCTTGAGTCGTCGCTAGTTTTTTCATAGGAATCACATGTTCTTTCAACATTGCTTCTTCATGAGGATTAGTTGAAAGTGAATTTTTGGTAAGTTCTGTTCCCATGGTTGGACCTGGACAAATGGCATTGACACGAATACCAAATGCCGCATTTTCTAAAGCCGCCATTTCTGTTAAAGCAATAACTGCTGCTTTAGCTGGACCATAAGCAGCAAATCCTGGAGCCATTTTATATCCACCAACAGAAGCCGTATTAACAATTGCGCCAAAACCTTGTTTTTGCATTTGTAATAATTCATATTTTAAACAAAGAAAAACACCTTTCATATCCACATCAACTACTAAATCCCATGTTTTTTCAGAAATTTCTGTCAATGATTCATAAGGCATACGTACACCATCTGGTCCAATACCCGCATTATTAAATGCACAATCAAGACGTCCATATTTTAAAACAACTTCTTCAATAGCTTTTTTTACATCTTCTTCTTTAGAAACATCATAGTGAATATAAGATGCATCATTTCCTATTTCTTTAATAGCTTCCTTACATACTTCCTCTTTATCTACAGTAAAAGCAACAACATGGGCTCCTTTTCTTGAAAACTCAATCGCTGCTTGCTTTCCAATACCACTTGTTCCTCCGGTAATTACAACCACTTTATCTTTAAAATTCATTTTTCTTTCCTCCTTTAAAAGCAAAATATTGACTTAAAATAACAATATTTATATTAAACATTAAAAAAATCAAAACAAACAATGCACCTCTATTTGTCCCATCATATAAGTTTGTTCCTTGTTGTACAAACGCTAAAATAGTTGCTGTAATGGATGTTCCTATTCCCCCTGAAAGTTGCATCAATGTTTGTAACGTAGCATTCCCATCTGCCTGTAGATTTTTTGGTAAATGAGACATCGCAGATGTCATGGTATTACCAACAATTAAACCAATGCCTAAACTATAAATAAAATAGAATAAGATACATGATTGGTATGTAAGATTTTTAAAAAAGAATAAGAAACAAAATGTAGCAATGAAGCTACAGCATAACCCTAGAACAATTGGCTTTTTAGCACCAAGTCGATCAAGTATCAATCCACCTATTGGCGCAAACACAGCACCAACAATGGCTCCTGGAAGTAAAACAACCCCTGCATCTGTTGCTGATTGTTTTAAAACAATTTGAACAAATGTCGGTAACAATAAACCATATCCAAGTGTTGTCATTTGTAGAAACATAATAGCTAAAGTATGAAACGTAAAACCTTTATGATTAAATATTTCTATACGAATTAAGGAATTTTTAATATGCAGTTGTCTTTTAGTAAAATAATATAAACTGATTATTCCAATAATAAAGCAACCCAAAACAAATACTAAATCATCAACTATCTGATTTAAATTAGAAAACCCCATAATTAAAGAAACAAAAGCTAACGCTACCGCTATAAAACTTAAAAGATCAAATTTTTCATGTTTATTAATTATTTGTTCACTCATACAAAAATAACCTATAAAACTTGCCAGAACAATAACTGGTAAAACGCAAATAAAAATATAGCGCCAAGTAAAATATTGTGTCATAATTCCCCCAAAAGTTGGTCCAATAGCGGGTGCTGCAGCCGTCACAAAAGAACCACATCCCATCATTAAACCAAGAAGTCTTTCTGGTGACTCTTCTAAAATGATGTTATACATCATAGGAAGTGCAATTCCTACCCCCGCTCCTTGTATAAATCTTCCTATAAGCAATAAAGTAAACTGTTGTGCAAAGACATCAACAATCAATCCTATTGAAAATAAGAACCCTGCTATCAAAAATAATTTTTTTGTCTGAAATCTTCTTTTTAAATAAGATGAAATAGGAATCATAATACCCATCATCAATAAATTTCCTGTTGTCATCCATTGAACAAGTGATGTTGAAATATGAAACTCATTCATCAATGTAGGAAAAGTAATATTTGTCGCTGTTTCAATCAAAACACCACAAAAAGAAAACAAACCTGCGGCTAAAATAGCGAATAATTGTTTAATAGTTAATTTTTCTTCCATAAGCCCTCCTTATGGATTACTTTACTTTAAAATAAATAAATTTCTTTTCTTTTTTATATTTCATAAACTTTCTTGACAAGATGAAAAAAATGTGCCTTAAGCACATTCTAACTCAAAGTAGCGTGATACCAACATATCTATTAAATAACGAAAAAGAAGTCTTCTTTCTTTCATTTCTAAATGATCGATAGATACAAGCAAAATCCCTTCAAAAGATTTCAACATTGTTTGATCAATCAATTGGGTTGAAAGCAAAAGTTTATTTCCTTGATTTCTTAAAAGCTTTCGTAAACAACGTGAAGATTGTTTACTTAAAGCATCTTCTTCTACACCAATAACAATCAATAAATCATCCTCTTTTAACCAATCAATAGCTACCTCATTTTCATCTAAAACAAGAATATTTTTTGAAAAAGATCTCCTTCGTATTGAACATATTGACAAAGTAAATGTGAATAAGCAACTCCATAAAGATAAATATGCTTAGCTTCTTTTATTTTTCTTACAAAGTAATCGATTTGACTTTGTTCAATCTTCATTAAATTCTTTTCAATCCAAGATAATGAATCATGAAGATGCTTCTTTGTAAGAAAATAGTTGGTATTTGTTACTTGTTTTCTAATTTCTAATTCTAATAAACAATCATCTTTAAAGGCAATATAATTATCATAAGCTAATTTTTTGATAAATTTAGAGATCTTTGCTTTTGAAACATAGCTTTTTCTTGCAAGTTCTTCAATGGACATAAAAGCAACTTCTTTTAAATTCATTTTAATATAGTTACAGATCGTATAATCGATATCACCTTGTTGACTGTTATTTAAAATTGTATTGATTTTATTTGTTATCATAATATCACCAGATAAAGTATAACATAAAAACCGCCTAAGCGGTTTTTTGTATGAGTTATAGAGAGTTTTTATATTTGAAGGAAAACTGATCAACAATTTTATTTATGTTTTTCTTACCACTGTAAATAGCCTTTCCAACAAGGATAATCGCTAATATAGATATTATTATTAATATGATTGCAAAGATTTTTACAAATAGGATATTTGAAAAATAATACATCAATAAGACTCCTAGAGAGGAAAGGAAGAACAAATTGCGTAACCATTTTATAAGATTATGAATCATTTTCTTTTGATAGTTAATTTCATCTATATATCCTTGTTTTTCTTGACTATTCATTTTTTTTCTCCTTTTAATAAGATAATCCTGGATTGAAGAATCCAACAAATACACCAATAAAGGCAACAACAACTAATAATAACATTACTTTAATTGGTGACATTTTCTTTTTAGATAATAAATACCAACATCCAACAACAAAGACAGCTGTTAATAATCCTGGATAAACACCATCTAATGTTTTTTGTAAATCTAAGAAAGGTTTTTTAGCTCCAGCTGCTGTCATCGTAAATGAAGTTGTTACTGAAATCCATGTAGCAGATACGGCTCCAATAACAATACCACCTAACATTGTGACTGATTCTCTTAAAGCTTCCCCTTGAGGACCAACTAAGAAATCAACCGCTTTTCCACCTAATTCATATCCTTTGAAATATAAGAATTTCATTCCAAAGTAAGCAAATAAGTTCCATACAATGATGTACATGATAGCTCCAAGAGGAGAACCTCCTGTAGACATACCTAAAGCAATACCAAGTAAAATAGGAATAACTGTTCCTACAACTAGGGAATCCCCAATACCGGCGATTGGTCCCATCAAACCAGCTCTTAAACCGTTGATTGTTTCATCATCAACATCTTCTGTTCCGTTGGCACGTGCTTCTTCTAACCCAGCTGTCATCCCAACAATAACAGTACCAAGTTGAGGTTCTGTATTAAAGAAAGCAGTATATGTTTTCATTGATCTTGCTTGATCTTCTTTTTTATCATAAAGTTCTTCTACTACTGGTAACATAGAGCATAGATAACCAAAAGTTTGCATATGTTCTTGAGAGAAGCATGTTAAGTTTCCATAATACCAATTGTGGAAGGATTTAGTTAATGTTTTTTTAGATAGTTTCTTTTCCATCTTAAATATCCTCCTCATCTTCATCATCAAAGTCTCCTGCAGATGCAGCTACTCTTTGATTTTGTAACATTTTTAATTTGTAGTTAATTAAAGCAAACATACCAGCAATCACTGTTGCCGCAACTAAATTGATTCCCATTGAAGCAGCAAGAGTAAATCCAAAGAAAAATGGAATGAAATCAACTGCTTTTGTAACAATTTGTTTTAATAAGATTGCAATTCCGACACATGGTAATAATGATCCAACTGTAAATAAAGTTTTCATAGCTAAACCATCCATAGGTAATGTTGTTTTAATAAGTTCAACAACATCTGCTCCTAATTTACACATAATTAAGGCTGGAATAAATGAACATAAAATATGTGAAATCCAAGGTAATACCATATCTACAAGATATAATTTATGATAATCCCCTTTTTCAACAGCTTTCCATCCAACATGTTGCCATGCTAAGTTGATTGTTGCTGTTCCATAGAATAATACTGTACCTAAAGTACCAACCATTGTTCCAAATGAAGTTGCAAGAGCTGCTCCTTCTTTTGTGGCAGCTGATAAACCATAACTATTTAACGCTACCATTGCAAGTGGAATCCCAATGTAACTTACAGCACGAACGTCTGCTGAAACGGTTCCACCTGGAGTAACTAATGCAATGTAGACAACTTGCATTGCTGCCCCTACTAAAATACCTGTTTTGATATCTCCTAAGATAATCCCACAAACAAGTCCCCCAATTAAAGGACGACCTAATGTGTAGTTACCAAAGGAAGTACCACCTAATCCTGGCATACTTGATAAACAAGCAAATAAACCAAGTAATGCCGCTTGTAACCAACTAATTGTCATAATTTTTCTTCCCCTTTATTTATATTTGTTAGAAACCAAATTTTCCTTTAAAATCATCCCATGTTCCAATTGAAACATCTGGTAATAAAGCAAATTTGATTGTATAACCTGCTTTAGCTAAAGCTTCAAAAGCTTCGGCTTCTTCTTGTGTAATCGATTGGTTGTTTCCTAGTTTTGTTGCTCCTTCACGATCATTACAAGGTCCAACAATAACTGTTTTAATACCACAATCAAATCCTTGATCAACAAGAATTTTTTTCATATCAAGTGGATTTTTAGTAATTAAGAAATATTGATCTTGACTATCTAAAACCTTTTGATTTTTCTTTTGCCAAGCTTCCATTGTCCATACAAATGTTTTCTTTCCACTGGCTGATTTGTAAGCCGCTTTTAATACTGAATTATTTGCTGCTTTATCGTTTACAGCCACTAAACCATCACATGGGTATTCTCTTGCCCAACGTGTACATGTTTGACCATGAATCATACGATCATCAATTCTAATAAATGAAACTGACATTTTTCTTCCTCCTTAAATATCATCTTCGTCGTCTTCTACGACTTTAAATTCTTGTAAAGCAGTTGTTGCTTCACTTAAGACAGCTTGTACAAAGGAATCCCCTTGTAAAGTATCTTTCATTAATACTGAAGTAAGGGCTAATGGTAAATTCATCCCACCAATTGTTGTTGTCTTTTCCATTAAACCTTTTTCAGCTAAAACATTTAAAGCAGTTGTAAGTGGTGATCCTCCTACAATATCCGCTAATAAAACAATTTCATCATCTTTATGAATGTCCTTAACACTTTCTTTAAAGATTTCCGCAAATTCATCTGCTGTCTTTCCATCAGGTAAACCTGAAGCAATCACATCATCTCTTTGTCCTGCCAACATCATTAATGATGTTTTTAAACCAGCTGCAAATTCACCATGACTTACTAATACTAAATATTTCATGTCCTTCCCTCCTTGCACCTATAGAATACCAAATATGAAAGCACTTGCAACGTGTCTTCAATCACGACTTTTAAGTGACAAAAATCATAAAAAAATTGACAAATATCATTCCTACTATGACATTTGTCATAAATAAAAAAGATAGCCACAAGCTATCTATTTCAATTCATTTTCTAATTTCTTTTGTATCTTATTAAGATCATTATCAATTGTTCCTTGATCAATACTTTGATTAATCAAATAATCTGCTTTTTCTAGAATATTTTCATATTCTTTAAACTTTGGTTCTACTAACGTGTTTTCTAAAATCTTATTTAAAACATCTGAATCTAAAGAAGCATAAGAAACTGCATCCTGTGCTAAGATTTCCTTTGTTCTCTTTGATAACATGACCTTCTTTAAAGGAGAGGCTCCCTTCGAATTATCAAGTAGAGATTGTTGAATATCTTCATCCATCGTCAACATTTTTAAAAATTCCCACGCTATTTCTTGATGCTTTGTTTGTGAAGACATTCCTATTAATGAAGTGTCTAAATGTGTTGTAATCGTATTTGATTTTGTTCCCGGCATTGAAATACAACTCCATTTAAAAGATGTATATTTACTAATACGATAAGGATAAGGTTGGTAGGTACGGTATTGAGCAAAGGTCAAAGGACAAAAAGCGACTTTCCCTTGATCAAAATCTTCTGATGAAACTTGATAGCCATTTGATAAAGCTTTAAGCTTTGTCAAATATAAAAACGCTTCTTTGACTTCTTTTTTATCAAGATGACAATTATCTTCTTTAAAAACTTGTAACCCATAACAATCAAGAACATCTTGCCAATCAAAGCCATAATAGCCATATTGATCGATGACACCATCATTATTTGTATCCTTTGTAACTTGATTACTAATATTATAAAAATCATCAATAGTCCAATTACTTGAAGGAATAGCAATACCTTCTTTGGTAAGTAAATCATGATTGATACACATAATTGTTGGATTGATTTCATAAGGAAGTGCATATTGACTTCCATTATTTCCAGCAAATAAAGCACTTTGATAAAAAAGAGAAATATCTATTCGTTCTTCTTTAATAAGTCGATCTAAATTCTTTAAAATACCAATAGAAGATAACGTATTAAAATCATCAGGAAGTACCATAAACACATCAGGTATTGTTCCTTTGGTAATTTCATTAGCAAGCCATGAAGAATAATCATCTTTTATAATTCCACTTTTATACTCAACATGAACATTGGGGTATTTCTTTTCAAATTTCTTGATTGCTTGATCAATAACTTGATAACTTTCCCCATTAGGCACATCCCAACTACTTCCAGCATAAAGTCCTAAAGTAAGAGTAATATCACGACTTGGATCATTGATCAAACAATAAATAAGAACTAAAGAAAGACTTACTAATGTAAGAATACCCTTTTTTATTCTAGTCATTATCGTCACCAAATTCTTGCATTGTGACTCCTGTTTGAACAGCCCAGATGGCAAGTTGCGTACGATCACGTAATTCTAATTTTGACAAAACAATGCTAACATAATTACGCACAGTTCCTTCTGATAAATAAAGTTTTTGAGCAATTTCTTTATTAGATAAACCAAAACCAACTTGTTGAATAACTTTCAATTCAGCCTGTGTCAAATCTTTTGATAAAGAATCATCGACTTGGATAGCATAATTACTCATAGACATCTTGGAAAAAAGTTTAAATACTTTTGTCGCAATATCAGGATTGATCATCGCTCCACCATTATAAACTGTACAAATGGCATGATAAAGTTCATCCATGCTGACGCCTTTTAACAAATAACCGCTTGCTCCATATTTTAAAGCACTAAAGACAAATTCATCATCATCAAAAGTGGTAAGGATAATGATTTTAATATCTGGATATTTCTCTTTGACAGCCTTTGTACAATAAACACCGTCCATTTCTGGCATACGAATATCCATTAAAATAACATCCGGCCTTTCTTTTTTTATACTCTCAAGAACTGCAAAACCATTTTCAACAGCATCTACGACTTTCAAATCTTCATGTGTTGATAAAACAATTTGTAAAGATTGTCTAATAAGTTCTTGATCATCTGCAATCATCACTTTAATCATCTTTTTTTCCTCCTATTTTTGGTATTTCTACAACTGTTCTAAATCCTTCTTCACTATAAAAATGTATCGTTCCATTTAATATGGCAACACGTTCATGCATTTGTTTCAAGCCATATCCATAATGAATTTCCTTACAGCCACTTCCATTATCTTGCATAATAATCATATATTTTTCCTCTTCGTCAAAAAGATGAATTTCAATATGAGAAGCATGTCCATGTCTTAATGCGTTTGTCATCGTTTCTTGAATAATTCTAAAAATAATATCTTCTTTCGTATTTTCAAAATCAACATTTTCCCATTCATAATACAAATCAACATTTAAATGAGAAACACTTTGAAATTCCTCAATCATTTTAATCAAACCATCTTTTAAAGTTCTTTGATCAAGTGCTCCCGGTCTTAACTTATATAAAGAACGTCGAACATCTTTAATACTTTCACGAACAACATTACTAATTACCAAAAGTTGTTCTTTTGACTTTTGTGGATCAATATCAATCAAAGCAATACAAGCATCAATTCCCGCCGAAATACCTGTTAAGGCATGTCCTAAAGTATCATGTATCTCTCTTGAAATTCTTTTTCTTTCTTTATCTTCTGCCATTTTTTCAGATAAAGCAGAATACGTTTTTAATTCATCATTGACTTTTGAAGCAAGTTGAAGTTCTTTACTGATTTTCTTTGTTTCTTCTTGTTGAACTAAAACTTGGCAAATAAGATAAAGAATAAAAACAACAACATTTAATGAAGCTAAAATATTTTTAGCAAATAACATAAATGTACGACTCGAATTTGGATAAAATGATAAATAAGATTCAATACTTGGCATATGTATAATATTTGATAAAATATTATAATCTGAAATCAATAATAAACCAAAGGCCATTAATAAAAGTAAGGCCATATGTTTAATATTTCTCATATTATAAAGTAAATCAGCAAAAACAAAGAGTAAAATTCCATTATAGGAACCATTTAAACGAATAATTAATAAAAATGAAAGAATAATTTCAATATAAACAAGACCATTCGCCATTTTTAAATTATCTTTTTCTCTTAATTTCATTAATAAAACAAGAATGATAAAAAGAAAAATTGATTCAAAAAAGATATTTTGTGGTGTTCTAGTAATATAAGATACTTTATTTAAGAAATCTCGTGCATAATAATGCACTGAAATATATTTGGAAGAAAGTAAAAATAAAGAAGCATTATAGATAATAACAACCGCATTAATAAACAATAATGAATCTTTTAACTTTGTAACATATTCTTTTGTAAGATGATTCATTATTGCCACCCCGTTATATCATATTCTTCTATATTTTCTTTGGTAATCAATTTTGTTGGAACAATAATTGAGCGTTTATACTTTTTATGATGTAACATCTTATAAGCCACCTTGATTGTTTCTTTTCCTAAAGAAGTAGGTGATTGTGAAGATGTCCCCACAATCGCTTTCGTTTCTGCCAACAATTTCTTTATATTTGGTGAACCATCAACTCCGTAAATAAAAACATCATGCCCTAAATCATTTTCTTTTATAGAAGCCAGTGCTCCTAAAGCCGTTGGATCATTCAAACAAAAGACAACATCAAAATCAATTCCTTGTTGAATAATTTTATTTAAAGCAGGTAAAGCAAGTTCCGTTTGTCCTAAACAATCTTCACTTCCTACAATTTGATAATTCTCATTTAAAGCAACTGTATCTTTAAAGCCGTTGATACGATCAACCGCTGACAAGGCTTTAGAATGTTCAAGTAAAGCAATACGTGCATGATCAAAGCGTTGCATCATATCTTTAGCACACTGTACTCCTGCATCATAATTATCTGAAACAACTGTACAATCTGCAATTTGATCATCACTAATAGGAGCATCGACTACAATAATTTTAATTCCTGCTTTTTTGACTTCTTTTAATGTTTTATTAATACTCGAAGATTCAACAGGATTAATAATTAAAACATCTATTCCTAAAGAAACAAGGTCTTTGATTTGTTCATTTTGTTTTTTAGGATCCAAAGCTGGATCTCTAGTATATAAAACATCCCCATGATTATTAACAACATTTTCTATTTCATTATTTACAGCTTTATAGAAGGTATTATTCATTGTCATATAAGTTGCTCCAAATTTAATTTGTTTAGTATCAGTGTTTAAATAATGGTGATAGACAAAACAAATCATAATAAGGCTTACAATACATGTTATTTTTAAAGCTTTATTTTTATAAAAAGACATGTGTTTCCCTCCTATTCTCCCTTTATTTAATTTTAATGATTTTTGTCATCTATGTAAATATGACAAATGTCATAAAAAACAGTTGACTCTATTTTTGAATCAACTGTTTTGCATATTTTATAATACTACTTCCATCTAACAAACCATAATCTTTTAAAGAAATTACGCCTACCGGCACTTTAACTACCTTTTTAATTTCCTTTAAATCTTCACTTCTTTGTGGCGTAAGTAAAACCACATCGGCCTCTTGTAAATGCTCATTTAAAAACACTTCAATATCCATTAATTGACTTTTAGCTACTTCTTCTATTTTACGAACCAACATATTTCCTGAAAAACCTGGTTTTGACAATAATGTTATCTTCATATAAGACCTCCAAACACATAGTACTAATATAATAAATGAAATAGCTAAAATACACAATATCTATTTTAGTTGTTTATTTATATTTCCATTGATCACACAATGCTTGTAATTTTAAATAATCACAACAAAAACTCGTCAAAAATTCATCTTTCTTTACAAAAACAGCATTGACAACGTTATTAATTTTTCTTTCTATTTCTTCACGAGTAGATTGTTTCTTTAAATATATATACTCATTATTTAAATAATCTTTATACTTATCATTATTAATATCTATTCTTTTATATACACCTTGAGGAACAGGTATCATGTTATTAATAAGCAATGCAGCAATGATTTCGTGACTTTCGTTGTAAATTTCTACTGTTGTTCTTGGATTTCTTCTTTTTCCATTTTTTCTTAAAGGCTTTGAAGTTAATGGTATAAAATATGTATAATCTTCTATTCCAACAATAATTCCTACAAATCTTCTACCCGATTTTAAATTCACTCTAAAATCATACTGAAATAAATACTGCCTATAATCGCTTTCTATATCATATAAAGCAATTTTATTATCTTTTAAATGTATTTTCATATTTTCTCCCTATGAAGAAAAACGAAGAACTCATAAACTAGAATTCTTCGTTTTAAATCGTCCACTATAGCAGGATCTCTCTCGTTTTAAATCGCCTACTAAAGCAAGGCCACTCTCGTTTTAAATCGTCCACTATAGCAGGACCTCTCTCGTTATCGATATTTCTATCTACAAATAAATTATACATTTTTTAATGTATAAGTCAATTACTATTAAATATAGAAATCAACCATTATTAGTATATGAAGTATACTTTTATTTATACTCTTTTTGTCTCTATTTATTAAAACATTCTATGAATTCTTTAAGCAGTTTATTTCTATCTTTTTTAAGATAAATAATTCCATAATCTATTTCTAAGCTTTCTTGAAGAGAAACAACCTTCACACTCTCATCTAAATCTTGAATTGAAAAAGCATAATCCGGTAAAATACCAATTCCATAACCACTTAACGTTAAGGCAAGTACAGCTTCAATGTCATCTTGTCTAATCACATTTTTTTCCCTTGCTTTCACTGAAAGAAAATGTTCAAGATCATCTTCCTTTAATTTAGGAATACTTTTTTGTCTTAATGTAATAAAAGGACAATCTTGGATTTCATTAAATGAAATCATTTCTTTAGATGTTTGAAAGATACTCTTAGGAATAATGGCTTTTGTTGTACTTGTTGAAAGCTTTCTAAAAGTACACTCTGGTCGATCTTGCATCATTATTTTAGTTCCTAAAATAAAATCAAGTTGATTTTCAACAAGTCGATTCACTAATTGAAAATAGTCATCTAAATAAATACGTGGACTAACCCTTGAATTTTCTCTATGAAATAAACGTAATGCTTGGGTAAGGTATTTTGTTTCTTGTGACATTGTACAACCTATTTTTAAAAGAGTTTGTTCATTGCTTTTTACGGCATTTAAACGATTAGGAATAGCTTCCATACGTAATAAGATATCATGAGCATCATGATAAAAGATTTCGCCTGCTGTTGTTAGCTGTACTGATTTACTATTTCTAATAAAGAGTTTAACACCAAGTTCCTCTTCTAAATGTTGAATATGATGTGTTACTGTTGGTGGTGTGACATAAAGTTCTTTGGCAGCTCTTGTAAAGTTTAAACGATCAGCCGCCACAACAAAACATTTAAGTTCTTGACTATTCATTTTTTCGCCTCTTTTTTATTCTAGCATTAGAATTTCTTTAATGCCATTAATTTAATGTTAATTTACTTTTTTAAATCTTGTTTTAAAATAAAGGTAGGTAAATAAGGAGGACAAACAATGTCACAAAGAAAAGAAATGTTGATGAAAAATATGGAATTTGTAGCTTATGAAGGATTAAATGGAAAACCTGGTTTTCAAATGACTCTTCATAAAAGCAAAGAAGGTCGTTATTATCTTTATGTTGCTTGTTTTAGACATAATGGTTTTAATATTATTGATGTAACCGATCCTTATCATCCTACTCCTTCTAAATGGGTAGAAGGTCCTTGGGTCAAAGAAGGCATCAAAGATGGTCAAAGTCTACCAAAGATACAATCAGGGGATGGTTATTTAATTACAGCTCATGGTGGAACGATGGATGTTTTACATGGAACTCCTAAAGGAAATACCCTTCCTTTTTGGGGTGGTATGATGATTTGGGATATTGAAACAGATCCTATGAATCCAAAACTTTTAGGTAAGTTTGAATGTAAAGGAATGGCAGGCGTTCATCGTTTCTTCTATAATGGTGGCCGTTATGTTTATTGTGTAGGAAATAAGCCAGGTTTTTTAACTTTTATTTTAAGAATCATAGATATTCAAGATCCAACCCATCCAGTAGAAGTCGGTTCATGGTGGGCAGATAATCAATACCGTGCTAATAAACCTGGTGGTGGTCATGTTGCCTTTGGTTCAAAAGAGTTCTTAGAAATGGCAACAGTTCATGCTGTTACTGTTAAAGATCATATTTGTTATGCTGCGGTTGCAAACTTTGGCGCTTGTCAAATCGATGTCAGCGATCCCACAAATCCACAATTAATCGGTTATTTACCAATGAATCCACCTTTTGGAGGAGGCGCTGCTGGGATGTCTATTCATACCTACATGCCTTTAGGTGATTTACCTTATGCGGTTGTTTCTACTGAAGGGGAAAGACCTCGTTATTTTTCTAACGAAAATAAAGACGGTCTCTTTAAAAAGCTTGTAACACAGCCAATGAATACGATTGGAATTGTCGAAACTACAGATCCGACAAATCCATCACTTATTTCTATTTTCCCATATCCAGAAGTACCTGTTGGATATACTCATGGAAAGAACTTTAATATTGTTGATGGTGTTCGTGTTCCTTTTGGACCTCATAATTTATTTGATGCTTTTGGAAAAGATTGTTATGAACCTTATAAAGGTTTAATTTATAATTGTTATTTTGGAGCTGGACTTAGAGTCTTTGATACGACGGATCCTTTTATTCCAAAAGAAATTGCCTACTTTATGCCTCCTGATCCAGAAGTTGATCTTTTTAATAATGAAGATGACACTTTATTACCAGGTTCTAAAGTCGCAATTACCGAAGATTGTTTAGTTGATGATCGTGGTTTTATTTATGTTGATACCTTCCAAGACGGTCTTTATATTGTGAAATTGAAAATGGAGGATTCATATGAAAATTTATGCTTATGAAGTAAGACAAGATGAAATGGGTTATTTTAAAGAATATGAAAAGAAATATGGTGTTTCTGTTGTTTTAAATCACCAAGTACCCACTTTAGAAAATGCAGATAATGTAGATGGATGTATTGGTGTAACTATTTTAGGTCAAGGAGACATTAATGCAAAACTATTAGATAAATGGTATGATCTTGGTATTCGCTATGTTTCTTCTCGTACAATTGGTTTGAATCATATTGATTTAGAGCACGCTAAAGAAATTGGAATTCAAGTATGTAATGCGAAATATCCACCTAATGGAGTTGCCGGAATTTGCTTTAATGCTTTTATTAATGTGTATGAGAAACTATAAACAAGCTTTATGGCGAGGACAAGTCAATGATTATTCTTTAAGTGGTTTACAAGGAAAAGAACTTCATGATTTAACCGTTGGTGTTATGGGAACTGGAAATATTGGACGTACGTTTGTTCAACTTCTTTCTGGATTTGGTTGTCGTATTTTAGCTTATGATCTTCAGGAAAATGAAGATGTTAAAAAATATGCAACTTATGTAGATAAAGATACTTTATTAAAAGAAAGTGATGCCATAAGTTTGCATCTTCCTTTATTTAAAAGTACGTATCATCTAATTAATAAAGAAACTATTCAAAAAATGAAAGATAATGTAATTTTGATCAATTGTTCCCGTGGTGAACTTATTGATACGGAAGATATTATTGAGGCTATTGAAAGTAAAAAAATTGGAGCTTTAGGACTCGATGTTATTGAAGGAGAAGAAAGCATTACGCATATCGATCATAGAAGTGATATTCTTTCTAATAAAAATATGGCTTATCTCCATCAATTTCCTAATGTCATCATGACTCAACACATGGCCTTCTATACAAATACAGCCGTTAAAAATATGGTTAAAAGCGGTATTAAAGGTATCATAGAAATGGCTAATCAATAAATAAAAAATTGAGGATTCATTCCTCAATTTTAGTTTATGAAAATAAAAAGATAACAATTCCTAGAACAACAAGAACAATTCCTGTTGCTCTATTTAAGGTTTTAGGAGTTGCTTTATTCGCAAATAAAGCAGCAATTCTTGCCCAAATAAGAGTAAAGAGAATACATAAAATCCATACTGTTAAATTAGGAAACCCGCCAATCATAAAATGTGAAATAGCTCCAGTAAGGGCTGTAAAGGTCATAATAAAAACACTCGTACCTACTGCCGTTTTAAGTTCATATCCCATGACTGTTGTTAAGATAAGAAGCATCATCATACCTCCACCTGCTCCAACAAAACCACAAATAAAACCTATACAAGTTCCACAAATTATAGATTGGATTGCTCTTTTTTTAGAAGAAACATTATTCATTGCTTCTTTCGTTGTCATTACTGGTCTAACAATAAATTTAACTCCTAAAATAAAAGTCATAAAAACTGAAAAACTTCCCATTGTTGAAGATGGTAAAAGACTTGCCGCATAACTACCTATTACCGTAAAAATAAGTACACTTACCATCATCAATAAACCGTTTCTAATATCTAAATTTTTATTTTTTCCATAAGTATAAGCTGAAACCGCACTGGCAAGGACATCTGATGACAAAGCAATACCTACTGCCATATAAGGATCCATTTTCAAAAAAGCAATGAGCATTGGGCTAATAACAGCAGCCGCTGACATTCCTGCAAAACCTGTTCCTAGACCTGCTCCCATTCCAGCAAAAAAGGTTACAAGAATAATAAATAAAATATTTGTTTCCAATTTATTTTTCCTCCAATAAACAATCTATATTTTTTTTCATAAGTTCTAATGTTTCTTTAAATATCTTTTGATGCTTTTCATCAATATCTGAAAAAAGTGAAGAAAAGAAATGGTTTTGAAACGCTTTTCCTTTTTTTATAACATCATTCGCTTTTTTATTCAAAACTAATTCAACTTTTCTTCGATCTCCTGGAACATCTATCCTAGATAAATATCCTTGATCAACTAACTGATCCACATGAATTGAAACAAGGTTTGCTTTGATTTTTCTTATTTCCACAATATCTTTAGCATATTTATATTGGGGGTTATTTCCCAAAAACATCAAAATATCAAACCCTGTTTGCTTTAAATGAAATTCATTACAAAGATCTTTACATTGTTGATGATAAGCAAGTTCTAATTTTCTAGCAAAATCAATATTCATATTATCACTCCCTTCATTTTTAGATAGTTCATTTTTGAACTATTTTAAACAATAAAAAAAGAAATGTCAAATGACATTCCTTATTCAATGCTTATTGTAGAAGTATTTTCAATTTGTTTCATATCAGATTTAGGAACTGATAAACGAAGTACTCCACCTTCATATTTAGCTTTGATATCTTCTTTTGGGATATCTCCTAAATAGAAGCTTCGTGTCATATTGCCAACATATCTTTCTTGTCGGATATAATGTCCTTCTTTATCTTTTTCATCTTTATCTAATCCCTTGCTTGTAGATATTGTCAAATATCCATTTTCATAGTTGACATTGATATCTTCTTTCTTGAAACCTGGTAAGTCAACATCTACTTCATATGTCGTATCTGTTTCTCTGACATCTGTCTTCATCATATTTCTTGCATGTTTTCCATACAATGGATTTTTCTTTCCAAAGAAATCTTCATCAAAATCATTAAAGAAATCATCAAATAAGTTTTCTGTAAATAAGCTAGGCATCATCATAAGTCATTTCCCCTTTCAATATAAATGCTTAGTCATTAGCATCGTTACTTCCAGCGGTGTTAACTCTTGAAACTAGGACCTTTTTTAATACCTTTCCTAATTTCTAAATACATTATAGTTCTTGCTTTTAGCACTGTCAAGTATTGAGTGCTAATAATTTTTATATTTTTTTGCAAACCCTGTAAAATCAATGGTTTGCAAGCATTTTCCACTCTTAAAATTGTCATTTTTCTTAGGTTTGACACCAATTTGACACCAATTTTTTCTTTTATGGTGTCAGAAGTTCACTGCCATACTATCCAGCTTTGCTATCTCGTTTTCAATCCTTGCCCTGTCGCCCAAGTGGTTATACACTTCCATAGTCACATCAAAATGGGCGTGTCCCATGATGTACTGTAATACCTTAATGTCCATACGGCACTCTGCCATTCTCGTACAGGCTGTGTGTCGCATAACATGAGCGGAAACCTTTGGAAGCAGTTCTGCTTTCCTGTGTTCTTTCTTTGCCTTTTGGACTTCCGCTTTGTTATAAGCGTCCACAATGTTATACAATACACTGTTTACGCCATAAGGCATAAGCGGTCTGCCGGATTTAGCAGTGAAAACAAAACCAGAATATCCGTCCACCTCAAAAGACTTATCTTTTGCCAGCATGAAGTTGATTTTCCTCTGTTCCTCAAATGCTTTCTGTACTTCCTGCGTCATAGGTATCACACGAATACCAGAGTCTGTCTTTGGAGTAGAAATATGGAAGCGACAGCCGTCTCCATAATTCTTGTAAATAAGCTGGTGGTCTACATTCAAGCGTCTTGCTCTCGTGTCTACGTCTTTCCATGTAAGACCGATCAGCTCTCCACATCTTAACCCTGTACCTATCATAATCGTAAGCATAGGATAATAGGTATTGTAGACATTGCTCTGCTTCACAAAATCGATGAGCTTTTCCTGTTGTGAGATTGTCAACGCCACACGTTCCTCTGCTGGTCTGCCATAATCACTGATAGAACCTTTTGCTGGATTTTTGCGGATAATATCATCATCAACCGCCATTTCCAACGCAGGAAAAATCATGTTGTTAATATACTTGATTGTAGAATGAGCATATCCAGCTTTGGACAATTTAGAATAGTAGGCTTTAATGTGAGAGGGTAACATCTGGACAACTTTAATGTTGCCAATTTCATCTTTTACCCGATTATTCCATACACGAATGTAATTCACTCGTGTAGGCTCTTTCAGTTCACGGGTCGCCATGTATCGCTCGAACAAGGTGTTTAACGTCATTTTCTTGATTGCGCTGTCTGTCAGAATGTTGTCGTCCATATCCTTTGCAATCTTTTTTTCTTTCTCTCTAAGCTCTGGTAAATCCTGTGCATAGATTGTGCGACGTTTTCCTGTTCTTATATCTGTGAAGCGATAACTGTATCTGCCGTCATTACGCCAGCTTTCGCCCTCTCTTAATTTTCTCCCTTTCGGGTCTTTTCTGCTAACTGCCATGAGAACCATTCCTTTCTTGTAGCCCTCTTTTCATGTTCTCACAGCGTGGTTTGCCTATAAATAATTATACCATATTTCCGCAAGAACATAAATAGAAGACTGTACTATTCTGCAAGGTAAAGCAGATATTTTTTGACCCTTTCCACGGAGTAAAGAACCCTGCGACCTATGACAATTTTTGCTTCTGCCTGCTCACCGATTTTCCTTGCCGTAGCATGACCGCATGAGAGCATAGAAGAAAGCCCCTCTATATCAACAGTAATCGGCTGGCTGGTTTTTCGCTCTTTTGTCTTGTTCATATATCAGCAAAATAAGCATATCAGTATCACTTATTTTGCAACACCCCCTTTCCTGTATTTTGGGAAGCAGACAGACGGCTCTGGAAAAGCTCCGCTGGTATCTCAACCAATCTCATTCCTATGAGCAAAACCACCTCTGGGACGTATCATTATCCTGTGAATACAGGTCATGGCGGGGCGACTTTTCCAAAGGTCGCTCTCGGATCACTGCGTGGGTCGCTCGCTTCCTTTTGGAAAGGTCATGGCGTACAGTCCCCGTGGCTCGCTGTATCACAAACGTATCTGTCTGCTTTATTCAGTTGTCAAAGAACGGCAACGGCTTGTCAGCCTGTAAAAGCCAACAGCAGGACTATTGACTTTTATAGAATGACAAGCGGTGTGGCTGGAAAGGGGAGAACACCACGCCCGCCTGTATGTATTTAGATTACTGCGATTTCAAAATTAAGTATCATATCCAAAAAAGCTGTCTGTACTCTGTTTTTCAAATCTGCGTCCACTACCATACACACATTTCCGTGTTCATCATAGAGCTTTCGCAAACAGAGTTTTGAGATATACCCGTCGTAGAAGTTCATCACTGTGGCAATGGCTTCTGGGTCGCCCTCTGTCGCTGATACGATAACCTCAAAAGGTAAGCGTTCATGTTTCTTCATTCGTGTTCCTCCATGTATTTCCTCAATGTTTCAAGCGTCTTTGTTCTGTGATACTGGACGTTTGAACGAGGGATATTGATAAAACGGCTGATTTCTCCGTCTGCCATATCCATGAAGTAGGACAACAAAATAATATTTCGCTTCTTCTCGGTCAGAGCTTTAAGAGCTTCACTCAACTTGTCATTTTCAATCCATACTTCAATTCCCAGCACATTAAACACGGTATAGTCACTTTCGTATTTATCACACTCGCCAAAGCGTTCCTGCTGATAATCTGGCAAATCAGAAAATGAACACTCACGCTTTTCACGTCGCTTCATATCACGGTAGCCTTTCATCACAGCTCGCTTGATGACTTTCTTTGAAAGGCAATCGAACTGTGCTTCAACGGCTTGTCTGAAAGAAGATGTTTCCACTGTTTCACCTCCTTTCTGTGCGAAGTAGAAATGAACGGAAGTTCATTTCCCCCTTTCCGCACCTCAACTACCCAAGGAGGTGTCCAGCTACCAAGATTTACAAAAAAGAATTTGCAAATCTCGGATATAACAAAAACAGTCTATTAGAATACGAATGTACCAATAGACCGTTTTGCTAACGTATGTGATATGAATTTTTAACTCATGTTTGGGGTGTGCTGACTGGATAACCATTGTAAGGCGGTTATTCAGTTGTGAATACTGGCGTATTTGCTGATACGCAATCATGGCACAACCCCCTTATTCAGAGCTGTACCGTGAGTGCAAAAAGAAAAGGACAGCTCTGGTTATCCAAAACCGTCCTAATCAGAATGAAAGACATGGAAAAAGATATTACCCTAGAACGGTTTTTTTTATTTACCGTCAAGGTAATATTGATATGAATTATTAACACATGATATATGTATTTTTAACGCATTCTAATCATGTGTCATGAAGTATAAACTCATGACAGGTGATTTAAAATGAGGAAAAAGAAAGACACGCACAGCTTTGATTTCCGTCCGCTGGGACTGGCAATCAGAGAAGCAAGAGAAAAAGCTGGGCTTTCCCGCAATGATTTAGGCGATAAGGTCTTTTACGGAGAACGTCATATCGCAGATATTGAGAATATAGGGAAACACCCCAGCTTCCAGTTATTTCATGATTTAGTGACCATGTTCCATATCTCTGTTGACGAATACTTCTATCCACAGGAGAAAGCAGAAAAATCTACAATCCGCAGACAGATAGACGTATCGCTTGATGAACTGACAGATGAAGAACTCAAAATCATTCAAGGAACGATTGACGGTATCATGAAATACAAGGGGACGGGAAGCAAATAGGCTTCTCGTTTTCTTTTTCCTCTCATAAACTATCCTGCTGATCTGCTTTGCAGGAAGCAGGATTTAATGAAAAAAGCCAATAATCTGTAAGAGTAATTCTTACAAACTATCGGCTCTGCGTCTTAGCGTCTGGCTCTTTAATAATTTTTACTATTCCACGATTTGTATTGATTAAAGTTTCATGCTTGCATTTTGGACAAAACAACGGAAAATTTACCAATTCCGTATCTTCTCGTATTTTTGTTCTCGTCTTGCTATTGCAAACGGGACATAATACCCATAACTGCCTTTCCATCGAAACACCACCTTTTATTTGAAAGGAATTAATTTTTTATTTTTTTCGTAATCTTATAAATATATTCTTCTGGTGTAGGTCGTTTGTTCCCAAAATACTTTTTGAAATTTGCCCTTATTTCTGGGTCTGTGCTGTTCATAGTTTCATCAATCGTTGCTTCAATATTAGCTCGTACATCAGTCACTGACATACCACCTGCTTTTGCACCAGCTTTCAGAGCCTTTTTAATATCCCGTTTTTTTAGTCCTATCATTTATGATTTCTCCATTTTAATATTCTAATAACAAGTTGAAATAATTAGATTGAAATACACGGCTCAATATATTTTTGTAAAAAATCTATGCGGTCAAATATTGTTGGTTTAAAATATGATGTAACTGCTATGACTGTATTTTCCGACGGATTTACATATATAACATTCCCGCTATTTCCTATGGCCGCAAATATATGCTTATTTTCATCTACAATCCACCATAGATACCCATAAGACATATTTCTAAATTCGTCTCCACATCTATAATTTGGTTTTATCATTTCTTCAATCCATTTAGAAGATACAATTTGTTTTCCATTATGAAAGCCTTTATCTAAACAAAGCTGTCCGATTTTCGCCATATCTGTTGCAGAAAAACACAAACCATATCCGGCTGTTCCTATTCCTTTGGGGTCGCAAAACCATATATTTTTTTGTGGGTCTTTACACATGGTAAAATGTTTATGTTCTTCGGCAGTCTCCGCTAAATAATTTATATGTTTTTCTACTCCAATGGGTTCAAATAAAAATTTGTTTGCAAAATCAACGACTTTTAGACCACTCGTTTTTGATATAATGCCAGTTAGTATATGTATGCCTAAAGTAGAGTATTTGAATTTTCCAGTCAATCCTTTTCTTCCACCCAGAAAATCTAAAGCTGAAATAGTCCAATCATCACTTGAACAAATTTTAGTCCACGGTTCGTACTTATACTTATAAGGTGCAGTCATAGTCAGTAAATGCTTGATTGTAACTTGTTGAATTGTTTTTTCTCCTCTTTTAATTTTATATTCAGGGAAAAATTCTAATACGGGTTGGTCTATACTTTTTATAAATCCTTTATCAAGTGCTATCCCTACAAGCAAAGCCACAATACTTTTTGTTGCAGACATAACATGGCAAGTGTCTATTTTTTTATAATTATTCCATTCATCAGAATAAACCTCTTTACCGTCTTTATAGCATGATATTTGACAGATATTAGGCTGTTTTTCTTTAATAAAATCGTGCAGTTCTTTTTTATTCATAGTATCAATTTCATCTCCATTTCACGTTATCGTATATGAAATATTCATTCACAAAATATAAATCTTTGATACATTTGCTTATTTCTTTTTTACTGGATAATATATTTCAGTTACTAGGTCATCTTCATTTGAAGTTTGTGTTGGGTCAGTAATATAAACTTCATAAAGAGGACCATTGTTTTCATAACCGTTTTGTTCTGCCCATTCACATTGCTTTGTATAAATAGATGTCAAATTAGAATATCCACCATGTAGAGTTGTTTTTAAACATAGTCCCGGACAAAAATCTTTTGTTCCTGTAACAAATTGTTCTACTGGAATAGCAAATTCTGTATCTAATCCCAAAGGAGTAAACTCATCACCATGAAAAAGTACCATAGGTGGAGCATTGACAGTTAATTTGTCATATTGAATTTTCCTTAATATTGAATTAAAGCAACAAGCGTATTGTTCTTCCATTTCAAATTTACAAACCATTTTACGTATAGAAACTAAATACATAACTGGTACTTCAACAAGTTGTACATCAATCTTGTTCAAATAAGACATGATTGATTTTCCCTGTTTCAAAACTGATATATCCTCATTTAACCGTTCTGTAATTTGGGAATATATCTGTATCTGTTTTTCAAATTCTTTCTTTTTCTTATAAAGTTCTAAGCATAATTTTTCATTTAGCATTTCTTCTGATGTAATAATCGTTCTAATTTCTTCCAAAGAAAAATTATACTGTTTTAGGCGGTTAATAAATAGCATAGTTTCTAACTGTTCAATGGAATAGTATCTATAATTATTCTCTGGGTTAATTTTGCTGGGCTTTATCAGTCCGATTTCATCATAGTAACGAAGCGTTTTTGTAGAAACTTTACATATCCTCGAAAATTCACCTATAGATAACATAAATCTCCTCCTTTTAACTCGCTTCCATACTCATGTTACACCTTCCCGTAAGGGTAAAGTCAATGTGATAATTCTATACGCATTACCTTACTTACACCTAAAATAACATGATAAGAAATGAATTTCCAACTATATTAATAGATTATTTAAAAGGCTTGTATGCCACTAGAAAAGTAACGTGCAAGCCTTTTTCATTTATCCTATAATCTTCCAGTTACTATCTTTATGAAGCGTCAGCTCATACTGTGATACCTGTGTTGCCTTTGTCTGGTTGTCGATAAATTTCACCGCAACGCTTACTTTCACATTGTCGCCGTCAGCCGTGAATACAGGATTGTCAAGCTCGGAAAAGAGATAGTCTCCGTTTATCGGTTCAAGGACATTTCCCTCTACATAGTAGGCAAGCTCCTTGTCCGTTGCGGTGGGGTACAGCTTAAAGAATGTTTCCAGAAACGTCGTAGCGTCATTTACTATGTCAGCGTCCACACTGTTGTCTGCTTCCTGTGCCTTTGGCTCATAATCGGATTTTTCCATAGCAGGGGCAAGGGTCGGGTTCTGTATAATCACCATATGCCCGTCAGCGTCCACATGGACGGTCACGGTATAGGTTTCTGATACGTTCCTTATCTGGTCGCCCTCTTTTATCTGTTGATCTATTTCATAGATGACAGAAAAAGCGTTCTCTCCAGACTGTTCCACGTCCCAGATAAGTACGTCCGTGACCGTGGAGCTGGTCGGTATATCCGTTCTCACCGTATCAACATTCAAATCCTGCAATTCCTGTGTCAGATAGGCACTAATAGCCTGTGTCCTTGCTTCGATTGCTTCCTTGCTGTTGCTCCATGTGTAGTAGGACTTCGCAAAGTTCTTTACAAAATTTTCTATCCCGTTGGTGTCATTCAAGCGGAGCTGTATGATTTCTACTTCATGGGTGGTGTGCTGGTCGATAGCGGTAAAATTCTTATACACACCAAAGCTCACGCTTGTGATAAGCACCACCCAGAGGGCAATGACGGACTTCTTATACGTCCCCACTTTCATAGTGCGGACTTTCTTTTCCTTTATCGGTTTTTCTTTCTTCTTGAACATGATTTCCATTCCTTTCTATTGCTTAATTCTGCCAGCCCCTATCAAATGCTGTTGCCAGTAGGAGCTTGTAAGGTCGGCGTAGCCTATCGGGTCGCCAGCGTGGTACATCTGGTTATTTCCCACATAGATACCGACGTGGGTTACATATGTTCCTGCATTGTAGGTACTGTGGAAGAACACCAAATCCCCAGCCTGTGCCTGTGAAAGCGGGATATGCTGGGTAGCGTCATACTGTGCCTGTGCCGTTCTCGGCAGACTGATACCAGCCTTGCCATAGCACCATTGAACCAGCCCCGAACAGTCAAAAGAAGTGTTAGGATTGCTCCCGCCGTACACATAGTCCCAGCCTTGATATTTCAGAGCTTCATTCATTATCTTCTGTGCCAGCTCGCCCGACACTTGATTGACGGTGAGATACTGGCTGACAAGCTCCACATAGAACATATTCCCATATCCGTAACGCCAGCCACCATTGCGGGCGACAGCGATAGGGTTCGTGTAGGTGACTTTCTTCCCACCAAATTTATCACGGGCGAAGTTCTCTGCCAGCGTGAAGCTGTGCTTTTTTTCATTGGAAGCTACATAGCCGATATATCCACCGCCATAGTTATAGGACTGTACCACGACGTTTATATCCTCTATGCCTTGATTTTCTGCTGAAGAAAGCAGGGACGAAAAATACTTGCACCCCTGCTTGATTGAGCTTTCTGTATCAAGGGAATTAGGCGGTAAGCCCATGCTCTCGGAACTCTGCATAACGTCCTCGGCTGTCCCGCCACTTTCCACCTGTATGATTGCCAGCAGATAGGGGATGTACTCGGATATGCCGTATTCCTTTGCGTATTTCTCCACCATAGGCTGATGTTTCAACACCTCTGCGGACAGGTTCATGCCCGTAACCCATGAGGAAGAACCACCGCCCCCATCGTCGTCCTCGGCACTGATAAGCACACCAAAGAAAAGCACTATCGCAAGAAGAAAGGGAAACAGACTGCCGATAATGGCAATATGTCTCAGCTTCATTTCTTACGTCCTTTCTTTTCCGTGGTGTTTATGGTCGCTTTCTTAATGTTTCGCTCTTTTCTGGTGGTCTGTCGGTTCAGCTCCACACCATTAAGCCTTGTCCCGTGTTTCTGTGGTATAGGTTCATCAGATTTTGAAGCCAACGGACGCTCCTTGACAGGCTGTGGAGAGGTCGTCTCGGTATGTACCTTGTCGGCAGTGACAGGACGCTTGATTTCCTGCATTTTCCCTGTATTTGCCTTAAAAGCGGTGACAGGTCTATCATGGGGACGGGTAGCTCCTGTTGTCGCTGATCCGTCCGTCGTTTTGCCAGCCTGCTTTGCTTCCTGTGCCTTTTGAAGTTCCATACGCTTATCAGCAATATTCTGTCTATGCTGTTGGAGCTTGTCGGCACGCTGGCTCTGTCTGGTTTCCTGTCCCTGAACAATGCCACGCTTGAAGTCGGACACATTTTCCTTTGCCTTTTCCTTAGCGGAGTGCAGAGCATAGGCGGTCTGTGTCGGCATATCCTTGATATTCTCCTTGACAGCCGTTGCCTTGTCCCCGACCTTGTTTTTCGTATCAAGTACCGCACCCACGGCTGAACCCGCTCGGCTACTCATGGACTGATTACTCCTGTTTCCTCTGGAAGCAGAAGTACGGGTTTTATTTCCCGCACCTGCAACGGCACTTCCCGCCACAGCTCCCGCCATGCTTCCAGCCGTGACCGCACCAGCGATACGTCGTTCCATACGCCTAGCCCTGTGTCGCATGAACAGATACGGACGGCGGAATATCCTGCGTCCCATGCTCTGGCTGTCCCCAGCATTTAAGCTGAACATACTCATAAGGTCGCCCAGCTTCATGTAGATACCCGCAAAGCATACTATCTGTAAGAACGCAATCATAAAGAACGGGTAATCGGTAGAGATGTTGTAGAACATACTGGAAATGGAAAAAGCCACCGTGACAATAAGGGTAATGCCTGCCCTTGTCATAATCGTATTGAACACCCGCACGATTGCCTGTTTCGCCATATTCTCATAGCTGGGTATCATAGAAAGTAAAAAACTGATAGGCAGGAACATAGCGAAGATGATAAAAAGTATCTGGGAGAATATCATCATGCCCGTAAGCAGGAAAACGAATATCGTTATCCCCAGATTGAAAATGAGCAGGAAGAACACCATTCCCAGACGGTTGATGACCTGCGGTATCGTCAGATTGTCGTTGTCGTTATCCTCGATTTCCGTTTTTACCACGTCCTCACGGGTCGCCCCGTCGTCGGCAGACGGACTAGCAGATACCAGAGCTTCCACACGGTCAGCCCCGATTTCCTCTATATCGCTGTTACCGAACTGCAAAAGTAGCCACGGCTGTTGTACCTGTATAGAAAACAGGCTGTCCCTTATCAAGTCCACGCTGTCTTTTCCCTCACTGTCGCTGTCAGTGAGCATTATCTTTGTCCCCAAATCCAGTGAAGCGGTACTAATGTCACTGGAAAAATCGTTTATCTTCTTGATATAGTCGGGAGCGTAGGCGATAAAGGAAGCGGACAGCACGAACACCACTATGAAGTTGATAACGGCGTGAAGTGCCTTGCTGGTTTCTCGCTTGATAAGTCCCGTGTAGGCTACATAGATACCCACGATAAGGATAATGAGAAGCAGGAAGCCTACATAAAAGCCCGTGCTTCCAAAGCCGTTTTCCGTTACACCCGCTAGGGTCTGTATGCTCTTTCCGATACTGTTTGCCATGTCGTTGATGAAGTCCAGCTTATACGCCTGCTGAACGACGTACCCCGTGGCGTTGGATAGATACAGGCTGATAGTCCAGATAAAATTGGTGATACAGTAAAGCCCGTATTGTACGGACTTCCCGATACCGTCCAGCCAGTTCCACGGAAGCCAGCCCCAGCTATTGTCCACATAGAAGTCAAGCTTGTAATTCTCCAAAGGGTACTGCGAATACAGGTTGTCCGCATTGACCGTATCATCAACCAGCCCCGTGGCATGAGCCACCGTCCCGAACAGGGAGAGGAACACGACAGAGGTAAAAATGACTATCAGAGCAATCTTGAAAAAACGAAAGAGCTTCTTTCTTGTCAGAAGCCCCTTTATCCTATCTTTCATCACTCCACCTCGCTTTTCACGGGCGGTCTGGTATCAAAGGCGTGCAACAATTCTTCAAAGACTGGGTGTATCTGCACCACGCCCACACGCCCGTACAAATCTTGAAGCAGGCATTGTCCGTTCTCCAAGTCACGAAGTCGTTTCTGGTTGTTCTCGTCGTCCTTGTCGATACCGAAAAATTCAAGGGTCTGCTTTATCTCGTTGATGTCGGTACTTCTAAAGGCAAACTTCAAGCCGATATTGTTTTTCAAACTCTCCTTTGACACGTCGCCAGAAGATTGCGTAACAAAGTACACGCCCGCCTGCATAGCACGTCCCGCACGCACCAGCTTGTTTGAGAGGGTTTCGCCCTGTGCCACGTTGAGGAAAGCCCACGCTTCATCTAAATCCACGATTTTAAAAATGCTTCTGTCGCTGTGGATAAAGTCAAGGGCAAAGGTGGAAATAACAATCAACATAGCCACAGACAGCAGTTCTATGGTCGTGTATTCCTCAAAGGTCGTGTCCTTGTCGGGAAGTACCAAGTCTGCCACCTGTATGATATTGAGCTGGTTGTCCAAGCTGATAGCGTTCTTAACCGAACCGTCCGAGAACAGCAGATGTGCAAAGTCATAGTCCGTAAAACTGTCGATATGGTCGGCAATATTGCGGGCAATCGCCGTGTCCTCTCTGCGTAGCTCGTCTATCACATGGAGAAGTCCTCGCTGATCGCTCTGGGTCACGGCTCGCACCGCTTTTCTAAGGACAGGGAACTTCTCACCATCCCTAGAGGAAATTCCTGTAAGGAATGTGAGAATGTCTATCGCCAGACTTTCAGCGTCCTTTACATTCTTCATAATCACGAACGGGTCAAGAAGCCCAGCGTTTTCCTTATCGCTGGTAAGGTTGACGATATTGATTTCATGGGCTATCTCTGGAAGCGTTTCTTTCCAGTTGCCACGCTCGCTCTTAGGGTCGAGAATGACCGCCTGTCCCCCAAAGAGGACAGAATAGTAAACAATCAGATTATTGCAGAATGATTTTCCACCGCCCAGCGAACCGACAAAAGCGGAAGCCAGAGCGTTTGTGACTGTACCTTTCACACCTTGACTGGCAAGAGAGGGCTGTAAATAGACGTTTCTTCCCGTGTCCACGGAATAGCCGATATAGATACCTGTGTTTTCTCCTAATTGCTGTGTTGCCCCGAAGCCAAGTCCAGCCAGAAAATCACTCTTGACGTATTGTACATAATCATTGATGTAACGCTTGCTTGCGGGGAGAAATTCAGAGTGAAGCCCCAGCATATCCCCAGCAGGTCGGACTAATTTTACATTGAGGTCGTCGTAAAAATCCTTGACCTCATCACAGCGTCGTTTCAGCTCGTCAAGATCGGGAGCTGATACCCTTATCACATAGGAGAGCTTATACATACTTTCCTTGCTCTGGTCGAGGTCAGTTTCCAGCTCGTCCACGCTGTCTAATGCGTCCACCACGTTTGAGCTGGTTTCACTTCCAGACTGATAGGCGTGGTTGTCCAAATCTTTCAGCTCTTTTTTCTTGTTGCGGACAGTCGATAACGCTTTTCTGTTTCCCACGATTTCTACATTCATGCTTGTATCAACAGGAAACGTGAACTGCTGTTGCTGGAAGTAAAATATCTCACTGGACGGGAAGTCCAGCTCACCCACAATCGCATTGACGGTAAAGTAGGACACGAAGCTCTCGCTGTCCTCATGTTCCAGCCTTATGTATCGCTGGCTTTCCTCTATCAGACAGCGGGTCGGACGGATAAGGTCGTACTGCTTGATGAGCGTTGCCTTTTTCAGCTTCTTCTTTGGAAGCGAATATTCGTAGTCCTCATACGCCACGCCGTCCCTGCCGTAGATATGCTCGATAAGATAGCCGAAGTCGTTCTTATCCAAGCGTCGGAACTTGAAACGGCGGGAGATTTTATTTTCCAGCAGTTTTTCCATTTTCATGTAGCGGTTGATTTCATCATCTGGCATGGAGATAAAATCGTTCATCAGCGTGTGGTTGACCTCGTTTAGAAATTCCTTGAACGTCAGAAACGCCGATTTCTTCATGCTGTCAAGGCTGACCTTTTCCTCTGTCACAATGAGCTTGAAGCCGATAAAAAAGCGGTAGTCCACTTGATTGTCCCCAATCATGGAAACAAGGGCTTCTGTCTGTTCATCTATCTTCTGTATCGCCACATCACGAAGTCGCCCTGTTACCAGCTTTTTTGACTGCTCCTGTATGCTTCTTACGGAGCTTTCCGTTGCTATCTGTAAGGCGTGTATCTTTCCCTCACGGCTCTGTGCGATAAGCTGACGGAAGCTGTCATGGACGATAAATTTCTGTTCAGCCGATAGAAAGCTGTAATTGTATGGTATCAGCTCATAGTAAGCGAATACCTCATTGTCCTTGTTCCAGACAAGGTTGTTGTTGATATATTTAATCGGGAACATACATCACACTCCTAACTGCCGTGACGGGTTCGCTGAACACTTCCTTTTCCAGCTTCACGGCTTTTCCTGCATAGGTCACTTTGGGTCGCAGGGCAAACGTAACCTGCGATTTCAGGAAGCTGTAAGGCTTCTTGCCGTCAAAGGTCTTTTGGCCCATAAACCATGTGAGGGCGACGGGAATACCGAAGTATTTTAAAAATGCCCCCTCGATAAGCGATAACGGCGGTAAGTCCCCTAAGAGAATGACGGCAAACTCCGTAATGACAAACCACGTTATCTGGGTAAAGGTAACGGGAAACGGGAGAGTAAAGTCATTGATTGCGTACAGCACTTTTTCCACGTTCCAGATACCTGTGTAGCTCTTAATCTTCTTCAATTCGTTTCAGCTCCTTTCGTTGTAATGGAAAAGGACAGCCGTTTTTCAGACTGTCCTTGATAGAAAAAAGCTGTCAGTAGCGACGTTGCTTGTCGCTGATCTGCCAGCTCTAATATGGTATCTCGCATATTCCTCGGCTTGTTTCAATGAATGTTCGCTCTATGGATAATTCCCTGCCGTATGCTTCATAATTGATATAGTTTTGTAAAAGTGGAGGTATCTCACCCAATACCTGCAACTCGTCAATGAAGTAATAGGCAACGTCGGTCATATCCTCACAATTAGGATAATAATAAATCTCGTCCTTATGCTCGTAGACTTCTTCCAGACTTCCGTAGCAGGAAACAAACTCGTCCAGAGCGTCGGTGATATAGTCGAGAAGCTCACAAATCATCTCGTACATCTCATTGAGTTCTTGAATGGAGATATACTCCCCGATTTCAATAGGAAAGTTGTCGGTATCATGGACAGCGTATTCCTCATAATAGCTGTTCAGCCCGATACGCTCCGAAACATCTTCCTCGTCGATTGGAAAAGAGAACCAATCACCGACAAGTTCGCCCTCGTTGTACTTGCCAAGATTAGCGATATACACCCTCATGTCGTCCACCACAGACACACACCTCTTTTCTACGGAAGTTCATAGATACCGTGGTCGGTTTCCACAAAGCGTCCGTTGTCGTCGAGATACTGCCCGTAGGCTTCATAATCGAAATAGCGGGTGACACTCTCGCTTAGGGAAGTAAAGTCTGGGGCATTATTCAGTATGTGGCGGGCAACGTCCGTCATGTTCTTACACCACGAATAATGAATGATGTCGTTTCTGTATCGGTGCAGTTCGTCAAGGTCGGTGAAATAGCACATCAGCTCCCCGTAGTCCTCTTTCAAGTCAGAGGGTAGGCTTTCATAGATATGGTACAGGTCGTTGAGCCTTTCAATGGTGGTATCTTCCTGCACTTCATCAGCAAAAGGAAGCTCCTTGCCTGTGATAGAGTAATAGTCTGTATCTACATCAATCCCCAGCAGTTCTTCCACCTGTTCTGTGTCGATAGGCAGGGTGAACCAAAAGGCTCGTATCTCGCCGTCTGTTGGTTCTCTGGCTTCAATCTGTACACGCATTTCTTCCATGTTTCATCACGTCCTTTCTTTGTAACGCTTCCTGTATGACGGCGTAAGGCACACCGAATACATAGCGTGAAAAATCTTCTAACTGTTTCTTAGGGTAGTCGGACAGGCAAAGGCGTTTCATCTCAAACCAGACCGCACGCTTGTAATAGGGCAGGTCGGAGAGATACGGACAGCCGATTCTTGCCTGCATATCTGTAAAAATATCGTTCAATCAATCACTCCAATCTGAAATTTGAGTATAGAAAAAGCGGTTGATCTCCAATGGAGTAACCGCTTTGTGTGTGGGATATGAAATTGTTAAATTCAGAATTTTTCTGCATAATAAACAGGAATTTATGACAGCTTAGATATATTATTTTAAATTATTATTTCCTAAATTAAAATAATAATTTGCTATCAACATATTCATTTGTTCTTTAAAACTTCTGTCAAATTCCTCTTCAATTGCTATTAGTAACTCTAAAACTGAGCCTAAGTATTTTGTAACATCTCCATCTTTGATAAATATCAAATCTCCATTAATCATGTGAGATATGCGCCTAAAAGTTTCCGTTTTCTTAAATCTTTCATCTATAAATCCATTGTTGTGAATTATTATATTTCTAAGATTGACTAAGTCAATTAAATTTTTTTTGCATTCAGTAGATACTTTATCATGCAAATTGATATTCAATCCTTTTTTATAATGATTATTTGCTTTATCAAAATGCATAAAATCATTATTTGTACTTTTTTCTATAAGTCTTTCGATATACTCTGCCTGGTTTGTTTTATAGACTATATGTGCAATATCCATATAAAAATCTCGAAGTATTTTTTCTAAAATGCATGTAAGTTCAACTATTTCTGTCTGCATAATATCATATTCAAAAATTTCCATTGTTTCTTTATCATGATTTTTGCTTAATGCTTGAAATCCTGCATTATGTACCTCTTTCATTCTAATTAGAGAACTAAGCTGCAAAAAAACATATTCTGCTGTGGATTTTTTCCCACATTTAGTACAGTATTGCATTTTTTTTATTTCCGATATTTTTTTTTGCACTATCAGCATCTCTATTCTTCCACAATACGGACAACATACCTGTATAATTTTAATCTTCTTTTTACTTGCATTTAATAGAAATCTGTCGATAGGTTGGATTTTTACATTATGCTCTTTACAATATGAACAGTAAAATTCATAATATTTCATAAGCATAAAGGCACCTTGTTTTTCTTCAAATTTTGATAAATAAGATTGATCTACAAGATGGTATACATCCGTTCTTTTGTTTAAATAAGTCTTTAGTATACTTTTTCTCATTTTATCTACTTTCCAATTCTTTATTTTGTAACCAAAGAGCTACAGGCTTATTAATATCAAATATCATCCTCGTCAACTTCCAATTTGTCAATTTCCACATTCACATTATATCAGTTAAAAATCAGTCATTCAATGAAATTCATAGCGTGACTATCTTTTATCTGTGTACCATTCCGTCACCCCCTTTCATTCCCCCTATGCCCGAACTCCCATAGGGGGGACAGGTAAGTTTGCATGACCGCAAACTGCTGATTGTTACGCTCCAATGATACGGTTGAACAGCTCTAACAGCACGTCTTTGACACCGCCTGCATTGAATACCAGCCCCACAGCGATTAAGGCAATCACAAGGAAGCCGATTAACTTAGAAAACTCTCTCTTAAATCCTAAGTAGATACCGATTACCACGATTGCCATAAGCACTAAGCTCTGGGCGTTGCTTAAAAACCAGTTGTATAAGTTCTGTCCGAAATTCATTCTTTATCAATCCTTTCTTTTTTGATTTCTTCCATTTGTTCGTCAGCCATTTTGCTGACCTGTGCGATACACATAAGGACGACACCGATACCCATTCCCAGCGATACCAGCACCAAGTCCTTGACAAGTTCTGCCATAGTCAAAATTCTCCTTTACTCTGTGATAAGCTCCTCTGTGTCCGCTGTCTGCTGTCTGATTATCTGCAAGTGCTTTTCCGTCAGCTTTGCGTTGTCCTCAATCTCTTTCAGATAGCTTGTGCTGTTGCCTGCGTCTATCTTTTTCAGCATTTTCAGCGTAGGGGCGACCTGTCGGCTTATCCAGCCCAGCGTCCTTTCCAATGTGTAAGGCTCTGGGTCTGTTGTCAGCTTGATAGGCGGGCGGTCTTTCCCGATAAACCACACCCAGCGGTCATTGAGCTTCCAGTCTGTCTTTCGCTTCTCCGGCTCTCTGTCCACGAAGCGGATATAGTGATTGATGATAGAAAATGCCGTCTGTTCTGCGTCATAATGGGTCAGCAGTTCACGGACGGCATAATAGGCTCTTTCATCTTTCAATCGTATCTCGAAGCGGTTCTTTATGGGTGCTTCTTCAATCGGCACGCCCAGTTTTGCGTACTGTTCGTAGTTCTTCTCATAACAGCAGAAATAGACTTCCGATTTCAGAGAACCGATATACAGCGTGTGTCCCATGCCCGCCTTGTCCTGCTCGTTGTGCTTCACCAGCTCGCCGGAAGCATAGGACTTGAAAGAACGGAACAGGGAAACACATTCCTCACGGTTGCATTTGGCGGTCAGATCTGGAATATCCAGTATGCCCGCCCTGTCGTTAATCGCAAGGTCAAGGCGTTTCATCACACCGCCCTCAATGAGTGCGTCCATGAGGAAGTCATACCAGCTACGCCCCTGTGCCAGCAGGTAGCTTTCAAACTGGCGACAGCCTTTTCCTTTCAGCTCCAGAAGCGTACCTTTTTCCTCGTCCTGCGAGGTGTAGACGAACACATCACCCAGATAGTAATGCTCTGTGTACTTGTAATGTCCGTAGTCCTCATGGAGCATATAGTCAATGTTGAGCTTCAATATATCTCTGATAACGTGCTGTATATCCGGCGTAGGGAAACGGATACGCACATAGTCGAACAGCAGGAACATGGGAGCGTCGGGATTGAATTTCTCAACAGCTTCCATGAGCTTTTCCTGCATATCGTCCGTGAGCTTGACTTTTCCCGCTTCGATACGGTTCAAGTGTTCACGGCTGATACCAGCCATGATTGCAAGCCTTGTCTGGGACACGCCGTAAGACTGACGTTTCTCTTTCAAGGCGGTTATAAAGGTGCTTTCATTCAGCCTACATACCCCCAATCGTAAAAGTGTGATATTTTCCGCCAATTGTCACAGTCGGTCAGCAGTTTCAGAAAAGCCTTATACCAAGAGGGATTTCCAGACTTTTTGACCGTAGTTTCCAGCGGAATTGTGCCCCTCTGTTAGATACCGAGGGGCTTCTTTCGCTGGCGTGGCTTACGCCACACCAGCAAGGCTAGTCCGTTCCGTCGCCTTTCGCTTCGCACGTCGCTGTCCCGTCCTGCCTTATGAGGACGAGAGAACCGATAGCCTGTAAAAAGTCATGCCCCTTTGGAATAAGGGGAGTGTAAAATTCCGATATGACACTTGTACCTACATCACAATAGCCACGCCCTTTGATACGCTTCTGGAAAAACTGTTTCTTTACGTCGCTTCCAAAGAGCATACCGTAGCCTAGCTCACTGATACGACCCAAGCCCACACGGAAGTTGAAATTATCTCTGATCCCGTCACTGAAATACTTTGCGTCGGGACGCTGGCAGGCAACAATAAGGAAATAACCCGCCTGTCTGCCAAGCATGACGATTTTCTTTAGCTGGCTTAAAAGACTCATGCTTTCCTTTGTCCCCAGCATTTCCAAGAACGCCACATACTCATCAAAGATAAGGAAGCAGGGCGGTAAACCCAGATAGGCATAGTTCTCACCCGTCTTATAGTCTGGGTGCTGTTTCATTTCCTCGCACCTTGCTACCATGCCCTCATAGAACGCATTGACACACTCTATCATATCTTCTTTGGTGTGATACACGTTATCCATGACCGTACCCAAGTCCGCAAGATCAGCGTTCTTAGGGTCTAAGATGAATAGCTGTGCGTTCGTCTGCAAGAGAGCTTCAATGATTGTCAGCAGAAAATAAGTCTTTCCACCGCCAGTCCCGCCACAGATAAGGGCATGAGGGAGTGCGTCGTATTCCCATGTAAGGTTCTTCATCAGACGCAAGCCCCCGTTTTCAGCCTTTACCTCGTCAATCGTGATACGGTTCGCTATCATGTCATAGAGCAGGGTGTATTCGATATAGCCGTCATGGAGCGTCTTGTCGATCAGCTCACAGTACAACCCGCTTTCCAGTTTATCTTCCAGTCGCAAAAGCTGATCTTGATATTTCCCCATAGAGATTTCACAGCGGATATGGAGCAGTCCCGTGTCCATTTGATAATAGATTTTAGGAAACCAGACGATTTTTTCCCTTGATCTGCTCTGCAGGTCAGTGAAGAACCCGCTGTCCTGTATGGTCTGGGCTTCATACCACTTATTGTCCAGTATCATGCGTGCCAGCTTTTGACGGTGTAATAGCTTCTTGAAGCTGTCATGGAAGAAGCGATAATAAAGAAAAGCGACCAATGCACAAACACCAGTCGCTATCCCTACGGTTATATAGTTGTATGTGGAAAGCGTAATGCCATTATCAAGCAGGCTGAATTGCTCCCAATCGGCACGCATGAGTTGTCCCATGTTCAGTAACAAGAGAACCGCCACAAACAGGAACAGGAGCGTACTTACACAGAAGCGGTACACAAGGTTCTTGTCGCTGGCTCTGATACGCTTTCCTTTGTATTTGTATAGGTTCATAAATACCCCTTTCTGGATATGGAAAAAGCGGTCAATCGTAAAGACTAACCGCTTAAAATTTAAATATAGAATTACCGATACAATTAATATTCTAATATATTATCTAAAGATATTTCTTTATTAGATTTGCTTCTGTAGTATATCCTCTTTTTTCCAATTCTTTTACAAAAATATGCCATGGTGGAATATTACTCATATATGGATTTGAATCAGGTCCGGTGTACATTCCACCGCCTGGTCCGGTATATAATCCGCCACCCGGTCCGGTATATAATCCACCACCTGGCCCGGTATACAATCCACCACCCGGTCCGGTGTATAATCCGCCACCCGGTCCAGTATATAATCCACCACCTGGTCCGGTATACATTCCACCACCTGGTCCAGTATACATTCCGCCACCTGGTCCGGTGTACATCCCACCACCTGGTCCAGTATACATTCCGCCACCTGGCCCGGTATACATTCCGCCACCTGGTCCGGTGTACTTATTTCTTACCCACATAATCCTTCCTCCTTTATAGCAGATAAAGTATTAGTACATTAACACTTTCCTATTTGTCCGTTTTTTCTGTAATTAATTATAACATTCCTACATATCTCCTACAATACTATTTCTATGATATGGTTTTATTTCTTAGTCTGTCCTTGTTGATTAAGGTTATGTGTACTTCCTGTTAACGAAGTTTTCTTGTTTTTCAGCACAATGTCGTCTGCCTTGATGTACCATTCCACATCTGCCCCTCGGTAGTTGGCGTTAGCTACTGTGTCGGCAACGGGATTGATAAGCTCCACCTCGGCATTGTACAGATAGTCCTTGACAGGGATTTCCGCTGGAATAGATACCTGTATCGTGCGTTCCTGCTGACTGCACTTCAAATCATAGGTTCTTCTCTTGATTTCCTCGGTGGTCGTCCCGTCCTCATTCTCTACACGCACCTCATGTCTAAGGGCAGAGAATTTCAGCACTCCAAACGTCTTTTCCTTATCTAATACAATTCCATTTGCTAATCTCATAATCTGTTATCCCCCTTTACTTGCTTTCCTCGACTGGAAGCATATCGTCAGCGTTTAAAATATAGTTGGTGTAGCCACGACCTCGCACGTTCTTTCCCTCGGCGGTAATCTTTGGATTGACGAGCTTTACTTTTTGCTCATACTTGAAACGCTTTTCACCAGCCTTTGCGGGAAGCACCACGATAATGTCGTCGGCTCTCTGAATGTCGGAATACAGGTTATAGCTTCTTGTCACGGGAACAAAGCGACCATTGACACGCTGTTGCTCCACGTCATTTTCTCCTGCAAACTCCAAATTTCCAAAAGTCTGTGCCATGTCAGGCACGATATATTTTAATTTCATGTGTTCATACCTCATTTCTTTCTGTGATTGATATGTGGGAAGCTACACTCCCCACGCCCCTAGTGGACTGTTCTTTTCTGTTGATCTGCAAGCAGAAGAACAGAAAAGGAACAGTTTAGATTTTTATTTCCTGTTACAAATCCATACGGCGGGGAACGGGATTTCTTCATCATAAGCAGACCGCCCGATTATGAGCGTCTACGCTTGAATAAGTATGTTCCTGCCACGCCTGCACCAGAAAGAACAAGAAGCCCTAAGAATAAGGCAATATTTGTATTATCACCTGTCTTTGGAGCGTCCGTTGTCTTGCTCGGTGTATCTGGTGTGGTCGGCTGTTCTGGCTCTGTTGGTTCTTCTGGCGTTTCTGGTACTTCTGTGATTGTCACCGTCTGCCCGTCGTCCTCAATGTCCTTATGCTCTGTAACCTTTGTCGGTTCGTCTGGATTGCTCAAATCGTATAATTCCTCAAAGGTCACAAGCTCTTTCCCGCCCAGCTCGGAAGCGTCGAATGTAAAGGCAATCTGGACTTCCATGCTTTCACTGTCGGCAGTAAAGGTATAATCATTCTCGACACGTTCACCACCTATGATAAGCTCTGCGTTTTCGTCCTTAATCATCTGCCAGCCTTTGAGCTGATACTTAGTGCCGATTTCCAAGCCGTCAAGGGTAACGGTATCAATGATTGTCACGTCTTTTCCTGCTTCAATCTCTTTCTTTCCGTCCTCGCTGGTCGCTGTGGTATGGATAGAGATTTCTTTCTCGTATTCATCAGTGAGTGTCCCTAAGTCAACGGTCACATTGTTTCTGGACACCACGATTTCAAACGGCGGGATAAGCTCAAAGCCTTTGTTGCTCTCACAGCGTAATTCCTCAATGATGTAGGTATCATAAAGCAAAGCTCCCTTTGTGTCGTCAGGTTCAGAAGTTCCGAACCACACGCCGTCCTCGCTGTCTTTTCCCTCGTTGGTATCGTGCTTATGGGAAGCCCAATCCGCAGAAGTGGAGAATTGCCCGTTATCGTCGGTTACAATGATGTGGCTTTCTCCTGTCGTCTTGCTTGTGATCCTAAAGGTCACTCCCGCAAGACGCTGGTGTGTGCCAGCACCAATCTTGACACCCTCTAGGTCGCCACGCTTCACTTGATTGTAGATTGATGTGTCTGTCCCTGTAAGGTCAACGATTTTTCCGTCCTCTGTGATTTCAAATTCAATCGGTTCTGCACCGTTCGTCAGATAGCCCTCTGGTGCTTTGCTTTCCTCGATACGGTATTTTCCGTAAGGAAGTAAATCGGCAGAAGTAGAAGCCACGCCCTCAATGTCGGTAAGGATTGTCTTTACCACTTCATTCTTGCTGTAAAGTTTTCCCTCGACAAGTACGGCATTGTCATTAAGGGAAATGATTTCAAATTCAGCGTCTTTCAAGGTCGCACTTCCTTGACCTTTGGTATCGC
>OGXF01000135.1_pt1 | contig 69541 bp, 64 predicted proteins | sample 1576191 | NCBI WGS metagenome assembly OGXF01 (sample SAMEA3541545, study PRJEB24748) | human gut metagenome | biome: human gut; feature: human-associated habitat; material: faeces | place: China | collected 2012
TGATTATATCTCAAATCCTTGAGAATGAGGTGTCAACTTTTTTTATACCACATCATTTGAAAAATGGTATAACTTGCTATACCATTTTGGCAAAAATTGTCTTGACTTCTCACATACTATTTGTGAAGGAGGTAAAGGGATTATGCACGTTGATAAATTTGCGAGAACAGCGGTCGGACATATGCTGAAGCATTATAGCAGAGACGCGGCACATTTTGGAAATGAACAGATTGACCGTTCGCGTTCATGCTTCAATTATAATCTTGCACCAGACAGAGAAAAAGCAGATATTGACTATTATAAAGAGCGGCTTTCTAAAGTGAAGTGTCAGAAACGCGCAGATGTAAAGACCTTGTGTGACTGGATTATTACATTGCCAAAGGTGGATTTTACAGAGCGTGAAGAGGCGAGATTCTTTCAAGAAGCCTATCAATTCATGGCGAAGAGATATGGCGAACAGAATGTTGTCTCTGCATGGGTTCATAAAGATGAGGCAGGACAAGCACATATGCACTTTGCTTTTATTCCGGTGTGCTGGGATAAAAGACATGAGCGTGAGAAAGTATCAGCTAAGGAAGTGCTGACACGGAACGAACTTCGCAGTATACATAAAGATATGTCAAAACATATGGAATACACGTTTGGGCGTGATATAGGGATTTTAAATGGTTCGACTGTGGGAGGCAATAAAACGGTTATGGAACTAAAGACAAAGGGATTGCAGGAAGAGGTAAGCACATTGGAGCAAATGCGAGACAAGTCGATTGCAGACATGGCTCGTCTTATTCAGCGTGTACCTAGCCTTCTTCCTAACATCAGCAGGGCGGTCAAGGTTGCTCTTGGAAAGGAACAGCCACCGCTGGAAAAGGCAGATAGAACACGTGAACGTGTTCGATAGGAGGGTATATGAAAATTACACAACATGAGTTAGAGCAGATAATGCATGAACAATTATTAAAACAGATACATATCATGTATGACATTCATTTAGAGAATTATGCGGTGCTTCCAGAGGTTCATGAGGAAGTGCGCCATAAAAGAGAATATGCAGTGATCGAGAGCAATGACTGGAATCTATTCCTTGATAGCCTTGAAAGGGTATTCTTTGAGTTAGATATAGCAAGAGACATTGTATCAAAGCTAAAGCCAGTTTACGATAAATACAAAGACGCATACATGCTAGAGAATGACTTTGATATGGATACTTATATGCAAGCAGTATCAACGGATTATGATGCAGACGAGTTTGAGCGTGTGAAAGATATGTTTGAAGAGGAATACACGAACAGATTACAAATTGAAGATGAGCCGACACGATAGAAAGAAAGACCCTAAGGGCGTTAGCCCCGCAGGGTCTTTCGGTTAATGTTTTATTACTGTCTGTGGATACTTGGTGTATATCCAGTTTCCATTACGCCAGGAGCGGAGAAGTAAAGACCACCCTTGTCAGTATCGGATACTAACTCAAAACAGGTCCAGCCGTTCAGACCAACACCCATATAAGAATATTTTTCAACATAAGTGTTGCCATTTACGGTTCTGGTATCTATCATTGTCTTGTCAGCTGCGTTGTATACAATCGTATGGGTGGCAACAGTTCCATCACTCCACTTTTCTAAATAAGTACCACTGTAATCATCAGTAGCCTGCGCGTTAGTTGTCGCTGTATTCTCCTGTTTTGCGGTAGTAGCAACTACTTTTGTCTGAACAACACCATTTTCTGTCCATGCACCGTCTGCGTTGACCTTATATCCATCTGGTGTTGTTGTATTAACCAGAAGATAACCGTCCTGTCCAATGTAATAGCATTCAGACACGCCGTCCTTATTTCCATCTAACCACTGCCAGGAGTTTGCAGGCCATGAACCGTCATCGTTCTGCCACCACCAGCCAGTGGAGTTTGACACCCACTGTCCAGCGAATGCAGGGATACACATGGATAAAGATAATGCAGTTGCGGAAAGTACAGTTAAAAGTTTCTTTTTCATTAGCAGTCTCCTTTGTATGTATGTTTTGATAAGCGTATTATAGCATTGTGTAATTAATTACACAAGATATTTTACAACTTATAAGAACATAATTGTAATTATATACTCTATATGGGTGATGGTTATGGGAACAGTTCGAATCAAGTTAGGTGAATTGCTACAAGAAAGGCAGTTGAGCAAGAATAAATTCGCACAACGGGCAGAATTGGAGCGGACACAACTAAATCGTTACATCAATAACGAGGTAGCGTTGTTAAGCGTTGATGTGTTAGCGAGAATGTGCTCTACCTTAAATTGTAAAATTGAGGATTTGCTGGAATATACAGAAGAGTGAGAAGGAGTCAGAGATGGCTTCTTTTTTTATGCCAGTCAATCAGAAGTCCAGGGCTAGTATTACCCTGGACTTCTACCCTGGACTTCTGTGTTTTGTGTTAAAGTCCGGAAAGCCGAGGCTTTATGCGGGTTTCCGGTCAAAATTTTTACACATCAAGGGTGTGCTAACTTCTGTGCAATAAAAATTCACAAAAAATTCACAAGATTTCTTTTGTCAAAGCATTTCAAACCAATCATATTAGTAGTGTAGCAATTTACATCAAATGGTTTTTCAAATGCTTTTTAAAGGAGAAGAATATGAAAAAATATACATATAATCGTTATACACTGCGCTTAGAGGACAGTGTCGCAGAGTACGTGAAGCGTACCGCAGAGGAAAGAGGAATCACACAGACGGACTTTATCAAGGCAGTCCTAGGAGAATACAAGGAGGTACATACACATGGCAAAAGGAAGTAAGGATAGCCGGGCAAGGTCATGGTTTATTGTGTGTCCGAACATAGAGGCGAATGGTGTATGCGGTCTGAACGCGGAGAAGATAGCCACGATGTCCGAGGAGGCGTTGTGCCAGTATGTAGTGGACAGGTGGTCAACGGACAAGCGTTCAGCCGCCTGCCTGTACTGTATTTCAGAGGCAGGCATGAAACACCTTCACATTGTACTGTGCAGTACAAGCGCGTTCACCTTTTCGACCGTCAAGAAGTTTCTGGGAGAAAAGGCACATATCGAGGAGACGATGGGTAAAAAACAACAGGTCGAGGACTACATAAACAAGCGAGGCGCTTTCGCAGAAAAGGGCGAGCGGATTATTGCAAAGGCTCAACAGGGCGAACTGGTTGGGCGGCAGGGCAACCGCAGTGACCTTGAAGTTATACGAAAAGCTATCGACGAGGGAATGACGTGGAAAGAGGTTCGCAGACTCAATGATAAGTATTTTGACAACAAGATGACCACACTGATTAAAAATATGTACTTTGACAAGCGGGACAGGGAGACACCGTTTAAACGCGACGTCCGGGTGCATTGGCTGTATGGACGGAGCGGAAGCGGAAAGACAGGCATTATGTACGAACTGATTGAAAAGTACGGAGAGGGAAACATCTATCTTGTATCGGACTATCAGAACCCATTCGATGGGTATTCAGGAGAGCCAATCATTATCCTTGATGAGTTCCGCGGTCAGTTGCCCTACGCAGTTCTTCTGGGTATGCTGGAAGGATATAAGAAAGAGATTCACTGCCGCTACGCGAATGTACTGGGTTTATGGACAGATGTGTATATAACAACGATTAAGACACCAGAGGAGGCTTACGCAAAGATGATTGACAAGGAAGAGGAGAAGACCGACCCAATCAGTCAGCTTCTGGGACGTATCACAGATGTTAATTACTGTTATCGTGTAAACCGGGCAACAGGAACAAAGTTAGACAGAAACGGAAATCCGGCAGAGTTTTATCGCTACCAGATTACCGGAGAGGAATATCGAGAACTCACTATGAGAACATACATAACCGCAACAGATGAAATTGAGAGACGAGCATTAGATGATTTTTTGAGTCGGTACGCGCAGGCTGGTGACGAGATAAAGGCACACGCCAAGGTGGTTAGAGAAAATCCACGGACACGGGAATTGGTTTTTGTATCATCTGGATCGTAAGTTCTTATTGCATATGCGCCGTAGAAGTGATATACTGTGTTTCACAAAACATTGAAAAGTGTTCGAAACACAGTGTTCGAACTTCGACAAGAAACGTTGTTTTTGTTGTAAAATAAGGAAATATTGGGTGCTGGTGTGCGGACTCTGACTCCGTCATTTTCAAGGTTCGAATCCTTGTAGCCCAGCTAGAGAGTCTTTGATTTCTGAGTTGTTGGAAATGAAAGACTTTTTTGTTGCACAGCAAATTTTACCGTGTTATACTTGTGGAGAAAAGTGGTTATCTATGATGATGTATTTATAAGAGATAGTAATAAGAAGAAACAGAGGAAATGAATGTATACATTTGACAGTAGGATCCGTTACAGTGAGACTGATGAAACAGGTGCGTTAAGCTTGTTGGGCGTAATCAATTACCTCCAGGACTGCAGTACGTTCCAGTCTGAAGATATTGGGCTTGGAGTAGAGTATCTGGAAGAAAAGAAGAGGGCCTGGCTTTTGTCTTCCTGGAGGATCGTTATTGACCGGTATCCGGTACTGGGTGAAAGGATAAAGATAGGAACCTGGGCTACTTCATCTAAAGGAATTTACGGATATCGTGATTTTGTGATCATGGACCAGGATGGAAACTATCTGGTACGGGCAGAATCCATATGGTTTTTCTGCGATACAGAGAAAATGGTGCCGGTGCGAGTGATGCCGGAAGACGTAGCTGCTTATGGAAACGAGGAGGCACTTGATCTGGGAAAAGCGCCCAGGAAGATCCTCATTCCGGAAGAATACGAAGAAGGAATACCTGTTACCATTGCGACTCATCATCTGGATACCAATCATCATGTAAATAACGCCCAGTATGTGGATATTGCAAGAGAAGCAGTGCCGTGTACGAAAATGATAAAGGGCATCAGGGCTGATTATAAAAAAGCAGCAGTTTTAGGAGAAATCCTTGTGCCGAGAGTGACAAAAACAGGTGAAGATGAGTGGACTGTTGTACTGGCAGATGAAGTTTGCGAGGTCAGGGCAGTTGTATGGCTTCAGTATGGAGAACATAAGAGTAATAAGGAGTATGGATCATGATGGAATTAGGAAAGACACAGGAATTAGAAATTGTCCGCACAAAAGAATTCGGCGTATATTTAAGTGAAAAAGCAGGAGATGAAGCAGCAGTCCTTCTGCCAAAGAAACAGGTTCCGGCCGGAGCAAAGATCGGAGATAAGGTAAAGGTATTTATTTATAAAGATTCCTCTGACCGTCTGATCGCAACAACCGGCACACCGAAGCTGGAGGTAGGTCAGTGTGAGATCCTGGAAGTAAAGGATGTGGCAAAGATCGGAGCTTTCCTGGATATGGGACTGGAAAAAGATCTGCTCCTTCCATTTAAAGAACAGACCCATCCTGTGAGAAAAGGAGAGAAATGTCTGGTATGTCTCTATGTGGATAAGAGTCACAGACTGGCAGCTACCATGAAAGTTTACTCCCACATGAGCAGCGAGTCCCCATATAAAGCAGAAGACTGGGTAAATGGAACCATCTATGAGATCAATGAGACTATCGGTGCTTTTGTTGCAGTAGATAATAAATATTATGGCCTGATCCCGAAAAAAGAGATGTATGGAAAATTCCGTGAGGGAGATACTGTTAAGGCGAGAGTAATGAGAGTCCGTGAGGATGGAAAGCTTGACCTTTGCGTGAGAGAGCGTTCCTATGTGCAGATGGGATCAGATGCAGAGCTGGTATTAAAGGTTATTGATGAGTTTGACGGAGTTCTTCCTTTTAATGATAAGGCAAGACCGGAGACTATTTTAAGAGAGTTTAACATGAGCAAGAATGCATTTAAAAGAGCTGTTGGACGTCTTTTAAAAGAAGGAAAAGTAAGAATTACAGAAAAGACCATAGAAAGGGTATAAAAACCTTTGCAGGAACAGATCCTGCGGTATCATATGGGTAGCAGAAAGACAGTTGTGTTTATTACAGCTGTCTTTTTATTTGGATAAGGAGGAAGCATAAAATGCAGAAAGTATGGAAAGATTATGGCGCTATCACTTTGGGAACCATTCTTATTGGTCTGGCCACCAAAAATATTTTTGATCCCGCCAATATGGTAACAGGAGGTGTTTCCGGTGTAGCTATTATTGGGAAGGAACTTTGGGGTCTGCCGCTGTGGGTGACTAATACTGTTTTAAATATCCCGTTGTTTTTAGCAGGTTTTAAGATCATGGGGTGGAAATTTATTAAGCGTACACTGTATGCCACGGTATTGTTGTCAGTTGTCTTTTATATTCTGCCGGAAGGCATGTATATAGAAGATGACCTGCTGCTGTCCGCTCTTTTTGGCGGTATCATCACGGGTGTAGGAACCGGCTTTGTACTGGCAGGAGGCTGCACCACAGGGGGAACTGATATGCTGGCAGCTCTGATCCGGGCAAAATTTCCTCATTATTCCGTTGCGCAGATCATGCAGCTGTTAGATGGTATTATTGTGGTAGCCGGTGCTACTGTATTTGGCATCCGGACAGCTCTTTATGCATTGATCGCTATTTTCTGTTTGGGAAAAGTAGCAGACAGCCTGATCGAAGGAATGAAGTTTTCCAAGCAGGTCTATATTATTTCGGATAAATATAAAGAAATTTCAGATACCATTATGACACGTATGAACAGAGGAGTAACAGGAATTGCAGCAAAAGGAATGTACTCAGATGAGACCAAAAATATGCTTTTTTGTGTTGTTTCCAGAAAAGAGATCGTAGAAATAAAAGAAATTGTATCAGAATACGATCCAAGAGCATTTTTTATTGTCAGTGATGCCCGTGAAGTTTTTGGTGAGGGGTTTATTGAAGATAAAAACCAGCTAACATAATAACCAAAGTTTTTGGTGATAATCAAGCAAAAATTTGACAGATACAGCATTTTGTAAATTGAATATACATTTTAACTAAATAACAAATTTGGATTTTGTGGATTTACAGTATGGAATAAAAATACGCTTTCCTGTATGATAAAGACAGTTACAAAAGAGTTACGGATCTTTCTGAAAGAGGGGAACCGGGGCAGAAAGACATCTATCTAATAGGAGGAAAAAGTAAATGGCTAGTTTATCACTGAAGAATGTAACCAAGAAATATCCTAATGGATTTGTGGCAGTTAAGGATTTCAATCTGGAGATCGCTGATAAGGAATTTATCATCTTCGTAGGACCTTCAGGATGTGGAAAATCAACCACTCTTCGTATGATCGCAGGTCTGGAGGATATCTCTTCCGGTGAACTGTATATTGACGGAAAACTGGTAAATGATGTAGAGCCAAAGGACAGAGATATTGCAATGGTATTCCAGAACTACGCTCTGTATCCACATATGTCTGTATACGATAACATGGCATTCGGACTGAAATTAAGAAAGACTCCAAAGGATGAGATTGACAAGAAAGTACATGATGCAGCCAAGATCCTGGATCTGGAGCATCTGTTAGACCGTAAGCCAAAGGCATTATCCGGTGGTCAGAGACAGCGAGTTGCTATGGGACGTGCTATTGTCCGCAGTCCTAAGGTATTCCTTATGGACGAGCCTCTGTCAAACCTGGATGCAAAATTAAGAGGCCAGATGCGAGTTGAGATCTCTAAATTACATCAGAGACTGGAAACAACTATTATCTACGTTACACATGACCAGACTGAGGCTATGACACTGGGTACCAGGATCGTTGTTATGAAGGACGGTGTAGTACAGCAGGTAGACAGCCCACAGAATCTGTATGACAAGCCATGCAATAAGTTCGTTGCAGGATTTATCGGAGCACCACAGATGAATATGATCGATGCCCAGGTGGCAAAAAATGGTGCAGATGTAACATTAGCATTTGGCGGACATACATTAACACTTCCACAGGCAAAGGGCAAAGCTCTGGAAGAAGCTGGCTATGTAGGCAAGGTGGTTACTCTTGGTATCCGTCCAGAAGATCTTCATGATGAAGAAGCATTCCTGGCAGAAAATCCAAAGAGCACATTCCAGGTAGAGATCCGTGTATACGAAATGTTAGGTTCTGAAGTACTTCTGTACTTTGATATTGATGATGCTAACTTTACAGCAAAGGTTAATCCACGTACGACTGCAAGACCTGGCGATACTGTAAAGCTGGCTATGGATCTGGATAAGGTTCATATTTTTGACAAAGAAACAGAAAGCGTTATTATTAACTAATTATAACGAATATCAGAGAAGATAATGAAAAACCTCTGTTAAAAACGACAGTAAAAAGAAGCAGGAGAGTTTACAACTCTCTTGCTTTTTTTGTTATTTTGCATTAAAATATGAAAATAGGGAAAACAGTAACTCCGCCATGGATTTTTATGGCAATGTTCATAAAAGGATTCCGAGAGGATACCAAATCAATAAGATGAAAAGGAGAGAGTGGAATGATCTCAAATCAGATACTTCAGACCACATTAGATGGATTAAAGGGAATTACCAGAGTTGATTTAGGAATATGTGATACCGAAGGAAAGGTACTTGCTTCTACTTTTACAGATGCAGAAGAGTCTGAAAACTCTATTCTGGTATTTGTGGATTCACCGGCAGACAGTCAGGTGATCCAGGGATATCAGTTTTTTAAGGTGTTTGATGAACATCAGTTAGAGTACATTTTACTGGCAAAAGGTGCCAGTGATGATGTATATATGGTAGGAAAGTTGGCAGCATTCCAAATCCAGAACCTGCTTGTTGCATACAAGGAGCGTTTTGATAAAGATAATTTTATCAAGAACCTGCTTCTTGACAATTTGCTGTTAGTTGATATTTATAACCGTGCAAAGAAACTGCATATTGATACCGATGTAAAGCGTGTTGTATACATTATTGAGACACATAATGAAAAAGATGTAAATGCATTAGAAACTGTACGCAGCCTGTTTGCTTCCAAGACAAAGGATTTCATCACAGCTGTAGATGAGAAGAATATCATCCTTGTAAAGGAAGTACGTCAGGGCGAGTCTTATGTGGAACTGGATAAGACTGCAAACATGATCTTAGATATGTTAAATACAGAAGCTATGACCAAGGTACGGGTAGCTTACGGCACTGTAATTAATGATATCAAGGAAGTTTCACGTTCTTACAAAGAGGCAAAGATGGCTCTGGATGTAGGCAAGATTTTCTATGCAAGCAAGAATGTGATCGCATACAGCAACTTAGGTATTGGCCGTCTGATCTATCAGCTCCCGATCCCGCTGTGCAAGATGTTCATCCGTGAAGTATTTGACGGCAAATCCCCAGATGAATTTGATGAGGAAACCTTAACTACGATCAACAAGTTCTTTGAGAACAGCCTGAACGTATCAGAGACTTCCAGACAGCTGTATATCCACAGAAATACTCTGGTTTACCGTCTGGACAAGCTGCAGAAGAGTACCGGACTTGATCTGCGCGTTTTTGAGGATGCAATTACCTTTAAGATCGCCCTTATGGTTGCAAAGTACATGAAGTACATGGAAAGCCTGGATTATTAATGATAAATGGCATTACCCCATAAGAGGAAAGTTAGAGAAAATTAGAAAATGATAGAATTAAGTCATGTAAGTAAATCTTATGGAACCGGCGGCAAGGCCATCCGCGACCTTTCTTTGACCATTGAGGATGGGGAGTTTGTGTTTATCACAGGCCGGAGCGGTTCTGGAAAGAGTACATTGATCAAGCTCCTGATGAAGGAGCTTGATCCTACTAAGGGATGTATTGTGGTCAATGATATGGATTTGGGAAAGATGCCCCGCAGATATATCCCCAAATACAGGAGAAAGCTAGGTGTTGTTTTTCAGGATTTCCGTCTTTTAAAAGACCGTACTGTATTTGAAAATGTGGCTTTTGCCCAGAGAGTCATTGGTGTCCCACCAAAAACGATCCGTGAGACAGTGCCCCAGATGCTGCACCTTGTAGGTCTTTCTTCAAAATATAAGGCATACCCGGGTCAGTTGTCAGGCGGGGAACAGCAGAGAGTTGCCATTGCAAGAGCGCTTATAAATAAACCGGAGGTGCTTTTGGCAGATGAGCCTACAGGAAACCTGGACAGCTTTAATACCCATGAGATCATGAATCTTTTGGACCAGATCAATCAGAGGGGAACGACTGTTATTGTAGTGACCCACAGTCAGGAAATGGTAGCGGAGATGAATAAAAGAGTCATTACCATGGATCGTGGGGAAGTCGTCAGAGATGAGGGCGGGTCCGGGATTTAGAAACCGTCTGGAACCGCTGGAAAGGCATAAGAGTAAATGAGTACATTTTTATATTGCCTGAAACAGGGCGTTATTAATATATGCAGGAATATATGGTTTTCCCTGGCGTCTGTGGCAACCATTTCTGCATGTATTTTTTTATTTTGTCTGTTTTTTTCCATGGTAGCCAATGTGCAGCATGGAGCCAGGACTGCTGAAGAGACTGTAGGTATTTCTGTATTTTTTGATGAGGGAATGGAAGAAGTAAAGATACAGGCTATAGGAGAGCAGATCCGTGGTTGGAGTGAAGTGCGGGAGGCAAAGTATATATCTGCCAGTGAAGCCTGGGAATCTTTTAAAAAGGAATATTTTGAAGGAATGGAAGAACTGGCAGATGGTTTTGAGGCGGACAATCCCCTGGCTAATTCTGCCTCTTATGAGATATATTTAAAGGATATTTCAAACCAGGATATGATTGTAAAACATCTGGAAGCCATAGAAGGTGTACGTAAGGTCCGTTATTCCAGTGCTCTGGTAGCCGGCTTTACCAGTGCAGGAAAGATGATAGGTGCTTTATCGGCAGTTATCATCGGAGTGCTTCTGGCAGTTGCAGTTTTCCTGATCAGTAATACCATTTCTGTAGCAGCTGCTTTCAGAAGACGGGAAAATGAGATCATGCGTTATATTGGTGCTACCAATTTTATGATCCGTGCTCCTTTTATTGTAGAAGGCCTGCTTTTAGGCTTTTTTGGCGCATTGATCCCACTGGCGGCTATGGCGGTTCTCTATAAAAAAGGACTGATGTATCTGAATACCAATTATGAGATGATAACAGGATTATTTGAACTTCTGCCTCTTGGACAGATTTTTCCGTTTATGGCAGCTTCTGCCATGGGCTTAGGTGTAGGGATCGGTGTGATCGTCAGTTTCCTGACCATTCAGAGACATCTGCGCGTATAGGAGGAAGAAACAGGATGAAGAACCGAAAAAACAGATTTCTGGCTTTTGGAATGGGCTGCGTCCTTGGCTTTAGCTGTGTTTTTTCTTCGTATGCGACCAATGCTGATCTGAAGGATGCAAAAAATAAAATGTCCTCTCTTCAGGAAGAAAAGAAAAAGGTACAGGATACCTTAAAACAGTTAGAAGGCCTGAAATCCGATGCAGCGGCTTATGTAAAAGAGCTGGATAAGAAATTGACTTCCCTGGATGCAGAATTGAGCCAGTTGGAGAAGGATATTTCGGCAAAGGAAAGCCAGATTAAGGATACAAAAGCGGAACTGGAAGAAGCAAAAGCAGTGGAAAAAGAACAGTATGCTTCTATGAAGCTGCGTATCCAGTATATGTATGAAAATGGAAATGTCAGCTTTGCAGACAGCATCATGACTTCTAAAGATGCATCCCAGCTGTTAAACCGGGCGGAGTATGCAAGCCAGATTGCTTCCTACGACCGGAAAATGTTAAAAGAGTATCAGGCTGCAAAGGAAAAGGTAAACCAGAAGGAACAGGATCTGGAGGCAGAGCATGCCAACCTGTTAGAGCTTCAGGATACTACCGAGGCCAAACAGGCGTCGGTGCAGGAACTGATGAGTTCAAAGCAGAAAGAGCTTTCTTCTTATAACAGCCAGATCAGTTCTGCCCAGAGCAGTATTGACCAGTATGATGCAGATATTAAAGCCCAGGAAAACCAGATGAAGGCTATTGAGGCGGAGATGAAGCGCAGGGAAGAAGAAGCCAGAAAGAAAGCAGAAGCCCAGAAAAAGACGTATAAGGTGACAAATCTGGGGAATATTAGCTTTAAATGGCCATGCCCATCCAGTGGACGTATCACCTCTGGCTTTGGAGGAAGAACCTCACCTACAGAGGGGGCCTCTACCAATCACAAGGGGATAGATATTTCAGCCAGTACCGGTGCCCCCATTGTGGCGGCTGCCGATGGTGAGGTAGTGATCGCTACATACAGTTATTCAGCGGGAAATTATATCATGATCGACCATGGCGGCGGTGTCAGCACAGTATACATGCATTGTTCCCAGCTTCTTGCAAGCAAGGGGCAGAAGGTGAAAAAGGGACAGACGATTGCAAGAGTGGGATCTACTGGGTATTCTACCGGTTCCCACCTGCATTTTGGTATCCGTTCCGGTGGAAGCTATGTAAATCCAAGCAATTATGTAAGTCCATAGACGACAGCATTTTTGGCCATGGTAGTATTTATAGTTCAGCCATGATATGATGTAAGTGTCAAAAGTATAAATTGCGTTTGTGCTTGCACAAATAAGCAATTTATACTTATTGACACGCCGAACACTGAAAACGAAATAAAATGGTGTAAACACGCCATTTTATGGGAGTTTGAGGTGTTCGAGGATTGCGGGAATTGCATAGCAATGGAGCAATCCGGTTACATCAGTGAGTGGCAAAATTTACTTTTGACACTCACATCATGATATGGTATTTTATTGAAAAGGGCAGCATAGGCTGTGAATAAGAAAAAAGACACCTGGTGTACAGGCAGATAGGAGACAAAAAAGCAGTGGGAGAGCAGGATAAAGAAGAAATCCAGGATAGTTTAGATAAAAAGAAAGAGGGAAAGGGCGGTCATTTCTGGGCCGGTGTTTTAACAGGCGCCCTGATCATGGCATTAGCTGTTCTTTTAGTAGTAGGTGTATCTGCCGGGATATATATTACAGGCAGAAAGGTGATCCACACAGAGCAGTCTTCAGGTGGTGGAAATGGTGCTCCGGGTATTACAGAGGGAGAAAAGGCCACAAAGCCAGATCTGAAAAAAGTATCTTCAAAAATGCAGATGATACAGAGTATCATTGATCAGGTGTTTTTATATGATGAAGATGCAACAGAAGTGGAAGATTATATTTACCGGGGCATGATGGCAGGTTTAAATGATCCTTATTCTGTATATTATAATGCAAATGACTATAAAGCACTTCAGGACAGCACAAATGGAAGTTATTCTGGTATTGGTGCCATGATCAGTCAGAATAAGACTACAGGACTTTGCACGATTGTGAAAGTGTTTGAAGGTTCACCAGCCCTGGAAGCTGGTATGAAACCTGGAGACATTGTATACAAAGTAGGTGATACGTTAGTAGCAGGAGAAAGTCTGGATGTGCTGGTAAGCAATTATATTAAGGGTAAGGAAGGTACACAGCTGCAGATCACAGTATACCGTGCAGATTCTGATACCTATGTAGATATGACTCTTACCAGACGAAAGATAGAGGTCCCTACTGTAGAGTCCAGGATGCTGGCTGACAATGTAGGATATGTGGCGGTAAGCGAGTTTGATGCCATTACAGTAGAACAGTTTGAAAAATCCATTGATGAGCTGGAAAAACAGGGAATGAAGCAGCTGGTTATTGACCTTAGGAGCAATCCAGGTGGTATCTTAGACAGTGCTGTTGCCATGGTAGATTATATTCTGCCGGATGATATGAAAAATTTTGAAAAAGGCAATGGAAAGACACTGATCGTGTATACAGCAGATAAGAACGGGGATGGAGATACTTATACTGCATCAGACAGCCATGAGGTTGATATGCCGATCGCTATTTTGGTCAATGAAAACTCTGCCAGTGCTTCAGAAGTATTTACCGGTGCTTTAAAGGATTATAAAAAGGCTGTTGTTGTGGGAACTACCAGCTATGGCAAAGGCATTGTGCAGAACCTGATCCCGTTGGGAGATGGATCTGCCATTAAGATCACCACTGCCCATTATTATACTCCAAGCGGTTTTGACCTTCATGGAAAGGGTATTGCCCCAGATGTGGAAGTAGAGTTAGATGAGAATTTAAAGAGCCAGGCAGTAGTCACACCGGGGGAAGATAACCAGGTGCAGGCAGCTGTTAAGGCATTGGAAAAGAAATAAGAGTAGTATATGGGAATAAACTTCTTAGTGCAAAGATAAATCAATTAGTATATTGTTTCATAAATAACCGGCTCAATCTGCATACAAGGGGATGAGCTGGTTATTTTTTAAACAGGGTACTGGTATTGCCCCTCCGTGTAGATATAATGAGCGCAGGGAAAAACAAGCGGCTGCGCAGCAGACATTTGTTTTTCACAAGCCATTAACGAACGAATCGCCTGCGTAAGCAGGCAGTGGAGCGCGTCAGCGCGGGATTCGTGAGTATAAGATATAATGAGCGCAGGGAAAAATAAGCGGCTGCGCAGCAGACATTAATTATATGTATTGAAGGGACATGAATATTACATGTGATAATAATGATACTGTGGGGGGGGGGGGTGTAAAAAGAATGAAAAGAAAAGCTGCTCATTTAAAAAGTTATACAATAGTGATGGGATTGTTTGTATCATCAGTTATTTTAGGAATCATGCTATTTTTTTGCTGTATGCAGTCTTCTATAGGAAGAAATTCCAGACAGGCTATGATGAATAATGTCTCACGTCAAAGTGAACATTTACGGACGATCTTAAGTATTCACTATCAGTATCTGAATGAGATAGCAGAAGAAATGGCAAAAGAAGAAGATCTTCTTTCAGAGGCAAATCTGGATTCCCTGGTGACGATCCATAACAAGACAGATTTAGAGCGGATGGCGCTGATCGAAGCAGATGGCACAGCTCATTATGATACAGGAGATGTAAAAAATGTATTCCACAGAAGTTATTTTCAAGAGGCATTTGGTGGAAGCCAGACATTAAGTGATTCTATAGAAAGCAGTGTGGATCATGAGGTCAGACTTATACTTGGAGTACCAGTCTGTAAGGAAAATGAAGTGATCGGCGTTCTGGGTGGTTCTTATAATGTGACTGCTTTAAGCCGTATGATGTTTGATGATCTGTTTAACGGAGAAGGTTACTGCCTTATTACGGACAAAGATGGAAAGGTGATCGCCTATGACCGTGTCTATACAGATTAGGAATTGGAAGGATTTTTCGCCAATATATTCGAGTATTTTGACAATTATAAGATCAAGGCAGCTTCCATCCAGAAGGTAAAAGCTGATTTTGCAGATGAGAAAGACGGTATCTGCCAGTTTCGGCTGACTGAAGGAAAAAAGACATCTTATTATATTGCTTACGCACCCCTGGGGATGAATGACTGGATGATCGGTTATATTGTTCCTGTTAAAGCAGCAGAAGCATCTTATGATTTTATCAGGGAATATGAGATCACTTTTATTATTATCTTTAGCATGCTGGTGACAGTGGTCATCTTTTATATTATTTATAAGAACCGACAGGAAAAGTCAAGGCTTTTAAAACGGGCCCAGAGAGATGCACTTACCGGTCTTTTTAATAAAAAGACAACCCAGGATATGATCGACCGCTTCCTGGAAGAAAATGGAAAAGACAGATGCAATGCTCTTATGATCATGGAGGTGGACTATTTTAAGCAGGTTAATGATACATACGGACATATGGTAGGGGATAAGGTCTTAAAGATTTTTGGACGTCTTCTTGCAAAACAGTTCAGGGAGAAGGATATTGTAGGCCGTATCGGTGGTGATGAATTTATGGTTCTGATCTGTAATATCAAAGATGTGGAAATAGCAAAGGGCCGTGCGAAAAAGCTGATCGATGAGGTAAGAGCCCTTCAGATACCTGAGCTGGCCGGAAGCGGTATTACCATCAGTGTAGGAATTGCCTATTCGCCGGATCATGGTACTACCTTTATGGAGCTTTACCGTCATGCAGATACAGCGCTGTATCAGGTGAAACGGGGCGGAAGAGATGGATTTAGTGTATATGAAAAGGCGAATTGATGGCAAAAATCTTTCAGACATATATGGTGAGAGAAAACTTGCATCCTGTTCTTGGAAAAATGAGAAAAATGGAGTATAATGAGAAAAGATAAGCAGTAAAATGTTTCAAATTGCTTCAGGATTATATTCAACAGGAGGACACGACAATGATTCGTAAAGACAACGTTCTGGAAGTGGAACATCTAGGCGGAGGTAAGGGAACAGCGTATGTTCATCATATTGTATCTAAGGAGGAGCTGTTAGGACACGGCAGACTGTATGCTAAGGTTGTTCTTCCTCCAGGTGCAAGTGTAGGCTGGCATCAGCATGTACATGATACTGAGCCATATTATATTTTAAAGGGTGAAGCAGATTTTATTGATAATGACAAGTCTGTGACCAAGGTTGGCCCTGGTGACTGCTGTATTATTGAAGTAGGACAGTATCACAGCATTGAGAATAATTCCGATTCTGATGTGGAGTTTATGGCTCTTATTTATAATGAACCAGGTTATCTGAATGACAGGGATTAATTAGGAAAGAGTAAAATCATAAAGATTTAGAAGCTCTGGCAGTGAATATTGCCAGGGCTTTTATAATATGATACCAGGGTCAAAAGGCCGAAAATCCGATGCAAGCTTGCTTGCAGTAGGATTTTTGAACTTGGGACCCGACAAAAACATGAGTAAGAAGCCATTTTTTGAAGAAAAATGAGCAGATTACGAATGTTTTTAGAATTGCGGGAGTGCAAAGCACGTAGCAATTCGGTATCAGAGGGGTCAAAATACCTTTTGATCCCCACATCATAATATAAGGTTTTGTGCCTGAAAAGAAGTATGCTGAAAAGAAGGCTGAGAAAAAGGGATATGCTATAGGAAATGGAAGTAGTATAATGATGGTGTATAATCTTTGTGAACAAGAAGGAGATCATAAAATGAGAGAGATCCGCTGGGCAGTACTGGGAACAGGTGTGATCGCCAATGAGATGGCAGCAGCACTGGAAAAAAATGGGAAAAAGCTTTATGCAGTGGGAAACAGGACCTATGAAAAGGCCGTAAAGTTTGGGAAAAAGTATGGAATTGGAAAGGTGTATACAGATTATAATGAAATGTTTACGGATCCGGAAGTGGACGTGATCTATATTACAACCCCTCATAATACTCATATCAGGTTTATGAAGAAGGCCATTGAGAACGGGAAACACATTCTAGTGGAGAAATCCATTACTTTAAATAGTGGGGAACTGGATGAGGCATTGGAAATGGCAAAGGAGAAGGGCGTTATTGTTGCAGAGGCTATGACCATTTTCCATATGCCGGTTTATAAGAAACTGCGGGAGATTTTGGATTCTGGTAAGTTGGGAAAGGTGAACCTGATCACCATGAATTTTGGTAGTTTTAAGGAATACAACATGGAGAACCGCTTCTTTAACCGGAATCTGGCGGGTGGTGCCATGCTGGATATTGGTGTGTATGCCCTTTCTTTTATCCGGTGGTTTATGGATTCGAAGCCGGATCAGTTATTATCCCAGATGAAGGCAGCACCTACTGGAGTAGATGAGCAGGCAGGTCTGCTTTTAAGTAATAAAGAGGGGCAGATGGCCACAGTGATGCTGTCTATGCACTCTAAACAGCCAAAACGTGGTATGGTGTCCTGTGAAAAGGGCTATATTGAGGTCATGGAGTATCCAAGAGCCTGGGAGGCGAAGATCGTGGATGCGGAAACAGGAGAGATACAGGTGATAAAAGCGGGGGCACATGAGGATGCACTGGCTTATGAGCTTTCTGATATGGAGAAGGCCATTGCCGGAGATGTTTCCTGTATGCATCTGGATTATACGAAGGATGTAATGGATCTGATGACAGAGTTTAGAAGGTCATGGAATTTTACGTATCCTGAGGAGGAAAAGTAGACGATCATTTGGTAGGAGGTAATAGTCATGAATAAAACATTAGTAGCGTATTTCAGTGCAAGCGGAACAACCAGAAAAATAGCAGAAATGATAGCAGAAGTCGGAGATTTTTCTCTGTATGAGATCACACCAAAGGAATTATATACAAGTGACGATTTAAACTGGATGAACAAGAAGTCCAGAAGCAGTGTGGAGATGAGCAACAAGAAGATCCGCCCGGAGATTACAGATACAGATGCTCATATTAAAGAATATGATACTATTATCCTGGGATTTCCAATCTGGTGGTATGTAGCGCCTACCATTGTAAATACATTTCTGGAAAAATATGATTTTTCTGGTAAAAAGATCGTGCTGTTTGCAACATCTGGTGGAAGCGGCTTTGGCAATACAGTGAAAGAATTAAAACCATCTGCACCGGGAGCTGAGATCGTAGAAGGAAAGCTTCTTAACAGAGCAAATAAGCAGGAAATCGAAAAGTGGGTAAAGTCTTTATAAGTAGCTTTCTGTATAATTCAAAGTTCACGATTAATCCAGAAAAAGAGACAAAAAGCTAAGATAGAGAGAAAAAAGCGGAAAAGTAACTCAAAAAATAGGACATCAGTGGCAGGTTAAAATCCGAGTTATGGTTTATTTACAATTTGACTACGGAGAAAAAGTATGTTATATTAAATATGAAAAGGGAAAGTCAGAAACACACGGCCTACCCTACAATATTTACGTTAAGTCTCATGCGAGACTCGCCGTCACTATTGGTGGTAGTGGCGGCTATTTTTTATCCTTAAAAATCTCATAAATGAGACCAATAAGTGCAACAATGAAGATACCTATCTGGATCAGATCCGAATATGTAACGTACATTGGCATCGCCCTCCTTCCGTAGAGTTGGAGGGTAGGCCGCCTTAGATGTGTTCTGACTTTCCGTTTCATCAGTATATCATAAGATCATCTGTTCAGCAATCACATAAATCCGTAAATATACAGACCAGAAAGTCAGTCATGACCAGATAAAAGCTATTGTAAAAGCAGCGTCACTGGCTCCGTTAGCCAAAAACCGCCAGCCATGGAAATATCTGGTATATGAAGGAAAAGCAAAAGAAAAGCTGCTTTCAGCTATGGAACGGGGGCTGGAAAGGGAAAAGAAGGAACACTGCCTGCTGCCAGGTTCAGCATTTGCTTTGCCGGGTGCATTTCAGACACTTTCTATTATGAGGAAAGCACCGGTTACGATCATTGTTATGGATCCGGATGGAAGATCGCCTTATGAGCCTGTAAACGCTGATGAAAGACTGGCAGAGATCTGCGATTCCTTATCTATTGGGGCTTCAATCCAGAATATGCTTTTGAAAGCTACCCAACTGGGGCTTGGGACTCTGTGGATCGCCAATACCTGTTTTGCCTATAATGATATGGTGGAAGTGATCCCTTCTAAGGGGCAGTTAATAGGAGCTGTAGCAGTGGGATATGCAGCAGAAAAACCGTATCCAAGGCCAAGGAAAAAGCTGGAAGAAATATTAGAATATATGTAAGAAAATGGTAAGTTCCTCTTTCTTGTCAGGCAGTTATATTTATATCTATAATGATGATAGATATAAATGGGAGAAAACAGTCCTGTTTTGTGGGAAGGGGATGAGCCTATGGAGCAAAAGAAACGGATCTGGTGGACATTTCAGTTATGGGAAGCAGATGCTTTTGGACAATATCTGGAAGAAATGGCGCTTAAGGGCTGGTTTTTGGAAAGTGTTGGCGGTGCTGTGATGAAATTTCATAAGGGTCAGCCGGAAAAACGCAGATATGTCGCTCTCCTAGTGCCGGAAAGCTCTTCTCTTACAGGCACAGATGACTGGAAAGCGGGGCAGCTTCGACAGCAATGTGAAGAAGCAGGCTGGAAAGTTCAGTGCAGCAGCACTTATTGGCAGATATTTTATACGACTGATGATGCAGTAAAACGGGTCGGCGATATGAAAGAAGAGAAACAGTTTCAGCTCCAGAGATCTCTTTCATGGAACTGGTGGGTGAAAATTTTTTATCCTATATTAGTTGTATTAGAAATTTGGTCCGTGTATCGGTATCTGCAAAATCCAGGAAAATTGTTTGCAGATTCCATGCAGATTTTATTGATCCTGTTGTTAATTGGCATGAGCATTTCCTGGACTGTATCTTATGTGCAGATGTTTCGCTGGAGCCATGGAAATACGGTAGCTTTAAAGAAAGGAGAGCCGCTTCCAAAATTGGATTTTAAACGGATCATAAAATGTAAAAAGCATATTTTGCTGAGTGACGTGATTCTGATACTGGGGGTTGTGGCATTGGCGTTTCTATCTTCTGTGAAAGCGCAGATCACCTTTATGCTTTCTTTAGCTCTCATGTTATTCATCGCCCTTTTTGTAAGAAAATGGGTAAGGAAAAATGGCAGTGGAGATAATAGGGATGACTGGGTGACCTACCTGGTTGGAGTCGGGGTTGCATACATGATCCTGATCCCTTTGTGCAACGGAGTAGCGACTCATTTCCTTGGAGAAGAAGAGCTGGAAACAGGGAGAAAACAGACCATATTTGCAAGTTATGAAGAAGGTGATTTCAGAGGAAAGAGCATTGACAAACCCATCGGTGTAACCGTGTATACAAGCCCTATTCCCTGGATCATCAACAAAACCAGTGAATGTTATCCAAAGGATATGACAAGACTGTGGGAGCAGATAGAAATGGAAGTTCCGGCAGAGGTTGGAGCGCTTCCAGAGGATGTGGAAGTGTTCTGGTACCGGTATATGGTCTGCAAAAACGGGATAAAATCTGATCCAGAGGAAAACGATATTCAAAGGGATGCCGCTAAATATGATCCGGCACCAGCTATGGATGAAGTGATATTAAAAGACAAAAGACGTCTGGTGGTGTTGAACTACGGTGGTGGAACAGATCTTGCTAGGTTAAAAGAAGCAGTAGATGCTTTTATGGGAGGTAATGGACAATGAGTAAAGTTGTGATATCTATGGTTGCCATGTTTATTTTGATGATTTTTCCAGGTGCAGGACTATGGGGATTACTTTCTAATGTGCTTGGAGGCGGTGTGGCGGAGTCTTTTTTATATCCCATTTACGGAGGCCTTATCCTTTTAGCAGGGCTTATCGTTGGATGCACCGTGCTTATTTTGGAGGAGATGCGGTCACTGAAAGATAAAATTGATCGTTTATCAGATAAGTCAGAATAAATAGATCATATATATAAAAGTTGCTATCTGCCCACTCTTATGGTCATAATTGGAATCGGTGCCCATCGTCAGTCTGGGGACGAATATTATTCTATGTACAGTCCGAAGTCTGTGGTGGAAGCTATGTTGCGACATAGATTTGGTACCTCACACCCAGAAGGAGGCTGATGTATTTGTTCAAAAAATATGTAGAAGTCTACACCACCATGAATCTAACAAAGTTTTTCACTGCAAAAAACTTGCTTGATAAGCACCACATCCCATTCAAAGACACCAGCACCAACAACCAGCTACGGCTTTCTTTTAACAACTTCCGCGGCAGTAATGTACAGTTATCCCGTGATGGATCCGTGAAAAATATTTACAGTCTGTCTGTGGGGAAAAAGAGTGAGCGGGCCGCCAGGGGACTGCTCACATGCCCTTCTTACTGACATAAACTATTCCCGGTCATGCCTGCAACGATAATGGCAATACCAATAAGACCGACCACAGAAGGCAGCGGATCTTTAAAAATTAAAACACCTCCAGATCCCGTCCATTTACTGTCATTCCATCATAACCGGCTGCCCGGATCTCGTCTAAAATAGCCTCATCCCTGCGGCGCATTTCTGCTTCCAGATTAATATGATTATCCTGGATGTTCATGTGATAGATGCGGTGGTAGGTGACAAGAAGCTTTGGTTTGGCTTTTTCAGCCACTTTCGCCAGGTCAGTGCTTAATGTGTGGACTTCTTGGTGGTATTTCTGCCATTTTGGTTCTCTGCAGGCGATACCGGCGCTGTATTCTACTTCATGAAGAAGGATATCACAGCCGGCAGCTTTTTCTGCAACAATGTCTAACGGGGCGGTATCTCCGGAGATTACAATGGTGCGGTCAGCAGTAACAAATTTATAACCGTAGCTGATGAGTGTCCCGTGACTCACTGGAAATGCTTCCACAGTGACACGGTCATCTTTATAAACGATACCTGGTTCTTCAATTTCTGTTACATCTACCTGATATCCCTGTTCATTTGCCTTTTCAAAGCCATGGATGCGGAAATCAATATCTGTTTCATAGGCCATTAAAATGTGTTTGGTCATATGCTTTAAGCCTTTTGGGCCAACGACCTTTAACGGTACAGGCCGTTCTAAGACCCAGGGGGTGAAAATAAGATCCGGGTATCCAGCAGTGTGGTCTGTATGCAGATGGGTGGAAAAAGCCACTGTAAGGCGGTCAGGACGGAGGGCATCAATGCCGTTAAAATAAGCTTTAGAAGCCTGACGTACTACGCCGGGGCCAAAATCTACCAGATAAGCTCTGTCACCAACAACTACAGCAGAAGCAGGTCCGCTGGCATTGGGGCAGGCGTTTGGGGTTCCGGTTCCTAAAAGGACAAGTTTTGTTTCCATAGTGTAAATTCTCCTGTATATCTTGAAATTTTATCATAGATCTATTGGCAGATCCCCGCTCATGTACTTTACCGCCTGTTTATGCAGGCTGTTTGCCCATGAATGGCTTGCCAAAAGCAAAGGTCTGCGTTGCAGCCAAGTCTCCTTGCTGTACTCATTCCATATCAAGCAGCATTTTCTTTACTTCGATCATGCGGTCACGCAGGCTTGCGGCTTCCTCGAAATTCAGCTCTGCTGCAGCCTGGCGCATCTTCTTTTCTAATTCTTTTGCCAGTTTCTTTAACTCCTTTTCATCCATGGACTCAGGATCTTTGGTATCAGCAGCATGGGGATTTTCCACAGCTTTGGAAATGGCGATCAGATCACGGACTGCTTTTTTGATAGTAGTAGGAGTGATGCCATGTTCTTCATTGTACTTCTGCTGGATCTTGCGGCGGCGCTCTGTTTCCTCAATAGCTTTTCTCATGGAATCAGTAATAGTATCAGCATACATGATCACATGGCCTTCAGAGTTCCGGGCGGCGCGGCCAATGGTCTGGATCAGGGAAGTTTCCGAACGGAGAAAGCCCTCCTTATCTGCATCTAAAATGGCAACCAGTGTGATCTCCGGGATATCCAAACCTTCACGCAGCAGGTTAATACCAACCAGGACATCAAAAACGTCCAGACGCATATCACGGATGATCTGGGCACGCTCTAAGGTATCAATATCAGAGTGGAGATATTTGACCCGGATGCCCGCTTCACGCATATAATCTGTAAGGTCTTCTGCCATTCGTTTGGTAAGAGTAGTAATAAGAACCTTATGATGGGCGGCCGTTTCTTTGTTTACTTCGGAGATCAGGTCATCAATCTGACCTTCTACAGGCCGGACAGAAATCTCAGGATCCAAAAGCCCGGTAGGACGGATGATCTGCTCTGCACGCAGCAGTTCGTGGTCTTTTTCATAGTCAGAAGGAGTAGCAGATACGAACATCATCTGGTTGATCTTTCCTTCAAATTCTTCAAAATTCAAGGGACGGTTGTCCAACGCAGATGGCAGGCGGAAACCGTAATTTACCAGTGTAGACTTGCGGGAGCGGTCACCGGCATACATTCCCCGTACCTGTGGCAGTGTAATGTGGGACTCATCCACAATGATAAGGAAATCTTCCGGGAAATAGTCGATCAGTGTACAAGGCGGTTCTCCAGGCGCCAGGCCAGTTAAATGTCTGGAATAGTTTTCAATACCGGAGCAGAATCCCGTTTCCCGCATCATTTCCACATCAAAATTGGTGCGCTCAGAAATGCGCTGGGCCTCTAAAAGCTTGTCTTCACTTTTAAAATATGCCACCCGTTCCTTTAATTCCTCTAAAATGTGTTCTGTTGCCTCTAACATTTTCTCCTTGGGAACAACGTAGTGGGAAGCAGGGAAAATAGCTACGTGGCCTAACTGTGCTTTGATCTCTCCGGTCACTGTATCAATTTCCATGATCCGGTCTACCTCATCACCGAAAAATTCAATCCTGTAGGCTTCACTGTCAGAATAAGCCGGGAAAATGTCAACTACATCCCCTTTTACACGGAAGGTACCACGCTTAAAATCCATATCATTGCGGTCATACTGGATCTCGATCAGCTTTTTTATCACATCATCCCGGTCTTTTTCCATACCCGGCCGCAGGGAAATGACCATGTTCTGATAATCAATGGGACTTCCAAGACCATAGATACAGGAAACCGAAGCCACGATCACCACATCCCGGCGCTCAGAAAGAGCAGCAGTGGCAGAATGACGCAGCTTGTCGATCTCGTCGTTAATAGAAGAGTCCTTTTCAATGTAGGTATCAGTGGAAGGAACATAGGCTTCCGGCTGATAATAATCGTAGTAGGAAACAAAGTATTCTACAGCGTTTTCCGGGAAAAATTCCTTCATTTCAGAATAAAGCTGGGCTGCCAGTGTTTTATTATGGGCAATGATGAGGGTAGGGCGGTTTAACTGCTGGATCACATTTGCCATGGTAAATGTCTTGCCAGAACCGGTAACGCCTAAAAGTGTCTCAAACTGATTTCCTTCTTTAAAGCCTTTTACCAGCTGTTCAATAGCCTGGGGCTGGTCACCAGTCGGTTTATATTCAGATACTAATTTAAAATGATCCATGAAATCTCAAATTCCTTCCTTTCTCTTTGCAGAAATCCATAGAAATTTGTAAAAAGTATACCATGAATTTCTTAAAAAGTATAGATAAAATAAAGAACATTTGTTCTTGCGCTCGTTCATGCTCTTTTTTGTATTTTTTCGTTTCTTCCCATTAGAAAGATTTCATGTTAGAATAAAAACAGAATGTATTTTTAAAGGGGAAAACTGGGGAGGGGAATGAAAAATGCCAAGAAAGAAAAATAATCTGAATACCATTTACATATCAGAACGCTTACAGGAGAAGCTGCGGCCGATCTCCAGATGCACCCTGACAACAGTAGTGGCTCCTATGGGTTACGGCAAGACTACAGCTGTAAACTGGTATTTAAATGAGCGGGTGAAAAAGGGTGGTGCAGTAGTGATCCGCATCAGCATTTACACCAATAACCTTCCTATTTTCTGGAAAAGCGTGCAGAATGCCTTCCGGTTTGCAGGTTTTAACTTTTTCGAGGAATACGAGTGTCCTTCGGATCTGGCAAGTGGCGGTCTGTTTGCAGATGATCTCAGCCACCTTCTGGCAGGCGAAACAGATTATTATATTTTTATTGATGATTTTCATCTTCTTACAGATGCAAGGATAGGGGATTTTTTTTGTACATTGGCAAAACGGATCCCGGATAATATTCATATTATAGTGGCCAGCCGGGACCGCTTTTTATCTGGCGGGGCAGTGGTAGGCTTAGGCGGCAAGCTGCATCAGATCACAGTGGATCATCTGCGGTTGAATCATACGGAACTTTCCATTTATTCTAACCTTTGCGGCACGGAGTTAAACGACCGGCAGATTGAATCCCTTCTTCATTCTAGTGAAGGCTGGTTTTCCGCTGTTTACTTAAATCTTTGTTCCTTCGCAGAACGGGGCGAGCTGCCGGATGATCATTCCGATATTTATGAAATGTTTTCAGCTGCAATGATCGATCCACTTCCTGAAAAACAGCGGGAATTTCTCATTGTATTGGGCCTTGCTGATGAATTTTCCGCAGAAATGGCAAAATTTATTACGGAGAATGAAGATACAAAACAGCTGCTGTCTGCCATGACCAGGCAGAATGCTTTTATCAGCCGCCTTGCAGACGGGGGGACATATCGTTTTCATCATATGATGAAAGAATGTGCAGAGCAGGCTTTTGCAGCAATGGACAAAGAAAAGCAGACTGTTTATCTGGAACGTTATGGAAAATGGTATGAGGAACACAGACAATATCTTCATGCATTGGCTTCTTACCGGAAGAGCGGAAATTTTAATGGGGCCCTGAGGGTAATCCAGAAAGATGCTGGGATCCTTCTGGCATCTTTAAAAGCAGAGGATGTATTAAACTTTTTAAGTAAATGCCCAAAAGAGGATTTAGAAGCCTATCCCTTATCGGTGCTGGTGCTGATGCGTTGTATGTTTAACTGGCGCAAGATCCCGGAAATGTTAAAATTGAAAGAGTTTCTGATCCAGGCTATTGACAGACATAAGGAAATTCCTGAAGAGGAAAGAGGAAATCTGTTAGGAGAATGTGACCTGATCACCAGCTTTTTGATGTACAATGACATTTCCAAAATGAGTCATTTCCACCGCAGTGCCAGCAGGCAGATGTCAAGGCCTGCTATCAGTATCCGCAATGATGGCGGCTGGACCTTTGGTTCGCCCTCAGTGCTTATGATGTTTCATAGAGAATCGGGGGGACTTTTAAAAGAACAGGAAGAAATGAGGGAGTGCATGCCTCATTATTACAAGATCACCAATGGTCATGGTCAGGGGGCAGAACGGGTCATGGATGCAGAGGCATTGTTTGTACAGGGCCATTTTGCAGATGCCCAGATCGCTTTGGAAGGAGCCTATGCCCAGATTGAGAAAAATGGACAGGAATCCATGGCACTTTGCTGCGATTTTCTGTTAAGACGATTGTCTTTGTGTATGGATATAAAACAGAAATATTCCTTTGAACAGCGCCGCATAGTTTTGATGAAGCATCATAATTCCATGTGGATCAATATTTTTAACAGCACCTGTGCGTATTACTATGCACTGATCGGCCGGGTGGAACAGATTCCGGAGATATTTGGGGAACACAGACTTTCGGCTGTGAATTATCTGGCTCCCGGAAGACCTATGATGGAAATGATCGAAAACCAGGTTTATCTGGCTCAGGGCGCTTATGTTAAGGTGATCGGAAAAAGTGAGGGGATACTTGCTGTGTGCCAGGGACTTCATTATGCATTAGTTGCCCTTCATGTACAGATACAGACTGCGGCAGCCTATGAAAAGATGGGAAAGCACGGGGAAGCCAGAGCTATTTTAAAGCAGGCGCTTTCAGATGCTGCTAAAGATAACATGGTCATGCCTTTTGTGGAAAATTTTATTTATCTGGAACCGCTTTTTGAAGGAACTATGCCGGAGATTGAAGAAGGATTCCTGAAAAAGATCATCTTACTTGGCAGAGAGTATGCGCAAAACTGTAAAAATCTGGGAAATGAAAAGACTTATCCGGAACAGTTTAAATGTCTTACACAACAGGAATTAAAGCTGACAGAGTTAATGGCCGCCCACATGAGTAACAAGGAGATCGCAGCAAGGCTTTATCTTTCTGAGGGAACGGTAAAGCAGTATATTAACCAGATCTATTCTAAATTAGAGATAACAGGAGATACGAGAACCAAGCGTAAACAGCTTTTAGAGAGGTTCTATACCAATAACTAACCTTTAGTTAATATGTTTTTAAGAAGATCCATCGTACAGTAAATGTACGGTGGATTTTTTAATATCCTTTCGGAGTCTCTTCTGCAAAATCAAGTACAAAAAGATTCCGAGAGTACATTGTATCTGGAAGGAGGACTCATGTGGAGAGAAAGTATATTTTGGCTGTTAAGCCCTTAGAACCTTATATCCTGCAGATCGACTTTATATCAGGAAGCCGGCTGCTTTTAGATATGAAGCCTTATGTGGATAAAATACGGTTTCGTACCCTTACAGACCCAAAGGTGTGGAACAGCGCAGTGACAAATGGGATCTTTGTACGTTTTGGAAATGTGGAGCTGAGCCATGATGAGATCCTTTCCATGGCAGAGCGGGAACATTTAAACGGCCGGTGACAGCTTTCGGGGATTACACATGGTCAGAAGAAAAGAGAGGAGAAGGAGTATGGCAGATCGGAACGAAGCAGATGCTTTATTTGCTACCAGGAGGAAAAAGCAGCAGGAAGAGCAGGCAGAACAGGAACGAAGAGAAGAAATGAGCCGGAAAAAAGCAGAAATGGAAGCGGAGATCCGGCGCTTAGAGGAAGAGGCCAGACGTCAGAAAGCCAGACAGGAAGAAGACAGACGCCAGGCAGAAGAAGAGGCCAGACGGGTAAAACAGGAGGCAGAAGAAGCGGAGGCCAGAGCAAGAAGAGCTCAGGAAATGGCAGAAGAAGCCAAAAGAAAGCAGGAAGAGGTAAGGCGTGAAGAAGAACGCCGGATCCAGGAAAAACGTGAAGAAGAAAAGCGGGCCAGAGAACGGGCTGTCCAGGAAAAGGCCCAGACAAAACAGGAAGAGGCAGAGAGAGCGGAAGAAAGAAAAAGGGAAGCAAAAGAACGGGCAGCAGAGAAAAAAGCAGCTAAAGAAGCGGCTAAAGCAGAGGCTAAAAAGGCAGTAAAAGAAACAACTATGGGCGCAGGAAGAAAAGCAGATATACAGCCGGGAAAGAAGCTTCCGGTACTGCCGTTGGCAATAGGTGGTGTGGCTGTGACAGTTGTGCTTGTTATCTGTCTGGTACTGTTTTTTGGAGGCAAAAAGGGTGGTGTATTTGGTACGGACTGTGATCTTATGGCCGCAAAACAGGTATTAGGCTACGATGTATTTTATCCGGAAAGCTTTGAAGAGGCATATGCAGATGGCGGTGTCTACTTAAAATATGGCAGTGTGGAAAAGGGAGATTTTTCCTTTGTTTATGTTTTAGGAAGCACACAGGACGATATGAATTACATGACAGAAAGCACAGATCCTACAGATCTTATACATGTTATGGAGGAATACGTGTTTGGCATGAATGACAAGCAGGTATATAAGATGACCACAGAATCTGGACGGGATGTTTACTGCAGCGAATATATCTCCTTTGATATAAGCAGTATTACAGATCAGGAGAAAGGTGTCATGGCGTCTACATCTATTATGATGCTTCCGTTAGAAGGGGAATATCTGGTCGCTGTTTACGCAACTATGAAACCTTCATATGAAGAGCCGCTGGAAGAAGTAACAGCAAGTATCCTTGATAACACATATTAAAGGAGGAAGATTTATGGCATTACTTATGACCGTTTTCTTTGAAAATGGTTTCTCGGAAAATTATTTTCCCAATGTAGACAACCGCAATTTTCCTGTTGCCATACGCCCTTATGTCAGCGGATTAAAAGACGAACTGATCTTAAACGTGGAAGTGTGGGACGGACACTGGCGGCTGCGGGATTCTTCCCAGTATTCACTGATCTTAAAAGGGGATCCGGTAGAAAGCGCTGATCTGGAAGATGGAACTGTGATCGAAGGAATGGTACGAAAAACAGAGCTGTATTTTTCTGTTAAGATCGACCAGGTCCAGAAGGAAAATGTAAATTTTGAAAAATATATGCTGAAAGAAGGCAGTATTTTCAAACTGGAGATAGGTAGTGATGACCTTTGCAATATTGTATACAAAAACCGTTTTGTAACAGGAACCCATGCAGAGATCACCTTTGAATCAGGAGCTGCTTACATAACTGATAAAAACAGTGTAAATGGTACGTTTTTAAACGGCAGGCTGGTAACAGAAAAAACAAGGCTGCATTACGGTGACATTATTTATGTAGTGGGCCTTAAGATCGTGTATCTGAATAATCTCCTGGCGATCAATGATCCAGATGGGCAGTGTAAGATACGGGAATTAAAGGCAGTGGAGATCCCACATTTTGAAGATGAGCCTGCAGAAGATGCAGACACAGAGGATGTGTATTTCCTGCGCACTCCGCGAAAGCTTTTAAATCTGGATAAAGAGACGATTTCTATTGAAAAATGCCCTAAAAAACAGCAGCAGAAACGCCAGCCTTTAATCTTCACCATAGGTCCTTCTTTTACCATGGTGATCCCCATTGCACTGGCAGCAGCTATGACCAGTGACGGCTTTGGCGCAGGAAGTATCTGCATGTCTTTAGGAGCAGCCGGGATCGGGGCTATATGGGCGGTAGTTAATTCTGCCTACAATAAAAAAGAAGAAAAAGAGTCAGAATCTAACCGGGTCAGCAAATATTTAGAGTACATGGTCCGGGTGGAAGAAAAGCTGAAAAATAAGACAGAATACAACCGTCTGGTACTGGCAGAACAGTATCCTTCATCAAAAGAACTTCTGGAATTTACTACATCTAATACCAGACGGCTCTGGGAAAAAAGCAGCACCCATGAGGACTTCCTTTCCCTTCGCCTGGGAACCGGTGATATGCCTTCGCCAAATGGGATTGAAGGGGCAAAAGAAGATCTGGGAAGTGAACATGATCCTTTAAATGATCACATGGAGGAAATTCAGGAAAAGTTTAAAACACTCCATCAGGTTCCAGCAGCTGTTTCACTTTATGAGCACCGGCTGTTAGGTGTGGTAAGCGGGGATGAGGAAAAACGGGATCAGCTGATGCGGCTTTTAGCCCTGCAGATCACGGCTCTACATCCATATACAGATGTACGCATGTGCTATGTATTTCCAGGAAGAGACCTTGAGAAAATGGAATACACCCGCTGGCTGCCACATACCTATACCCCTGATGGGAAACTTCGTATGATCGTCTGTGATCCAAGAGCTATGGGCGATGTAATGTATTATTTATCGGATGTGATCAGAGAGCGGTTAGAAGCAGGGGAAAACCAGAAAAACAGGGAAGAAGAGGAAAAAGTCCTTCCTCATTATGTAGTATTTATCAGTGATATTTCCATGATCGAAGGCGAGCCTGTTTCCAAGTATCTTTTAGATCCACCAAAGAATGCAGGACTTAGTGTGATCTTTAGCGCAGATGCCATTGATAAGCTGCCTTCTCACTGTAATACCATTGTACAGTGGGAAAAGGATTACTGTGGCTGTTACAGTACGTTATCTAAATTTGAAGAAATGGCCGGCATTGCCTTTGACAGCGTGAATTTATCTGAAATGGATGTATTTTCCAGACAGCTTTCCAATTTTAAGGTACGGGAAAATGCTTCTAATGCAGCGATCCCGGATATGCTTACCTTTTTGGATATGTATAAGACTTCCAGGGTGGAAGATCTGGATATGTACCATAAATGGCTGGAAAACCGTACGTATGAAAGTATGCGTTCTCTTATTGGCCAGAAGGCAGGAGAACAGCCGGTGTACCTGGATATCCATGAAAAATACCATGGTCCCCATGGTCTGGTGGCAGGTACTACAGGAAGTGGAAAGTCAGAGACACTGCAGACCTATATTTTAAGTCTTGTGTTAAATTATCATCCTCATGAGGTGGCATTTATCCTTATTGATTACAAAGGCGGCGGCATGGCCCAAAGCTTTATCGGGCTTCCTCATCTGGCTGGTGTGATCACCAACCTGGGAGGAAACCAGACTACCAGGGCGCTCCTTTCTATTAACGCAGAGATCAAGCGGAGACAGCGCATTTTCAATGAATATAAGATCAAGCACATTGACGCCTATATTGAGCTTTACAGGAATGGGGAAGCGGAAGAGCCTATGCCTCATCTGCTGATCATTGCTGATGAGTTTGCAGAGCTTAAAAAAGAGCAGCCTGATTTCGTCCGGGCACTGGTTTCAGCAGCCCGTGTAGGACGTTCTTTAGGCATCAATCTGATCCTTGCTACCCAGAAACCAAGCGGCGTAGTAGATGATGAGATCTGGAGCAATACACGTTTCCGCATCTGTCTGCGGGTGGCAGACAAACAGGATTCTAATGAAATGTTAAAGCGCACAGATGCAGCCTATATTACTGGAACAGGCCGGGGATTTTTACAGGTAGGCAATGATGAGATATTTGATGAATTCCAGTCCGGCTGGTCAGGAGCACCTTATACACCGGAAGTACCATTTAATGACGACAGCAAGGCAAAGGCAGTTATCATTGGACTGACAGGCAAGCCAGAGGCAGTTAAGAAGAAAAAGAAGAAAAAAGGGGACAATGTGAAGAAATTCACCCAGTTAGATGCCATGGTACAGTATGCGGCAAATCTGGCAGAGGAAAATCACATCAAACCTCTCCGTCAGATCTGGCTGCCGCCTCTTCCGGGACTTTTTTATCTGGATGATCTGGAGCTTACCTGGGATGAAAAGCAGATAAAATTACCGGTTGGTCTTGCAGATGATCCACAAAACCAGAGACAGTTCCCGGTTTATCTGGACTTTATAAGAGATGGGCATTTGCTGATCTGCGGTTCGGCAGGTTCCGGAAAGACCTCTCTGGTGCAGACGATCCTTTATGGTGCAGCTCTTCATTATACGGCAAAACAGGTGAACTTCTATATTGCGGATTTTTCCAGCCGTACTATGACAGCTTTTGCAGGTCTTCCTCATACAGGCTGTATCTGTATGGAAGGGGATGATGAGAAGATCCAGATGATGATGAGCTTCGCAGAGGAAGAATTAGACAGACGGAAGAAGTCATTTTCCCAGAAAGGAATAGGCTCTTACAGGGATTATCGTGAAAGCTACAGTGATGTCCCGGCCATTTTCCTGGTCATTGATAATTATCCGGCTTTCTCTGACAGTTATGAGCAATATGAGAGTACATTGATCCAGCTTTCCAGAGAAGGGGCAAGTTATGGTATTTATCTTATTATTACCTGCAATAATTCCGGAGATATCCGAAGCCGCATTTTACAGAATATAACAAAGGGCATCGGACTTCAGCTGGCAGACAGGTTTGAGTATGACAGTGTTATCGGCATGCGTTCAGAAATCCTTCCAGATGACCGGACCACAGGCAGAGGCCTGATCAAAGAAGGGGTTCCGCTGGAATTCCAGGCAGCTCTTCCTGTAAAGGCATCCCAGGGAGAAAGCATGATGCTGGCGATCCGGGAAAAATTAAAGCCATTGACAGAAAATGGCATATCCGGGGCGAGAAAACTGGGAACAGACCTTACAATGACCGACAGTGGGGAATTTCTGGAAAAGATCAATTTCCGGGATTTGCCAGATAACACCTTTGTAATGGGTGAACAGGAAGGAATGTTTCAGACCTGTGACCTGGATCAGACCTTATGCTTTACAGTCTGTGGATCCGGAAAAACAGGAAAGACCAATTTCTTAAAATATACTGCCTTACAGATGAAGAAAAAAGGGGCAGAGGTTTATGTGTTTGATGGATGCTTAAAGGAACTGGAAGAATTTTCCAGAAAAAATGAGCTGGACGGTTACATGACAGACAAAGAAGAACTTTACCATTTTATGGAAAATGTACTGCTTTTACAGCTGGGAGAACGCAACGAACTTGTATATGAGGCCAGACAGACAGGTGCTTTGGTCCAGACTGCTTTAAAGGACTACAGACGCATCGTTCTCCTCATTAACAGTGCATCAGAGTTTATGGAAGCTGTGTACAGTGAAGATTTTGATGTAAGCGAGGTTCTTGAAACTGTATTTGAAAAGGGAATGGAACATAAACTGCATTTCTTTATGGCCTTGTCCCCAAGAGAATATGAAGAACTGGCTGGTTACAGGGCGCTTCGTCAGTTTGGCAGCTGGAAACAGGGAATTCACCTTGGAGGAGCTTTTGATGAACAGGGAATTTTTGATTATGAAGTAACACCTTCTGAGCGGAGCAGGACCTATCCGGCGGGAGCTGCATTTACAGAACAGGAAGGAAAAGCAGTACTCTTTATGACACCTTTTGTAAAGGAGGGGAAATATGAGTAAGATCCATTTGGAAGTAGAGATACCTGGAAATGCCAAAACTTATGAATTTATGTTAGATGACCGTATGAAGATCGGCACAGCAAAGAAGCAGATCATGAAGCAGATAGCAGAATTAGAAGGCCATGATCTGTTTGCAGGACTGGACAATATTGTTTTTGGTTCTCTTGAGTTGGAAGGTCTGATCCAGGATAATGAGACATTCCGTGAAGTAGGGATTAAAAACGGCAGCCGGGTGGTCATGGTATAAAAACGCACCATCTGCAGGCAGAAACAGGAGGAGAGCATGGCAGGAAGTAAAATGGAAATGGATCCGGATGTGCTGCGTTCAACAGCAAAAAAAATAGAAACTTCTGCTGCTGATATGGGAAAAGAACTGAAACGGTTCCAGGCTGTGATCGAAGGTTTAAGCAGCACCTGGAGCAGTGATGCAAAAGACCGCTTTCTGCAGAATTATCAGAAAGACCGGGCTGCTCTTGCAGAAATGGCAGCCCAGTATGCAGAAGTGTCAGAGGGACTGCTCTGGATCGCAGACGAGTTAGAGCAGGCAGAAGAAGAGATCAGCAGCCAGATCCAGGCGGCTGCAAAGGGATAAGAATTGCAAAAGCACAGAGTACGCAGAAATCCGGTATCAAAGAGGTCAGGTTTAACAGGAGGTAGCATATGGCAGGAGACGGGACCAGCCGGGTCAATACAGAGGAACTGCTGCGGGCAGTAGGGGAGATCACTTCTATAAAAAAGTCTGTTGCAGCAAATACAGATGCAGCTTATGCACATTTTCGCAAACTGCAGGATTCTTATGCAGGAGAAAGCGCAGATGATATCTATGCAGTGGCGGGGCAGTTAAAGAAAAGTTCCGGGGCTATTATTACCATGCTGGGAAATTACGAAAAGGTCTTAAAGGAATTAGCCGGTGTATATGAGGATACAGAGAAAACAGTAAGCAGAAATGCAGGAAAGCTTAAGTTTGGAGGAATGCGGTAATGGCAGCTATTAATTTTGATTCCCAGGCAGTAAAAAAACAGGCAAAGCTGTTAGAAGAAGCGGCAGACCAGATCCAGAACCAGACTATAAAGGTGATCAATGCTGCCAATGAAGCAGTAGCTGCATCCTGGTCTGGTAAAGCCGGCGGGATATTTGTGAAATTTATGCAGGAACAAAGTGCAGATCTGGCATCAGGGACAGCTTCCTTAAGAGAGATCGCTGCCCTTTTGCGGGATGCCTGCACTTCCATGGATAAAGCAGAAGCACAGGCTAAAGCAGTGGTAAGCAGGAGATAGGAGGGAGAGAAAATGGCATCACAGCAGGTAAATGCGGCAAAATTAAAATCAACAGGGGTAAATCTCACCAATCTGGCAGCCAAAATGAAAAGTGAGATGAATAAGTTAGATGAAAATATCCAGAAGGTATCTTCTGTATGGAGCGGGGAAGCAAGTGCTTCTTACCTGAAGCGGTATCAGGCAAACAAGGCAAATCTGGCCCAGCTGACCCAGATCTTACAGCAGATGGGAGCAGCACTTGGAGAATTTTCCAACAGCTATACGCAGGCAGATAATAAAGCTATGGATCTTGTACACAAATATCTGGGCAAATAGGGAGGCGAGTATAAATGGCAGATGCAAACATCAAAGTGGATCCCAAACAATTGAAAAACTATTCCAATAACATTAAAACAGGCTATAAAAACATGTACAGCTATCTTTCTGAAAGCAAAACAGCGGTAAAGAACCTGAAATCCACCTGGACGGGCAGCGGCTCTGCAGAGTTTTACAGTCGTTTTGATGCCATTATCGGAAAGTGCGAAGAGGTATTAAATGTGGTAAATACCTATGCCCTGACTCTGTCAGAAGCAGCAGATGTATACAGTGCCAATGAGAAGAAGATCTCCAGTTCTGCAGGCAAACTGAAGATCAATCTGAAATAGGAGGTTGCCTATGGCTTCTGTAAAGGTGTCAGCCCATAGTTTAGAACAGCAGAAAAAAGAGTATGAAAAGGCAGTTAAAAATTTAGATAATGCTTTAGAACAGATTAAAAAGGTCAATGCATCTCAGGGTAAAGATGCCATGTTGGACGGTGTGCGGCAAGCACTTACGAAGCTGGCAGCATCTTTGGAAACGAGGGCGGGAGTAATTCTCCTTATGACAAAGGCGTTAGAACAGTCAAATGCAAAGTATACCGCAGCCCAGAAAAAGGCGGTGACAAAAAGCAATCAGTTCCGGGCGCATAACCGGGATTTTTATGGAAATCCAGTGGTTGTGACTGTAGTTGCGGGAGGAGCCGGTGCGACAGCAGGTGCATTATCCGGTGCAGCCGCAGTAGCAGAAACGACCGGGACAACACCTGCAGCATCTAATGTGGCATCTGGTACAGTAACAGATGCATCAAATGCAGTATCTGGTACAGGTGGAAGCGTCCATATAAAGTCACAGGGTACAGTAAATGTGTCTTCAAAAACAGACTCTGATATCCGGCAGGCTGTATACACACAGAGGGGACCATCTGCCACTATTGCCCAGGTAAGTGAACATGCCAGAAATGTGGCTGCGCCGAAGGCAGCTGACAGTCTGACAGATATACCGGAGAAGGAAACGGTGGCTATGGCATCTGAAATTCCTGAACCGGGATCTGCCCCGGCTGTTACCGGAGCAGCAGCAGCCGGAGCTGCTATTGGCAGCATTGCAGGAGGATCAATAAAACGGATCAAACAGCCGGAACCGTTTACAAAAGAGAAAAAGCAGGACCCGTCTACAGACATAGAGGCACAGTTAGAAGCAGCCAGAGAACGTTTAAGGCGGTTCAATGAAATGGAAATGGAGGAGAAAGATGATGAGTAGTATGAAAAAAGGAACAGCAGTGGCAATGGCAGCCGTAATGTGTATTTCCCTTGCAGGATGCGGTGGGTCTACTAAAAAGGTGGTGGCTGATAAGAAAGAAACGTCAGCAACCACCACTGCAGCAGAAACGCAAACAGAGACAGCACAGGAAACAGAGGCTGTTAATGATTCTGATATGGCAGAGATCCTGGCAGGTACTACCTGGGCGGGGATTTCCAGTGAACAGGAGATCATGGTAGCTGCTTTTGATGAAAAAGATGTGTATATGGCAATTTTAGATACAAATGGAGAGGTAACAGATCTGGATGGCTACTGGAAAGCGGATTATGATACATTTTATCTATACGCCAATGAGGATTACTCCGATGATCCCACAACTTTTGAATTTGACTGGTATACAACTGAAAATGGGGAGTATATCCAGTTAGATGATATTATCTTATCCAGTGAGGGGGATGGAAGCAACCTGGAAAACACATTAGACCAGATGATGACCACTGCAAGTGTGATCGAGTACGTAGCACAGGGGACTTACTGGATCGGCTCCGGCGACGAAACAGCTATGATCTTCTATTTTGAAGGAGACCAGGCATATTTTGACCTTCTCTACAATGAAAATGGCCAGATCCAGACACAGTCCATTTCCGGTTTGTGGAGTCTTGATTATGATCATCTGACCCTGATCGATGATGAAACAGATATGTCCTATGAATTAGGATGGGATCTTTCTGAAGAAGGTGACAGCTATTGCTTTGAGCTGACAGAGGATGATACTACCTATTATCTTTATGAATCAGCGGCAGAAGATGTAGACAGCACCTTAAATATCCTTACAAGCTATCTTACAGCAGAGGACAGTGTAGATGTAGAGTCTGACGATATCGATCTTAGTGATTTTTTGGCTGGTTATGTAGGCCATTCTGTGATCGATGCATTTATGCTCAGCGGTATTTCTCCTGACTTCGAGACCAGAAAGTATTGTGCAGAGCTGTTAGGATTTACAAACTACAGTGGTACCAGTGATGAAAACCTGGCATTGATCCAGTTAATGGGTGGCACAGTACAGTAAAAATAATAAGCCGGAAAAGACAGTATTTTGTAAACTCTTTTTAAGGATTCTGAAATTGCATCTTATCGTCCTCTCTATTATAATGAAACTAGATAAAAATCAGACATTTTTATAAAAAGTGATAGTAAGGAGGATGGAATATGAAGATGAAAAAAGCCTGGTGTATGGTATTAGCTGCAGCAATGACCTTTATGTCCGTAATGCCTGCATTTGCAGCAGACAAAAAAATTGACACAGTAAAGCTGACTTTTTCTTACGACAGGGCGCCGGCCAGTGGAGATTCCATTGGTTCTATCCATGTAAGTGGTGATACAGACAGTTATTATGTAGAGTCTGCTGAGTATACCAATGCAGAGCATCAGGATACCTGGACTGTAGGAGATGTGCCGGAAGTAAAAGTAGAGCTTTATGCAAAAGATGGCTACCGATTTTCTTATACAAGCAAAAGCCATTTCAAAATTTCCGGCTGCAATGCAGAGTTCCAGAAAGCAAAGATCTATGACAGCGGTGATTACATTGAAGTAACAGCCCAGTTAAAGCGTGTAGGCGGCAAGTTGGAGGGAACATCCAATCTGGAGTGGAATGATGGTATTGCAGAGTGGGATTCCATTGATGGTGCAAAAAGCTATGATGTAAAGCTGTTAAGAAATGAAAAAACAGTGACAACTGTAAATACTACGGCAACTTCTTTTAACTTCTCCGGTTACTTTAATAAAGAGGGAGACTACACATTCCGCGTAAGAGCCATTGCAAGCTACAACAATAAAGCAGGTGAGTGGTCTGATGATTCCTCTTCGTATTACGTAGATGAAGACGAGGCAGGAACTTACAATGGAACCGGCAAATGGATACAGGATAACAATGGCTGGTGGTACTCATATTCCACAGGCGGATACCCGACTAACTGCTGGAAACAGATCAATGGAGCATGGTACTATTTCAATACCTCCGGTTATTGTCAGACTGGCTGGGTAAGAGTAGACAGACAGTGGTATTATTTAACCGGTGGCGGTGTGATGACTACCGGCTGGCAGTTTGTGGGAGGCCAGTGGTATTATCTGAACGGAAGCGGTGAGATGCAGACCGGCTGGCAGTGCGTAGGCAATAAATGGTATTATCTGGATTCCAGCGGCGCTATGAAGGTCGGCTGGCAGCAGATCGGAGGCCAGTGGTATTATCTGAACGGAAACGGTGAGATGACGATAGGCTGGCAGTTTGTAGGCGGCAGATGGTATTATATGGGCGGAAATGGTGTAATGTATGCAAATACATGGACACCTGACGGAAGATATGTGGATGGTTCCGGTGCCTGGGTACAGTAAACGGACATGTACAGGACAGGAACATTACCATAAATGAAAGTCAGTTCAGCATACAGAAGAGGGACTTAGGGAAACAATTGAAAAATCATCTTCAGAGCGGGAATAACGGTAGACCTGATTAGAAAGACGGTCCTGGGCCGGGACTTCTGTCTGGTTGATAAAAGTTACCAGATGGGCAAGATCATTGTAAGAGACCAGCTCATCATCAGGTAAAAGAAGAACTTCATGAATGCTGGAGGGAAGGATCAGAATGTTACGGTCCATCCCTTCAGCAAAATTTTTTATTGTGTCTTTGTAAAGAATACAGGCAGCGCCATTTATGCCGTTTTTATTGGTAAGAACGTAAAAAGGAGTATCTGGCAGCGATGGGTCATAGTGTAAATGTCCGGGATCGAGAGATTCCAGAATACATGACATGCTGGAGATAGAAGGAGGAAAAAGACTGGGAGTGTTAATGAGGGATTGCCTGTAAAGATCATCTACAGTAATGCCCCAGGTCTTTATATGATGGTCATAAATGGCAGCTGTCATAATACCGTCTTCATTTTCCTGTATATACAGATAAAAGACAATAGCAAGATCCAGCCAGGGAATATGGGGCATGGTCTTTAAAAGAGACTGGTTGGAAGCAGCATTGATCAGGCGGAAAGCAATACGGGAAGAAATGGAAGCATAGTCAGAAAGTGCGAACTGGTTTAAAAAAGGCGGATAACTGTTTTCATGATAGGCAGTTAAGAGCTTTTTGGTGATCGTTTCCAGAGAAACGCCGTCCAGATAATGCTCATAAAAGGGATTCAGGTAAATAGAAGGTGCTACGGGACTGCCGTCTTTTTCAATACACAGTCCGTCCAGGATAAGACTATTATTCTTCTGTACTTTCCTTAAAGTAAGAGAGTAACCATCCCCCAGTGCCAGTTCCATTTGTTTTTTCATTGTTTCAAGAAATTCATTGTATACCAAAAGATATACCTCCTAATATAATATTTATGAAAACTGCATACGCAGATCCATAGTAAACGGATATGCCATTTGGCGGTGACATCATCATAAATGAAAGTCAGTTGTAAAAATGGATTCATACGGATTCATTATAATCAAGATGTTGAGGCCAAAAGGTATTTTGACCTCTCTGATACTGAATTGCTACGTGTTTTGCACTCCCGCAATTCTAAAAACATTCGTAATCCGCTCATTTTTCTTCAAAAAATGACTTCTTACTCATGTTTTTGGCGGGTCCAAAGCTCAAAAATCCTCCTGCAAGCAAGCCTGCATCGGATTTATGACCTTTTGACCCTGGTATCTAATCAATTACAGATCATAGAAATGATAAAGATTAAATATAAGATATGTAACCAGAATAAGGGATGGGGGATGATTTGTCAAGGGAAAGAGGAAAAAAAGATAAAAAAAGAATGCGTCTGAGAGGAATCGAACCTCCGCACGCGGCTCCGGAGGCCACTGCTCTATCCACTGAGCTACAAACGCATCTCTAGTATCATACTATATTTTTACCAAAACTTCAAGAGTCAATTTGAAAATGGGAGAAAAGATATGAAAAAGAAAAGAATAGCGGCAGCAGGACTTGCTGTTATTATGGCATTGACAGCAGCTGGCTGCCATCAGACTTCAAAAGAAGATACTGCACAGACAACAGTAAAGGAAAACAAGGAAGAAAAGGATACATCCAAAGAACAAATTGAAAAAGAGGAAACAGAAAAGAAAGTGTTACATCCCTATATCCACACAGACAGCGTAAGCGGATATGTAAACAGTGCAGATGGCAGTGTCCAGATAAATTATAGCCTGAAAACAGGAGGACTGGTATTAAGTGATGAGGAAGCAACGGCTTATCCGGAACTGAATCAGGCGCTGACCCTGGAGTATGACACATTAAAAAAGAATACACAGGAAGATCTGAACAATCTGAAAGAATCGGCAGAGGAAATGGTGGAGTATATGCAGGGGGATGATAATATGCAGTTAATAGCTGAATAACAGGTGAAGAAAGTGTAAAAGCCGGGATCATACAGGAATTAAAAAATAAGTATGCCAGCGAAGACGGGCTGGTGGAGAATAATACTCCTGAAGAAGATGCAGATACATTTTTTGAATATGTGGATTCTAAGGATCAGTCAGGTGCCGTTGCCTGGAGTCTTGGTGCGGACCGGTTGAATATTTATTATAATCCCTATAATATCGGTTCCTGGGCATTAGGCATTGTCAGCGTCAGCCTTCCTTTTGAAAAATATCCGGATGCCGTAAAAGAAGAGTATAAGATGGGGCCATCAGATTACTCTGTAAAGATTGGGATTTATGCAGATTACAGTGCAGATATTTACAATGATGGCAGCTTTTCAGATGTAAGTGTCTATCCGGATGGAACAGATGATTATGCAAACAGTGCCCTTCGCATACAGATCCAGGATGAAAATGGACAGGTTACAAGCCGTGTCTTTGATGATATGTATTATTTCACCATGGAGGCATATTATGTGAAGACTGGAAACAGGCATTTTCTTCATGTTTTCACACATTCAGAAAATGACTGGACTGCGGATAATGTGTATGAGATCACAAATGGGCAGATCCGTGATCTGGGATATGTAGAGGGAACTCCGGCACTGATACGATATGAGTATAATTATAATGAGGACAGTCTTTTTACCAACAGCGAGGATGTGGCTGCATACAATGATCCAGGTGCTCTTTACCTTGAAAAGACTATGAACGCATTCAGTACCTATTCCGGCAGCAGACATTATCATGTAGGAAGCTCTGGACTTTTAGAAAGCAGCGATCCTTATGTGGCAGGACCGGCAGAAATAGTGGTTACAGTGAAAAAGGCACTGACTGTAAAAAAGACAGATGCCTCTGGAAGGGAAAATGGAAAAACAGAAGTGATCCCTGTGGGAACAAAACTGTATTTTTACATGACAGATAATGAAAGTTACGTTATCTTTCGTTATGATGGGGATCAGTACGGAAAGGTATCTATGTATAACAGCGACTGGCCACAGAAAATAAATGGGGAAGAACTTGAAAGTGTACTGGATGGACTCATATTTGCAGGGTGAAATTTTACATAAAAGTTACAAAAATTCCCTATAAGGCCTTGTTTTGTTAAATATGAGTTGCATTTATATGAAATGTATGCTAAAATCTATTCAAGCTGTCCGGGAGGCTTTCCGGCAGACAAACAATGAAATCCTATTCGCATTACACCAGAGAGCCAGGAGATTATCTCCTGGCTTTTTGGTGCCAATAACTGTCTTGTCACATGACAATAGTTATTGACAAGACAAGGAAAAAGAGTTAGAATTGCGAAGATGTTAATGATGTGAGTGTCAAAAGTAAATTTTGCCACTCACTGATGTAACCGGATTGCTCCATTGCTATGCAATTCCCGCACTTACATCATGTTAATATCTTATGAAAAAATAAATCAGTTATAAGCTATGGAGGTATTATGGAAAATGTAAAAGCTTTTCTGCACCGGAAAGACATTGAGATCAGTGTGAAACGATACGGCATTGATGCCCTTGGTGCAATGGCACAGGGACTGTTCTGTTCCCTTTTGATCGGAACCATTATCAATACACTGGGAACCCAGCTTCATATCCCGTTCTTAACCATGACAGTGGCAACTGTTAATGACACAGCCTATACAGTAGGCGGTTTGGCATCTGCTATGAGCGGTCCTGCTATGGCAGTGGCTATCGGCTATGCACTTCATTGCCCACCGTTAGTATTATTCTCTTTGATCACAGTAGGATTTGCGTCCAATGCCCTTGGCGGTGCAGGTGGTCCTCTGGCAGTCCTTTTTGTTGCAGTTCTTGCTTCTGAGGCAGGAAAGGCAGTCTCTAAAGAAACAAAGGTAGACATCCTTGTTACGCCTCTTGTTACCATTGGTGTGGGAATTGCATTATCTGCACTTTTAGCGCCAGCGCTTGGAAAGGCAGCCATGAAAGTGGGAAGTGTGATTATGTGGGCAACAGAGCTTCAGCCATTTTTAATGGGAATTTTAGTTTCTGTATTTGTTGGTATCGCACTGACACTTCCTATTTCTTCTGCTGCGATCTGTGCAGCCTTAGGACTTACAGGACTGGCAGGAGGAGCAGCAGTAGCAGGCTGCTGTGCACAGATGGTAGGCTTTGCAGTTATGTCTTTCCCGGAGAATAAATGGGGCGGCCTGGTATCCCAGGGAATCGGAACATCCATGCTTCAGATGGGAAATATTGTAAAGAATCCAAAGATCTGGATCGCGCCTATTGTTACCTCTGCTATTACAGGACCTGTTGCCACCTGCCTTTTCCATATGGAAATGAATGGTGCTGCTGTTTCTTCCGGTATGGGTACCTGTGGCCTGGTTGGCCAGATCGGTGTATACACAGGCTGGGTCAAAGATGTTTCTGAAGGAACCAAGGCAGCAATCACAACAGGCGACTGGGCCGGACTGCTTCTTGTATCCATCATCCTTCCTGCAGTGATCTGCCCGGTCATTAATATGTTCTTAAAGAAGATCGGCTGGGTCAAAGAAGGAGACCTGACACTGAAATAAAATGATGTACCAGGGTCAAAACATGAGTAAGAAGCCATTTTTTGAAGAAAAATGAGCGGATTACGAATGTTTTCTTCCGCAATATTAAAAACTTCCGTATCCTGTTAAAACTGGGCTTGTCCCTTAGGATAGGGAAGTTTTTTTATGTATCCGCTGATTTTCGCTGTATTGCATTTTGGTCTGCTTTTTGCTAGAATAGAGCGGAGTAGTGGCAGATAATGGAGGAAGAATAGAATATGAAACAAACTGTTCGAGGAAGAAAAAGACCTGGCAGAAGGTCTGATGATAAAACTAAGTATGCCAGATTGCTGGCAATCCCGGCAGCAATAGTGCTGGTACTGCTGGTTGTGATCCTGGTCATGGATAAGAAACCGGGAAGCAGTAAAAATATAGAGGATACCACAGTATCTGAAGCTTCAGATATTTCTATAGAAGGAGATACAGAAAGCGGTGCAGAAGGCAGTACGGATGATGCATCTATTGAACCGGATAACAATGAATATAATCAGGATTTTTCTGCGTATGAACTCCAAAAGGACGCAAATCCCCAGGTTAATGAGCTGATCAGCACTTATTTTCAGGCAAAAGTGGATCAGGATGCCCAGATGCTTTATAAGGTATTTGGAAAAGAAGAGGATGACCGTATAGAGGAGAGAAAGCAGCAGTTAAAAGATGAAGCTGTTTATATCGAGGACTATCAGGATATCACCTGTTATACAAAAGCGGGAATGACAGATGATTCATATGTGGTATATGTGACCTATGATGTAAAATTCAGAAGAGTGGATACTCTGGCACCTGGTCTTATGTGGTGTTATGTAGTGAAAAATGATAACGGCGATTATATTATCCGTGAAAATGTTTTGGGTGATGAGGCGGATTATGTTGCCAGCCAGAACCAGACAGAGGATGTACGCCTTTTATCGACCCAGGTCAATGAACGCTTAAAACAGGCTATTGAATCCGACAGCCTTTTAGCCGGTATTTATAAGGATCTGAGCAATGGTGCAGTAGTAAGCACTTCTGAAGATGAGGAAAATGCAGACAGCCAGGTTATGATCGGTGATGGTACAGATGCTTCTTCTGGTACAGGTGAAGAAACTACAGGTGCAGATGCTGCAGAAGGGACCACAGGTGAGACACCGGCAGAAGGAACAGAAGAAACCCAGACAGAAGCAGCAGGGGATAACTCTGATGCAGCTGTAGCTATACAGTAAGAAAATATGCAGTAAGAAAAATTAAAGGAAGTAACAGAAAAATGAATGTAAAAGATTTTAATTTTGACCTGCCACAGGAACTGATCGCACAGGATCCTTTGGAGGATCGTTCTTCTTCCAGGCTTTTAGTACTGGACAAGAAGACAGGCAAGACACAGCACAGGATCTTTAAGGATATTGTAGAGTATTTAAGATCAGGAGATTGTCTTGTGATCAATGATACAAAGGTTATCCCGGCAAGATTATTTGGCGTAAAAAAGGATACAGGAGCAAAAATAGAGGTGCTTTTATTAAAGCGCCGTGAAAATGATATTTGGGAGACTCTGGTAAAGCCGGGAAAGAAGGCAAAACCAGGAACTGTCATTGATTTTGGTGACGGTATCCTTACAGGAACTGTTATTGAGACAGTAGATGATGGGAACAGACTGATCCAGTTCTCATACGAAGGCATTTTTGAAGAGATATTAGACCGTTTAGGCCAGATGCCACTTCCTCCATACATTACACACCAGTTAAAGGATAAGAACCGCTATCAGACTGTTTATGCAGTTCATGAGGGTTCTGCAGCAGCGCCTACAGCCGGACTTCACTTTACAAAAGAACTGTTAAAGCAGATTGAGGATATGGGTGTGAAGATCGCTCATGTTACCTTACATGTAGGTCTTGGTACCTTCCGCCCTGTAAAGGTGGAAAATGTATTAGACCACCATATGCACTCTGAATTTTATGTAGTAGATGAGGCAGAGGCAAAAAAAGTAAATGAAACAAAAGCAGCAGGAGGCCGGGTGATCTGTGTGGGAACCACCAGCTGCCGTACAGTAGAATCTGCCTCCACAGAGGATGGTATTTTACAGGCAAAAACAGGCTGGACTGATATTTTCATTTATCCGGGATATAAGTTTAAGATTCTGGATGCACTGATCACCAATTTTCATTTACCGGAATCTACACTGGTGATGTTAGTCAGTGCATTAGCAGGAAGAGAGAATATTTTAGCAGCATATAATGAAGCAATCAGGGAAAGATACAGATTCTTTTCTTTTGGCGATGCCATGTTTATCGCTGATGATCCACAGCCTGTAAAGAAAGCGTAGGAAGTAAAGAAAGCGTAGGAAGTTAAATGGAAGAACGTCTGAATAAATGGCTTAGCCGCATGGGAGTGTGTTCCAGGCGGGAGGCAGACCGGCTGATCAGTGAAGGCAAAGTTTTAGTTGACGGAAAAACTGCCCAGATGGGTCAGCGTATAGAAGATGGACAGAAAGTAATATGCGATGGAAAGCCGGTAGGTGATGCAGACGGCGGGCGGGGAGAAGTTAAACCTCCCCGCCCTGTTCTGCTTGCGGTAAATAAACCAAGAGGGATCGTCTGCACTACTTCCGACAAAGACCGGGCAGAAAATATTGTAGAAATGCTTTCTTATCCGGAACGTATTTACCCTGTTGGCCGTCTGGATAAAGAGTCTGAGGGACTGATCCTTATGACGAATCAGGGAGATCTGGTAAATAAGATCATGCGCAGTACCAATGCCCATGAAAAAGAATATATCGTTACTGTAGATAAGGTTCTGACGGATGAATTTATCAAACAGATGTCAGAAGGCGTGTGGTTAGAGGAATTAGAGCGGAAAACACTTCCGTGTAAAGTACGAAAACAGGGAGAACGCCGTTTTTCTATTATCCTGACTCAGGGTTTAAACAGGCAGATCCGGCGGATGTGCCAGGCCTGCGGTTATCGGGTGCATCTTCTTAGGCGGGTGCGTATTATGAATATCCAGTTAGGCGGTTTGAAAACCGGAGAATATCGTAAGATCACCGGGGAAGAATATAAACGGCTTATAAAACTGCTGGAAGGTTCCACAAGTCTGTCTAAGTCAGACAGAAGAGGAAAACGATATGTGGCTTTCCACTCTAAGAATGAAAATCAGGTGAATAAATGGAAACAGAAATCCGGAGAATGAAAGAACTGATCCCCCAGCTTCGTCAGGCTGCAAAAGCCTACTATCAGGAAAGCCGGGAGATCATGAGCAATTTTGAATATGATAATCTGTATGATGAGCTGTCTGCCCTGGAGGCAAAGACAGGGATCATCCTGTCGGGAAGTCCCACACAGCAGGTAGGTTATCAGGTTTTAAGTGAGCTTCCAAAAGAGACCCATGAAGAGCCTATGCTGTCTCTTGATAAGACAAAGAGTGTAGAGGACTTACAGCAGTGGTTAGGAAACCAGAAAGGCCTTTTATCCTGGAAAATGGATGGTCTTACGGTAGTTCTTACTTATGAAAATGGAACGCTGGTAAAGGCTGTTACCAGAGGAAATGGGGAGATCGGGGAAGTTATTACACCAAATGCAAGGGCATTTTCCAACATCCCCCTGGCAATTGCCTATAAGGGGCAGCTGATCATCCGGGGTGAGGCAGTCATTACCTATACAGATTTTGAACGTATTAACGATGAGATCGGTGATGCAGATGCCAAATATAAAAACCCGCGAAACCTTTGCAGCGGTTCTGTGCGCCAGTTAAACAGTAAGATCACAGCAGAGCGCAGCGTTCATTTTGAGGCTTTTGCCCTGGTTAAGGCAGAAGGTGTTGACTTTAAAAATTCCAGAAAAGAGCAATTTTTGTGGCTGAAAAACCAGGGATTTGAGGTCGTGCATCACGAAGAAGTAACAGCAGCCGATCTACCGGATAAGGTTGCCTGGTTTGCAGGTCAGATCGGGCACAATGACATTCCTTCAGATGGTCTGGTGCTGTTATATGATGATATTGCCTATGGTGATTCACTGGGACGTACGGCCAAGTTCCCGCGAAATGCCATTGCTTTTAAGTGGCAGGATGAGATCCGGGAGACCACATTATCCTATATTGAATGGAGTCCTTCACGAACCGGTCTGATCAATCCGGTGGCTGTGTTTGAGCCAGTTGAGTTAGAGGGGACTACTGTCTGCCGCGCCAGCGTCCATAATATCAGCATTATGGAAGGGCTGGAGTTAGGCGCAGGAGATAAGATTACGGTATACAAGGCAAATATGATTATCCCACAGATCGCAGATAACCTGACCCGCAGCGGTGTAAGGGATATTCCTAAGATCTGTCCTGTATGCGGCGGCGCTACACAGATCCGCCAGACCAATGATGTAAAGAGTTTATATTGCACTAATCCAGAATGTCAGGCAAAAAAGATCAAAAGCTTTACTTTGTTTGTAAGCCGTGATGCCTTAAATATAGATGGATTATCAGAAGCAACTCTGGAGAAATTCATCGGTGCCGGTTTTATCCACGAATATGCAGATATTTTCCATTTATCAGACCATAAAGAAGTGATCACAGAAATGGAAGGCTTTGGTCAGAAATCCTATGATAATCTGATTAGTTCCATTGAAACTGCCTCCCACACCACACTGCCAAGACTGATATATGGTCTGGGAATTGCAGGAATTGGTCTTGCAAATGCGAAAATGCTCTGCCGTCATTTTAACTATGATCTGGATCAGATGCGTCACTGCGACGTGGAAGAGCTGACAGCAGTAGATGGCATTGGCAGTGTACTGGCTCAGGCATGGGGAGATTACTTTGCTTCTGCAAAGAACAATGAGGTATTAGATCATTTATTGCAGGAGCTTCACATTGAAAAAGAACAGGCAGAGGAAAATGGTACTGCTTTCACAGGAATGACCTTTGTTATCACAGGCTCTGTAGAGCATTTTGCAAACAGAAAGGAATTGCAGGCACTGATCGAGAGCAAGGGAGGAAAGGCAACAGGTTCTGTTACCTCAAAAACCACGTATCTGATCAATAATGATACACAATCCAGTTCTTCTAAAAATAAAAAGGCAAAGGAACTGGGGATTCCGATCCTTTCGGAAGAAGATTTCCTGAAACTGCTTCAGGAGAAGGAAAAGGGGGAAGGCTGATATGCCTATTAAAGTACAGAAGGATCTGCCTGCAAGGGCGATCCTGGAATCAGAAAATATATTTATCATGGATGAAGACAGGGCTATGAGCCAGGATATCCGACCTTTGGAGATCCTGATCTTAAATCTCATGCCTTTAAAGGAGGATACAGAGACACAATTGCTGCGTGCGCTGTCAAATACACCGCTGCAGGTGGACTGTACCTTTTTAATGCTGTCTACCCATGTGTCCAAAAACACATCTGCCAGTCATTTAAACAAGTTTTATGTGTCCTTTGACAGCATCAGAAAGAAAAAATTCGATGGAATGATCATCACAGGTGCGCCTGTGGAAAATATGGACTTTGAAGAGGTAAACTACTGGAAAGAGCTTTCCGGTATCATGGAGTGGAGTAAAACCCATGTGACTTCTACTATCCATATCTGCTGGGGAGCCCAGGCGGGACTGTATTACCATTATGGCATTCCGAAATATAAGAGAGAAGAAAAACTTTCCGGTATTTATAAGCACAGGGTATCAGACCGGAAAGTGCCGTTAGTACGCAGTTTTAATGATACCTTCCTGGCACCCCATTCCCGTTATACAGAGGTCCGTAGGGAAGATATTGAGAAGCACCCGGAGTTGGTCATTCTGGCAGAGTCCGAAGAAGCCGGAATATTTTTGGTAATGAGCCGTGATGGGAAGCAGATCTTTGTCCAGGGACATCCGGAATATGACCGTATGACCTTAAATAATGAGTATCACAGAGACTTGAATAAGGGGCTGAACCCGTCTCTTCCGGTTAATTATTATGAGGATAATGATCCGTTTTCCGTACCGGAACTTACTTGGAGAAATACTTCTAATACATTGTATACCAACTGGCTGAATTTCTATGTATACCAGATGACACCGTATCTGTTGGATGACGGGGAATAATATAATTGATGCCATATAATATATTTTACAGCAGTAAGGCGAGACAGATGAAAAAACAATTATTAACAGCAATGGTACTGGCAGCAGTTGGAATGGCAGGATGCAGCCATGGAAAGCAGGAAGCAGCAGCCACAGAAACCGCAGCAGTTGAAACAACAAAGGAAGCAGCCCAGACTGAGATCAAAATCGATACGGAAACTACCAAAGAAGAGACTTCAAAGGAACAGACAGAAGAAGAGACTTCTCAGGAAGAAACAACAGAAGCTGAGAAAGCACAAAAGGAAGAGGCAGAAGACTCTCTTCCAGAGGCATATCAGGAAATTCTGGGCAAATATCAGAACATGATTCAGGAAAAATGGGAACTGGATCAGGCTTTTGAGGAAAATTTAAGCGGTATTGTAGTAGATTTAAATGATATTGGCAATGCAGCAAATGAAGTGGGATATTATTTGTATGATCTGGATCAGGACGGAAAAGAAGAACTGCTCATTGGAGAGATGGATAATGATGCGCTTGCAAACCGTATTATCTTTGATGCTTATACACTGGTAAACGGAAAGGCAGTGCAGATCTTTGAAAGCGAGAGCAGAAACCGTTACTATCTGGTTGAAGATGAAGCAGGTGCTGTTATTATTGCCAATGAAGCTTCCAATGGTGCAGCTAATTCAGGCTGGCTTTATTATGTAGTAAATGGCACACAGCTGAATGTAGTTCAGTCGGTTATTTTTGACGCAGGGGAAGATGAACAGAATCCGTGGTTTATGTCAACGGATGATGACTGGGATGTATCAAATGATGAACCGGTGGATGAAGATACAGTCATGTCTGTTATAGACTCTTATACAGAAAATTATGTAAAACTGGATTGGATGCCAGTAATTGAATAAGCAGATGCAGAAACTGTGGAAAAATACAGCGTATACAAAAAAGTGAACTGTAACATTTTTCCATAGCTTCTGCATTTTTTTTTGTATACAAATGAATACAAAAGTGCTATAGTGATAGAAAAATGAACATTTACCTATTAAACTCAGGGGTAAATGCGGAGAGGAGAATGATCATGTCACAGATACTGGAACAGGCAGATGGTCTTTTACAGGCACTGCCGAAAGAGCAGCTGGGATTTTTCCCGACTCCATTTTACCGTCTGGATCGTCTGTCAAAAGAACTGGGTGTTAATCTGTTTATCAAGAGAGATGATTTTACAGGCATGAACCTGTTTGGGGGAAATAAGGTCCGCAAACTGGAATATCTTTTAGGAGAGGCAAAGGCAAAAGGTTGCGAATATGCTATTACCTATGGCGCGACTCAGTCCAACCACGCCATGGAAACAGCAGCAGCCTGCCGCAGATGCGGGATCAAGCCGATTCTTTACCTGACTGCAGTGGTAGAACCGGATGATGCAGATGTGAGGGCCAACCTGCTTTTAGACAAGATTTTGGATGTTGAGCTGCATATTGTCGACATTCTTCCAGGGGAAACAGAAGATGACGCAGAGGCACGTTCCTTTGAAATGGGTGCAGCAAGAGCAAAGGAATTAAATGAGTCAGGACATCCATGCTATGATATCCCAATGGGCGGAGCAAGCATTGTAGGTTCTGTTGGCTTTGCAAGCGGCTATGTAGAGTTTGAAAAGCAGGTTCAGGCGATGAACCTGAAGGTGGATTATATTTTCCACGCAACAGGAACCGGCGGCACCATGGCTGGCCTGGCGGCCGGAAGAAAGATGGCTCAAAGTGATACGAAGATCATTTCCGTCACAGTAAGTCCGAAAGATGAGAAATACTTATGTAAAGTAGAAAAACTGGCAAATGATGTGCTGGCACTGGTAAAGAGCCCGGAAAAAGTAGACCGCAGCGAAGACCTTCATATGGATACCGGTTATTACGCACCAGGCTATGAGCAGCCAAATGAGGCAGCAAGCGAAGCAATCCGCCTGTTAGCCCGTACAGAAGGACTGTTTGTGGATCCTGTATACACAGGAAAGGCACTTGCAGGTCTGATCGACTATGTAAGAAGTGGAAAAGTGCCGCAGGGAAGCAATGTAGTGTTCTGGCATACCGGCGGGGCAACTGCTTTGTTTGCTGAGCGGGAGATCTTAGGTAAGCTGTACTGATAATGTTTTTGGAAAGAGGGATGAAAAAGTGAAAACGCTGATCAAAAACGGCTATCTTGTTGATCCGGCCAATCAGGTGCAGGCATATTTAAACCTGGTGCTGGAGAATGGGAAAGTAACAGCCGTAACAGAAGATGAGCCAGAAGCAGATCAGGTCATTGACGCAAAAGGGAAAGTAGTGGCTCCTGGTTTTATCGACATTCATATGCATGAAGATCCGGTAAAGGACGGAAAGATCGAATTCTGTATCTTTGATGCCATGCTGCGTATGGGTGTGACCACAGCAGTAGGAGGCAACTGTGGTATTAATGTATATGATCCGGTAAAATATCTGGATATGGTGGAAAAAGACGGAGCACCGGTAAATGTAATGCTTTTTGCCGGTCATCAGTATTTCAGAGAAACAGCAGGTGCCATGGATAAATATGCACCTGTTACAAAAGAGCAGCAGGAGCATATGAAAAAAGGGCTTGAAAAAGCCCTTGAAGCAGGCTGTGTGGGAATTTCCTATGGACTGCGTTATGTTCCGGGAACAGGCCGTGAGGAGTTTCTGGATACAGCTTCCTGCTGCGAAAAGGAACACCGTCTGATCTCCGCTCATGTAAGAGATGACGAAGACAGGGTGTTTGGAGCAGTAGCAGAAGTAGCTGAGGCGGGAAAATTATACAACATTCCGGTTCAGGTGTCCCATATAGGAAGCATGGGCGGTTTCGGACAGATGAAACAGCTGCTGCGTCAGGTAGATGGCTACCGTATGAATGGCATTGATATAGCCTGTGACTGCTATCCGTATTTTGCGTTTTCCACCAGAATCGGTGCAACTACTTATGATGATGGATGGCTGGAGCGCTATCACTGTGATTACAGCGCCTGTCAGCTGACAGAAGGAAAATACAAAGGCCAGAGATGTACAGCAGAGACCTTTGCAGAAATGCGCCGTGATTTCCCGGAGTGCCTGACTGTATGCTATGTTATGGATGAAAAGGATATCCGCATGGCATTTGCAGATCCTGGAGTTATGGTGGGAAGTGATGGACTGATTGATAATGGCCATGGTCATCCAAGGGCAGCCGGAACTTTCCCAAGATTCCTTGCAGAGTTTGTAAGAAAAGGGGACATTTCTCTGTATGATGGAATTGAAAAGATGACGGCTATTCCTGCAAAGCGCCTGGGACTTTCTCATAAAGGGCGCCTGAATGTAGGTGCAGATGCAGATGTGATTATTTTTGACCTGGAAAAGATCAAAGATGGAGCAAACTTTGACGATCCTATGATCCCACCCACAGGTATCGACTATGTATTCATCGGCGGTGAGATCGCGGCAAAAGACTGTAAGATCGTAAAGGGAAATCTGGGAACTGCACTGAGAACATTGTCATAAAAAGCATAGAAAGCCCTATAAAGCTTTGGGAGATATGTTCAGAAACGCCGAAAAAGACGTCTGAAAATAAAAAGACACAAAAAAGAGGAGAAGTGAAAGGGGAAAATAGTATGGAATTTGGTGTATGGTCACTGGTGCCGCCGGTTCTTACCATTGCGCTGGCACTGACAACGAAAAACGTATTTATCTCACTTTTGATTGGTATCCTTACAGGAAACCTGGTATTGAACCATTTTGCAGTATTTACAGGTTTAAACGCAGGTATTTACAGCATCCTGGATACCATGACAGAAAGCAATACCCTGATCATCGGCTCTGTACTCATCACAGCAGCAGTGATCCATCTGGCAGAAAAGTCCGGTGGTATTGAAGGTTTCGTAAATGTAGTTGTAAAGAAACAGGGTCTCATCAAATCTAAAAGAGGGGCTAATCTTTTTACCTGGCTGTTAGGTCTGGTTGTATTTACTTCCGGTACCTTAAGCTGTATGGTAACAGGTTCTGTTGCAAGACCTGTAAATGACGCATTAAAAGTACCTCATGAGAAAGCAGCATTTATCGTACATACCACTTCCACTCCATGGTGTGTATTATTCCCGTTCAGCGGCTGGCTGGCAGCTATGGCAGGCTATCTGGTAACCGGTGGTGTACCGGAAGATCAGTCTGTATCCGTTCTGTTCCAGTCTCTGTTTATGAACTTCTACTGTATTCTGGCTATCGTCCTGGTGCTGGTTCTTGCTTTAACACAGAAAGATTTTGGACCAATGGCAAAAGCAGAGGCCAGAGCAGCAGCTACCGGTGAACTGGATGACCCGGTTCACAAAAAAGAAAATTCAGATACTTCCACAGCAGTATCTGGCTTTACTCCAAGAGCGATCAATCTTCTTCTTCCAGTTGGTGCGCTGATCGCAGTTATGTTTATTGCACTGATTGTTACAGGAAACGGAAACCTGATGAACGGCTCTGGTATGAAAGCTCTGATCTGGGCTGTTATTGTAGCGTTGTTAGTTGCAGCAGTCCTTTGTGTAACAGAAAAGGTATTTACAGTCAGCCAGGTAATTGATGAGATTTTTAAGGGAATGAGCGGCATGCTGCCGATCACCTTCGTTCTTCTGTTTGGATTTACTATGGGTAATGTAGTTAAGTCCCTGGATACAGGTACTTATCTTTCCAGTATTTTCCAGCAGTTCTTAAGCCCGGCCCTGCTTCCTGCATTAACATTCCTGATCGCAGTTCTTATTTCTTTCGCAACAGGAACTTCTATGGGAACCATGGCTATTATGGCAGTGATCGCACTTCCTATGGCTTATTCCATGGGAAACAGCATTCCGTTAGTAGCAGGCGCTATGTTCGGAGGAAGTATTTTTGGAGATCATGCTTCTCCTATTTCCGATACCACGATTATGACCTGTTCCACTACGGGCTGTGATATTATCGACCATATAAAAACCCAGTTCCCGTATGTGTGCAGTCTTGCAGTGATCAGTTTTATCCTGTATGTGATCGCAGGCTTTGTTATGTAACTGTGTGAGAAAGATCATAGATAAACGAAAAAGCCTTCCGGCATTGGAAAAAATCCGGGCCGGAAAGCTTTTTTTCGTGTCAGTGATGCGCATATTAATGCATATATAACGGACTTAAAGTTCCTGTTTTTGCTTATCCCTGTAATTTTGCATTAGGATTAATAACATATCCGTTGCGGTTTCTCTGTGGACTTGGCGGCATCTGCCACTTGTTGTGATCTGTATGCAGCAGCATATGAGATTTGTGGCTTAATGGCTGTTCAAAGTAGTTATCATAGAGAGCTTTTACATCCGGATTTTCATGGGAACGGCGAAGATCAGCATGTTCATCCAGGAAATACAGATTTTTTCCCCGCTCAAAGGCCATTTCCACGCCATCATGCTGAGGCTGTCCGCCACCGCCTACACAGCCGCCTGGGCAAGCCATGACTTCTACAAATTCATAATGTTTTTCGCCTCGTTCAATGGCTTTTAACAGGTTTCTGGTATTTCCCAGACCGCTGACAGCAGCTATGCGAAGGGTCTGTCCGTTTAATTCAAACTCAGCTTCTGTAACGCCTGTTTCCTGAGAAGAAGCACGCACATTCTTAAAGGCGTCAGGAGCACAGTTTTCACCCATGATAGCATAATAGGCAGTACGCAGGGCAGCTTCCATAACTCCGCCAGTTGCTCCGAAGATCACGCCGGCACCGGAAGCATCGTGGAAAAGCCGGTCCGGTTCGATATCAGTAAGCCGGTCTGTGACAATGCTAGAACCTTTGATCATACGGATCAATTCTCTTGTGGTGATCACACAGTCGGTATCATGACCTGCATATTCCTTGTAGAACAGCTCCATATTTGCCTCGCCTTTTTTAGCTAAACAAGGCATAATGGCAACGGAGAAGATATCTTCCGGTTTTTTACCAATCTGTTCTGCAAAATAGCTCTTCATTACAGCGCCGAACATCTGCATAGGTGATTTGGCGGTAGACAGCTGATTCACAAAGTGAGGGAATTCGCTCTTTACAAAGCGGACCCATCCAGGACAGCAGGAGGTAAACATAGGGCGGTCTTTCAGTTCACCTTTTCCAAGGCGGACTAACAGCTCATTTGCTTCTTCCATAATGGTAAGATCTGCAGTAAAACAGGAGTCAAATACATAATCAGCCCCCATTTTCTTTAAGGCATCAAAAATCTTTCCGATGGTAGCTTCTTCCCTTGTAAAACCAAGGCCTTCGCCCCATGCGGCACGGACAGCAGGAGCCACCTGTACAACTACGGTTTTATTAGGATCGGCTAAAGCTCTCCACAATTTTTCTGTATCATCCCGCTCATGAAGAGCACCTACAGGACAATGGGTGATACATTGTCCGCACAGAGAACAATCGGCCTCTCTGATGGTACGGTTTCCGGTTACGTTGATGGTAGAGCGGGAACCGGTACCTTCCAGATCCCAGATATTTAAACTCTGGATCTTGTCGCAGACCTGGACGCAGCGCATACATTTGATGCACTTTTCAGATTCACGGATCAGTGGAAATGTTTTATCCCAGGGTTGTTTTTCCAGGCGTTCTTCAAAAAGACCATCCTGGACATTCAGGTCATTGGCGATCTTTTGAAGAGAGCAGTTGCCGCTTCTTACACAGGTAGCGCATTTGCAGTCATGCTGGGACAAGATCAGCTGTACGTTCAGACGGCGGTCTAAGCGTACTTTCGGACTGTTGGTATAAATGACCATTCCTTCTTCTACCTTTGTATTGCAGGCAGTGATCAGATGGTCACGTCCTTCTAATTCAACTACGCAGACACGACAGGCAGCGATCTCATTTAAGCCTTTCCAGTAACACAAGTGTGGGATATGGATGCCGATGGATTCTGCAGCTTCCATCAGGGTGGTCCCTTCTTTTACAGATACAGGTAATTTGTCGATCGTTAAATTTACCATAATTTCTCACGCCCTCCTTTGAAGATTCCAAAGCCGAAATGGTCGCAGCGGAGGCAGCGTCCGGATTCCTGCGCAATTTCTTTTCTGTTCATGCAGTTTTCAACACCTTCAAAATCATGTTTTCGTTCACTTGCTTCCCGTTCAGACAGTTCCACACGGCCGCATGGTGTATGGTCACTGTTATTTGGAAGAGGAATTTCAATATCACAGGTGATCTCATGGTGATAGCCTAAATATTCATCAATATTTGCAGCAGTTACCTTTGCAGCAGCTACAGCCTTAATAACAGTAGCAGGGCCGGAAGCACAGTCACCGCCTGCAAATACGCCTGGTATATCTGCAAATCCGCCGTTTGGCAGAGTGACGATCTTTCCTCTTGAAACCGGGATACCGGATTCTTCATAGTGTTTGGTTTCAATATTCTGACCGATGGCAACGATCATGGTCTGACATGGGATCACATAGTCCGGCTCACCGCTGGCAGTTACACTGGCACGTCCGTCTTTAATGGTGCTGATCATCTGAGGAGTCACGCGGACACCGGATACATGTCCGTTTTCATCGACTTCAATACCGGCAGGTGCAACTAAGGTAAGCAGTTCCACACCTTCTGCTACAGCAGCTTCGATCTCAGCCGGGAGTGCAGTCATATCAGCCACACGGCGGCGGTAAACGATGCTGACTTTCTTTGCTCCAAGACGGATAGCGGTGCGGACAGCGTCCATGGATACATTTCCGCCTCCGATAACAGCTACCTCCTGTCCTGTAAGATCAGGGCGGTTTCCAAGGCTTACATTTCTAAGGAAACCAACGGCGGAGGTGATACCTTCTGCATCTTCGTTAGGAAGCCCTAATTTCTTATCAGTAGAGGCACCTACTGTAATAAGTACTGCGTCATATACTTTTCTAAGTTCGTCTAATTTAATGTCTTCACCGATCTTTACATTGTAATGTACCTGGATACCGGTTTCCAGGATGGCGTCTGTATCTTCTTCCAGACGGTCTTTAGGCAGACGGTAGTTTGGAATACCATAGCGCAGCATACCGCCAAGTTTTGGAAGCATCTCATAAACAGTGACCTGATGGCCCATTAACTGCAGATAATAAGCAGAAGAAAGTCCGGAAGGTCCGCCGCCTACAACAGCGATCTTTTTGCCGGTGGAAGGTCCGCAGGCCGGCGGAGCCACCTTTCCAGCCAGGTCAGCAGCAGCCCGTTTCAGTCCGCGGATATTTACGGAGGTATCTACCATATTACGGCGGCAGCGTGCTTCACAGGGATGTTCGCAGATAAAACCGCAGGTAGACGGAAATGGGTTGTCCTTGCGGATCAGCTGGATAGCATCTGCATAGCGGCCATCTCTTACAAGGGCAATATAGCCGGGGATGTCCACATGTGCAGGACAGAGAGCTACGCAGGGAACAGGCTGGGAAATCGCACAGCTGCATCGTTTGTTGCGGATATGAGCTTCAAAATCATCACGGCAGGTATGGATCATCCGCCATACCATTTTCGCAGCCTCAGAACCGATGGCACAGTCAGCGGTCTGCATAATGGAAAGTGCAGTCTCTTCGATCAGATCCAGGATCTCATAGTCAGCATCTCCGTTTAATACGTTGGTGATCATGTGCTTTAACTGGTGAAGACCTACACGGCAGGGAACGCATTTTCCGCAGGTCTGGGCATGGCACATTTCAATAAAGGCCCTTGTTATGTCAACAGGACAGATACCTGGAGGGCTTGCCACAATACGCTGCTCCAGATTTTTGTAAAGACTTTCAACCATCAGCTGGTCTTTACTTGGGGTGAACAACTCCAATCTGCTCATATGAAACCTCCTGAATTTTTTGTATGTCCAAAGATTCTGGAAATACAGGCTGATAATGCAGAAACCATGCCAAAATCTTGATAAACACACATTTTGTATAATGATAATAAATGTCACTTATGATTATAACATAAATTTATTAAAAATACACTACAAAATGTGCAAAAAAATTTAGATATTTTTTAACAATCTAATTATTTTTGCATACCATCATTTGAAATAAAAAATTAACGGAAATAAGGGGTTTTTGAATATATTTATAGATTATATCAATAAAACAATAAAAAAATCGGATGAAAGCAATTGGACAACTTCCCCTCCGCCTGATAAAATAATAACACACAGGAAGCAATATGAAAATTTTATAAGGGGGAAAATATGGGGGAGAGTGTAAAAACAGATCCGCAGAAAAACAGTGGGCTGACCCGCCAGGAGCTGCGTGAGTTGGAATCAAAAGAAAAAACAGATGCGCAGCGGCTTGCAGAAAAGGTGATTTTGTTTTTTCCCAATGTCTGCGGGCTTATTGCTGTTTCAGAGTATATGCTGATACCGGACAACAGTATGAACCGGAATCCGTATACATATCTGGGATTTCTTATATTAATGATGATTTTTTATAATGGATATGGCGCAGCAGCAGGGATCCGGTATTTACAGAAAGACAAGGGATTATATGAGAAATTCCGCTACCGTGCACCTCTGTGGTCCGCACTATTTTTGTTGTTTGCAGGATATGATTATCTGACTTTAAAAACAGGCATACTGACACAGCCTTTTGTTCCGTGCATGAATTTTATCTTAAATGCAGCATGGATCGACCGTGCCATGATACTAGACTGTACCGTACATACCCTGGGATTGTTATTCCTGGGATATTTCATAGGAGTTGGCCTGGGGCTGATCACAGGTATTACCTGCGGCTATTCAGAAAAGGCCCGCTACTGGGTAGATCCGGTGATCAAATTTTTAGGACCGATCCCTACATCTACCTGGATCCCGATCATGATGGTCATTGCATCTTCTTTATTTGGTGGAGCAGTATTTATCATTGCTCTTGGATCATGGTTTGCAGTGACTGTTGCGTCCATGACGGGTATTGCCAATGTAGACCGGGATTATTTTGAATCAGCCCGTACATTAGGTGCAAATGAACGGCAGCTTGTTTTCAGGGTGGCTTTGCCTCATGCCATGCCATCTATTTTACAGGGATGTACCCAGGCGATGAGCAGTTCCTGTACAGCGATCATGATCGCTGAGATGTTAGGAGTAAAATCCGGACTTGGCTGGTATATGAACTGGAGCAAATCCTGGGCAAGTTATGACAAGATGTTTGCGGCACTGTTTGTGATCTGCTTCATTTTTACAGTCGTAACGAAAATACTGGACCGGATCAAACACCATGTGCTCAGATGGCAGAATGGAGCGGTGAAAAACTATGGATGATACCAACAGGATTTTATTAAAACTGGAAAATATTTCCAAAAGTTTTGCAAAAGTGGAAAATGACCAGGTTACCCATGCTCTTGATCAGATTAATCTGCAAATGGAAAGTGGGGAATTTATCAGTCTGGTGGGGCCGTCCGGCTGTGGAAAGTCTACGGTGTTAAGGCTGGTAGCCGGTCTGATCCAGCCTACACTTGGAAAAGTGACTGTAAATGGGGAAGAAGTAACGGGGCCTTCACCTGAGCGGGGGATGGTCTTTCAGAAGCCTACATTATTTCCATGGCTGACAGTAGAAAAAAATATTGCTTTTCCTTTAAAAATGCAGGGAAAGCTAAACACAGAAAATGGAAAAGAAAAAGTAGAACATATGTTAAATGTGATCGGCCTGGAATCTTTCCGGGACGATTATCCGGGACAGCTTTCCGGAGGAATGGCACAGAGAGTGGCCTTAGTCAGGACATTGATCAGCCAGCCGGAGATCTTGCTTTTAGACGAACCTTTGGGGGCATTGGATGCATTTACACGCATGAATATGCAGGATGAGATCCTTGCTATGTGGAAGGAGAGAAAGCAGCTGGCCCTTATGGTCACTCATGATGTTGATGAAGCGATTTATATGGGAACGAGAGTGATCGTAATGGATGCAAATCCGGGAAGGATCATTGCGGATATTAAAATAGAAGAAGACTTCCCAAGAGACCGTTCTTCTGAAAACTTTATTGCCTACAGAAATATGATTTTAAACCGTCTGCATTTTGCAGGCAAGAAACATGAGTAAGCAGCCATTTTGAAAAATGAGCATACTAAATATATTTTATTAAAGGAGAAAGTATTATGAGAACAAAGAGAACACTTGCAGCTATGCTGGCACTTTCAGTAGGAATGTCATTAACAGCCTGCGGCGGGGGGAAACAGGCAGAGGAGACAAAGGCAACAGAGAAAGAACAGCTTGCCGGTGACTTAAACAATGACGGACAGATCGAAATGGGCCAGGATGGCGTAGAAGTAGAGGTGAATGTTTCCGATGTCCATATGAATGCAGCAGATGCTTTTGCAGCAGGGAAATGGGAAGCATTGTTTACGCCTGTAGATATTCCAGGACGTTTTGTTGATATGGAAAACTTTGACCTGACACCAACAGAGGAAGAAAAGGCTGCTATGGAGAAAGAACCGGCTTATGGAAAGCCAGTACTTTATTATATGTCTGACGGCTGTACTTCCGGCCCTACTGTAGCAGATGATAAGGGTTATTATGAAGAAGCAGGACTGACTGCAGAGGGATTTAAAGGTAATTCTTATATAGAGGCACTGGGAACTCAGCAGGCAACCGTTGCAGTAGGACACATTGCAACCATGCTGGTGCCGATCACAAATAATGTAGATATCACTTTCGTTGGTGGTGCTCATATTGGCTGTAAATCCCTTTATGCACTGGCAGACAGTGATTACAATACAACAGAAGATTTAAAAGGTACTCAGGTCTCTGTACCAAACGGAATCGGAGCTTCTGACTACAATATCACTTCTTTACTGTTAGATGCAGACGGCATTGATCCATTAAAAGATGTATCTCTGATCCAGGTTTCTTCTGATGCTTGCGTAGCAGCAATGGAGCGTGGTGAGATCTCCGCAGCTCTTTTAAGTGATACCTTTGCCTATGCTATGATGAAAGAGGGCAAGTTAAAATGCATCCGTTCCTTACAGGACGATGATTTCGCAAAAGACAGCTGCTGCGTGATCGCTATGAACCGCACTTTCGTAAAAGAAAACCCGGTGATCTCCAAAAAGATCACACAGGCAGTTCAGAAAGCACATTCCTGGATGCATGAAAACACAGAAGAGGCAACACAGCTGCTTCTGGACCGCGGCTGGAACGGCGGAGACTATGACATGAACGTTATGATCAACAATGCACTTCAGTTTGGCCTTTCCGATGAATTTACCGGAGAATCCTTAAAGCGTGTGATTGAAAAATATGTACGTCTTGGTCTGATCACAGCAACCGATGATGTAGATAGTATTTATGAACTGGCTTGGACACCAGTACAGTAAATGAAAAACAAACCGGGAAGCAGGTAAGAGATCTGTTTCCCGGTTTGTTTTTATAATATTATAAATTATTTATATCAGTCTTTTTTCTCAATAGCCCTGAAGATAAAGTAAGCAGGGATAGATGTTGCCATCAGGCAAAGACTCTTGATCATCTGCGTACTGGAGCAGGTCATACAGATGATGAAGGTGATAACAATTGCAAGGATGGTAGTTACCGGATAACCAGGCATCTTTAACGGACGTGCCATATCCGGTTTTTTCTTGCGCAGTACAAGAAGAGAAGAGCATACAACGCATTCAAGGATACGTCCTGCGAAAACATTGATACCAAGTAAGGTTCCAAAAGAGCCGGTCCACACGAAGATCAGAGCGATCAGACAGATAAATAAGGTAGGAATGTAAGGTGTATTGTACTTTTCATGGAGCTTTCCAAAAGGTTTAAACATAAGACCTTTCTGACTCATAGAATAAGAAACTCTTGGATAACTCATGATACCGCCGTTTAATGCACCGAAGATAGAAATGCAGGCTCCGATGGTGACGATGACAGTACCGGCTTTTCCGAAAATAGCAGTACCTGCATCAACAACAGGAGTTTCACTTCCCGCAAGATTGGCAAATCCCACAGTACCGACACATGCAACAGAGATAAGTACATTAATGGTGATAACAATGATCATACCGATGATCATTGCTTTTGGAAGAGTTTTTTTAGGGTCTTTGATATCACCGCTCATGTAAGCCAGCTGATAGTATCCACCGAATGCAAGGAAAGCAGGGAAGGCAGCATTTAATACATGATTCCATTCGGTTGTCTGGGATTCAGTAGTAACAGTGGTAAAGTTCTCTGGGGAGATCAGGAAGAAACCACCGATGATAACAAGGAGCAGTGCACATAACTTACCAACTGTAAAGATGTTGGCTACTGTGGAGCCAAGTTTGGTTCCGTGAATGTTTAAGATCATAAGAGCAAGGATAACAGCTGTTGCGATCATTTTGATCCCTGTGGGGGTGATGCCTGGGATCAGCTTAGCAAGGTTGCTTGCAAAGGCAGTAGCGAGCATTGCTACCAAGGGAATATAATTTCCAATGGTCATAGACCAGCCGTATACAAATCCACCGCCTTTTCCATAAGCTTCTGTTATATAAACGTAAGGTCCGCCGGCTTCAGGCATTGCTGGTGAAAGTTCTGCATAAACTAAAGCACAGAGAATGCCGCTGGCGCCTGCTAAGATCCAGGCGGCCATAAAAGGACCAAAGGAACCGGCAGCAGCGGCAACGGTACCAGGTGTCATAAAAATACCGGAACCAATGACTGCTCCGACTAAAATGGTGACTGCCCCAAATAAACCGATCTGACGTTTCAGTCCATTATTGTTTTCGCTCATTTATATATCCCCCTTTAAATCGTATCTTTGGCAAGTGCATGTTCAATGGCCCATGGAGAAAGTTCCTGGCCGATTCCTGGGATTTCCGGTGTATGGCAGAAACCGTGTTCATCAGGCTGGTAATCGTAGATGCCTAAACGGATATTTTTATCACTTCGGTTGGTTACATGATGTTCATGGATCACAAAATTGGAAATAGAGGATTCAACATGAAGAGAAGCAGCAATAGCGATCGGGCTTCCGCATACGTGAATCTGGATACCTGTATCAACTGCATCTGCCATAGCAGCGATTTTCATTGCTTCTGTAATGCCGCCGCAGGTGCCAAGGTCTGGCTGGTAGATCTGGTATGTATCATGTTTGATCAGGTTTGCATAATGATATTTGCCGTATACACGTTCACCTCCAGCCTGTGGGATACCGGAACGTTTACGTACAGTTTCCAGAACCTGAAGATTCATCGGTGTACAAGTTTCTTCCATAAACATGATATTATAAGGTTTGATGATTTCGCTCATTTCAACAGCGGAAACAGCATCAGTTCTTGCATGATTTTCTACCAGGATATCCACATCTGGGCCTACAGCATCCCGGACAGCTTTTACACGTTCTTCAATCAGGGCTCTGGTTTTAGGATGGATCGGTCCCTTTAAAAATCCAAGACGGCCGCCTTCTGAATTATAGGTAATAAAATTAATCTTAATAGCATCAAAACCTTCGTCAACAGCTTTTAAGGAATGCTCTACCAGGTCTTCTGTCTTATATCCGCGGTCAAATACCATTCCCTTGCCCCATCCGAACTGAAGCTGGCTTGCGTAAGCTCTTAAGCCTTCACGGCATTTTCCGCCAAGAAGTTTATACAGAGGAACATTAAGTGCCTTTGCTTTAATATCCCAGCATGCCATATCAATGGCACTGATCGCGGAAAACATGATCGTACCGCCGCCCTGGGCCCAGAAAGTCTGTGTATACATCTTGTCCCATACAGCTTCTGTAGCCATGGGATCCATTCCAATTACGAAAGGAGCCACCTCTTTGATCATCTGGTATGAAGCAGAAGCTCCGGTATCAAATCCTACAGAAGCTTCACCATATCCATAAATACCTTCATCTGTATTGACCCGACATACGATGGGACGCCATCCAGGTGATCCACCATCTAAAAGGTATACATTTACACTTGTTATTTTCATATTGCAGCCCTCCTGTGTATGTGATGTGCTTTTGGCTAAGTTTTGTATCAGATCTGAACTTGACTTTATTATACATCAGGAATATGCAATTATATATTCCAAGTCGGAATACCTGACATTCTTTTTGTACAGATTCAGATACAATATGTGGTTGCTTTACGGGGGGATATGAGGTATGCTTTTTGTGGACGAATTTTCTGTATACGAGGGGTAAATATTCATGAAAAATGTAAACCTGCAGCAGCTGTTTTATTTTAAGATTGCCATGAAATGTTCCAGTTTTTCGCAGGCAGCAGAGATCGCATATACTACTCAGTCTACCATCAGCAAGAATATTTCATCACTGGAGGAGATCATAGGAGAACCTCTTTTTATACGGCAGAAGAAGGGAATACTGCCTACACAGAGAGCCATTATTCTGAATTTGGAACTGGGGGAGCTTTATGACAAGATGGATCTTCTTTTAAATAATCCCCGGCAGCTTAAAAAAGAGGGAATGAGCGTCAGCTTTTGTCAGAATATTGACTTTGCAGCGGCTGTTCCAGAGTTTTTTGAGGCAGTTTCCAGAAATGCATTTTTTGCAGCAGCAGATATAACCTTGCAGTGCAGGGAAAATGAGGAAGTTGTGGAAGGTGTCCTCAGTGGTGATATTGATCTTGGTTTTATCTTGTCTGATACCAATGTAGCTAATCCAAACATTAAAATGCAGACTGTAATCTCGTCAGTTCCCTGGATTTTTTATTCTGCAAATAGCCCTTTAAACGAAAAATGCAGTCTTTCTATTAGTGATTTTGCAGAATATCCGATTGTCACCACCAAATATCTGATTGCTAAAAATGATTATCGCATGATCAATATGCTTCCTTTTACGCCCAAGAGGATCGAGATCGTGGAAACTTATGACGATATTCCCATCTATCTGGCTACTGGCATGTATATTACTTTACTGAGGCCTTATGTATATTTAAGCAATGATAAAAATATCCGGAGTTTTCCTCTGTCAGATGACTATGACCTGAAACAGGGGATTACTATGATCTGGTTTGGAAATAACAAGAATCCGTATTTGAAGAAAATGGTATCTATTATGTCCCGAAGAGAATAAATGGGAACAAAGAGCTTGACCCTATAACTGTTGTAGAGTATAAAATAATACGGCAGAGAGAATGTACTGCAAAATAGACAACGGGGAGACATATATTCATGGAAAGAAACCTTACAGAAGGCAGCGTATTTAAAAACATTATCTATTTTTCTCTTCCATATTTACTATCGTATTTTCTTCAGACCTTGTACGGAATGGCAGATCTGTTTATCATCGGACAGTTTGAAGGCGTAGCCGGTACAACAGCAGTTTCTATTGGAAGTCAGGTAATGCACATGCTTACAGTTATGATCGTAGGCCTGGCAATGGGCGCAACAGTCAATATTGGACAGGCGATCGGTGCAAGAGACAAGAAAAGGGCTGCAGCAGACACAGGAAATACGGTTACGTTATTTATGATGCTTTCAATCGTATTAACGATTGTTTTGTTCTTTTCTGTAAATGGCATTGTAAGGATCATGTCTACGCCACAAGAAGCTGCAGCAGGAACTGCGATGTATTTAAGAATCTGCTTCCTGGGTATTCCTTTTATTACAGCGTATAACATTATCAGTTCTATTTTCAGGGGAATGGGAGATTCCAAAAGTCCTATGTATTTTATCGCCATTGCCTGTGCAGTAAATATTGTGCTGGATTATATTTTTATGGGAGCCATGCATTTAGGACCTTCAGGCGCAGCTTTGGGAACTACTTTGTCCCAGACAGTCAGTGTAGTTGTGGCACTGGTGATGTTTATAAAGGGAAAAACAGGCATTACAGTAAAGAAAAGTGATTTTAAACCCAGAAAAGAGACGATGGGGAGACTTCTGAAAGTAGGATTTCCTATTTCCATGCAGGATGGTCTGATCCAGGTAGCATTTATCATTATCACGATTATCGCAAACAGAAGAGGGCTTACAGATGCGGCAGCTGTAGGAATCGTGGAAAAAGTGATCAGTTTTCTGTTCCTGGTTCCGTCGTCTATGCTTTCTGCTGTATCAGCACTTGGTGCTCAGAATGTAGGCGCAGGAAAGCCGCAGCGTGCTGCAGAGACTTTAAAATATGCGATCTGCATTGCAGGGGGATTTGGACTTATTATTGCCATTATCATACAGTTTATCGCAGGAAATGTAGTCAGCCTGTTTACCAGTGACCAGGCCGTGATCTGTGCAGGTACTCAGTACCTGAAGGGCTATATTTGGGACTGCATGTTTGCAGGGATCCATTTCAGCTTCAGCGGCTATTTCTGTGCCTGCGGACGGTCCGGATATTCCTTTATCCACAATATTGTCTCTATTGCCCTGGTGCGTGTTCCTGGCGTGTACCTGACGTCTAAGATATTTCCTGAAACATTATTTCCAATGGGACTGGCAACTGCAGGGGGATCTTTAGTGTCTATTGTGATCTGTGCTGGATTATTTCTGCTGCTGCAAAGACAGAACCCACAGAAAAAAGCATATAGTGGCAGAGCATGAAAAATGGAAAAATGGTGTTGCCAAATCATTAAAAAAATGATACCCTTTTAAAAGCTCAACTGAAAACTTGCAGCATCTGGAAAAAAGGCGGTTCAATATAGGGAATACATGATAGAAACCGCCAGGGAAGTGGGGTGAAAGTCCCCCGCAGCTGCCTCTACTGTAATTATGTGACTGTCCGGACAATAAGTGCCAGATAGTTATATTGGGGACAAAGGACAAAAAAGTCACTGCGAAAGCGGGAAGGCGTCCGGAGGATGAACCATAAGCCAGGAGACCGGCCAGATGTCTGACAGAGGAATAGTCTGGGACAGGGACTATTACCTTTCAGTCTGCAAAAACATATGCATATAGGAAAAATGTATTTAAATTATATGTAAATATGTAACTTTGCAGAAGATATGGCTCTGTTATGCAATTTATGATGGAGAGCATATTTATCCTTGTGCGAAAGGCTGTACAAATAGATGAAAACAGCAAAATAGAGGCACATAGGACAGGCAGACTGAAAGGAGATATAAAAATGAGAAACAGCAGAAGATGGCTGGCAGCAATCTTAGCAGGCGCTATGATCGCAGTAACAGGATGCGCAGGAAACACTGCATCCAAACAGGAAACAACAGCGGCAGAAACAACCGCAGCAGAAACTACAGCAGAGGAAACAACTGCTGCAAAGACTACTGCAGAGGCAAAAGAGGGAGAAACAACCACATTCGTAGATGACCTGGGAAGAGAAGTAGAACTGGAGCTTCCGATTACACGTGCCTGCGTTGCAAACCGTTATAATAACGAACTGATCCGTGCCGTTGGCGCTGGTGATGCAGTAGTAGGTGTAGATCAGTACACCTCTCAGGATCCGGTATACTGGCCACAGTTTGGTGAAGATGAAACATTCGGAAAAGATGAGTATGATTACGAGAAGATTGTTGCATTAGATCCTCAGGTGCTGGTAGTTCCGAAGAATGGCAAAGTAGAAGAGTCTGTTGATAAATTAGAGTCCTTTGGCATTAAGGTAGTTGTTATTACAGGATGGGATAACTCTGATGTTCCAAAGCAGATCCGTCTTTGCGGTGAACTGTTTGGAAAGCAGGAGCAGGCAGAAGAACTGGTTGACTTCTATCAGAAGCCAGTTGACTATATCAACCAGCAGTTAAAGCAGGTAACAGACCGCAAGAAAGTTTACTGGGAATATGGCAATGATTACAGCACCTGTATTCCAGGAACTTCTAACGATGGCTGGCACAACATGATCCTTATGGCTGGCGGTATTAATATTTTTGGTGATGCTTCCTTAGCTGGTAAGGACATTGATCCAGAGCAGATCTTAACAGAAGATCCAGACCTGATCGTAAAGATCTATGCTGGTAAAAATGTAATCGGAAACAGCGGTGTATTTACAGCACCACCACAGGAAGAATTTGCTGAGAAGGCGGAAGAAATGCTTGAACGTCCAGGCTGGAAGGATTTAAAGGCTGTTAAGGAAGGAAACTTCTATATTAATACAGCATTTATGAGCGGCGGTCTTGGAAAGATGATCGGAGCTGCTTACATGGCAAAATGGCTGTATCCGGATCTGATGACTGACTTAGATCCAGATGCTATCTTTACCCAGTGGATGAAGTATCAGGGCTTTGAACCAAACGCACCTCATTATTATCACGTACCTGCACAGGGTTAATGCACATGAGGGCGGATGATAACCAGGAAAAAAGAGATTTAGCAGGCGATTATCTGCGAAGAGCCAGGAGAAAGAACATTCTTCTGGCTGTTCTTTTATTAGCGTTGCTGGTGATGGCTGTATGGGCTGCCTGCCTGGGGGTGGCAAAGCTGACACCAGACCGTATGATCGCAACATGGCTTCCTTCTTTTACGGGAATGTTTAAAGGAGTGATGCCCTTAGATGCAAAAGAGCAGAACGTACTTCTTATGCTGCGTTTTCCAAGAATCGCGGCAGCTGTGATCGCAGGAGCCGGACTGGGGATTGCAGGAGCTGGTATGCAGGCTATTACAGGAAACCCTATGGCCAGTCCTTTTACAACAGGTCTTTCCAGTGCAGCAGCGTTTGGAGCGGCACTTATGATCCTGTTTGGCGGCTTTCCATTGTGGATGCAAAAGGGAGCTACTGTAGCGGCTGCTTTTGCCATGTCTGTGATCTGTGCCATTGTTGTTTATACAGTGGCAAGCTACAAACAGCTCCGTCCGGAAGCACTGGTACTGACAGGCATTGCTTTAAATTATCTGTTTAATGCCTTAAACTCCACTATGCAGTTTGTGGCAAATGAGCAGCAGCTTCCTGCTATTGTACACTGGTCCTTTGGAAGTCTTACAGCTGTAACATGGTCTGATATTGCCATTATGTTTTTCTTCTTTGCAGTAGCTTTTCCTGTATTTATGAGTCAGGCGTGGGCATTTAACCTGTTGGATGATGGGGGAGATGAAACTGCAAGAGCTTTAGGGGTTAATGTTAAACGCACCAGACTGCTTTGCGGCAGTGCAGTAACTTTACTTACAGCGTCGGTAGTCAGTTTTACCGGAATTATTGGTTTTGTTGGTTTGGTAGCGCCTCATATGGCACGTATGCTCATTGGAGGTGATTACCGTCATCTCCTTCCTTATTCTGCAGTAACAGGGGCATTTTTAGTACTGGCAGCGGATACGTTGGGAAGAAATGCCTTTTCACCTACTACAGTGCCTGTGGGTATCGTTGTTTCCTATGTAGGCGTTCCGTTATTTTTGTACCTTATCCTTTGTGAAAGGAGGAAGAGTTTGTGATGGAAGATAGAAGGGAAGCTGGATATGTGATCACAAATGGAATTCCCACCGGAATTGAAAGCAAAACTGAAAATAAAATAGGAA
>OGXF01000142.1_pt1 | contig 67695 bp, 58 predicted proteins | sample 1576191 | NCBI WGS metagenome assembly OGXF01 (sample SAMEA3541545, study PRJEB24748) | human gut metagenome | biome: human gut; feature: human-associated habitat; material: faeces | place: China | collected 2012
TTATAACACCATATAAATTAGTTCAATAGTACCTCATTCCTTTAGATAACTATAACAACAACAAAAACCCGTTGGTCGAAAGACTAACGGGTTTTTGCTGTATATATCATCACACGGTATGTCGTGACATTTCTGACTTTGTCGGTCGAATCAACGCACGATAAAATACTACATGTGCATCTAACATTTTCTGAAACATAGACACGGTCTTTCCTGTGATAAATGCGCAGAGCACCGTTCCGACTCCGACGCCGTGAAGTCCGTGAAGGATTCCAATGGAAAGTACCAGTGTTGTAGTCAGACAGCACAAGTCAAATGTGGTCTTCACATATTTATATGGTTTGTTCAGAATCTCTGACATATCCCTTGGAAATGTATCCGTCGGAATAATTGGAAGCATGCAGCGATTCGCCAGTGCAATTCCAAAACCGATAATTAAAAATCCAAGTGCAAAATACAGTACATTTAACGCCATTGTATTTGGCAAAAACGCCAGCCAGGCATCGTGGACATCAATCATTTTCCCAAACCCGATCCCTACCACAAAGGAAAAGATATATTCGAAACAAAATGCTTTCTTAAGGATCATAAGACTTAGCACCAGCAATGTCTGGAAAATGTAATTCCATGTTCCAAAAGACAGTGACGGAAATACTTTATTAAATACAAATGGAACAGATGAAATGGTGGAAATTCCAAATCCGCTTTTTGCCATCAGGCAGACTCCAAGACTGTTGATAATCAGTACGACGCAAAGCGCCAGTTCTCCAGGGAGATATTTTTTATTCATGATAATCCTCTTTTCTTATTCTTGAGTTCGTTAGTTTCTTGTAACATTTGTAACATTTCAATCAAATTTTACTGACTGTATTTTAGTATAGACCTGCAAATTCATAAATACTAATGTATTTTTAGAATAAACTCATTCTATTTCTTAATGAATATGATATGATTTATATTAGGAAACAATATGAAAACACTGAATAAATTTTGCGAAAGGACATTTTATGAATACTGATTATCTCCGCTACTTTGCGACACTCGCAGAACTTCAACATTACGGAAATGCTGCAAAAGAATTAAACATTTCCCAGCCAGGACTCAGCCATGCGATTCGTTCTTTGGAAAAAGATTATGGACTTCCACTTTTTGAGAAGACTGGCAGAAATGTACGACTTAGCCCTTATGGACTAGAATTAAAAAAACATATCGATGTCATTTTAAACAACTTGGACAAATTAGAACAGACCATCTCTGACTTCCACCGGGAAGATAAAATCATCCGAATTGCCAGTGTCTATCCACTTGCCGGAAGTTTTATCCCAGAACTGATTCAGTCATGTTCTGTGAAGTTTCCATTTGCAATTTACAATGGAATGACTCCGGATATTCTTCACGGTCTGGAAAATATGGCTTATGATCTTGGCTTTTGCTCCGGACAGCCCTCATCAGAACTATTTGAATACTGTCCCGTTCAAAAATCCTATGTTGGAATCGTCGTTCCAAAAGGACATGAATTAATATCAAAAGAAACTTTCACCTTTCATGATATTACTGCATACCCACAGATTTTCTTCACACGGACAAGCCCAATGCGAAAGCTTCAGGAACAAATCTACAAAGATTATCAAATTTCCGCAGCCCCTGCCTGCGAAGCAGAAGAAATAGAAGTGATTTTAAATATGATTGAACACGGATTTGGCATCTCTGTCTTGCCATATCTGGACATCTTCAAAAACCGGAATATAGACATTCTTCCACTTTCCGAGACAAAATGGGAGTCGACCTTTTATGCGATCCGTAGACGCGACAGCGTCAGAAGCCAAGGTGAAAAAACAATTTGGAGCCAAATTATACACAATTCAAAAAGGGACAGGTAGAAGTGAAATTGGGGACGGGGTTTTTTCAAAAAAACCCCGTCCCCAATTTTTTATAAAAATACATATTTCAATATAAACAGTACTGCCAGTACGTACATGAGTATGCTGACTTTCTTTTCTTTTGCTTTTCCTGTGATCAGGTTGAGTGCCACGTATGTGATGACTCCCATTGAGATTCCTTCGGAGATGCTGTAGAAGAATGGCATTGCGATGATGCATACATAGCAAGGGATTGCTTCTGACATATCGTTGAAATCTATGTTTGTTACGTTCGTGAGCATGTAAAGTCCTACAATTACTAGTGCCGGTGCTGTGGCAAATGATGGTATTGCAAGGAAGATTGGTGACAGGAACAGTGACAGTCCGAAAAGGATTGCTGTTGTGACTGATGTAAGTCCGGTTCTTCCTCCTTCAGATACTCCTGATGCGCTTTCTACAAATGTTGTTGTTGTTGATGTTCCGATTACGGCTCCGACTGTTGTTGCGACTGCGTCTGCCATAAGTGCGCCTTTGATTCTTGGAAGTTTTCCGTTCTCGTCGAGCATGTCTGCTTTTGCGGATACTCCGATCAGTGTTCCGATCGTATCAAATAAGTCTACGAACAGGAATGCAAACAGGATGACTATAAAGTTCAGGGAGAAGATTCCGCTGAAGTCCAGTTTGCAGAAGATTGGTGACAGACTTGGAATGGATAATCCGTTGCTGAAATTTGGCAGCAGGCTATAGAATCCAAGATCTGCATTTGGTACATAAAGTCCTGTGAACTGGCAGATGATCCCGAGCAGCCATGTGATCAGAATTCCCCAGAGGATATTTCCTTTGATGTTCTTTACTACTAAAATTCCTGTAACGATAATTCCGATGATTGCAAGGAGTACTGTGATTCCTACATCGTTAAATGACGCGGATACTCCGTTTACTTCGTTATATTTATCTACGGAGAATAACTGAAGCAGTGTAGATCCTCCGATTACAATTTTTGCATTCTGAAGTCCGATGAATGCGATAAACAGTCCGATTCCTACGCTGACGGCTGCTTTTAAATTCTGTGGAATTGCATTGAAAATAGCTTCTCGTACATTTGTCGCAGACAAAAGAATAAAGATGATTCCTTCTGCAAATACGGCTGTCAGTGCATATTCCCAGCTATATCCCATTCCTAATACGACTGTGTATGCAAAATATGCATTCAGTCCCATACCAGGTGCCAGTGCAAATGGATAGTTTGCAAAGATTGCCATGAGCAGTGTTCCGATAAATGCTGCCAGAGCAGTGGCAGTAAATACAGCTCCTGAATCCATACCTGTTGCTGAGAGTATGCTTGGATTGACCGCAAGAATATATGCCATTGTCATAAATGTTGTGATTCCGGCAAGTATTTCTGTTTTCGCGTCAGTCTTGTTTTCGCTAAGTTTAAATACTTTTTCTAACATGATGTTCCCCTTTCGTTCCTGTAATGTATAAAGACAACATTTTCATGATAGCATACCACATTTTAAAAAGCTATATTTTAAAAGCGGTTCTTCCATCTCAATCAGATAAAAAACCGCTCCTTTGTCAATTTATTAGTTTACATAATAACTATTATAAAATTTTACTTCTTTCAACACGAAATCACATTTTTCTTTTAAATATTAAAAAGAAAATTCAAGAATGCCCAGCCTGGTATATTATATATTGTTTATTTTAAAGAAAATTGAGTTCATATCCATCTTCGGTCTGCCGCACGGAAGCTTCAAAAAATGTCTTCATAGCCTGGATCATGTAATCTGTGTCTTTCACACTTCCTGTCTCATATGGGGAATGCATGGCGAGCTGAGCCAGTCCGATGTCTACTGTGTTGACTGGTACCTGTGTCGTGGAAATGTTCCCGAGTGTGGAACCTCCCAGTATATCAGAACGGTTCACGTAAATCTGATACGGTACATTTGCCCGATTGCAAATTTCCTCAAACACCGCTGCTGATACTGCATCGGTAGTATATTTCTGATTGGCGCTGTACTTGATGACCACGCCATTTCCCGGATATGGCCGATTCGTCGGGCATGCCTTGTCGGTATGGTTCGGGTGTACGCCATGAGCATTATCTGCCGAGAGCATAAAGCTGTTGGCAATACTCTGCCTGTATCCGGCCTCGTCCCGTCCCATGGCATGATTGATCCGAATCAACGTATCTGCAAGAAATGTAGATGCAGCTCCTTGTTTTGTCCCACTTCCGACTTCTTCGTTATCGAATACGCAGTGAACTGGGATACTTTTTCCATTGATTACATTTTTTCCATCGACTTCGCTTTGTTCATTTGCCTGTACATTTTCCGATGGCAAAGGTTCTTCAGACTGCAAGAAAGCTTCTAATGAAGAAAATGCGCACTGAAGATCATCCAGCTTCGGACTGGAAATGAATTCTTCGCAAGCTCCCCAGATGCTTCCTTTCATGCGATTGTAAAGGAACAGGTCACTTGCAAGAATCGCATCCTCTTTTACATTTGCCGCCTCTGCAATCTGCTTCATAAATTTTCCTTTTGCTTCGCCGCAGCCGTAAAGTGGCAGCATATCTTTCTGTATGTTATAATCGTAGCCTTTATTTGCCTCCCGGTTCATATGAATAGCTAGATTCGGAATCATGACCAAATCCCGGTCTACGTTGACCAGCTTCGTGACAAGTCTGTTATTTTCTTTTACGATCAGACGCCCTGCCACAGACAGTGGTCTGTCAAACCACGGTGCACAGAGCATACCGCCATATTTTTCAACATTCAATTTTACATAATGTTCTTCCACGTTCATTTCCGGATTTGTTTTAATCTTAAAGCTCGGAGAATCACTATGGGACGCCACAATCTGGAACCCACAGTAATTCTGAGAATCCTGCGCCGGAATTCGAAATGCAATGAGTGATGAACCACTGCGGATCACATAATATTTCCCACCTGATTTCAGCTTCCACGCTCCGCTCTCTAAAAGCTGCTCATAGCCAGCCGCTTCCAAATGCTTTCTCATTGTATCAACGGCATGATACTGGCTCGGGCTCTCTTCAATAAATGTAAACAGCTTTTGCACTGTGTCTTTATATTCTCTGTCTTCTTCCACGATATTAAATCCCTCTTTTCCTGTTTCTTCCGGTTCTTTCTATTCTATTTTCATTTTACTTCTTTACACGAATCCACGGATTTTTCTCCATGAAATGTTCCAGCCGTTCCGGGTTCTGGTCGGAATGTTCGACCTCTCTGGAGTAGCGGTAGGTCAGCTCCACAACTTCTTCCATGGAAAGTGTCTTTTCATTTTCCAGCCATCTGGCGCGCAAGATTTCTTCTATTATATAGACACTGTACACGCACACCTGCATTTTCGCCTGAATACGTCCATCATAAACTGCCCCACAGAAATAAGTAAACACAAAATACACCAGCATTTGTTCCAGCATAATGTCCCAATCCGACATATGCTCCTGCTTCCACAGTTCAAATTCCTGGAGATTTACAAAGTATCTGAGCTGATCAATGTCTGCCTCTGGCTGTTCCTCTCTGCCTTTTTGTACTGTATTGCCTTTTTGTATTGCATTGCCTTTTTGTTCTACATCGCTCTTCACCGAATCCTCATACACACTTGCCAGACCGCCGTAAAGTAATTTGTCTGCGTCCATCAGCACATACAGCCAGTTTTCTTTCAGAAGCTCCAGCCGATACAGATACTGAAATGCTTTCTGTGCGAATTCGAATCGTCCGGCCTCGTCTTTTTCAAATGTTTCCAGACGTTCTTTCGTGTACTTTCTGGCTGTCTCGGACTCGTATTTCCTCGGAATATCCTCACAGGAAAACATTTCCCTGCGGTCTACATGTGCCTGCATATCATGGCTGATTGCCAGTGCCAGCGCCATGCGGTGATGAATGGAGAGACTTCTGTCTTGAAGCATTTTTAAAATGCTTTCTCTTGCGTCCACCAGCTGTGAATAAAAGAACAGGTCGAAGTCGCCATAATCTTCTTCTCCCGGCTTCTCATAACTTAAGAAATGTACCGGATTTTTCTTGCCTAATATGATTCTCGCTGCCTCCGGGCAGGAAAGAGAGAGCGTGATTTCCCTGACTCCCTCGAACTCTTCTATGTGGCGCGGATACATTTTACAAGTTCGGCACAGGCTGTCCGGTCCCGCCATCTGATAAAGCCGGCAGAGATTATTCTGATTTAAAAATGCACAGCGCTTTTCCGTATCCTGACGGAAGACGCCCTCGCGCCAGTTGACACATCGACGCAGCTCGCGGGCGAGATTCTTTTCAATATTATTAAGCCCTATTGCTGCCTTTGCGTACCGCCGCTTCGACTTCTCATCAATTACGATCTGCCACCCCGCGCAGCAGGTGTCCTCGCAGTCTGCGGCGATACAGGAAAATTCTTTATAATAATCTGGTATGGTATATAACATCAAATATCCTTCTTTCCAAGACGGACATCTTCCATCTCTTTTACAAATGCTTCATCCATATGGTCGAAAAGGTAATTTTTAGTGCCGCCTGTGCGCTCCTTAATTTCTTCTTGAATCTGTCTGCGGGTGATTTCTACCTCTTCATAAAATTCTCTGGAAGAAATAAGTGCGCTTCCCTGTCCCTGGGTCACGACCTGCTCCACGCCATCGGAAGTTACGACTGTCACATGGCGTTTTCGTCCGATGTGGTGCACAACCTTTTCTATATACTGATCTGCCGTCTCCGCCTGCTTCGTATAAACAACGTGAATGTTGTGGTATTTCTGGATTTCCAACGTATCTCCATCCACCTTATATGCATCAAATACAAGAATCACGGTACATTTCTTAAATCCCTGATAGTTGCTTAAGATATCCATTAATTTATTTCTGGCACTCTCAATGTTCACCTTTGCCAGTTCTTTCAGTTCATCCCACGCGAAAATGACGTTGTACCCATCTACTAAAAGATATTCCGCAACCTTCTCCTGTGGTTTTTCTTCTTTATATTGGGACTGGGCAATGATCGTACGCGGTCCGTTGCCTGGTTTCTTGCGTTCAATCTTTCCGTAAGTCCGCATGAAAATCTCTTCCAATTCCCGGTCTTCCGCGCCAAAATCACGACTTCTGCCTGATTTTGAAGGACTTCCACCGGCAGCACCATTTCTTAATACACCTCTGCCATTGCCGTCAGCTTCTTCGTGCATTTCCCCCGCATCTTTGTCTTTTCTGAGATACTCCTCCAACTTAGAGGAAATGTGCATATGCTCCGGCACTTCCTGCCATGGTACATAATATCCGGCTCCGTGACTGCAAAATATAGAACCGGTCGGATTCTCGTTGTCCGCTTCCGGGTCATAGCCTGCATTTTCCAGAATCTCTTCTGTATTATGGCATGGTGCATAGCCCTGAAATACAAGTGTCAGCCGTCCCCGTCCTCTTGTGTAGCTCACCACTTCTTTCTGGTAATCACGCATACAGGCAACCGGCGCGCTTCCTGTAAGCACACTCTGATCCCCGTCTGTCTCCGGTGGCGCAAACTCACCGTACATACGCTGAACATCCGTCAGTGCACGCCCGATCATTTCTGACGGCACTTCCAGACGGAATTCATAATATGGCTCTAACAGTACACTTTCCGCCTGCATCAGTCCCTGGCGCACCGCCCGGTAAGTAGACTGTCGAAAGTCACCGCCCTCCGTGTGTTTCAAATGTGCTCTTCCTGCTACCAGTGTGATCTTCATATCAGTAATTGCCGCTCCAAGAAGCACACCTCTATGCTCCCGCTCCAAAAGATGTGTGAGAATCAGCCGCTGCCAGTTCAGATCCAGATCATCCGTACTGCAGTCGGTTGAGAACTCAAGCCCGCTGCCCGGAAGTCCCGGCTCTAGAATCAGATGCACCTCCGCATAATGGCGGAGCGGCTCATAATGCCCTACACCTTCTACGACATTTTTTATTGTTTCCTTATATACAATATTTCCAGTGCCAAATGTCACATCTACTCCGAATCGTTCGCTTACCAGACTTTTCAGAATCTCTGTCTGCACCTCGCCCATAAGCTGAACATGGATTTCGCCCAGTTCTTCATTCCAAATGACCCGAAGCATGGGATCTTCTTCCTCGATCTGACGCATATAGCCGAGCATGGTGTGTGCATCCACCTGATCAGGGAAATAAACCTGATAATTCAGAACTGGTTCTAACATCGGTGTTACTGCCTGTTTACCGGCTTCAATTCCAAGTCCCTCCCCTGGAAATGTATGCTTTAATCCTGTCACAGCACAGATCATGCCTGCTTTCGCCTGTTGTACTGTCTCGAATTTTTCTCCGGAATAAATTCGGATCTGGTCTGCCTTCTCTTCCCACGGCTCAGAGACTTGTCCACCTTTCAGCAAAGATTTAACTTTTAATTCACCGGAAGTAATCTTCATGTGAGTCAGTCGGTTTCCCTGAGGGTCACGGGAAATCTTATAGACACGCGCACCAAACTGCTGAGCATCTCCATTGTTCTGTAATCGATTATCTGCCTGATCATAATTGGTCGAAACATTATCTTCCACATATTTTCCAATCCCGTCCAATAATTCCTGTACACCTTGTAATTTCAGCGCTGCACCAAAATAACAAGGGAAAATCTGACGATCTGCGATCATCTGGCTTATGGTATCTATAGAAACTTCTCCCGCTTCCAGATACTCTTCCAGTGCATGTTCGTCCCCCGTGGCAATATCTTCCGGATCTTCCATGTCCACACAGGAAGCATCCAGTTTTTTCTTCAGCTCTTTTAGGATCAGCGTCTTGTCCGTCCCCGGCTGATCCATTTTATTGACAAATATGAATGTCGGAATCCGGTAGCGCGCAAGCAGATTCCAGAGCGTGCGGGTGTGTCCCTGCACGCCATCAGCTCCGCTGACTACCAAAACCGCATAATCCAGCACCTGGAGCGTCCGCTCCATTTCCGCGGAAAAATCCACATGCCCCGGTGTATCCAGAAGTGTCACCTGGCTGTCACCAAGCTGAAACACTGCCTGCTTGGAAAAAATCGTGATTCCCCGCTGTCGTTCCAGCGCGTAGTTGTCAAGGAACGCATCCCCATGATCTACACGCCCCGGCTTACGGATCTGTCCTGTCAGATAAAGGATTCCCTCTGAAAGCGTTGTCTTTCCAGAATCCACATGTGCCAGAAGCCCCACGCTGATATATCGTTTTGGTTTAGTTTCAGATGTCGTTCCCACCTAAAATCCCTCATTTCTACTAAAATCATTCTTTTTTCATCATAGCATACAACAAGACTTTCGTCGATATTCGGTATCCAATCCATGCACTTAAACTTCCAAAGATAACTCCACCGAGAATGTCTGTCGGATAATGTACATACAGGTACATTCTGGAAAATGCGATTAGAATTGCCAGCGCAAGGGCTGGTTTCCACAGTTTTTTCTCTCCTGCCAGATAAAGGGCTGTCACACTGGCAAACGACGCTGCTGTGTGTCCGGACGGAAAAGAAAAATCTTTCGGTTTTGCAACTAATACCTGTACTGCTGTGTTGACATCGTATGGCCGCACTCTCGCAATCAGATTTTTTAAAATTACATTGCATAAAATCACATCTACAATCAGTGCTGCTGCCATGATCACACCGCTTTTTCTTGTCTTTGGAATCAGAATCATGACTATCGTAAGGATTATCCATATAATTCCCACGTCTCCCAAATGTGTGATTAACTGCATGATCTTGTCCAGAATTGGCGTATGTAAGCTCTGCAGCCAATTCAATATTTGTATCTCCATAATATATTCTCCTTCCTGCGACAGCAAAGGGGCAGTCTCAAGGAATGATTTCTTATGTTTTCCTTAAGTCTGCCTCTCATAATTTTATTTCATATTTCATTCAAGAATGCCTCGGCATTCTTGCTGCGAGGTGCGCGTCATGCAATTGCATGACATACTTCTACTGCGCACCTCTGCAAGTCTACACTCCGTTTCGGTCGGCGCAAAACCATTGTCCACCGGACAATGTGCGCCCTGCCGGAGGCTATATCAGCTGTTTTCTCATAAACTAGCTGCTCTTAATAAGTCCCATTTCTATAAATATCGGATACAGGTAGCTTGCGCCGAAGCATTTCAGTTTTTTAGGTCCTGCCACCTCTCCACTTAATTCTATGATTTTTTCAAGTGCCAGATTCACGGAAGCTTTCGTTATGGATTTCGTCTTTCTTGACACAAACATTTCATTTCCACGGATTTGATATGTATACTCCAGTCCCTTCACGGTACGAAAGGTCTGACTCTGTAGCAGGACTAATTCGTTCCATAGATAATCCTGCGCTTTTTCTCGTTCTGTCTCCTGAAAGATCCGCTCTCTAAGCTCCATAACATTTACCGGACCATAATTGTCAGCACAAGGTTCGTTACCCATAGAATTATAGAAAGTACAATTGCAACTATACAGAAGTTGCGCCCGGCTTTTGCCCGTCCTTTTAATGCGGACTGCATGCCTATGCGTGCTCTGCTGTAGCCAAGTATTGCCAGGATAATGGAAAGCAATGGTGATAAAAAGCTGATACCAAATGCCAGAATTCCGAACACAAGTGCCATCGTTGCTGCGCCGGAATTATCCACGGTCTTCACCGGAACCGGCTGTGATTTTGGCTGTCCATTTGCACCATTCATGCCCTGCTGTCCGGTCATCTCATTCATACCAACCTCAGGGATCGCCTGCTCTAACACATGGAAAAGCTGCTCAATGCCTTCTCTGTACGGCTTTTTCTGCAAAGCTCCTACGAATCCGTCCAGCCCCATTTCTTTTCCAAATGTGCTTTTCATCCATGCTTCCAGATGAAGTGTTCCATTTTCATAGGACCATTTCAGATACTTGTATCCTTCGATCAGCGCATCTCCTGTCCGGTAAGCCGGCTCACCTTTCCACTCTGATACAACGAACTGATTTTTCTGTAAATAGTCGTTCATAATAAATGTTACAAAATCTTCTGGTTTGTTCAGCACCAGATCTTTCACATATCTTGCCATTTTCTACGCATGTCCTTTCTACTGGATTGCGTCCTTCATCTCTTTCACGAACGTGGAAATGTGTGGGACACAATCTGCTCCATATTTTTCACAGAGCTTCACAATTGCTGAACCTACAATAACTCCATCTGACTGGGCTGCCATTTTCTCCGCCTGCTTGGGTTCCGAGATTCCGAATCCTTCTGCTTCTTTTGCGATCATGGCAATTCTCTCGTGGGAAGTCGGTGCAATCAAGGAGATGAGATCCAGTCCATGCTCTTTAAATGGTATGGCAAATTCTTCTTTCTCTTCAAATGGTACGTCCGGCAAAATAAGTCCGTCCATACCGATTTCTGCTGCCGCCTTCGCAAATCGCTCTGTACCATAAGAGTATACCACATTTGCATAGGTCATGAAAACCATTGGGATAGAAGTTTTCTGACGACGAAAAATGAAATTTTAAATTCCACTGCCCCATTGGGTGGTGGAATTTACTCCCGCACTGGAATTTACTTTTTTAAGTCAGCTTTCTTTTGTATTTTTCTAAATACATTTTGTAAAATACTATCTTTTTTTTCTTCGTTAGCGTTATAATAATCCTGACGAATTTGAGCATTGTACAAGGCAGCTTTTGTTCTTACAAAAATTGCGGATGTACTTTTTAATTTTAATGACAAATTCAAAATACAGGAGGTATTAATCAATATGACTATTACAGAAGATATCAAATATGTTGGCGTGAACGACCACGACATTGATCTTTTTGAAGGACAGCATCAGGTAGAGAATGGTATGGCATACAATTCTTATGTGATCACGGATGATAAAATTGCCATTTTTGATACCGTTGATGCACATTTTTCAGAAGAATGGCTTGCAAATATAAAAAATGTGCTCGATGATGCAAAACCAGACTATCTGATCATTCAACATATGGAACCTGATCACTCCGCAAGTATTGGCATATTTATGGAGAATTATCCAGATACCACAATTGTGGCAAGCGCGAAAGCATTTACCATCATGAAGCAATTCTTTGGATGTGATTATGCCGAGCACCAGCTTGTAGTCAAAGAAAAAGACACACTGGAACTTGGAAAACATACACTTACATTTGTTGCAGCACCTATGGTTCACTGGCCAGAAGTCATTATGACTTACGATTCCTATGCAAAAGTATTCTTCAGCGCAGATGCATTTGGAAAATTCGGTGCATTGGATGTTGAGGAAGACTGGGCTTGCGAAGCAAGACGCTATTATTTCGGAATTGTTGGAAAATACGGCGCTCAGGTGCAGGCACTTCTTAAGAAGGCTGCCGGTCTTGATATCCAGACCATCTGCCCACTCCACGGACCAGTACTGAACGAAAATCTGGACTTCTATCTGAACCTGTATCAGACATGGTCTGCTTATGAGCCGGAAGATAAAGGCGTGCTCATTGCCTATACTTCCGTCTATGGAAATACAAAGAAAGCTGCTGAATTACTGGCTCAGATGTTAGTAGACAAAGGCTGTGAGAAAGTTGCAATCACAGATCTTGCAAGAGATGACATTGCCGAGGCTGTGGAAGATGCATTCCGCTATGACCGCCTCGTACTGGCAACAACAACCTACAATGGGGATGTCTTCCCATTTATGCGAGAGTTCATTGAATCACTGACCGAACGCAATTACCAGAAACGTACTATCGGACTGATTGAAAACGGTTCCTGGGCTGCAACCGCTGCCAAAGTGATGCGTCAGTTATTTGAAAAGAGCAAAGAAATCACATTTACAGAAACTACTGTAAAGATTATGTCAGCGCTCAACGAAGAAAGCACAACACAGCTTGAAAACCTGGCAGAAGAGTTATGTAAATAAAACTCCTTAAAAAATGTTGAATGACAGTTTCAGTTGTCGTTCAACATTTTTTTTGTATACTAAAAGATAAGAATGGATATACAATCATCAATGGTACAGGAAATTATTATACAGAAGCGCAGACCCGAGAGCAGACTCGAACCGACATAATCGTGGATTATTTAGGAAAACAGTATGTGATAGAATTAAAAATCTGGCGAGGTGATGAGTACAACAAAAGAGGCGAAAAACAACTGGCTGAATATTTAGATTACTATCATTTGTAAAAGGGATATTTGTTGAGTTTCAGTTTCAATAAGAACCAAAAGACAAGATTGAAAGAAATCGAAGTGGGTAATAAAAAAATCATAGAAGTGGTAGTATAAAAAATATTACAATGATAGCAGAAGAATAACCGCCCATCGTCCTACAAACATGAGCGGTTATTCATAACCCATTAATATCAGGCGAACCGTCAACGGTAGCACCTTTCTTATTCTTTTGATATATCTATATTAACATTAAATATATATCAATTCAAGAGTTCCTTTCCATTCTCCCATCATCTCTATTTTCTAACCCCAAGGATTTTCGTCCGGGTATCTTACACCTTTCGGCTGGTTGTATCCAATCTCGTCTACCGGTACTCCAATATATTTGAATACTTCGTAGAGTGCTTTTGCGTAATGACCGAATGCTACTGCGCCGTGATGTGGGAAGTTCTTCTCAATTAGCACATGGCGGTAGAAGCGTCCCATCTCCGGAATTGCGAATACTCCGATAGATCCGAAAGAGTGTGTTGCTACCGGCAGGATCTCGCCCTGTGCGATATATCCGCGGAGGATATTGTCTGCGGTGCTCTGGAGACGGAAGAATGCGATATCTCCTGGCACAAGATCACCTTCCAGTGTTCCCTGTGTTACTTCTTCCGGAAGTGTTCTTGCCATGATCTTCTGGTATTTCATCTCGTGGCTGCTCAGCTTACAGGAAGCTGTATTTCCACAGTGGAATGCCATAAATGTATCTTTCTGGGTGTAGTCGTATTTGTCCTTGATGTCTTTTTCGTACATATCTCTCGGCACAGAATTATTGATATCAAGAAGTGTGACTGCGTCCTGGCTGACTACTGTTCCGATGAACTCGCTGAGTGCACCGTAAATGTCTACTTCACAGGATACCGGAATGCCTCTTGCTGCCAGACGGCTGTTTACATAGCATGGTACGAATCCGAACTGTGTCTGGAATGCCGGCCAGCATTTTCCGGCGATTGTCACATATTTGCGGTAGCCTTTGTGTTCCTCAATCCAGTCTAATAATGTCAGCTCATACTGTGCCAGTTTCGTAAGGATCTCCGGCTTTTTATTTCCTGCTCCGAGCTCAGATTCCATATCTTTTACGACTTCTGGAATTCTCTCGTCTCCGGCGTGTTTGTTAAATGCCTCAAACAAATCCAGCTCTGAGTTTTCTTCGATTTCAATTCCGAGATTGTAAAGCTGTTTGATTGGTGCATTACATGCAAGGAAGTTGAGCGGTCTTGGACCAAAGCTGATGATTTTTAAGTTATTTAATGCATCAACGGCTCTCGCAACCGGAAGAAAATCGTGAATCATATCTGCACATTCCTCTGCGGTTCCAACGGGATACTCTGGAATATATGCATGAATATTGCGAAGTTTCAGGTTGTAGCTTGCATTTAACATACCACAATATGCATCGCCACGTCCGTCCAGAAGATCTACTGCGCTCTCTTCTGCAGCTGCCACAAACATTTTCGGTCCATCGAAATGTTTTGCGAGCAATGTCTCGGAAATCTCCGGTCCGAAGTTTCCAAGGTAAACGCAAAGTGCATTACAGCCTGCTGCCTTGATATCTTCCAGCGCCTGTACCATGTGAATCTCACTCTCCACAATACAGACTGGACATTCGTAAATGTCTGTCTCATCGTATTTTGCTTTATAAGCCTCTACCAGCGCTTTTCTTCTATTTACTGATAATGGCTCCGGGAAGCAATCTCTGCTGACTGCTACAATACCAATTTTAATTTTAGGAATATTTATCATGTTCTTTTCCTCCTTAAGTTCTGGCCGGTTCACTCCCTGCCAATTAATTTTCTGATCATTTATCTCCCTGGCTGACCGTAATAAGCATTTGCACCATGTTTTCTGTAATAATGCTTGTCCTGAAGTTCCTGTGGCGCTGGTTTTATCTGTGGATTAATCAGTTCTGCACGGGCTGCCATTTTTGCAACTTCTTCCAGTACCACTGCATTGTGTACAGCTTCATGTGCATCTTTTCCCCATGTAAATGGGCCGTGATTCTTGCAGAGTACTGCCGGTGTTGCGATATAGTCCAGATTTTGAATTGCAAATTCATCTGCGATCAAGACTCCTGTATTTTTCTCATAAGCTTCGTCGATTTCTTCTTTTGTAAGATTTCTCACACAAGGTACTTCTCCATACAGATAATCTGCATGAGTCGTTCCATAGCACGGAATTCCCCGTCCTGCCTGTGCCCAGCTCGTAGCCCACGGTGAGTGTGTATGTACTACACCACCGATTTTCGGGAAACGGTTATAAAGAACAACGTGGGTGGCTGTATCAGAAGATGGATTTAAATCTCCCTCTATTTTATTACCATTTAAATCTACCACGACCATGTCTTCTGGTGTCAGTTTCTCATAATCTACTCCACTTGGCTTGATAACAAAAAGTCCTTTTTCCCGGTCAATTCCGCTGACATTTCCCCATGTAAATGTGACAAGTCCGTAATGAGGAAGAAGCATATTGGCCTCATAGACCTCTTTTTTTAATTCTTCTAACATTGCTGTCTCTCCTTTTCCCCTGCACGGCTCGTATTGATTATCTCATTTCATACTTCAAAGCCGTACAGGGCACTACCACCGATTAAACTATAAGATTCTCAAGAGCTGCCTTCTCAATGGCAATTCCTTTTTTATATCTCTCGATAAATGTCTCGAATCCTTTTACATCTTCCGGATCTGGATCCATAGAAGTTCCTTTATTGCCTGCAAATACTTTCTCTGACAGATAGTGTGCCAGTGTCTCATCTGATTCTTTGTTCAACATATAAGATGCCAGAAGTGCCATGCCCCAAGGGCCGCCTTCTCCTGCGGTCTCCATAACAGATACCGGTGTGTCAATGGCTGCTGCCAGAATTCCCTGTCCGACACCTTTTGTTTTAAAGAGTCCGCCGTGTCCGAGAATCTTATCAATCTGTACATGTTCTTCCTTTAACAAAATGTCCATGCCGACTTTTAAGGCTCCTAATGATGTATAAAGGTGTGTTCGCATAAAGTTTGCAAGATTAAATCTGCTCTCAGGCGATCTGACAAAGAGTGGTCTTCCTTCTGTCACGCCTGTGATATTCTCTCCTGACAGATAACCGTAGGAAAGAAGTCCGCCACAGTCTTTGTCTCCTTCCAGTGCTTTGTTATATAAAGTTCCAAATAACTGGTTCATATCCACTTCCATACCGAAGCTTTCGGCAAATTCGCGGAAGAGTCCGACCCATGCATTTAAATCTGAGGTACAGTTGTTGGCATGTACCATACCGACCAAACTTCCGTCCGGGGTCGTAACAAGATCGATTTCCGGATAGACTTTCTTTAATTCTTTTTCCAATACGACCATGGCAAATACTGACGTTCCGGCAGATACATTTCCAGTGCGTTTTGCCACGCTATTCGTAGCTGCCATTCCGGTTCCCGCGTCACCTTCCGGCGGACAAAGTGGAATTCCTGCTTCCAGATTACCGCTTGGATCAAGCAGTTTTGCACCTTCTGGTGTCAAAATTCCTGCGTTTTCCCCGGCAACCAGTATTTTCGGAAGAATATCCTTTAATTTCCACGGATAATTCTTGTCTGCAACTAAGAGATCAAACTTCTGGATCATGGCTGCATGATACTGTTTTGTCTCTGGATCAATCGGGAACATTCCGGAGGCATCTCCGATTCCGAGTACTTTCTGCCCCGTCAATTTCCAATGAATATATCCTGCCAGTGTGGTAAAAAAATCAATATCCTTTACATGGTCTTCTCCATTTAAGATTGCCTGATACAAATGAGCAATGCTCCATCTCTGAGGAATATTGTACTGAAAAGCTTCTGTAAGTGCCTCGGAGGCTTCCCCTGTGATTCCATTTCTCCATGTGCGGAATGGAACAAGAAGTTCTCCATTTTTATCAAATGCCATATAGCCATGCATCATGGCACTGAACCCAATCGCTCCGATTTTCTTTAAAGTCACTCCATAAGATTCTTCTACGTTAAATGCCAGTTTCTGATAACTGTCCCTGAGTCCCTGCCAGATATCATCAAGGCTGTAGGTCCATATTCCATTTTCCAGACGATTCTCCCACTCATGATCTCCAGAAGCAATCGAGTGATGATTTTCATCAATGAGTACTGCTTTGATTCTTGTAGAACCAAATTCAATACCAAGGACTGTTTTTCCTTTTTCTATTAATTCTTTTCTACTACTCATATCATTTCTCCGTTTCTTTCCGGAATTATCTGCGATAAGCAAGCTCATTCCAGCGAAGTTCATTTTTCAACTGACGGATGGTTGTGTCTGCATCAATGTAGACAGCCTCGATTCCCATTGCTTCTGCCCAGTCGCCCATCTGTTCTGCACTTAAATCATAAGAAAATGCAGTGTGATGTGCGCCGCCTGCCAGAATCCAGCTCTGTGCACCGGTCTTAAAATCCGGCTTTGGTGTCCAGAATGCTGTTGCTACCGGAAGCTTCGGCATCGGCTTTTCTGTTTTTTTACACTCCACTTCATTAATCAGAAGGCGGAAACGGTCTCCCAGATCGATGAGTGACGTCGCAATTGCCGGTCCTTCTTTCGCCGTAAATACAAGTCTTGCCGGATCTTCCCTGTCACCCATGCTAAGTGGCTGTTCTTTGATACTGATCTTGCCGTCTGCAATGGTCGGGCATACCTCCAACATATGTGCTTCCAGAATTCCTTCTTTACCTGGCACCAGATTATATGTATAGTCTTCCATAAAGGAAGTTCCTTTTGCATCTTTCATGCAGCCTGTCATAATCTTCATAAGTCTGACCATGGCTGCAGTCTTCCAATCTCCTTCCGCTCCGAAACCGTACCCTTTTTCCATCAGTCTTTGCATTGCAAGTCCCGGAAGCTGTTTAAATCCGCCAAGGTCTCCAAAATGTGTAACGATTGCCTGATAGTTGTTCTCTTCCAGGAACCTTTCCAGACCAATTTCAATTCCTGCCTGAACGGCTACATGACGGCGGAACTCCTTCTCATCTCTTCCTTCTAAGAGAATTTCATATTTGTCATAATATTCTTCAACTAATGTATCAATATCTGCCTGAGAGACTGCATTTACTGCTTCTACTGCCTCATTGACCGGATAAGCGTCTACCTCCCAGCCGAACTTGATCTGCGCCTCTACTTTGTCACCTTCGGTAACGGCAACATTTCTCATATTATCTGCAATACGCATCACACGGATATGACTGCTTTCGACAACTCCGACTGCAGTTCTCATCCAGGAACCGATCTGCTTCTGCACGTCTTCATCTGCCCAGTAGCCGACAACGACTTTCCGGTTCATATGAAGGCGGCTGAAAATGTGTCCGAATTCCCGGTCACCGTGTGCGGACTGATTCTCGTTCATGAAATCCATGTCGATGGTGTCATACGGAATCTCCCGGTTGAACTGTGTATGCAAATGGAGCAGTGGTTTTCTGAATTCCTGCAGTCCCAGTATCCAGGATTTTGCCGGTGAAAATGTGTGCATCCACGTAATGACTCCTGCACAATTTTCATCTGTATTCGCCTCATTGAATGTCCGGCGAATCAGTTCATTTGTAATCAAGGTCGGTTTCCATACAACTTCATATGGAAGATTTCCGGAGGCATTGAGTGCCTCCACAATCTTCTTTGCATGTTCTGCCACATGGGCCAGGCATTCATCTCCATATAAATCCTGAGAGCCGGTACAGAACCAGAACTGATAATTTTTCGTTTTTAACATCGGTCATTACCCCCTGTTCTTACGAGCCATAACAATACTCTGGATTACAAGGAACAGACAAAGCATTGCTGCGATCGTAATTCCTGTCCACCATGCCTGATCCAGACCTGCGGAAGATACGATATTCTGGATTGTACTTAAAGAAAGTACTCCGAAAAATGTTCCGATAATATTTCCAACACCACCGGTCAGAAGTGTTCCACCAATGATAGAGGAAGCGATTGCGTTCATTTCCATTCCTGTCGCATGGGAAGCAGAACCTGATCCTACGTGAAGGAAATATACATAGCCTGCGATTCCCGCCAGAACTCCACTGAAAAGCTGTGCAAGGAAACGTGTTCTTTTTACATTAATACCAAGCATCAGTGCACTTTGTTTGTTTCCACCGACTGCGTAGAATGCCCGGCCAAGCTTGGACCAGCGAAGCATTACGAACATCAGGACTACAATAAGCAGTGCCACAATAACTCCGATTTCTACATAAGCATCCACATATTTACCGATTCGGTTTACGGAACCCATTCCAGGTACGATAACACGGGTATCTTTTAATGCAACGAATGCTTTATTCTGTACGTTGAACGGATCTGTATGTACAATAGTCGTCATACCACGGGCAAAGAACATACCTGCCAGTGTTACGATAAATGGCTGGATATCAAGATAAGCAACCAGGAATCCCTGAACGAGTCCGAATGCAAGTCCAATTCCAAGTGCAATCAGTATAGACATGGCTACATTTCCACCCATGTAATCCAGATATACACCACAGCTCATACTGACAAGTGCTACCACTCCACCGACGGAGATGTCGATCCCGCCTGTAATCATAACTAAACTCAGTCCACAGGAAGTAATTAAAAGTGCTGCATTTGCATTTAGAATGTTAAAGAATGTCTGTGTCTTTAAAAATCCACCGCCCTGAAATATCATTGCGCCGATATACATGGCAAAGAATACGACAATCGTAATTGTCAGGAGTAGATTTGTATCCGAAATATTTCTTTTCTTTTTAGATTTCATACTAAGCTACCTCCTTCTTTGCCTGCATTTTCTTTGTAAATGAAGCAAATTTCTCACGTACGACCGGTGCACTGATTACAACCAGAATGATTACTACAACTGCCTTGTAAGCAGAGATTGCATCGGATTTTACATTGACTTTATAAAGTGTTGTTGTCAAAAACTGAATGACGTATGCTCCGAGAATTGAAGCTGTCATGTTAAATTTACCACCGCTTAAGGAGTTTCCTCCGAGGGCTACTGCCAGGATTGCATCCATCTCAATATCCTTCGCAATAACAGAATAGTTAATGGAAGAAATACGGCTGACCTTGATCAGTCCTGCCACTGCCACGCAAAGTCCTAAGATTACAAAGCTTAAGAATTTGATAAATGCAGGATTCAGACCGTTCAATCTGGAAGAATGCTCATTGATTCCAACCGCCTGTGTGTATAATCTGAGATTTGTAAATTTCATGGCCAGTGCGATCACGATCATACATGCAACTGCAATGAAAAATGGTGTCGGAATCGGGATTCCCGGAATAAATCCTCCAAAGTATGCAAATGTCGGATCACTGACGACCGGAAGTTCATTGTTATTAATCCATGCTGCGATAGAACGTCCTGCTGTGTATAGAATCAGGGTCGCTACCATCGGCTGAATCTTGAAGCCTGCAACAAGGATACCGTTAAATGCACCGAATAACATGGATACAACGCATGCTACTAAAAATGCTACAATGATCGGAGCCTGAAGTTTGTCCGGTCTGGAATTTGTTCCACAGAGTACTCGTAAGATCACGGAACCCGCAATAGCAATTCCGGCGCCCACACTGATATCCTGTCCGCCGGAAGCCGCTGTTACAAGGGTCATTCCTATTGCAAGAATTGCAAGCTCTGAGCCATAGTCAAGAATTGTAATCAGATATCCGGATAATACATGGTTTCCGGCACTGTTGACGTCCATGGAAATCTTGTAAAATGACGGGTCTGCAATTAAGTTAAATACAGCGAGCAGAAGAAGCGCCGCAATCGGAATCAGAATCTGCTTACCGCTGAACATATTCATAATATTTTTTGATTTTTTTGTTGTAGTGTTCTGCATTATTCTTTGTCACCTCCGGCAATTGTGTCCATGATACTGCTCTGTGACAGTTCCTCTCCTGAAAGCTCTCCGACTTTCTTTCGGTCTCTCATGACAATCAGTCTGGAACATGTACGAAGCATCTCATCTGTCTCAGAAGAAATAAATGTTACACTCATACCTTCTGATGCAAGCTTAAGTACTAATTTCTGAATTTCAACCTTAGTACCGATATCAATACCTCTGGTTGGCTCATCGAGAATCAGATATTCCGGGTGAGTCAGAAGCCATCTTGCCAGAATTACTTTCTGCTGATTACCACCGGATAGTGATTTGATCGGTGTGTCTGCGGAAGCGGTCTTGATTTCCAGGAGCTTGATATATTCATCTGCAAATTTATTTGCCTGTGCTTTTGAAAATGGTTTGAAGAATCCACGAAGCACCTGTGCCGCCAGAATGATATTGTCTCTGACTGACAGATCTCCGACAATTCCGTCTCTCTTACGGTCTTCCGGAAGATATGCGATTCCCTGCTTCATAGCATCAAGTGGTTTATTGATTTTTACTACTTTTCCGCTTTTCTTTACTGTACCGCCAGTCACACGATCTGCTCCGAAGATTGCACGCACGCACTCGCTTCGTCCAGATCCGAGAAGTCCGGTAAATCCATTGACTTCTCCTTTTCTTATATTAAAATCAAATGGTTTGATTCCGGCATTGCTCTGTAAGCCTTCCACTTCAACGACCGGTGGAATGGACTCATCTGCCTCATAGACCAGACTTTCATCTTTAATATCCGCCTCATCGTCCAGTTCTTTACCAAGCATCTTGGCTACCAGCTTGACTCTCGGGAGATCCTTGATTTCATATTCACCTACTAATTTTCCGTCACGGAGAACCGTGATTTTATCACACACTTCATATACCTGATCCAGGAAATGTGTTACGAATATAATTCCAACACCTCTGGAACGTAAGTCTCTCATGAGTCCGAATAATTTTTCTACTTCCTGTTCATCAAGGGAAGATGTCGGCTCATCGAGAATCAGTACTTTACAGTCCATATCGACCGCACGGGCAATTGCTACCATCTGCTGAATCGCGATAGAGCAACTGGAAAGCTGCTGTGTTGCTTTTGCGGGAATATCCAGTGATTTCAGAATCTTATCCGCGTCCGCATTCATCTTCTTCCAGTTCTGTCCGATTCCTTTTCCACGTCCGATGTACATGTTCTCTGCCACGGAAAGGTTCGGACAGAGTGTAATCTCCTGGTACACCGTACTGATTCCAAGATTCTGTGCGTCTTGTGGAGAACGGATTGCAACTGCTCCTTCATGTTCCTTCAGGAAGATATCTCCACCGTCTTTTTCATAAACTCCGGTCAGAACCTTGATCAAGGTTGACTTACCTGCACCATTCTCTCCCATCAATGCATGAATCTCTCCCTCACACAATGTGAAATCTACTGCCTGCAGTGCCTTGACTCCCGGGAAACTTTTATAGATATTTTTCATTTCCAATACAGAATTCTCTTTCACCAGCGTATTCACCTCTTCATTCTTACTTACTGTTTTTGCTTATTATTTTCTATCTCTTTTCGGGTTTGTTTTCCTTTTAAGAGAAAATGCGCGACGCCGCGTATTTTTTTATTTTTTCTTACGCTGCGCCGCGCGACTTAACACATTTTTTCTACATTTTGATGCCTGTGGATTACGACCTGTTGCGCACTCCCACAATCCATCATTAGATACCGAACTGATCTACATCGTCCTGTGTGATTGTTGTTGCATCGAATCCCTTCTCGTCCATGATGATTGTCTTCTCGTCAATCTTCTCACCAGACTCAAGTTTCTTGATAACATCTTCGATGTAGGAAGCCTGATAAGGGTTGCACTGTCCATCATAGTTCCAGTTCTGGTTCAGAAGTTCTTCTAATGCCCATTTGTTGCAGTCAAATCCCATAACGATAACATCTTTTCCAACACCGTGGGAGATATTTGCTTTGTCAAGAGCTGCTACAGCACCTTTAGCCATATCGTCGTTCTCTGCATAGATTACATTGAATGCCTGTCCGGAATCGATAACGGACTGTACAATCTGCTGTGCTTTCTCTGCATTCCACTCTGCTGTCTGCTCTGTTACAATGTTCCATCCCTCAGATTTTGCTGTATCTGCAAGTGCGCCAGAACGTCCTTTCTGAGCTGCTGATCCCATAACACCCTGAATATGAATGATGTTATACTCAGGTAATTTCTGGTCTTTTAACCAGTTTGCTGCTGTCTCACCTTCTTTTTCCATGTCGGATACGATAGATGCTGCATACAGGCTTTCGTCTGCATCAATTGTACGGTCGAACAGAATAACCTGTGTACCTGCGTCCTGAGCGTCTTTCAGGACACTGTCCCAACCTGCTGTATCAGCAGCGGAGAGAAGCAAGTAATCAACACCGTCCTGGATAAACTTCTGAGCTGATGTAATCTGCTCATCATTCTTTAAGCTGTAAGCGAATGAAGCGTCATATCCATTCTCTTTTGTAAATGTTGCTTTTAAGTCTTTATCATTTGCTGTACGATATCCGGATTCGTTTGGATCGTTGTTGATGATACCAACTTTGATCAGTCCGTCACCAGAATCGGATTTTGCGCCGTCAGCTGTTTCTTTTGATCCTCCGCAGCCTACAAGTCCAATGACCATCATAGATGCGAGTAAAACTGAGATAATTTTTTTCTTCATAATCTTCCTCCTGATCTTCCTGATTATTTTTACATCAGTTACTTTATTCTGTTTTTGAAAGGCCTCTCTTTTTCTTGATTTCACTATAGCATTCCACCTGTTTGTCCGCAATTATGAAAATAGCTATTTTTAAAGGTTTATCAGTTATTTACAATACAACTTTTTTGTATTAAAATATCAAATAAATACAAGTTTATTTTTGATGTTTACTATTCTCAGATAAACAGTGATTTTCTTTTGATATCGTTGTTTTTTTGACATATTTTATGTGGATTTTTACATTTTACAGTCGTTATCTTTGTAGTTGTTTTACATAAAAGTTTGATTTTTTCAGGGGAACGTTAGATTTTCTCAGATTTTTTTATGTTAAGAAAAGATAATTTTTTTCAAAAAGGAGATTTTTTTATGGCGATTAAATACAAATGGCTGGCCGGAACGCTCCGGGATCTGATTAAAAAAGATGTGAAAAATCAAATTAATAAGCTGCCATCAGAACAGGAGCTGTGCAGACGTTATCATGTCAGCCGCCAAACCGTAAGGCAGGCTCTGAATCTTCTTACACAGGAAGGTCTAATTGAAAAGCGCCATGGAAGCGGCAGTTATATTACCGGACATTCTGCAAATCTGTCTGATGACCAGATTGCTATTTTGATTTCTGATGATTCCAATTATATTTATCCCGGTGTATTAGATGATATTCAGGGAACACTTCGAAAATATCATTTTTCATCACAGGTTCATATTACGAAAAATGAAACTTATGAAGAGCGCAAGATTCTGACAAAACTCTTATCTGCGCCACCACGGGGAATCATTGTGGAAGGATCCAGAAGTTATCTGCCGAATCCGAATCTGGATCTGTACCGTGCACTTCAAAAAAAGAACTGCCGCTTTGTCTTTTTACATAATTACTATCAGAATTTCAGTCAGATCCCTTTTGTAAAAGACGACAATTTTTCCGGAAGCCGCCAGCTTACAGAGTATCTTCTTTCCCAGGGACATACAGCAATTGGCGGCATCTTTCACTCTGACGACCTGCAGGGTGCAGAACGCTTTCAAGGATTTATGGAGACTATGCGTAACCAGGGGCTTCCTGTCCCGGATTCCAGAGTCGGCTGGTTCAACTCTCATGATCTGGACCACCTGCAGCGTTTTCAGGACACTGGGTTCTTAAAAAAAATCGTGCAGGACTCCTTGGAATCCTGCACGGCTGTCGTCTGTTATAATGATATGATTGCATATTTTTTAATTAAAGAACTGAATCTGGCCGGATACCATCTGCCTGATGATATGGCAATCGGAGCCTTTGATAATACTTACTTAAGCAACTCCCAGATTCTGACCCTGACTACTTTATCCCACAAATCCCATGAAATGGGCACTGCCGCTGCCAACATGATGATCCAGCAGCTCAAAGGAATTCCTGTCACATTTTTAGAAGTCCCATGGACTCTGATTCCAAAAGGAAGTACACCGGACAACCTTCTGGATAACCTTTAGTTCTTCTTTCCATTCCGGTAATCTCTCGGGCTGACTCCTTGCGTTTTCTTAAATACAAAGCTGAAATAATGGGAGTCTTTGTAGCCCACCGTTGCTGCAATCTCTGCGGTTGCCACAGTCGTATCCCGCAACAGCTTTCTTGCTTTTTCCATACGCTTTTCTGTCACGTATTCGGTAAATGTCTTCTCCATGCTCTGACTAAAGATAGAACTTAAGTAATTGGCATTAACCTGAACTTCACATGCCACATTTCCAAGTGTCAGCGACTCTTCGGTGTAATGATTCTGAATATATTCCAGTGCTCTTCGAAGAGTGTTGCCGCCCTGTGAATCGCTGTCCTTATCACGAATCTCTATCGCTATCTGAAGCATTTTTACAAAGTACTCAAAAACCTCTTCTGACTCCATATGAATATTCTGTGCATACTCGCCAATGGCCTGTAGATATTCTTCCTTTGAACCTCCGACTGACTCCACATAAGACAAAATCGTAAAGCGGATATTCAGCACTACATATTCGCAGAACATTCTGGATTTCAAGGCTTCGCTGATGCCCCCAAGATAGGACTCAACAAAATTGTAAATCTCCCCCTGGATACCCCTTGCCAGAAAATCCAGAATTACGTCCGGCGCCACTTTTGATGTATCGACTGTCACTGCTGCCTGATTATTTTCTTCCTGGTTCGCCATATATTTTGACAGATTTTCCTCTGTCAGCACATGCATCTGTGGCAGAACAAAACGGTACGCAAGGCAATGACTGGCGCTCTTGTAACATTCTTTGAGCATACTCAGCCGCTCTACCGGTTTTCCTGCAGCCACGTACCAATCCATTTTTTCCAGCGCCTTCTCACATATCTTCCGGACATAATCCAGTGCCTTGTCTGTCTCCTTTTCAACGTTATCCTGATCTGATTTTATTAAGACTCCATAACAGTTTACATTCCATCGGAATACCTGATACTGTGGACACCTCAGAAAATAGTGCAGGATTTCTTCCTGCTGCCGCAAAAACTGCTCTACTTCCAGCTCCGACTGGTTCTTCCGGTGCTCCTGCAAATATATGAAAATCAGGTTATAGCTGGACGCTGTCAGCTCCATTTCAAGCTTGGCCGCCTCATCATAGATTTCTTTGACAGACATTTTCCCTTCCAGTACTTTTTCAAAGAAAATCCGTCTGGAAAACTGTTCATATTCATGCATTTCATTCTGAAGCATCGTCTGGTAATCTTCCTGTTCTGCATCCTGTTCAATCTTTTCTTTTAATTCCTGAAGCACTTTTCTTAAGTTCATTCTCGTCACAGGTTTCAGCAGATACTGATCTACCCCGATGGAAATGGCTTCTCTTGCATACTCAAAGTCATCATACCCGCTGATGATAATAATCTTTGTTCTTGGGAGTTCTTCCCTCACGATTCGGCTCAATGACAGCCCGTCCATGAACGGCATCTTAATATCTGTGATCAGCACATCCGGTTTCGTCTTTCGTATAAGCGGAAGTGCCATTTCACCATCCGCTGCCTCCCCGACAAACCGATAGCCATACTGTTCCCACGGAATATTGTCTCTTAGACCTTCTCTGATTAAAGTTTCATCTTCTGCCAGAAATACTTTTAACATCACATCTTCACCCTTTTTTTAATCTACTCTTGTTCGAAATTCTGCTCTATGCTATGAATCCAATCTATTCCATAATTTCATAGAAATTTCGTTACAGATTTAGTAGGTTCGGTCATTCAACACACTCAACACATTTTTCTGTGTAAATACTTTTTCTTCCACGTAATTATCCTTTTCTATGCTCTGTCCTGTCTCCAGTGCCTGAATGATTTCTTCGATATATTTTCCCTGATATGGATTACATTCCACATCAACATTAATTGCCCCTGTCTTCACCTTTTCCAGCGCTTTCTTCGTTCCGTCAAAAGATATCACAGTGATATCTCCGCCTGTTCCGGTCGTCCTTCCTGCCGACTGAATTGCCTCCAGCGCACCAAAAGTCATGTCATCATTTTGGGATACAAGCACGTCAATCTCTGGATAAGTGTTCAGAAGCCTGCGCATTTCCTCTTCGCCTTTTGCCGTTGTGAAATCTGCATTTGTCTGCTCCAGAATATTCCAGTTTTCATGTTTTGCAGCTATCTCTTCAAATCCTTGTGTTCTTCCGAACATAGCTGTTGTTCCGGCAGTTCCCTGCAATACAACAATGTTCACCTGATCATCATTAAAACGCTGTCCTTTCAGATAATCTTCCAGCCATTTTCCCGCATTTCTTCCTTCTTCTACAAAATCAGAACCAACCCACGCTGTATATAGAGATTCGTCTTTCACGTTAATTTTCCTGTCCATCAAAATAACCGGAATCTCTGCCTCCCTTGCTTCCCGCAGTACAGTATCCCATCCATCCTCTACAATCGGAGAAAATACAATATAGTCCACTCTCTGGGAAATGAAGCTCCGAAGTGCTTTTATCTGGTTCTCCTGCTTCTGCCTTGCATTTTTAAAAATCAGAAAATACCCATTCTCTTTTGTTAATGTCTCCTTTACAGACCTTGTGTTAGCGGTCCGCCAGACTGACTCACTTCCTTCTTGAGAGACTCCAACTACAATTAAATTGTCATCGGTCGGCGTTCTTGTATCTTCCGCTTCGGGTTCCTGTCCGGCACAACCAGTAAGCAGTGCGAGTACGGCTAATACAATGATTACCTTTCGAAAAATCTTATTTTTCCGCTTCATTTTCTGCCTCCTCGCTTCTAGTGCTTTGTTTGCCTGCTTCCGGTTTTTCCGGATTATCTGTGATTGCCGGAATTTCAATCGTAATTCTCGTTCCGCTTCCTTTTTCAGACCAGATTTTCATACCAAATTCTGCTCCAAAATACATACGGATTCTTTCATTTACATTTGCAAGTCCAAATCCGCTTTCCGTTTCTTTACATGGTCTGGAAATTTCTTTTCCCAGTTTCTTTAATTCATCTTCATCCATGCCGACACCGTCATCAGCTACTGTCAGATAAAGATTTTCTCCCTCTTTCGTTCCTGTGATCTCAATCATTCCCCGGGAACGTTTATATTTAATTCCATGATATAACGCATTTTCCACAAGTGGCTGCAACGTAAGTTTTGGAATCTGATACTCATAAATTTCAGGATCTATATAAATATGGTAATCCAAAATGTCATGATACCGTTTTTCCTGAATCTGCAAGTAGCTGCTGATGTGCTGCTCTTCTTGTCGGATTGTGATAAATTCTTTTCCCTTACTGAGTACAAGACGGAAAAATTCAGATAAAGTTACAACCATCTCCACTGCTTCGTCCGGCTCATTTCCTTCAATCAGCCACACAATATTGTCCAGTGTATTATAGAGGAAATGTGGATTAATCTGCTCCTGCAGAAGTCTCAAATCTGCCTTCCTCATTTTCTGCTCGTCCTCTCTAACTTTCACAACCAAAGTCTGGATATTGCCTGCCATATCGTTGAACCTATCAGCCAGCACCGCAATCTCATCCCTGGAATCCACATCTGCCCTTGCATCTAGATCCCCTTTTGAAATTCTTCCAGCCGCCTGTGCCAACACCTGAATCGGACGCAACATGCCTGTTGTAATCTGCATGACTGCCATAACAAGACCAATGGTCAGGACCGCGATCAGACATGCACAGATAATGATAAATGTCCGAATCTGTGTATTCAGCGTATCCGTCACCTTTTCCATACTTTCCGTTTGATAATAAATATAATACTGAATATCATCCTGAATCAATTCAGTTAAAATATAAATATTATCATCCAGTTCTTTGATGTTACTGTCATAAGTACCACCCACATGAATATTCTGCACCAGATCATCGACCCGATTCTCCAGCGTGTCAATATTTCGGAGCAGACTATCTAGCCATAATTTACTTTCGGTATCCGTTGTAATTTTCTTCAAATTTCTAAATTCCTTGCGCAGATTCTTAATCAGGACATAGGGACTTTTTAATTCTTCCGCATCGTCAAAGTCATCTACTGTAACATATCCAACAACCATTTTATAAAGACTTTCATCCATCTCTTCTTTAAAATCCAGATTATAATTATTTGCAATAGTAAGATTCTGTACAATCTTATTATATGTATGATTGTAGTTTGACATGGAAATGAGCAAATATATAGATATAGCAAGAAAAGGCAACGCCGCCACAAGCGTTACCCCTAGTATTTTCTTTCGAATTGAAAATTTTACATCCTGTCTATCCATTTGATACTTCCTTAATTCATCATTTTTTATCATTGTATCATTTTCAATTCTTAAACGCAATTAGGGACATAGTCAATCAACGCTTGACTACATCCCTTGATGTTAAAATGTCAATTCCATCCTCGTTCCTTTTCCTAATTCACTGTCTACGTGAATCTTTGCATTGTGCAGTATTGCGCCATGTTTTACGATAGATAGTCCCAGTCCGGTTCCGCCAATTTCTTTTGAGTGGCTCTTATCTACGCGATAAAACCGCTCGAAGATTCGTTCCTGCTGCTCTTTTGGAATTCCGATTCCTGTATCTGTCACGATAATCTTCTTTCCATTCAGTGTGTTTCCGACCCAGACACGGATTTCTCCGCCTTCTTTGTTATATTTGATAGCATTTTCGCAAATGTTGTAGACCATCTCATCCAGAATCTGTCGGACTCCATTGTAAATAACGGATTCTCCAGTCAACTCCATGTGAACTTTCTTCGCCGAAGCCTGTGGTGACAGACGGCTTATAATTTCTCTCGTTAGTTCATAAAAATCTACATCTTGTCTCTCTAGTTCGACTTTTCCTTCGTCCAGATGTGATAACTTGATGATATCTTCTACTAATGTAATCAATCGCCTTGCCTCATTGTAAATTTTCTCTGAGAAGCGTGGCATATCTTCGGGTTTCACAATTCCGCTCTTCATGATCTCAGCATAACCTGAAATTGAGGTAAGTGGCGTTTTCAGTTCATGAGACACATTTGCTGAAAATTCTTTTCGCATATTGGCAATGGCTTCTTTTTCTTTGTTCTGCTTATCAATGCTCTCCAGAAGCGGTGTCAGCTCTTCATAAACTTCGTTTTCCAGAGGTTCCTCCAAATCCAGTTCATTAATTGGTCGAATCAGCTTTGCCACCTGCTGTCTGGAAAGCAGATATGCAAATGCAAGAGCCACAACTGCTATCAATCCCATAATCGGCAGGATCGAAATTGCTGTGTGAAGCGCTGTGTTCATAGTCTTAGATACCCGGAGTACATTTCCATCCGGAAGAAGCTTTGCATAATAGAACATTTCCTTGCTCATAGTCGTGGATCTTCTGACTTCCTGACCAGTACCATTCTTATGGGCAGCCTTGATTTCCGGACGGTTCTTGTGATTTTGTAAAGTCACTGCATCTTCTGTGGAATCATACAGAACATCGCCTGCAGAATCAATTAAGGTGATTCTTGTATTCTTTTCCACCTCGTCCATCTGCTTTAAGTAATCTGTCCCGGATATCTCGATTGCCTTTACAATATAATTCGCTTCTTGACGCGTCTCCTGTTCCATTAAATTGACATTCTGTCTGTAGATAACCAGTGTGGTCAGCGCATATGCCGCCAGAAGCGTCACTGTGATGACCATGATCATACTATGTTGAATTTTGCTTCTAAGTTTCATATGCATACCTTTCCAAGCGAGCTTGCGCCTCGCTTTGGGGACGGGTGCTCTTGAGCGGGCTTGCGCCTCGCTTTGGGGACGGGGCATACTCGCCTTGGCTCCGTTGCTCCCGTCCCCTTCTCGTCCCCTGTTATTCTATATTATCTCTTATTCACTCATGCGGTATCCGACGCCACGGACGGTTTCGATCTTCTCGCCGCTTTTGCCAAGTTTCTGTCTGAGTGTTCTTACATGCACATCGACAGTTCTTGTCTCACCATCGAAATCGTATCCCCAGATGTCTTCCAGCAGACAGTCTCGTGTCATGACAATGTTCGGGTTCTTCATAAGGCGCTTCAAGAGTTCATACTCTTTCAGTGTCAGTGTCACAACTTCTCCGTCCGCAGTTACTTCATGCTTTTTCGTGTTCATCTCAATGTCGCCAAGAACAATGACGTCCTGTGGATCCTGTGTATCTTTCTGTGTTCTTCGAAGGACTGCTTTGATCCTGGATACAAGCTCCATCATTCCAAATGGTTTGGTCACGTAATCGTCTGCCCCGGCATCCAGTGCTTTTACTTTATCGTATTCTGCACCTTTTGCAGTCAACATAATGACCGGAATGTCACGGTTCTTCGGTGACGCTTTTAATTTGCTTAAAAGCTCCAGCCCATCCATTCCCGGAAGCATAATGTCTAATAAGATCAATTCCGGTGTTTCCAGTGCCAGCGCTTCTAAAAATTCCTTTCCATCCTCAAAACCACGCGCTTTAAAGCCCGTGGTCTCAAGTGTATATATGACTAATTCTCGAATGTTACTATCATCTTCTACACAAAATATCATACTTTGCTCTCCTTGTGGATTCCTGTAATGGAAAACTCTACCCACTCTGCAATATTGGTCGCATGATCTGCAATTCTCTCCAGGTATTTTGCAACCATGATCAGGTCGATGGCTTCTCTTCCGCCTTCTCCTCCATTCTTGGAAATGTAATCGATCAACTGTTTTTTATTTTCCTCGAACATCTCATCTACAATATCATCGTAATCGATAACAGCACGTGACAGCTCCAGGTCTTTTTCCACATAAGCATTCACACTGTCCCGAACCATCTTTGCGGCTGCCTCCGACATCTTCACAATAACCGGAATATCTGCTGCCTCAGCCTTCTTCTCGGAAATAATAATCTCCGCAATATCAGATGCCTGATCTCCGATTCGTTCCATGTCTGTGATCATCTTAAGTGCCGCTGAAATCTGGCGAAGATCTCTTGCCACCGGCTGTTGTTGTAACAGAAGCTTCAGACAAAGACGTTCGATATCTTTTTCTAACTGATCAATCTCTTCATCTGCCTCCTGGACAGCTTTCGCCTCGTCGACCTTACCATCTTCCAAAGCCTTCGTTGCTCTGGTAATTGCAATCTCACACATCTCTCCCATATGGGTCAGCTGGCTGTTGAGACGTTCCAGCTGCATATCAAACTTATTACGCATATCTTAACCGAACCTCCCTGTAATATAGTCTTCTGTACGCTTGTCAGAAGGAATAGAGAATAATTTTTCTGTATCGTTATACTCGATCACTTCGCCCAACAGGAAGAATGCAGTATTGTCAGATACACGGACAGCCTGCTGCATATTGTGAGTTACCATGACAATAGTATAATCTTTTTTCAGTTCCATCGCAAGGTCTTCAATCTTAGATGTTGAAATCGGATCCAGTGCAGAAGTTGGTTCATCCATCAATATGACTTCCGGCTCTACCGCAAGTGTTCTTGCGATACAAAGTCTCTGCTGCTGTCCACCGGAAAGTCCAAGCGCACTTTTATGAAGCCTGTCTTTTAATTCATCCCAGATAGCTGCCTGTCTTAAGCTTCGCTCCACAATCTCATCCAACTGCGATTTTTTCTTGATTCCGGCAATTCTTGGACCATATGCCACATTGTCGTATACGCTCTTCGGAAATGGATTTGGCTGCTGAAATACCATTCCGACACGGTAACGCAGAGTAATTTCATCCATATCCTTATAAATATCTGTGCCATCAAGCAGCACCTTTCCATCGATCTTACAATTCTCCACCAAGTCATTCATGCGGTTCAAAGTCTTTAAAAATGTAGACTTTCCACATCCGGACGGCCCGATAAAAGCAGTAATCTTATTCGCTTCGATCTGCATATTTACATCTTTTAATGCATGGAAATCACCATAATGCAGATTCAGATTACTGATATCAAATTTATATTTTTTTGATTGATCTGCCATAATTTTTTATCCTTTCTACACACTTTCACCTGACGTCTTTTTATTGATATGCCGGCTCAAGGCATTTGCCCCGATACTAAATAACAGAACGAGGATCATCAAAACTGCCGCTGACAGATTGGCAAGATTCGGATCTTGTCCATTGATCTGTAAGCCCCAGATCTGTAATGATAACGTCTCTGCCGGTCGAAACACATTTAACGGACAGGTCGGTGCTGTCAGATTCCAATTACCCCAACGGATATCTGTTCCGGAACCAGTTGTATAAAGAAGCGCTGCCGCCTCACCAAATCCTCTTCCTGCTGCCAGTATCACACCCGTCATAATTCGTGGAATACAGGCTGGAAGAAGTACGTGATAGATGGATTGCCACCTCGTTGCACCAAGTCCTAGACTTGCCTGAAGATAATCATCTGGCAGTCCATTGATTGCATCCTCCGTCGTCGTTGTAATAACTGGAATTGCCAGTATGGAAATGGAAAGCGCTCCGGCAAGAAGACTTTTTCCAAGTCCAAAAAACACAAGGAATACCAGGTATCCAAACAAACCGACTACGATAGATGGTAATGAGGAAAGTGTCTCGATGCAGATGCGAAGGAACCTGGTCAAAAATCCTTTTTTTGCATACATAGACAGATAAATTCCTGCCGTTACTCCAAGCGGTACGGAAAATACCAGTGATATGAATACAAGATAAATCGTATTGAATAACTGGTTTCCAAGACTTCCTTTTCTCAGAAAGCGGAACATTTCCGGAGTCGCACCGCTGAATCCTTTGATAATCACATAAGATGCAAATGAAATCAAAAGTGCTAAAAAGAAAACTGCGATCAGATAGAATACGCCTGTCATTACGCTATTGGTTCCACGCGCACGTTTTATTCTGTTCATCTTCTCGTCTCCTCCTTACTCTTTGTCTTTCTTCGGTCTGGAGAAATAATGGATCAGCAGAATAAATACAAGAGACAATACGAATAACAGTAATGCCATTGTCCAAAGTGCTGTCTTCATCTCTCCACCTTCTGTCGCATTTCCCATCTGTGCCGCAATCTCCGTTGTCAGACTCTTTGTCGTAGAGAAAATGCCAGTTGGAAGCGCTGTCGTCTGTCCGATAACCATTGCAACTGCAAGCGCCTCACCAAATGCTCTTGCAAGTCCAAGGATAATACCGGAAAGAATTCCTGAGCCTGCTGCCGGAAGTACAACTTTATAAATCGACTGCCATCTGGTCGATCCCAGTCCATAAGCCGCCATACGATAGTCTTTCGGAACAGAACTTATAGAATCTGCTGCCACATTGCTGATTGTTGGAAATATCATAAGTGCGAGTACGATTCCTGCTGCCAGTATAGAATGTCCGACCTGCAGTCCAAATATTTTTTTAATTGCCGGAATCAACACTGTCAATCCGACCCATCCGTATACAACCGATGGAATACCTGCAAATATTTCTACAATCGGACGATAAAATTTTTCACCGAATTTCGGTGCAATTTCAATCATAAAGATTGCTGATCCCAGTGCAAATGGTGTTGCGATCAAAAGTGCAAGTCCGCATGTACAAAGAGAACCTACGATAAAGATCAATGCTCCGACCGTACCACCGCCTTCGGCATTATCTGCCGGTCCCCAATCTGCTGAGAACAGAAAGTCTGAAAGGGAATGGTGGAATATGGTAAATGTGCCAGAACCTTTATATACAAGGAATGCTCCGATACAGATTGTGATTACGATAACCAGAAGGCCTCCGGCTGTCATAAGTCCTCTCCAGGCATATTCTTTTGCAAACATACTTTGTTTTTTATTCATATCATTCACCTGATTTTCATAAGAAATGGCATGGCAGACATTGCTATATTTTCGTCTGCCCTGCCACTTCTCGTTTTTCCTGATTAGTGCTCTGTCTTTGTCATCTTAGAAGAAACGCCATATCCAAGTTTCTCCATCTGGCTTCCATATTTGTCACCTGTGATGTAATCAAGGAATGCACTTACAACTTCGTTTGGCTCACCTTTTGTATACATATGCTCAAATGTCCATACTGGGTACTCTCCACTGTATGTGTTCTCAAGTGTAGGCTCTACTCCGTCAATTGCAACTGTCTCAACTCCTGCATCACCAGTCAGATAAGAAAGAGCAACATAACCAATTGCACCCTTTGTATCTTTTACATTTGTAAGAAGTACTCCTGAATCGTCTGTCTCCATAGACGCATTGGAAGCTTCTTCATTTCCATCTAATGCATATTTCTGGAAAGTAGCTCTTGTTCCTGAAGATCCTGGTCTTGTTACGAGTACGATGTTCTCATCTGGTCCACCAACTTCTTTCCAGTTTGTTGTCTTTCCTGTGAAAATGCTGATGAGCTGATCTTTTGTAAGGCTCTTAACTCCTGCTTTTGCAACATCCTCATTTACGATTGGTGCCATTGTAATAACACATACCTGATGATCTACAAGTTCTTTTGCTTTATCTGCGTCCAACTTATCCTCAGCGGCTACATCAGAGTTTCCGATATCAACTGTTCCTTCGGATACCTGCTTCAGTCCTTCTCCTGATCCTCCTGCATCAATTGTAATAGATACGTCCGGATTCTCATTTAAGAATGAATCTGCTGCATCATCTGCCAGCGGTTTTAATGCTGAAGAACCAGCTGCTGTAATTGTTCCGCTTAAGCTTTCTGTCTTTGTATCACTTCCTGTTGAATCAGATCCAGCATCTGATTTTGATCCGCCACATCCTGTTGCCATTCCTGCAACCATTGCTGTTACCGCCATCATTGCAATAAACTTTTTCAATTTCATTTTCGTAATCTCCTTTTGTCTTGTACAATAATTCTTTTTTTATTATTTACCTCGTCGACAGTTATTATCATAAAAGGAGAATGTAAAATCAAAAACGGCGGGATTGTAAAATGTTTGTAAAGTATAGTTTTCGTGTATAAATAAGAGAGCATGCCTCTTCCTTCCCTGTGCAAACCATTCCGATGAGCCATTGAATACGAAAAACGTGCCAGTATGAACTAGCACGTTTTTTATGTCTCATCTTCATTGCACAGTAGTCAGATCGATGCATGCTCTCTTATATTACACTACGACTTCTACTGCTTTTCAAAGCATTTTATGATATTCCTATTCTATCAAGACATTACTTATTGTTTTAGAAATATTATATTGATAAAATATATTTATTTTGTTAAAATATTTTTAGGCGCTACTACACGTTGACGTGTTGATGGCGGTTCGCTTTGCGCGGAGAGTAAAACATAGCTCCGATTACATAGATCAATTCCGAAAGGAAAATCTGGGAAAGGAGAAATATGCCTATGCTGACCATTGGTGACCTTATCACAGTGATTTCGCTGTGTGCGACTTTTTATAGTCTTGGTTACATGCATGGAAAGCATGATTCCAAGACGCAAAAATAACCGCCCCTAACCTGACAAGTTAAGCGGTTATTTTTTTAATTAACAAATCAGGCGAACCGTCATCAGTAGCACCTTTTCTAATATTATATTAACAGTCTGCTTATTCTATGTCAAACATTTTATTATTCAAGAATGCCAGCCAGCTTTCATCATATCGGACAATCTGTTCTTTCAGCTTTTCCTCTTTCTCTAATTTCGGAGTTATGAAAGAGAGCATTCCAAAAGCCAGTGCAAAAGGTCCACCGGACCTTTTTGTCGTATGCTTGACGACAAAAAATGGATGCCTCCTGTAAATTACAGGAAAGCATCCATGCCAAGATTGTTTTATTGTTTGATTCTTGATACGACTTTAATATCTGCGAATGATGTAAGCTGCCACTTATCGCCCTGATTTTCTACGTTATACTTACATTCCTGGGTCATAAGTTGTAATGGTTTTCCTTTTACTTGTACATAGTAAGTTTCTCTTGTGGATATGACGCAGTTATTGGCGTCTGCATATGATACGTCTGTCAGTTCATAGGAATCCAATCGTTCTGTAATATCGCGCAGAACGTATTTTTCTTGTTCTGTGTATATCGGGCTTCCATTTTTCAAATATCCGGATATCAGAGAAAAATCAGATTTATTCATAGCGCTGTCGAAGTTCTTCAGATAGCCTTCTACTGCTGCCTGAGGACCGTCTGTGTATATATCCCTACTCTGGGCACTCATAAGAACGTTCGGAGTGTATGTGTATTCACATTCTCCGCCATAATCGATACTGTGGTATCCGGCTTGAATATTTGCGGTATCCCCGACAGTTGCACCTGTATTATCTTCAAATTCCACCAGATAGAGCTGTTTTTCCATCTGATAGATTTCTTCGTATATCTTATCCATGGAAGTTACATCGCTGACATTATAATACATACCTCCGGTCTGAGTTGCAATATCATTTACATCGGCATAATCAATGGAACCGATTCCAATAATAAATACCGGTACATGATAGCGATTTGCAACATTTACCACATCTTCTTTTGTACAGTTACTGTAATTGTCATTTCCATCAGTAAATGCAATCACACATCTTGCACCGTTCTGTGCTGCTACACGTTCAACAGCTGTGTAAAGTGCATCGTAAAGACTTGTCATATCACCTGTAACAAGATTATTGATATCATTGGTCAATGTTGCAGCATCATCACTAAATTCCTGTTCCAGACATACTCCGGTTGAAAATGATGTCAATTCCACGAGATCTCCTGCGTCAAACTGCACGGTTCCGACAAAATCCGACATTACCTGTTTTGCCTCGTTTAGCGGTGAACCATCCATACTTCCACTGACATCAGCTACCATATCTACTTTCAACGCTTCTTTTTCGTTCAACTGGTTCGCTGATTTCACGACCTGTTTTACATACTTTGCATTTGCATCCTGCTTATTGATATAGAAAAATGCATCATCCAGATTTTCAATTACACTTCCGGTTGTCTTATCTTTGATACTCATATATAGTTTTACAGTTGGAAATTCACTGGCATCAATCTGCTGGATGGATACGACTGCTTGATTCTTTGGCTCTATGTACTGGTACACGATCTGATCCATCTTGGAAAATGCTTCCTTAATAGCTTTGTAATCTTTTTTTCCTTTTCCAGTCAAATCCTGAATCTCTTTCAGATTCTTTTTATATCCGGAGACAACATCGTCCCCGGCATCTTTAAGATCCAGTCCCTCATACATCTTTACCTGGTCTTCTACATAGCTATCATCTGCTTTTTTCAAATCCTTCAGTGTTTCTTTTGCAATCTCGACTGCATTTATAAGTGACTCCGGATTTTTCTGCTCAATCGCATCGCTACAGTCATAAAGTGCGTTTTCATATTCTTTGTAACTATCCTCATCTAACGCATACTGCTCTTTTTCTTTATTCATGGATTTGTACTCATCCACTGCTGTGTTGTACTCATCCAAATAATTTACAACCTTTTTCAGCTTATGAAGATCATTTCTTTTATCAGAAATGCTGAATATTCCAAAATCATCCCATTCATCCACAATTTCGTTCATTTCTTCCGTGTACTGCGGGATTCCAGCCTTTTTTATTTTCACAGCCAGCTTATCTTTCTGCAGATTAAGGCCGACCGTTCCGTATAAAATTCCGCCTACAATCAAAATAATTGTCAGCACCGCAATCAGAACAAGTGGTAATTTACTTTTTTTTCTGGATTTCTTACTTTTTTCCGGCTGTTCATGAACCGTATCAGTCTGATTTTCCGGTATTTCTACCCGGTTTCCACAGCTTGGGCAAAATTTCACTCCATCTTCCAGTTTCTTTCCACATTTTTCGCAAAACATTTTTGTCTCTTCCTTTTTCAGTTCATATTTTACCAAGTCCAAAGATCTAAATCATACAATTTCCATGTTCCACCATCATCAATGTAATACAATGTATGTTCTGCATCTTCTGTCTCTGTCTCTCTCTCCTTGTCTCCATCATAGTAGACAAAATTCTTTTCCCATTGAGCATCACCTTTGATCGTCACCTCAATCAGTTGTTTCTGATCTCTTGTGATCATCTGTGCCTGAGCCTCACAATTCGTTATTGTATAGTTCAGAAACTCCCAGCTGTTATTTCCATTTTCAAAATAATCGTCCCTCGCACTCTCATATTTTCTGATTGCAGAATCTTTTTCATCCGCATACATATTATTCAAAATATCGAGATCACTGAAACGTTTGTTTGCGGCAGCTCCCTGGAAAATGTTGTTCAGATCTTTTACTGCCTGATCTGCCATCTGTTCCACCGTAGCCTTACTGTATCCGGCTGTCATAACAGTAGGTTCATCGTATGACTCAAGTACAGCACTTGTAGTCTCAATGTCAGAACCGCTGATTTCTACATAATGACTTGTTCCAAATATCTTCTTAATGGTATAGGTATCCATTCCTTCAATCTCATCCTGGGATTTCAGTTTTGAATCTGGTGTAATTCCATCAATTTTAATCTCTGCACCTTTCGGAACCGCTACAGAAAAGTTTTTTGAAAGAAATGTATCCGCTTCATCAACTTTCCATGTAAGACCTCTTCTTTTTACCTTTACATCGATTCTCTGGACGCCATTATCGCCTTCGTATTTTACACGATATGTGTTGCTTGTCTTTTTGCGGATCTTCTGAACTTCCAGATCCTCATCCCATTTTATTCCATTGATAGTCTGGGAAGTAACAAATGCCTGCTTTGACATAAAGTCTCCGGAATCATTAAGATAAAGTGTATCATAAACCTGATTCCAGTTTCCGTCACCCATCCCTTCCGCATAACGCTCTACCACACTTTTGACGCTGAATTTTGCCTGGAAGACCATAATGAATATTAACAGACTGATCATTGCGATTGGTATCTCTATCAAAAGCATCTTATTGATCTTCCCCAATGATACGCTTTTCTTTGTTGCTTTTTCTCCTGTTTTTTTATAGGAGGTTTCCTTTGGATTTATACTTCCCGGCATTCCTGTAAGTTTCGTTCCACAGTTCTCACAGAAAGCCGCACCCTCTACATTCTTATATCCACATTCTGGACAAAACATTTCTCATCCCCCCTGTTACTCATACTTCTTGATGATTTCGATGTTGGCACGTTCCACATCATTCAATCTGGAATCTAAATTTGCATCGAACTCGTCCGGACTAATGGTTCCGTTATACCAGCTCTTGCTGTCAAAATACTGCTGCAGTGCCTGGTCGTTGAAACGTCTTCCATGTCTGGCAAGAATTTCATTTCTTCCAATTCTGAGCTGGTCTTTTGATATTCCGGACACCTCTGCATCTGTTAGAAGTACTGAGGAACTATTCGGAAAAATGTAATCTTCCGTGTTCTGTACTGTCTGGGAATCCTCTGTTGTCTGTGAATCCTGCATTTCGCTCTTCTCATCTGCACTTCCAGTCCCACCAGCATTCACAATAATATCTTTGTCGATTGCAATCGTCTGAACTTCCCCCTCATCTGAAAGCTCTGCTGCCTCTCTTGCAGCTTTAATATCTTTCTTTGGAACAGCAGTCTCAACTTTCTTTCCTCCACCGCCAAATATTCCTATTACAATGCTTCCTACAAGTAATACTACAATTATGACCGTCAGTAACACTACTGGCAATTTGTTTTCCTTTGTCTGTTCCTGCATAACTTTTGTTCCCGTCTTTCTTTTCATTATTTTATAATCCGGAGACAATCACCCATTTTCCATCTACTTTGACCACTACAAGTGTAATATCCTGTGTATCTTTTTCTCCGTCTTGTTTTAATGTTGCCTCTGCTTCCAGAATATATCCCGCCTTTGCATCTTCAGCAATGCTGTCCAGAACATAATAATCATCAATCAGAGTTTCTTCCAGATCTTTTTTTGCAATTTTTTCTTTATCGGTAACTTTAATCGTAATTTTATAATCACTGTCCAGATCAAACATATAGTCTACAATATCATCCGTCATCCATGCTGCATACTCATCCGGCACTGCTTTTTTCATCAGATCAATATCCTGCTTATTGAATGCTTTTTCCATGTATTTGACAGGTTTTAAATATGCCGGTGACAGAACGGCTTTGATTCCGAAAATTACAAGCAAAATTACAAGAAGCGCTGCCGGGATTGCAAGCAGCCATAAATTTTTATTTTTCTTCACTGGTGCAGCAGATCCTGCCATCTGCTGATACTGCATATCCTGGGCAGTAAATCCCTGCTGCTGTGAAGACACTCCTTGTCTCTCTTCATTAGTTCCTGCTGTTGCCTCACTCTGTGCGCTCTGTACCTGCTTTACCGGGTTTCCACACACAGAACAGAACCTTGCTCCTTCTTTCAGCTCATTGCCACATTTTGAACAAAATTTTGCCATAATTGTTCCTCCTTACTCTCTTCCTTATTTTCTTTTTTCAAGAATACCTCCGACAGTCTCTTTTAACCGAATTTCAGCTTCTTTATAACTCCCCTAAACTCTTGCTCCACATGATGTACAGAATAACGCATCTTCTTCCAATGGTGCTCCACATTTTGCACAGCATGCCGGATTTTTTTCTGTTACCGGCTCTTGCGTATCGTCTACTTCAGTCACTGTTTCCTCTGAGTCAACTTCCTTTGAGTCAACTTTCTCGGATTCAGATTCCTCTGGCATAGCCTCTGCTACTGTCGTTTCAACTGCCTCGTCTGCTTCCGGCACTGTATAGGTCATTGGCTGCGCCGGCTGTGTATTTAATCGATTTCCACACTCCGTACAGAATAGGGCTTCCGCATCATTCAAAGCTCCACATTTGTCACAACATTTTCCAAGTGCTGACTGTGCCGGTGCAACCGGAGTCTGATTCAGTGGAGCTCCACAACTGATGCAGAATTTTGCACCTGCATTGTTACCAAATCCACACTGAGGACATTTGTTTGTAGCTGCCAGATTATCCAACTCCTGCTGATATGCCGCATTTTCTGATTTCAGACGATTAATCTCTGCAAATAACTCCTGATATTCTGTTCCCTCTTCCTGTCCGTGTGCTTCATAATATTTCAGACCAACCTGGTAAAGCAATTTATCTACCATCTTATCATTGTTCTTGATCAAATTTCCCAATCTGACATTCTCCGTCGCATTCTTCGCCTTCTGAGAAACTTCCTGTCCTGCTGTTGTAAGTGAATCTTTCATTCTGTCAAAAAAAGCCATAATTATTTCCTCCTTAGTGTCAATATTGTTCTTTTCTGCTGCCTCTTTCTATGTCTAATAGGCATTTTTATCTGTGATAACTTTGTTGTTTCTACTATACCACATTTTCACATACGCAAAAAGAGACAGGATGGATTTCTTTCCACTCTGTCTCTTTATATCTTTTTTATAATCTCTTATAATACTTTTGATAAAAATTCTTTTAATCGTGCATCTTTCGGATTTTCAAAGAACTCTTTCGGAGCCGCTTCTTCTTTAATAACTCCCTCGTCGATAAATACAACTCTGGAAGCCACCTCTTTTGCAAATCCCATCTCATGTGTTACAACTACCATGGTCATTCCTTCGCTTGCAAGCTGCTTCATCAGTTCCAGTACTTCACCTACCATCTCTGGGTCAAGTGCTGATGTCGGCTCGTCAAAAAGAATGACATCCGGATCCATAGCAAGTGCGCGGACAATCGCAATACGCTGTTTCTGTCCACCAGATAACGTTGACGGATATACATCTGCCTTATCTTCCAGACCAATTCTCTTAAGAAGTGACATTGCCTTTTCCTTCTCTTCTTTCTTGATCTGCTCTTTTGTCAGGCCTTCAAGTGATGCATCTGCCCCACCTTTTTCGAATAATTTCTTTCTCTTCGCTTTCTTAAGATCCTGGCATCTTGTGTAAACCGGTGCAAGCATAATATTCTCAATGACTGTCTTGTTATTGAACAAATTAAAATGCTGAAATACCATTCCCATGTTGCGGCGGTGGATATTGATATCAACTTTCATATCCGCAATGTCTACACCATTAAAAATAATCTGCCCGGACGTCGGATCTTCCATACAGTTCAGACATCTTAGGAATGTACTCTTACCGGAACCGGACGGTCCGATAATTGCTACGATGTCACCTTTATTGATGGTTATATCGATGCCTTTTAACACTTCGACTTCGCCGAAGCTTTTTTTCAGATTAATTACGTCTATCACTCTTCTTCAGGCTCCTTTCCATCAATTTTATCAGTAAGGAAATAATCAATACCAGTGCAATATAAATCAGTGCCATTACCAAGTACGGAACCATGAATTCATAGCTATTCGTTCCAATGTAATTAAATGCAACATAAAGATCTGCTGCTCCGACAAAGCTGACTACTGATGTCTCCTTGATCAGGGAAATAAACTCATTTCCAAGAGTCGGGAGAATATTCTTTACTGCCTGTGGGATAACGATCTTCATCATACTTGTCCCAAAGCTTAAACCAACTGCTCGTCCTGCTTCCATCTGTCCGGAATCTACGGACTGAATTCCACTTCGCATAATCTCTGATATATATGCACCACTGTTGAGTCCGAATACAAGCATGGCTACCTGTACTCCTGTAATTTTCAGTCCGATGATCGGAAAAAGTACATAATAAAATACCAACAGCTGAACTACCATAGGTGTTCCACGAAACAGTGCTACATAAAAGCTGCAGATGCCATTCAATACTTTTGGCAATGTTTTATACTTTGGAAGTACACGCACTGTTGCAATCAAAGTTCCAACAATGATACCAATGATCAAACCTGTCACTGCAATTAACAGTGTATTCTGCAGACCCTGAATTACTTTTGCATAACCATTTTGTTCCACAAAAATCTCTATAAACTTATTTACTTTCTGATCAAAATTACCCATAATCTCTCTCTTCTTCTAATCCATCACTTGAGAATTACTGCATCTCGTTGATAGATTTTGTAATAGCTGATGCAGGTGCTGCATCGATGATTACATATGTGATGTTTCCATTGAGCATATCCTGAACTGCAAGGGAACCACTCTTATATGTTACACACTCTGCAGGAAGTCCAGGGAAATCCCAGTCCTCGCTTCCTTCTACATAATACTGACCTGTTGTTCCGGCCTGAACACCAATCTTGTCAGATTTCTCTGTCTTAGCCAGAAGTGCTGCTACATCGTCTGCGCTCTTGCAGTCATCAAATGTAGTGTTGTCGCTTGGTACGATCAGTCTCTGTGATGCTGAATAGTAAGAATCTGTAAATGTTACATACTCTTCTCTCTCTTCATTGATTGTAAGACCTGCCATAGCAATATCACATTTCTGCTGGCTTACAGACAGACATACTGCATCGAAATCCATGTTCTCAATTACAAGCTCTTTTCCAAGTTCATCAGCGAGAAGCTTAGCGATCTCCATATCGATTCCGTAGTAGCTGTCTCCCTTTGTATACTCAAATGGTTCAAATGCTGCATTTGTAGCAACTACAAGCTGATCTTTGGAGCTGTCGAGCTTTGCAGATTCAACTGCCTCCGGCTCTCCGCTTCCAAAATATTTGTCACAGATTTTATCTAATGTTCCGTCACCTTTAATTTTCTCAATAAATGCATTTGTCTTCTCAAGAAGCTCTGGCTGAGTCTTATCTACTCCGAATGCATACTCTTCATTTGTAAGGTCAATATCGATAACCTTTGCTGTTTTTGATGATGAACCGCCCTTGGAGCTGTCCTTTTTGTCTCCTGATCCGCCACATGCTACTAATGAAAGCGCACATGCTGCAACCAAAAGTACGCTGGTTAATTTTTTCATTTTCATAACCCTGTCCTCCTAAAATTTTATTCTGCATGATTATACATATTTATTGCATAATACATATTTTAACACGTTTCAGCTAAAACTCAAGCCCATTTTTATCCAAGCAGCATCTTGAATAGTGCTACCAGAATAATCAATGCACCTAATATAATTCGATAATATCCAAATACTTTGAAATCATTCTTCTTGATATAGTTCATTAAGAACTTAATCGCAATAACAGACATTCCAAAAGAAACTACACAGCCAAGCATCAGGAATCCGAATTCTGCTGCTGTAAAGTGGAATCCGAATTTGATAAGCTTCAGTGCACTTGCTCCGAACATGACCGGAATTGCCAGGAAAAATGTGAACTCTGCTGCCACTTCTCTGGATACTCCGATGATCAGCGCGCCGACAATTGTTGCACCTGATCTTGATGTTCCTGGTATCAGTGCCAGCATCTGGAAAGCACCGATCCACAACAGCATCTTAATATCCAGTTCAGAGATTCTGCGGACAGTCGGTTTTCTTCCTTCATTACGGTTTTCTACTATAATAAATAGTACACCATATACAATCAGCATCACAGCTACCGGAAGCGGCTTATAAAAAATCTTATCCAGAATATCATCGAAAAGCAATCCCACTACAGCGGCCGGTACACAGGCAATCAATACTTTGATCCACATCTGCCAGGTCAAAAGCTTCTGTTTTTGAGTCTTCTTTGGTGAAAACGGATTCAACTTATGAAAATACAGAACAACGACCGCCATAATAGCACCAAGCTGGATGACTACGTTGAACATCTCCATAAAAGCATCACTGAGTCCCGGTTTTAAAACATTCCCCACCAGAATCAGATGTCCTGTACTGCTGACCGGAAGCCACTCCGTGATTCCTTCCACGATTCCGAGCAAAATGACTTTCAATACGTCTAACATTAGTTACCCTCCTATTCAGTTTTTAATATGTATTTTTCTATGAATCTTGCCACGCCTTCTTCATCATTGGAATCTGCCAATCTGTCTGCTGCTTCCTTCACTTCCGGCATTGCATTCGCCATAGCGACTCCCATTCCGACCGTCTCAAGCATCCTGGTATCATTCGAGCCATCGCCAAAAGCTGCAATTTCCTCACGACTGATTCCGAATATCTCGCCTAGTTTCAAAAGAGCCATCCCTTTATGGACACCTTCTGCATTGACCTCTATATTATTCTCCAATGCTCCGGTTGCTTCCACTCCTGTCACTTTACGGATACGCTTCCATGCTTCTTCCTTGTCAGTCTGGTATCGGAACAAAGCCTGTACTTTATCTGTCCCTCGATTCTCTGTCTCAAACTTCTCTTCTACACTTTCAACAGGAACACGAGTATTAAGAATATATTCGCCCATGGCCTTTGTCATGACATAGTCCTGAATATGGGCAAGCTTCTCTTTCTCTGAGTAACCGATTCCATCGTAATACACATCTCGTAGTGTATCATAATCTGAGAAAATATCCAATATTTCGCGCGCTTTTTCTACCGAAATTAACATTTCTGATAAAACTTGTTCTGTTTTTGTCTCCAAAATTCTGGCACCATTAGCTGTCACTGCATATTTTATGAACGGAAGCGCTAAAAGTTCTTTCGGAAGTCCGCATAAAGGACGCCCCGTTGCCGGCACCAGAACGACTCTCTGATCTGCCGCTTTTTTAAGTGCGTTTTTTGTCCTCTCTGTCAGGACTTTTTCTGTTGTCAGAAGGGTACCATCCAGATCAAAACCGATCATCCTGATGTTCATTTTCTTATTTCTCCTTTTAAGCACATACATATAAACTCCAACAAGCAATTGAACAGTTCTTTTCAAAAATCCCCTTCTACCAGTTCTTATAACTAATAAAAGGGGAGCATATTATTTCTCTAAAATCAGAAATACCAACCGGAATGTTTAATCTGTTCTTCCACACAGCATTAACATAAATTTATGATACCATGATGCATATGTTTTTTCAATTTTCTTTACTTTTTAAAACTTTCATCATCTGCTTCTTAGATGGTACCTGCCCTGCTATCACAAGCTTCCCGTCAATCATCACAGACGGCGCTGCCATAACTCCAAGTTTTACAATCTCTACCAGATCTGCGACGCGCTCAATCTCGGCATCAATTCCTAGTTCTTCTACACATTCCTTCACAATCGCATTCGTCTTATCGCAGTTCTCACATCCACTGCCAATTACTTTTATATTCATACTCTTTCTCCTGTCTGACTCACCTTAACTTCCATGTGGCTCCTAATTATTCAGCTTCATCGGGAGTCCGACATACTCATCCCATGCCTCTTTGATCTCCCGGATTAGTGCGATTCCAATCTTGGATATAAATACAAGCTCTGACTGTTCCTGTTCTTCATATGGAGTATAATCCAGTTTCTTTCCAACTACATCGACCTTCTCCCAGCCTTCATTTTTTACCTTGAAAAAGCCTTTCGCTCGATAAACACTCGGCTCAATTTTCTCAAGGAAAGCTTCCAGTTTGTCTTTTTCAATCTCACCTGCAAAGTTCATGGAAAATGTCTTTGGCTTTGTCTCTGCTGAGTTGGTTGTCTCCTCGCATTCTGCCCATTGATACTTCATCAGATCCATATCATAAAATGAACGGTTAATATTGCCATTCTCACTCTCTGTAATTGGGCAGACCGGATTAATCTCCTGTACCTTCTCTTTTATCAGTTCAATCTGCTCTCTGTCCACTAAATCTACCTTTGTCAGAACTGCCAGATTGCAGTGCTTTAACTGACGGTCAATGGTAATTTCGTCCTCCAGCTGATCCAGAAAATTGTAGCAGTCCACCAGACAAATACAGCCACGGAAATCATATACTTCCCCAACCAGTACTTTTGTAGCTTCCAGAATCTCCTCCGCATTGGAAGGATCTCCAAAACCGGAACTCTCTACAAATACATATTCCAATCCCTGCTGTGACATCTTCGCAAGCGCATCGACAAAAGAAAGTCGCAGACAACTACAGAAAATAGATCCTCTATTCAGCTCTACCATGTGAATGTCATCATTCTGTAGTACTGTTCCGTCAATGCTGATTTTTCCAAGCTCATTCTGAATAACTCCTACTTTCGTTCCTTCCATATTCTCTAAAAGATTCTTTAAAAGTGTTGTCTTTCCTGATCCCAAAAAACCTGTCAGAAAATATAATTTAATCTGATTCATTCTTCTCATTCTCCCTTTCTGTATTACAATTACAATTTAAAAGTCCCGCATAAGCTCCTGGTATCATAAGTCTTCCGACTGTCTTATACACATCATTTAAAACTTCTATATCCAGTGAATACTGCATCCACTTTCCTTCTTTTCTCGCTTTCACAATTCCAAGGTCACACATTACCTTCATATCATGAGATAACGTTGGCTGCGTGATGTGAAACTCTTCCAGAATCTTGCATGCACAAAGTTCCCCTTCGGAAAGCATATCTATAATTTTCAGACGCTTTGGGTCTGACATTACCTTAAATATACGGGCATATTTTGCATAATCTATCATTGCCTCATCATTCATATCTCATCCACCTTCCTTGTTGCTTTAAAACTTTCTGGCTAATATAGCAAACATCCTGCTAAATTGATTCTAACTTTTGTCTCTGGTGTCTTTATAATAACATATATCCAAAGATATTAAACAGGTATCCTACAATGATAATTCCCACGCATACGATTCCGATAAATGTTCCCAGAAGTTTTTTCTTAATTGCTTTTGACAACATCACCAGTGACGGGAACGAAATAGTCGTCACAGACATCATAAATGCCAGGATTGTTCCAAGCCCTGCGCCCTTTGCCAGCAGACTCTCCGCAACCGGTATCGTTCCGAAAATATCTGCATACATCGGGACTCCGACCACCGTCGCCAGCGGCACCGCATACCACTTCTGTTCTCCTAAAATGCTACGAACCATGTGTTCCGGAATCAGATTGTGAATAGCTGCCCCAATTGCCACTCCGATAAAAATATACGGTGCAACCTTCTTCACAGTAGATATCACCTGATTCTTTGCATAGTTCATTCTGTCTCCTACTGTCAGCTTTGGAGATTCAATATCCACATTCTGAGCCTGTCTGATAAACTCCTCCACCTGATCTTCCATATGAAGCTTCTCAATCAACGTTCCTCCGGCTACTGCCACAATCAGTCCCACAATCACATATGCAAATGCAATTTTGCCACCGAACACACTCATAAGCAACACCAGCGATCCTAAATCCACCATTGGAGAAGATATGAGAAACGAAAACGTCACTCCAAGTGGAAGTCCCGCACTTGTAAATCCCATAAAAATTGGGATTGAAGAACAGGAGCAGAACGGTGTCACCGTTCCAAGCAATGCCCCGATCATATTCGCCCAGATACCATGGAATCTTCCCATAATCTTCTTACTTCTCTCCGGCGGAAAATAACTCTGAATATAAGAAATCAGAAAAATAAGCACCGCCAGCAGTACAAAAATCTTAATCACATCATAAATAAAAAAATGTAAAAATTCACCGGGGAATCTACTCTCCCCCATTCCTGCCTTTACAAGCAGATTACCTACGAGATCTTTCAGCCAGTGCATACCTAATATCTGATCCTGAAAAAAATCCCAGCCTGCCTTAATCGCACCCATAACGTCTCCTTTTAAACATTAGATATTTCTATAAACAATTCATTATATAGAAACATAGAAATATCTCTATGTTTTAGTTTTATAAAAACCGGCACGAACTTTCGTACCGGTTTCGTTCTATTCACACTTTACATCATACATAGAAGTTTGTCAATATATCTTCTTATATATGCTTTATTATTTATTTTAATCAAATTATATATCCGTCTGCTTATTCTATGTCAAATATTTTTATTGATAATCCATGACGTCAATCCACTTCATCAGGAAATCCTTCTCAAGCTCATTGTTCTTCTCAAGCTGTGCTGCTGCAACAATCGGGAACCACTGCTGTACATACTGTTTCGCAGTGTCACTCTTCTTGCAGAACATAGTCAGATACATCTCTGCTGCCACACGGTTCTTCAGTGCGAACTGAAGGTAAGTAAGTGCCGCATCTGCGCTGGCATTCCCCTGGGTAACATGTGCCCAGTCTACAACTGTCAGCTTGCCGTCCTCGCCTACGATGACATTACTTGGATTAAAGTCTCCATGGCATACTTTTGTATGCTTCGGCATGCTCTCCAGACGTACCAGAAGCTCATATCTCTGGGTCGCATCCAGTTCTTTTAACTGATTGATCTGTTTTGCCAGTTTGTCTTTCAGTTTCGTAAGCATCGGAGCCGTCTTTGCGTGAATCTGAAGCTGAAGATCTACGAACTCTGCCATATATTTTTCCAGATTATCCGGATCCTTTTCCATGACTGTTTCCAGAGTCTCGCCTGCCTGACACTCAATAACAAGTGCCCATTTTTCATCGATCTGTGTGACCTCATCAAGCTTCGGAATATCCAATCCCGCCTCCTCGACTCGAACTGTATTCAGCGCCTCATTAAAAACGGCTGACTTCGGGTGATCTTTTTCAAATATTTTTACAATCTTATCCCCGTCCTTGTAGACTTCCTTATAAGAACGTTTCACAATTAATTCCGGATTCGTAAGTTTCATCACATTTACCTCCTTACCAGCACTTTAAGTATAACTCTTTGATTTCTTTCATGAGTGGATATCTTGGGTTTGCTGCTGTACACTGATCGTTAAATGCCTGCTCCACCATGTCGTCCAGTGTGTCCATGAAATATTTCTCATCAATGCCGTACTCGTGAATGGACTTCTTAATACCGATTTTTTCTTTCAGCTCTTCCAGTTTTGCGATAAAGTTTTCAAATACTTCTGCATCGTCTTTTCCCTGGCAGCCTACAAAGCGGCCAATTTCAGCGTATCTTGCCAGTGCATGTGGATACTGATACTGTGAAAATGTTCCCATTTTTGTCGGCACTTCTGCAGCATTGTATCTCATGACTTCTGTCAGGATCACTGCATTTGCAACTCCATGTGGCAGGTGGTGGAATGCACCAAGTTTATGTGCCATGGAGTGGTTCAGTCCAAGAAATGCGTTTGCAAATGCCATTCCTGCCATACAGGATGCGTTTGCCATCTTCTCTCTGGCCTCCGGATCATTTGCACCATTGTCGTATGCTCTCGGCAGATACTCAAATACTGCCTTTGCTGCCTTGAGGGCAAGTCCGTCTGTGTAATCCGTCGCCATAATAGATACATATGCCTCAATTGCATGAGTCATAACATCGATACCAGATGCACTGGTCAGTCCTTTTGGCTGGGTCATCATGTTATCTACATCTACAATTGCCATGTTCGGCAGAAGCTCATAATCTGCAATTGGCCATTTTACGCTTGTCTCGGCATCTGTGATAATGGCAAATGGTGTCACCTCGGAACCTGTTCCGGAAGAAGTCGGGATTGCTACAAAGTAAGCTTTCTCGCCCATTTTCGGGAAAGTGAATACACGCTTGCGGATATCCATGAAGTCCATGGCCATATCCTCAAAGTCAGCTTCCGGATGCTCATACATTACCCACATAATCTTTGCTGCATCCATGGCAGATCCTCCACCAAGAGCAATGATCGTATCCGGCTCAAATGCACGCATCTGATCCACACCTTTTTCAGCACACTGAAGTGTCGGATCCGGTGCTACCTCGAAGAAGCATGTGTGCTGGATTCCAAGCTCATCCAGTTTCTGCTCGATCGGAGCCACGTAACCATTTTTATATAAGAAGCTGTCTGTTACGATAAATGCTTTCTTTTTGTGCAGTACATTTCCAAGTTCATCAAGCGCTACCGGCATGCAGCCTTTCTTAAAGTATACCTTATCCGGAGTCCGAAACCAAAGCATATTTTCTCTCCTCTCTGCAACTGTTTTAATATTGAGCAGGTGTTTTACACCTACATTTTCAGATACGGAGTTTCCTCCCCAGGAACCGCAGCCAAGTGTCAGTGACGGTGCCAGTTTAAAGTTGTAGAGATCTCCGATTCCTCCGTGAGAAGACGGCGTGTTGATCAGGATTCGACATGTCTTCATAGCTTCAGCATGTTTTGCAATTTTCTCTGTCTCAGCAGGATGTACATAAAGAGAAGCTGTGTGTCCATATCCTCCATCTGCTACAAGGCGCTCCGCTTTTTCAAGGGCTTCGTCAAATGTCTTCGCACGATACATTCCAAGTACCGGTGATAATTTTTCGTGTGCAAATTCTTCAGAAATGTCTACGGATTCTACTTCACCGATCAGAATCTTTGTATTTTCCGGAACTTCCACACCTGCAAGTTTTGCAATCTCATATGCAGATTTTCCAGGAATCTTGTTATTCAATGCTCCATTTATAATAATCGTCTTACGAACCTTATCAAGCTCTTCTCCTTTTTTCAGGAAGTAGCAGCCTCTGTATGCAAATTCTTTCTTTACTTCATCGTAAATGCTGTCCAGAACCGTTACGGACTGCTCAGATGCACAGATCATACCGTTGTCAAATGTTTTGGAATGAATGATGGAGTTAACTGCAAGTTTAATATCTGCTGTGTCATCAATAATAACCGGTGTATTTCCGGCTCCAACTCCAAGTGCCGGTTTTCCGGAAGAATAAGCTGCCTTTACCATTCCCGGACCACCCGTTGCAAGGATGATGTCGGATTCTTTCATGACCATATTGGTCAGTTCCAGTGACGGTGCATCGATCCAGCCAATGATTCCTTCCGGTGCTCCGGCTTTCACTGCTGCGTCCAGAACAACCTTTGCTGCTGCAATTGTAGAAGCTTTTGCTGCCGGATGCGGACTGATGATAATTGCATTTCTCGTCTTCAGACAGATCAATGTCTTAAAGATTGCTGTTGAAGTCGGGTTCGTTGTCGGAATAACTGCTGCCACAAGACCGATTGGCTCTGCGATTTTCTTAATTCCGAATGCTTTATCTTCCTCAATCACACCACAAGTCTTTGTGTCTTTGTATGCATTGTAAATATACTCTGCTGCATAGTGATTTTTGATTACTTTATCCTCAACAATACCGCGTCCGGTTTCCTCAACTGCCTGCTTTGCAAGTGGAATACGCATTTTGTTCGCTGCCACTGCTGCCGCATAAAAAATTTTGTCAACCTGCTCCTGTGTATAGGTGGCAAAGATTTTCTGCGCCTCGCGCATCGCCTGCATCTTCGCTTCCAACGCTTCCACATTGTCAACAAATACCGGTACAACATCTTTCTTCTTAGCCATCTGGATTCCCTCCTGTAAATAAAAAGTATGGATTATAGTTTGCTTGATTAGACGTCTTTTATTCTTTACATTTGGTAGTATAAATTATCGTTAATTATTTGTCAATATATAAATGATATTTTTTTAACATCATTGTTTATTTTTTATCATACGCTAGGTAGGAAAATAGAATCGAAAGAGGCAATACGCACAGAAACTGAATATTTTTTGTTGATGCTGCGTCGCTTATTTTGAACTTTCTACGCAAACTCGCCTGATGAACAGGCTCAGACAATGCTCCGAAAGTTCAAGCTATGCTCGCATCAACTACAAAATAATTCAATGTTTCTGTGTGCACTGCCTGTTTTTCAGTTCTATTTCTCCCACTCAGTATATGAAAAAAATAAACTGCTTGGAAGCAGGACGGCTTACGCTGGAAGGTTATCATTTAGGCTAAGTAGAAAACTGTAACATGGAAATCCTTTACTTCCTCTTCTTCAATATATTGTTAAGTAAACAAAAAACGCCTGAGGTTTTCCAGGGCAGGATTGGGATATTTTCGTCATAGTTGCGAGTATAGCCTTGCTCTCGACGGATTGTTTGAGCTTGTTCTTTAAGCGAATTTCCGTCGAGAGTAAGATATCAGCGACGCAGCAACTATAGAAAATATCTCACCTGCTCTGAAACCTCAGGCGGGGTTCATATATTTACTTCACAATATATTCAATTTTACCGATTCATCTCACTATGATATCCGACTGTCTCGTGATCATGGATAATATTCTCTATCTCCTCACGATCCAATGACGGCATATCACCTGGGATAGTATTCTTGGCTGCACTGCTGGCATTTCCATAGCGAAGAGCGCTTGCACATCCTCCGTCTTCTCTCAAAAGTCCATACAGCACTCCGGAACAATAAGCATCTCCGCTTCCGATACGATCTACAACTTCGATATTCTCGTATGGTTTCTCTTCATAGAATTTCTTCGCTTTTGCGTCGTAAATTACAGAAGTAAAGTTATGTATCTTTGGACTTAATACAGTACGCTGTGTGGATGCAATCACAGAAATTGGATATTCAGCTGCAAAGCTTTCCATGATCTCTTTTACATTGCCTTCTTTTCCAAACGTCAATCTTGCAGTGTCTTCGGAGCAGAAGAAAATGTCGACATAAGGAAGGATTCCTTCAATACATTTTCTTGCTTCTTCTCCTGACCAGAGATTCAGGCGGAAGTTCACGTCAAATGAAATGAGTGCGCCTTTTTCTTTAAATCTCTTGATCATCTCCACTCCGGTCTTCCGACACTCTTCACTGAGCGCCAGAGTAATTCCGGAGGTATGAAAGCATCTGGTCGATTCATATATACTGTCATCAAATTCATCGATGTCAATTCTGGTCATGGACGAATGCTGTCTGTCATAGACCACGCCCGGTTTTCTCGGGTATGCTCCGTTCTCGTAGTAATACACGCCCAATCTTGCATCTTTTCCTGTATCATATACCAGATAATCATCACTGACTCCACAGAATCGGATCTTATTCTTTGCGAACATACCGATACTACTGTCTGGAATTCTTGATATGATACCGGATCTCAGACCAAGAAGAGATACGCCGGAAGCTACGTTAAGTTCTGCGCCGCCAACCTGCTTCTGAAATGTCTCTCCACGTACGATACGCTCATTGTCCGGTGGGGACAGACGAAGCAGAATCTCTCCTAATGTCAGCAGATCAAATGCTTTTTTCTTCATAAGACTAGCCTCTTACTTCTTTTACAATCTCTACAGCTTCTTTTGTCATTGCCTCAATCTTGTCGAACTCTCCAGCCTCTACAAGACTTCCTTTTACCATCCAGCTTCCGCCACATGCAAGAATCTTGTCATATGCAAGATATTCTTTTACATTTGTCGCATTGATTCCACCTGTAGGCATGAATTTCAGTCCTGTGTATGGAGCTGCCATAGCTTTGATCATCTTCAGTCCGCCTGCTGGCTCTGCCGGGAAGAATTTTACAACTTCAAGACCATTCTCGATTGCCTGCTCAGCCTCGCTTGGAGTGCAGATTCCTGGTGTAATCGGAATATTCTTCTCTACACAGTATTTTACAATCTTAGGATTCAGTCCTGGGCTTACGATAAATTTTGCTCCTGCTGCTACAGCACGGTCTACCTGCTCTGTTGTCAGAACTGTTCCGGCTCCAACAAGCATCTCTGGATACTTCTCAGACATGATACGGATTGACTCCTCTGCTGCATCTGTACGGAAAGTAACCTCTGCACATGGAAGTCCTCCATTGCAAAGAGCTTTTGCAAGTGGCTCTGCGTCCTTTGCATCATTTAATACAACGACTGGTACAATACCAATTTTCTGAATCTTCTCTAATACTTCATTCATGATCTTCTTCTCCTTCTTCTTTTTCAGTTTCATTATGCGAAACCTATTTTCATATTATGAAATCTCTTAATTCTGATTATACTCAAAGGACGCATAATGTCAAGAGTATTTCAAGTTTTCTAACTACCTCTTTATTATAATTCTAAGCTTATGTAAAAACAACCTGTTCTCATTTGTAAATCTATATTACAATTCTACATTATGCAAAAAGGGCGCATGAAAAAACTTCCGTTTTTTTCACACGCCCCTTCTCTTATCCATCATTTTCTTTATGATGTCGGGTGCAAAAGCCCCCAACTATGATACACACAGACTGCATATCTTTTCTACATATTTTTCTTATGCTCCGTATGCAGAAGCATGTGAGCTTTGTGAGACATCGGTGCCTCAAAGTACTCTTTGTACATCTGAATGATATCTGGATTCTCATGAGAGAATCTAAGGTTCGCATTGCGATCCAGATAATACAGGTTCTTTCCACGTTCAAATGCGCGCTCTTCGCCGTCGTGGATCGGCTGTCCACCACCACCGACGCATCCTCCCGGACATGCCATAACTTCTACAAAGTCATAGTGCACTTCACCGGATTCGATCTTGCGAATCAACTCTCTTGTATTTCCAAGTCCGCTGACTACTGCAGTTCTCACTGTAATATCATTAATCTGGAAATTTGCTTCCTGAACGCCGTCATTTTCATTGAATCCCTGGCTTCTGACTGCTGTAAATGCCTCTGCCGGCGGATTTTCACCTTTGATGATATAGTAAGCGGAACGAAGTGCTGCTTCCATAACTCCACCGGTTGCACCGAAGATGACTCCGGCTCCGGTTCCCTCATGCATCGGGCGGTCACTCTCAACATCTACCAATGTCTGTGGGCTGATATGTGCAGAACGGATCATTCGGATCAGCTCACGTGTAGTGATAACTGCATCAATATCATGTCCTGCATACTCTTCATAATAAAGATCCATCTCACGCTCTGCCTTCTTAGCTACACATGGCATAACAGATACCGTATAGATCTTCTCCGGACTTACGCCCAGCTTCTCTGCAAAATATGTCTTCATAACTGCACCGAACATCTGCTGTGGTGATTTTGCGGAAGACAGATATTTTACCAGATGTGGGAACTGACTCTTAATAAAGCGCACCCATCCCGGACAGCAGGAAGTGAACATCGGGCGGTCTTTTAATTCACCACTTGTAAATCTCTTTACGAATTCATTTCCCTCTTCCATAATCGTAAGATCCGCAGAAAATGTTGTATCAAATACATAGTTTATTCCCATTCTCTTGAGGGCATCTATGATTTTTCCAACTGTTGCATCTTCCGGTGCCAGTCCGAGTTCCTCTCCCCATGCTGTGCGGACAGCAGGTGCTACCTGAGCAACCACGATCTTATCCGGATCTTCAATTGCTTTCCATACTTCATTCGTATCACTTCTCTCGCGAAGTGCTCCGACAGGACAATGTGTAATGCACTGACCACAAAGTGCACAATCTGCCTCTCGGATAGAATTATGACCTGACACATTAACTGTTGTGTGATAACCGGTTCCTTCTACATCCCAGACACCAAGTCCCTGAACCTTGTCACACACCTGCACGCAACGCATACATTTGATACATTTTGCAGAATCACGAATCAGCGGAAATGTTTTATCCCATGACTGGTGTTCCAGGTACTGATGAAATGGAAGTTCTATAATATCCAGATCATTTGCAATTTTCTGAAGACTGCAGTTGCCGCTTCTCATACAAGTTACACACTGACAGTCGTGCTCAGAAAGAATCAGTTCTACTGTTGTACGTCTGTCCTTTCTGACTTTCGGACTATTTGTATAAATGACCATACCTTCCTTGCAAATATTATTGCAGGCGGTGATCAGTCTGTCTTTTCCTTCCAGCTCTACCACACACACGCGACAGGCGCCTATTTCATTGATGCCTTTGAGATAACAAAGACTCGGAATCTGAATACCAACGGATCTGGCAGCTTCCATAATTGTGGTATTCTCTTCTACTGAAATCTGTCTTCCATCTATTGTAAGATTTACCATAATTTTTCTCTGCCTCCTTTAAATATTCCATATCCGAAATGATCGCAGCGCAGACAGCGGCAGGCTTCCTGTTTTGCTTCTTTTTCGGTCATGCAGTTCTCCACTCCTTCAAAATCACAGACTCTCTCACATGCCTCGCGCTCTGTAAGTTCTGCACGTCCGCAAGGTACTCTGTCATGAAGGCTTGCTTTCGGAATCTCTACATCACAGGAAATCTCATGATGATATCCAAGATATTCATCAATGTTGGCAGCTACAACTTTTGCTGCTGCAATCGCTTTGATCACAGTAGCCGGACCACTTGCACAGTCTCCTCCTGCAAATACACCTGGCATATCCAGGAAATCTCCTCCTGCAGTTGTCACGATCTTACCACGCTCTACCGGAATTCCTGCTTCTGCGAAATGCTCTGTCTCAATATTCTGACCAATTGCCACAACAAGGATATCACATGGAATATACTGATCTGGCTCTCCTGTTGCTTTTACGCTTGCACGTCCGCCTTTGATCTCACTGATCATCTGCGGTGTAACATACATTCCTTTAATGTGATGATTTTCATCAATATCCAGAGATGCCGGGGCCTTCAGAGTCTGTACTTCAATTCCCTCTGCAATTGCTCCTTCAATCTCTGCCGGAAGAGCTGTCATATCTGCAACTCTTCTTCTATATACAATGCTGACTTTCTTAGCACCCAGTCTTTTGGCTGTACGGACTGCATCCATAGATACATTACCGCCACCGACAACTGCGACTTCTTTTCCAGTCAGATCAAGTGCTTCGTCTTTTCCTACATCTCTTAAGAACTGTACTGCTGAGATGACTCCGTCTGCATCTTCGCCTTCCAGTCCAAGTTTCTTATCTGTACTTGCTCCAATTGTAATCAAAACAGCATCGTACTCACTGCGAAGCTGCTGGATTGTAATATCTTCACCGATCTTAAGACCGTATTTTACTTCTACTCCTGTCTTTAAGATTGCATTGATATCCTCGTCCAGACGATTTTTCGGAAGTCTGTAGTTTGGAATACCATAGCGGAGCATACCTCCAAGCTTTGGAAGCATCTCATATACCGTTGTCTGATGTCCCATAAGCTGCAGATAATAAGCTGCACTAAGTCCTCCCGGGCCTCCTCCTAATACAGCAATTTTCTTACCTGTGCTTGGTGCACATTTTGGCGGCTCTACTTCCCCTGCAAAGTCTGCTGCCACTCGTTTCAGACCACGGATATTAATAGAATCATCAATCATGTTACGACGGCATCTTGCCTCACATGGATGCTCACAGATAAATCCACATGTTGTCGGGAATGGATTATCCTTACGGATCAGACGGATTGCATCTGCATAGCGTCCTTCCCCAACTAACGCTACATATCCTGGAATATCAACATGTGCAGGACATAAGGATACACATGGTACCGGCTGATTATATGTACAGGTACAGCGTCCGTTCTTGATATGCTCGATATAATCATCGCGATATCCGATCAGTCCCTTATATACCATATGCGCTGCCTCATATCCAATCGCACAGTCGGCAGACTCCATAATAGACTTTGCTGTCTGCTCCATAGTATCAAGTGTCTCCATTGTTGCGTTGCCGTTCAGTACCTTTCTGATCAGGTGATTCAACTGACCAAGACCGACACGGCAAGGTACACATTTTCCACAAGTCTGAGCATGGCATAACTCCAAAAATGCGCGAGACAAGTCTACTGGACATAATCCCGGTGGGCTTGATTCGATTCTGCGCTCAAGATCCTTGTAGAGCTGCTCCATAACAAGGTCTGCCCTGCTAGGAGTATCGATCGTTAATCTACTCATTTTTTATTCCTTCCCTCTCTACCGATTGTTTTTAGAATAAGTAACGGTCATATTGTAACATTTGGATAAAATTTTGTAAATACTTTTATCCAAATTAGTCACAATGCTATTTTTTTATCAATAGCAGCGTCTTTTCTATAGTTTCTTTTTATAAACGTCCTTATATTTTCTAAAATATAATTTAGTTAGTTTCATTTAAAACCCGTCCCAATTTTATCAATCCTGTGAAACATATATCTTTCCTTGTGGTTTTAAATTTCAAATGCTATAATTAACCAAAAGAAACGCCTATAAGCGCGCTTGTTTATAGATAAATACAACACGAGGTGATACAAATGAACACAGGCTGCCTGATACTGGCAGGAGGAAAAAGCCGTCGGATGGGATATCAGAAATCCTCTCTGAGACTTAATGGAACAACATTTCTCGACAAACTGATTTTTGAACTACGCGATTTTCCTGAGATTCTGGTTTCAGTCGATGATGCCGCCCGGCATCCGGAAATCCCTTATTCAATGATTGATGACCGATATTCAGATTGTGGTCCTATGAGCGGACTTTACAGTGCCTTATCTGTCTGCGAGTCGGATGCGCTGCTCGTTCTTCCCTGTGACGTTCCTCTTTTTTCCGGAACACTGGCTCATCACCTTCAGGAAGTCATGAAACATTCTGATACTGATGCACTTATCTGCGTCACGGCGGATGATCGAATCCACCCCCTGTGTGGTATTTATCGCAAAAGCTGCACCCCTGTACTAAAGAGGTGCTTAGATAATGGAAATCTTCGGATCATGGATGCTTTGAACAACTTAAAGGTTCATTTTTATCACGTAGAAGAAGATTCCTGGCAGCTACAGAATATCAATACACCAGAGGAATACCAAAAGCTGACTGCCAAAAGCTGCCTGGCCATTTCCGGATTTAAAAACTCCGGAAAAACCACTTTAATGGAACGATTGATCCCAGAGCTGATCCACCGGGGACTTAAGGTCGCCACAGTCAAACATGACGGACATTCTTTCGAACCTGATTCTCCCGGAACAGACAGTTATCGGTTTTGGCAGGCAGGCGTGAGTGCTTCCATCGTCTATGATAACGACAAATATTCCATTGTAAAACGGGAACCTTTACAGGAATCTGCAATTGCGAGGCTTGTCGGTGATGCTGATCTTATTCTTTTAGAAGGCTTCAAATGGAGCGATTATCCAAAGCTTATATTATTGACTGGAAGTGATGAACAAAATAACAGCTTACTCGCTTCTGCTTCTAATTGTATCTCCTACATCACTGCTGATTTTTCAACCGAACAGTTGATACAAGATACACCCGTTTATTGTCGGGATAATATCGAAGCTATCGCTGACTGTATATTACAGCATTATCATAACGGAAATTTAAAACATTTATAAATAATCGATACATTTATATAAGGAAAATATACATATGAACATTCAGACTTTAAAAGAAGCATCTGACTGTCTCCTGAATCTGGCAAAACCAGAAACTCAGACGATAGAACACATTTTATTACAAGATGCTTTTGAACGAATTCTTGCAGAAGATATTACAGCTAAAATTCCGGTGCCTTCTTTTGCTAAAAGCGCATATGATGGATATGCACTTCGTCAGGCTGACACAGCCGCTGCTTCACCGGAACATCCTGTGACTTTAGATGTTACCGAGGTAATTCCTGCCGGAAGTGTTCCAACCTATCCAATCACAGAAGGAAAAGCTGCACGGATCATGACCGGCGCACCGGTTCCGGAAGGTGCCGATGCCATTATCATGCATGAGCGCACTTCCTTTACTGAGAATACAGTTACATTAACGGCGCCCGTTACCTCCGCAAACATCATTCCACCTGGGGAAGATGTTGCAGCCGGAACTTTGCTTGTTCCAAAAGGCAAAATACTTACCGCTTCTGACCTGGCACTGATTGCCGGACAGGGAATTGCTGAAATTGGGGTCTATAAAAAGCTCTCCATCGGGCTTATCAGTACCGGAAGCGAACTTTTGAATACAGGTTCTCCTTTAGAATACGGTAAGATTTATAACACGAATCCATATCTTTTAGGCGGTTACATTCAAAAACATCATATGACTGCCAACTACCTTAACACGGTCCGTGATGATCTGGATTCCCTGTGTCGCGCCGTACTTGACGCCCTCAAGACCAATGATATCGTAATCACGACAGGCGGTGTGTCTGCCGGTGATTTCGACTATATGCCGGAAGTGATACGTCGTATTGGGGGCGACCTTCTCTTCCACCGGTTAAAATTCAAACCGGGCGGTGCAATGCTTGGAGCATTTAAAGACGGAAAAGTCATTCTGGGCTTATCCGGTAATCCGGGTGCTGCCGCAACAGGTCTGTTGTGTGTCGGCTTTCCATTTATGAGAAAACTCTCGGGAAGATCTGACATCACATTTTCACAGACAACTGCTTATCTTGGGGTTGATTTTAAAAAATCAAGTCCTGTGACTAGAATTTTAAAAGGTCATTCAGATTTCAAAAATGGTATGTTATATTTCACCCCACTTAGCAACCAGCACAATGGTTCTGTTTCTTCCATGAGCGATTGTGATCTGCTGGCCGTCATTCCTGCCGGAAGTAAACCTCTTGCGGCAGGCGACAAGCTTGAAGTCTATATATTATGATATCAGGGCAAACGATGTTTTTACGTAACTTTTTGCCGGCATCATATATATTAGAAATAAAATTTTAGGGGAAGGGAGGAATTTGTTATGAATTCACCAAAAGAAATTGCTAACAATTATATTGCTATCGGAAAGGGGAAGGTAAACACTCCGGTCGCCAAGATGTTCGTTCTTGGAATACTGGCCGGAATCTTTATCGCATTTGGAGGCGTTGCTTCTACTGCAGCCGCTGTATCTATTCCGCTGGCATCTGTAGGCAAGTTTCTCGGAGCATGCATCTTCCCGGGAGGATTGACTATGGTACTCCTCGCTGGAAGTGAACTGTTCACAGGTAATTGTCTTCTGGTTATTCCGCTCTGCAAAAAAGAGATCACTCTTGGCGGAATGCTGAAGAACTGGGTAGTTGTATACCTTGGCAATATGGTCGGTGGAATTGGTGTTGCTGCAATCTGTGTATTCAGCCATCAGGCTGGTCTTTTTAACAACGGTCTTGCTGCTTCTATGATCAGCACTGCTGCCGGTAAGGTATCACTCTCCTTTGGCGATGCATTTCTTCGCGGAATTGCATGTAATTTCCTTGTATGTATCGCTGTATGGATTTCATTTGCTGCCAAGCAGGTGTCTTCCAAGATCATCGGATTGTTCTTTCCAATCATGATGTTCGTTTTATGTGGATTCGAGCATAGCGTAGCCAATATGTACTATATTGCTGCCGGTATTTTTGCTAAGGGAAATGCAGCCTATCTTGAAGCTGCAACTGCTTCCGGCGTTGACGTATCTGGCCTTACATGGGGAGCTATGTTCACCAAAAATCTTCTTCCGGTAACGTTGGGGAACATTATCGGCGGAGCAGTTTTGGTAGGTCTTGCCTACTGGTTCGTTTACTTAAAAGACGACTAAAAAAATCTTTATTGAATTTAGAAAGGGAAAATTATGAGCAAATTATATCTTGCTGATCCGTCAGGTTATGACGTGAAAATGAATGAAATCGCACGACATTTTTCTCATAAAGTTGAGGTTTATCCTCCTGGAAGCTGTCCGATCACTATGCAGATCTCTATGCTGCGTACGGCTGCAAACCAGACTTGTGGAAAATGTGTTCCGTGCCGCGACGGTCTTCCACTTGTAGCACGTCTGATGCAGAAAGTGTTAGATGGCCGTGCAACAGAAAAAACTTTGGATAACATCCGTATGATGGCTACGATGATCCGTTCATCTGCTGACTGTGCCATCGGTTGGAATGCCGCTGATGAGGTCTTAAAAGGATTAGACCTGTTTGCAGACGAATATAAGAGCCACATTGAAAATAAAAAATGTCTGGAATCCATCGGACAGAAGGTACCTTGTATCTCCTTATGTCCTGCACATGTAAATATTCCGGGATACATCGCATTAGTTGGTGAAGAGGATTACGCCGGAGCAATTAATCTGATCCGTAAAGACAATCCGTTCCCGACAGCCTGTGCTATGGTCTGTGAGCATCCTTGTGAGGAGCGCTGCAGAAGAAAGATGCTGGAGTCACCGATCAACATCCGTGCACTGAAAAAATATGCAGTTGATATGATGCCCGTCGACAAAGTTGCTACACCAAAACCGAATCCTTCTACAGGAAAATCCATCGGTGTCATTGGTGGTGGTCCTGCAGGACTGACTGCAGCATACTTCTTAGCTCTTATGGGACATAAGATTGAAGTATATGAAACGCATGACAAACTTGGCGGAATGCTCCGTTATGGAATTCCAAATTACCGTTTTCCGAAAGATCGTCTGGATGAAGATATCCGTGCGATTTTAAATAGCGGTGATATCCATGTTACATACAACACAACAATCGGAAAAGATATTCCTGTCAAAGATATTTACGAGAAACATGATGCAATTTTTGTTGGAATTGGTGCTCAGACAGGTAAAACACTTCGTATTGAAGGTGCTGACGCCGGAAATGTTGTATCTGCTGTAGATATTCTGGATCAGATTGGAAATGGAAATCTTCCTGATTACACTGGCAAAAGTGTTGTTGTTATCGGTGGTGGTAACGTTGCTATGGACTGTGCAAGAAGTGCTGTCAGATGTAACGCAGAAGAAGTATCTATCATTTACCGTCGCCGTCAGAAAGACATGACTGCCCTGGAATCCGAGATTGAATCCGCAGTTATGGAAGGAATCGCACTTGTAACACTGCAGGCTCCGATTGAGATTATAAAAGATGAAAATGGTAACTGCAAATCTCTGATCACACAGCCACAGATGATCAGTGCTTATCGCGGATCCAGACCGGCACCAAAGGATGCTGCAAAAGAAAAACAGGAATTCAAAGCAGATGTTATTATGATCGCAGTTGGACAGGATATTGTATCCGCTCCATTTGAAGAGTTTGGTATCCCTGCAAAATGGAATATCCTTCAGGCCGGACTTGACACAGAAGTAAAAGAAATCCCTGGTGTATTCACCGGCGGAGACTGTGCAACTGGTCCATCTACTGTAATTCGTGCAATCGCTGCCGGAAAAGTAGCTGCACACAATATTGATGAATATCTTGGTTACCACCACACACTTACTTGTGAAGCTGTTGTACCGGAACCAAAAGAAAATATGCGTGATCTTATGGGACGTACAGAGATTGGTGAGCGCCCGGCAAATATCCGCAAGAAAGATTTCGAACATGTAGAAGAGCTCTTAACACATGAAGAAGCTATGCAGGAAGCATGCCGCTGTCTGCGTTGTGACCACTTCGGATGTGGAGCTATGGTAGGAGGTAGAGACTTATGATTAATCTGACAATCGATGGCGTACAGATTGAAGCAAAAGAAGGTCAGTCAATCTTAAGCGCTGCAAGGGAGCATGGAATCCATATTCCTACACTTTGCTTCCTGGAAAAAATTAATGAAATTGGTTCCTGTCGTATCTGTGTCGTAGAAGTAGAAGGCATGAATAAACTTGTAACTGCCTGCAACACAAAAGTAAAAGCGGGCATGAACATTACAACAGACAGCCCAGCTGTTATCGAATCCAGAAAGAACACTCTCCATCTCTTGATGGCTGAGCATAAAACAAACTGTTTCAAATGTATTAAAAATGGTGCCTGTGAGCTTCAGGCTATGGCACGCGAATATGGTATTGATGTGCCAAACTTTAAATCATCACACGGAGATGTACAGCATGAGCCATTTAACGCTCATCCATTCCTCTCCTACGACCCGGGTCTTTGTATCCAGTGCCAGCGTTGTATCAGCACTTGTGCAAAAGCGACCGGAAGACATGCTCTTTCTCTTGAGAGAAACGGTGCACGTGTATATGTAAAAGTTCCGTTCGGCGAAGGCTGGGAGAATTCCTTATGCGAGTCTTGTGGTAACTGTGCTCAGGCATGTCCTACAGGTGCTCTTACGATTAAGAGAAGAAAAGATTATCGTGAATGGGAAGTTAAGAAAGTCCGCACAACCTGTCCGCACTGTGCTACAGGCTGTCAGATGGATCTGTACGTAAAAGACGGCAAAATCGTAGACGTACAGGGTGCAGACGGTCCTTCCAACCACAATCTGCTCTGTGTCAAAGGACGTAGTGGTTCTTTCGACTTCGTAGACTGTGATGCAAGAATCCGTTATCCATTAATTAAGAACAAAGAAACTGGTGAATTTGAGCGTGCTACATGGGATGAGGCTTTAAATCTCGTAGCTTCCAAATTCTCAGAAATCAGAAATCAATATGGAGGTGAGGCGCTGGCCGGATTTGCCTGCTCTCGTTCTACCAACGAAGACATTTACATGCTTCAGAAAATGGTAAGAACAGCGTTTAAGAGCAACAATACCGATAACTGCGCGCGCGTTTGACATGCTCCTACTGTTGCCGGATTGGCAACCACACTTGGCTCAGGAGCTATGACAAATACTATTTATGATATTACTCATGAATCTGATGCTATCCTCCTTGTAGGATCTAACCCGGAACATGCACATCCGGTTATCGGAATGCAGGTTCGTCAGGCCGTACAGCGCGGTGCTAAACTCATCGTAGTTGACCCACGTAATATCGACCTGTGTAAAGATGCTGATATCCATTTGAAATTAAAACCAGGTACAAACGTAGCGTTTGCAAATGGTATGATGCATATCTTCATTGAAGAAGACTTAATCGACCACAAATTCATCGAAGACCGTACAGAGAACTTCGAAGCTATGAAAGAAATGGTCAAAGATTATACACCTGAAAAAGTAGCAGAAATCTGTCAGATCGATGCAGATATGTTGAGAGAAGCTGCACGTATTTACGCAAAAGCTGATCGTGCGCCAATTATGTACTGTCTTGGTGTTACAGAGCATCATACTGGTACAGAAGGTGTTATGTCCCTGTCTAACATGGCTATGATGGTTGGTAAACTTGGAAAACCTGGATGTGGTGTTAACCCAATCCGTGGTCAGAACAATGTACAGGGAGCCTGCGATATGGGTGCTTCTCCGAACCAGTTCAGCGGATATCAGAACATCGACAAACCGGGAGTTCTTGAAAAATTTGAAAAAGCATGGGATACAAAGCTGAATCCGAATATTGGTACAAAAGCTACGGACTGCTTCCCTAAGATGATCAGTGGAGATATTAAAGGATTGTTTATCTTCGGAGAGGATCCGGTCAGAACAGATCCGAACACACATCACGTAATCAAATCTCTTGAGTCACTGGACTTCTTCGCAATTGATGAGCTGTTCATGACTGAGACTGCAAAACTTGCTGATGTTATTCTTCCAGGACGTTCTTATGCTGAAAAAGAAGGAACTTTCTCTAATACTGAGAGACGTGTACAGCGCGTCAGAAAGGCCGTAGAGATTGAAGGTGATACGAAGCCTGATACTTGGATCTTCACTGAGATCATGCGTCGTATGGGCTATCCACAGCCTCATCTGACACCTGCACAGATTATGGATGAAATTGCATCTGTAACTCCTTCATTTGCCGGTATCAGCCATGAGAGGCTGGACAGCGAAGAAGTAAACGGACAGGGACTTCAGTGGCCATGTACATCAAAGGATCACCCTGGAACACCAATTATGCACGTAGGAAAATTTGCAAGAGGTCTTGGATATTTCAGACCAGCTGCATACACACCTTCTATGGAGCTTCCAGATGAGGAATATCCTCTGATCATGATGACAGGACGTATTCTCTATCATTACAATGCATGTGCTATGACTGATAAGACAGAAGGAATCAATCAGATTGCCGGCGAGTCCTTTATCGAGTTAAACACAGAAGATGCACAAAAGCTTGGCGTTGAAGACGGAGAGATGGTTTCCATTTCTTCCAGACGTGGAACGATTCAGGCAAAAGCTACCGTATCCTACAAGACAAATCCTGGTGAATGCTGGATGCCTTTCCACTATATCGAAGGTGGTGCAAACTGGCTGACAAGCGATGCACTGGATTCCATCTCAAGTACACCAGAGTACAAAGTATGTACGGTTAAAGTTGAGAAGATTACAGCGTAAATAAGACGGAATACTTATAAGCAAATACATGCCTTTGTACCCAAGTCGCACACAGGCATGTATTTTGCTTTGTATTCCTGTTTATTGGCTTGCTCCTGAAGTTTTAATTTACGCTGATTAAGGAAGAAGTATGTTGTAAGAATATATGTTTTGACGTATGCTTGGCAACATAAAGCGACAATCATATTCGGCATTAGCCTCTATGATTGTCAGCGTCTCATCTCCATAGTGCTTCAGAATTAATCTAAATAATTTGAATGAACTTATTATTATTCTTTTTTCTCCTTAAATGACTTCAGAAATATCACCCAGCCAAAGAGCAGCAGATTAATTACCAGTGCCACAGGAATATCTCCCCAGTGGATTTGCTGATTCTGAAGTACATCCGCAGAGTATGTTC
>OGXF01000146.1_pt1 | contig 66786 bp, 65 predicted proteins | sample 1576191 | NCBI WGS metagenome assembly OGXF01 (sample SAMEA3541545, study PRJEB24748) | human gut metagenome | biome: human gut; feature: human-associated habitat; material: faeces | place: China | collected 2012
TGCTCTAAAAGAAGAAGGACTGTTTGAAACGAGCAAAAGTGGCCGGGGATATAACCTGGAAACATGTGTTCAGGAGTACATTGAATATAAAGTAAATGCGGAACTGGGACGCAGTGCATCTATCTCAAAAGAGAAAGTGCAGGCGGAACATGAAGAGGTGAAAAAACAGATCTCCATTTTGAAGCTGCGCAGGCTCCGCCGTGAGCTTCATGAGGCCGCTGATGTGGAGTATTATCTTTCTGATATGCTGTTGCGCTTTAAAAACCGCCTGCTGGCACTTCCTTCAAAGATCGCCATGGAGGTGTCAGGACTTACTGATACAAATCAGATGATCCAGATCATACAAAAAGATCTGCTGGATACCATGGAAGAACTGTCAGAGTATGATCCGGAAGAGATTGACCAGGGTATAGCTGTTGACAGCGTGGAGGGGGATGAGGAAGATGATGACGAAACAGAAGAGTGATAGCGGATGAGCCAGCGAAGCAGATCCAAAGCAAAAACGCTGCATTTATTCCAAAGGACGATACGCAGAGCGCTGCAGCGTCCTGAAGAGCTTACAGTCAGTGAATGGGCAGAAAAATACCGTGTGTTAGATGAATCTTCCAATATCTCCGGAAAATGGTCAAACAGTATCACGCCGTATCTGGTAGGAATTATGGATTCGATCAATGATCCACATATCAGGGAGATCTATTTTTGTAAATCATCTCAGGTAGGCGGCACAGAGGCGCTTATTAATATTTTAGGTTATCTGATCATGGAGGAACCTGCGCCAGCAATGATCGTGTATCCGTCAGATGATCTTGCAAAAGACATATCAAATGATAAGCTAAAGCCTGCATTTCGTTTGATCCCACAGATACGCAAGATCTTTTACGAAAACAGTTCCAAGGAGCTGAGGCTTAAGTTTAAGACCATGATCTTGTATCTTCGCGGTGCGGGATCTCCTTCAAAACTGGCTTCCAAAGCGATCAAATATTTGTTTTTTGATGAAATTGATAAAATGGGCGGTGCTTCTAAAAAAGAGGCATCGCCTTTTAATCTGGCAATGGAACGAGTTAAAACTTACAAATCCCAAAGCAAGGTATACGCCTGTTCAACCCCTACATTGTCCACCAATTATATTTGGACTCTTCATGACAATGCAGATGAGGTCAGGCATTATTTTGTCCCCTGTCCTCATTGTAGGGAAATGATAGAACTGAAATTTGCCAACATTGTATTCGCTAAGGATGATGAAAAGAAGATGAGTCCATATGACAGGGCAAAGACGGCAGTATTTGTTTGTCCGGAATGTGGATGTGAGATCTTAGACAGCGATAAACCAGCCATGCTTCGTGCGGGCGAATGGAAAGCGGTTAAAAAGCGAGGCATTGGAAGACCGAAGAGCCTGGGATACTGGATCAACTCTCTTTACAGTATCTTTGTCACCTGGGCGGATGTGGCGGAGGAATACTTAAAATCCAAAGATGATCCGGAACTGCTTCAAAACTTTGTCAACTCCTGGCTGGCGGAGGCATGGGAAGACACCAAACTAAAAACCAGTTCCGATATGGTTCTGGAACGCCAGACGGAGCTTCCGAAACTGATCGTTCCGTCCTGGGCGAAAATGCTGACTGCAGGGGTGGATGTGCAGGAAACAAGTCTGTATTATACAATCCGCGCTTTTGGGCTATATACTACCAGTCAGAATATCGCACATGGACAGGTACTGGATTTTTCAGGAATTGAAAGGATCATGGATGGAGAATTTGAAACAGAAGATGGGGGCCATATGGTTGTCAGCCTGGCCCTGATCGACTCTGGTTATCAGGCTGATAACACGTATGATTTTTGTATTGATCATTCAGACTGGGCACTGCCTTGTAAAGGTTCCAGTAATCCCATGAAAGACCGTTATAAGATCAGTAAAGTGGATCAGAGAAATTCCAGGGCTTATGGAATGCAGATCGTATTGGTAGACGGTGATAAATATAAAGACTCTATTGCTTCCAGAATGCAGAGAAAGAATGGTACTGGTTCATGGATGGTTTACAAAGATTGCGATGAGGAATACGCGAAGCAGGTCACGTCAGAACATAAGATAATGGAACGCCTTTCTAATGGCCATCGAAGATCGCGTTGGAAACAAAAGCATTCCCATGGTGACAACCATTATCTGGACTGTGAAGTTTATGCTATGGCAGCTGCAGAACTGCTGGGAGTCCGTGAACTCCATCTTCAGGCAGAGGAAACCGTGGACGATACAGAACCTACAGAAAATCGGATGCCAGAAGAAAAATGGATCGAAACACAGGAGAACTGGCTATCTTAGAGGAGGGAAAAGAATGGCAGAGAATGCGATATTTCCTTTTGGTACACCAAAGGAACAGTTAGATGCTGTAAATCAGGCAATCTATTCCATACTGGCTGGCGGACAGTCTTACCGGATCGGCACCAGGAGTCTGACCAGGGCAGATCTTGCAGAATTGTATGGGATGCAGAAGGCATTGCGGGCAGAAATAGAAAATGACCCGGAAAGCGGCCTTTTTGGAAGCACAGTAGTTGCCGTATTTGACGGGAGGTAGAAAATGACATGGTTAGATAATCTGATCGGCTGGTTGTCACCGGAGACCGGATACCGCAGAGATGCGTTCAGACGAGCCATGGAAGCGGAAAGAAATTATGATGCGGCCAGCTATAAAAGACCAAACAGTAACTGGCGTGTGATCAATGATTCTGCGGAAATGACAGACCGGTACTATCGGGATACGGTTCGAGCCAGAGCCAGGGACCTGGAACGTAATTCAGACATTATGAACGCAGTGATCGGGGCATACCGGAGAAATGTATATGGTGGAGGATACAGGCTGCGGGCAGCCAGCAGGGATGAAAATGTTAATAAACAGTTGGAAAGCCTGTGGAAGATCTGGTGCAAAAAGCAAAACTGTGATGTGACCGGAATGCAGAGCCTGGATGCAATCATGAGAATGGCGATCCAGCGCAAGAAGGTGGACGGTGGCATTTTTTTCATAAAGCGGTATGTTGCTGGCGGTCTGCTCCCGTTCAAACTCCAAATGCTGGAGGTGGATGAACTGGATACTGTAAATACAACTCCTAAGCATGAAGGAAATAAGGTAGTTGGAGGGATTGAGTATAATCCCTGGAACCGTCCTGTGGGATATTTCTTCCGTCAGTACAGCATTGATGGAATGGAAAATGTAGAACCTGTCTATCTGGAAGCAAAGGATGTAATCTTTTATTTTACCAAAAAGAGACCTTCGCAGATCAGGGAATTATCAGATGCGGCACCTACGATCACACGGATCCGCGATGCCAATGAGTTTATGACGGCGGTAGCCATTAAGGAACGCATACTTTCCTGCCTGTCTGTATTTATAAAACGGGACAAACCACCTTCTGGCTTTGGAAATACCAGGCAAGGTACCTCGGGCCCGAAAGATAAGTCCACGGATTATGGTGGAAAGACGGTATCCCCCGGAATGATCATGAACATGAACCCAGGAGATGAGGCTCAATTTTTAAATCCGTCTGGACAGGCAACGGATGCATCGGCTTATATCAAGCAGGAATTACGCCTGATCGGTTCAGGCCAGGGGTTAAGTTATGAAACTACCAGTCGGGATATGTCGGAGAGTAACTATAGTTCAGCCAGACAGGGAATGATCGAAGATGAGCTTACTTACATAGAGGACCGGGAACAGATATTGGAAATACTGGATGAGATCTACGAAACATTTGTCATTTCCTGTGCTTTAACAGGCAGGATCGATCTGCCAGATTTCTGGGAAGACAAAGAGCGGTATCTGCTCCACACATGGATCAAAGCTCCAAAGCGTTGGATCGATCCGTTAAAAGAGGCAAACGCAAACAAGATTGCTTTATATACGGGCCAGAAGAGCTGGGCGGATATGGCTGCGGAAAGTGGAAAAGACTGGAAAGAGCTGATCGATGAAATGGGACAGATCCTGGAATATGGAAAAGAAAAAGGTCTGGATATGGAAAGCGTGATGTTCGGAAAGAAAGTAGGAGGTGAGTCAAGTGACGGAAAATAAAAAGGAAAAACGGCCAGAACAGGGAAAAAGTTTAGAAAGAGAACTGCGTAATGGTATGATCCGTGCGGTAGAAGGACAGGAACGTACTGTAGAATTATCGTTTTCATCAGAAGAGCCATATAGCCGCTGGTGGGGAGTGGAAATTCTGGATCATACAAATGGTTGCGTAGATCTGAACCGTTTAAATGAAATAGGCTGTGTTTTATTTAACCATAACCGGGATAAAGTGATCGGCCGTATCCTGGAGGCAAGAAATGAAAACGGCAGATGTACGGCTACTGTACGGTTCGATGATGATGAACAGTCAGATATCATTTATAAAAAGGTCCAGGGTGGAACATTAAAAGGTGTATCAGTCGGTTATCTGGTAGACAGTTGGGAAGAAGTGGCACCTGGGAAGCAGTCAGCAGATGGTCGGTTTACAGGACCATGTGAGATTGCAAAAAGGTGGACACCTTATGAAATATCCATTGTTTCTGTTCCGGCAGATCCTACGGTAGGTGTAGGAAGGGATATGGAAAATTGCGACGTCGCAAATAAAGGAAGAATGCGGGACATTTACAGTCGGCAGCTTCAGATAAATAAAAACAGAATGAGGAAAGGAGCTATGGTCTGATGAACAGAAAAGAGATCGTAGAGCGGCAGCAGGCAATCCTGGATGCTGCAAAAAGGGAAGGCCGTGAACTTACGGCAGAGGAAACAAGAGAGTTTGAAAGCCTGCAGAGAAGCTTAGATGAAATGGATGCAGGGGAAGGTCAGCAGGGCCAGAGAGGACAGGAAGGTGGAGAAACACCAGAGCAGATGGTCCAGAGAGCACTTGCAGCAGAACGGCAGAGGATTGCGGATATCACAGCCCTTTGCCGTTCTTTTAGTCTGGACGCGTCCAAATACATTTCTTCCGGAAGCAGCATGGAAGAAGTCCGGGCGGCTGTCTTAGAGAACCTGCAGAAAAACCATGGGCCTATCAATGTAAGGGTTACCGCAGACGAAGGAGACAAGTTCAGAGATGCTGCAACAGATGCAATCCTTCTTCGCTCTGGTATTTCTCTGCAGAAGCCAGCAGACGGCGCAACCCAGATGAGAGGTATGTCCCTTCGTGATCTGGCAGTAGAATGCCTTTCAAGAGAAGGGGAAGATATCCTAAGCCTGGTGCGTATGTCTTCTGATGAACTGTACGGAAATCTTTGCCGTCAGTTTTATAATCCAACCTCCGCATTCCCGGCGATCATGGATGCCACGATCCGCAAGAGTATTGTAGAGCAGTATAACCAGGTTCCTACAACCTTCCAGGAATGGACTACAAAGGGAAGCCTCAGCGATTTTAAGGAAACAAGTGACCACGAATACATTCTTGGTGGCTTAGGGGATTTTGAGGAAGTACCTGAGAATGGTGAGATTAAAGCGGATCTGCCACGGACAGAGCTGCTTCCTACCAGAAAATTAAAGACTTATGGAAAGCAGTTCTCCATGACGAGACAGGCTTTTGTAAACGATGATATCGGCTTCCTGACCCGTGTCCCAGGCTTGTATGCGGTGAAGGCTAAAAAGACGATCGACAAGCAGGTTTACACACTGCTGTATCAGAACAGTAAGATCTTTGACGGAACACCGTTGTTTGATGATAAGAAGCATGCCAACCTCATTGCAGAAGGCGGCAAGCCATCCCAGCAGACGATCCAGGCGATGATCCTGAAAATGCAGCAGCAGAAGGATCAGTTTGGAGATGCTATCTACATCAACCCACGCTATATCATTTGTCCGGTTGGATATGAGTTTGATCTGGCAGTGATCTTCCATTCTGCTCAGGTGACTGGTTCTGCAAATAATGATATCAATCCATTATATAATTATCCGTTAAAGCCGGTGCAGTCCCCTGTCTTAAACGCATTAGCTGGTACAGGCGCAGCTCCGTGGTTTACGGTAGCAGATCCGTCCAGTGCAAAGAGCATCCAGGTTGATTATCTGAACGGTCAGGAGATGCCGGTAGTCCGCAGAATGGAAGCACCGGGAGTTCTTGGGTATACCTGGGACATTTATATGGACTGGGGTATCAGCGTAAGAGACTTCCGTGGAATTGCAAAAAATGCAGGTGTTCCATTGGCATAATAAAGGAGGTAAAGAATGAAAGCGGTTTATGTTCAGGAAGGTAAGAGCCTAGATTACAAGAATGAATCCGGGACTGATATTTTATCAGGTGATGTAGTGATCATGGGTTCCAGGGCAGGTGTTGCCGGAACCGATATTCCAGTTGGTCTGACAGGAAGCCTTCACATGGAGGGAGTATTTAAAATTCCTAAAAAGGCAGCAGAAGCGATCACAGCGGGAGCTGTGGTATTTTACTCAGAAGACGGGCTTACAGCTGTTGCTGCTGAAAAAGCAGCACAGGTAACAGTAGGATATGCAGTGTCTGCGGCTGCTGAGTCAGATGCAACTGTAATGGTAAAATTGTTGGGATAATAGGAGGAGATTAACGTGGCATATACACCTCATACATGGACAGATGGTGAACTGATCACCGCCGAAAAATTGAATGATCTGGAAGGCGGAGCTGCACAGGCGGCCCAGCCTGGTCCGAAAGGTGAGAAAGGAGATCCCGGTGAAGGACTGACTGGATCCACTGCAGTTTTAGAAAAACTAGCTACAGAGGCGGATGCGGCAACAGTTCTTGGAAAAGTGAATGAGATCATTGATATTTTAAATGCGAGAGGCGTAAGCAAGGCCTCTGAAATCTGATGAACAGCGCATTTAAAACGCTCCTTCAAATGGACCGTCAGATTTTTCTTAATCCGGATGAGTTTGGTGAACTTCATAACGTTGGCGGAAAAGAAATGCTGATCCTGATCGATGATAATGAGATGATCGAAAGGGAAAAGCGACAGACCGGCATGGAGGCACACCGACAGGGCATTTATATAAAACAGATCCTTTTTTATGTAAAGGCAGAAGAATTTGGGAAGCTTCCGGCAGTGGGAAGAGCGCTTATACTGGATGGAAAGCGTTACACGATCACAGATGCAGTAGATGAGAACGGTATCTATTCGATCAGTCTGGAGGCGGTACAGTCATGAATGAGTCAAAGGTATTCATTTCTGTAGGTATTGATATGCAGGAAGTACGGAATATCCTTTCAAGGCTTGACCAGGATAAGCGTGAAAAAGCTTTAAAGGATGCTCTGAAACAGACAGCGGAAAAGGCAAGGAACCGACTCGCTAAAAAGGCTCAGGATTCTTATACGATCAAGAATGCAGGTTTTAAGAAAGCCATGAAGATACGCTCTGGAAAGAACCGGGCGGTGATCTATGCAGAAGGTGAACCCATACCGCTGAATAAGTTTAAGATCTCCAAAGCTGGTGGTCGTGTCCGTGCCCAGGTTGTAAAGCCTGGGCATTTAAAGGAATTACAAAAGGGCGGGATAAAAGCCTTTGTAAATAATATAGCCAGGAAAGGGCAGATGCGTAAAAAGGATACTGAAAAAGGAAAAGCCGGCACAGCTGTAAGACATGTTGCAGTTGCCCAGAGAAAAGGAGAAAAACGATTGGTGATCAACGAAAAATTCAGCAATTCAATACCGGTAATGCTGGGAAGCGAAAAGCGTGTGTATGGCTTGGTAGAGCCTTACATCGCAGGAGATCTTCAGGATAATCTGAGGAAAATCGTGGATGCAGCAATAGGAGGAAGATGAAATGACGATCAATGACCTTCAGGAAGCGCTGATCAGGGAAATTGAAAAGATTACAAAGGAAATAAACCTGGTTAACTGCCGCGGAGAAAACGTGTATTTAAAAGGTTATCAGCAGGCAATTCCTCTTATGTCTGTCCGGGCATCGGATGGATTTCTGGATGAGGACGTGCCACCGGACGAAGCAGAACTTTTCCCTTACTTCATAACCAGAGTGGATACAGTGAAATATCAGGATGAGCAGGCAGAGGGAGCCAATAGGGCTCATGTGATGATTGTATTTGCTATATATGATGAAGATACCGGATACAAGGGATATTATACGCTCACAGCTGTAATGGAACGGGTAATACAACGCTTCCAGACAGATCCGGTTCTTGATGAATTTTGGTGTGAAAGACAGATGGGCGCAGCGTATCAGGAGGATGACACTTATCCACAGTTTTTTGGAGCATTGGAGATGACATGGAACCTTCCTGATGTGGCAGTAGATCCGGTAAATGAGGAATGGTTATGAGTAAAGAAACAATGGTATATATAGGTCCCACATTAGATCGCATTGTGGTAACGGGAACAGCATTCAGAAATGGCTATCCACCAAAGATCCGTCAAGTTATCAGGGAAGCTCCCTGGTTGACAGATCTGTTTGTTTCGGCCAGTCAGCTTGCTGAGGTTAAAAAAGAAATTCGCAACCAGGGAAGCAGTTTAAATCAGCTTTACCGGTATGCAGAAAGCAGAGGTTAAAAAATGGCATATAAGCATGGAATTGAAGTGACGGAAAAGGCTACATCTATGCCGAGTCCGTTGTCAACAGAATATGCGGTGCAGGTGATCTTTGGAACTGCTCCGATCAATCAGGCGGCAGATCCTAAAAAGGCAGTGAACCGTCCTGTAAAAGCAACTACATTTGAGGAAGCAAAGAAAGCGTTGGGATACAGCGATGACTGGGAAAAGTACACACTTTGCCAGAGTATGTATGCCAGCTTTCAGTTATTCCAGACCAGCCCGGTTATTTTTGTTAATGTGCTGGATCCTGATACACATGTAAAAGCATTGGAAAATTATCCTGCAAAGGTGGAAAACCATCAGGCTGTGGTAAAAGAACCAGGGATACTGCTTACAGGGCTGACGATCAAGGCACAGGTTAGCGGAAGTATAACAGGGCAGGCACGAACAGGACAGACGAAAGTGGCAAGCGGTTTAAAAGAGTTGATTGCAGGAACAGATTACCTTGCTCAGTTAGATGATAATGGAAAACTTGTTGTTACCTTGTTAAGCAAAGGAGATGCATATGAAGTTTCCGAGATACAGGTAACCGCAAAACAGCTTGCCCCGGAACTGGTAACAGAACAGGATTTGATTGGATATTATGATGTGGAAACAGGAAAAGAGACCGGTTTTGAAGTCCTCAGACAGGTTTATCCTATGTATGGTTTAGTTCCAGGCTTTTTAATGGCTCCTGGATGGACAGAAAACCCCAATGTTGGAGCGGCTCTCCAGGGAAAGTGTGAGGACATCAGCGGAGCTTTCCGCAGCATGTGCTTACTGGATCTGGATACAGAAAAAGCAAAGAAGTATACCGACTGTGAACAGGTAAAGTCGGATGCGGGATATGATGAAGAACATTCCGTTGTGCTTTGGCCTCAGGTACTTGTAAACGGTAAGAAATGTGCATATTCTGCTGTTTATGGTGCAATGGCAAGCTACAATACAGCTTTAAATGAGGATGTGCCATATCTGTACCCGTCCAATAAAGAATTAAACGTAGATGGAGCTGTTCTGGCAGATGGAACAGAAGTATTCCTGGATCAGGTGCAGGCGGGAGATTTAAACGGAGCTGGAATTGTTACAGCATTCCATGACACCGTCTGGAAAGCATATGGTAATAATACAGGCTGCTATCCGGCAAATACAGATCCTAAAGACCGCTGGATCGGCTGTCGGCGCATGTTTGATTACGTTGCCAATTACTTTGTAACGGTATACAGGAACCGCTTAGACAGCAATATGAACCGCCGCACAGTGGATGATATCGTGAACAGCTTCAATATCTGGGGCAATTCGCTGGTAGCTTCCGGAATGTGTGCCGGGCTTTATGCGGAATACAGGCAGGAAGAAAATACAACAGAGGATATCCTGAATGGACATTTAAAACTTCATATTTTCTTTGCGCCTTATACACCGGTGGAATATATCAACGCAGAAATGGAGTTTGATGTATCGACACTGGAAAACGTAATGGAACAGGAGGGATAATATGATTCGCACACAGTTGATCAATCGCTATAACGTGTATAAGAATGGAAAACAGCTGATCGGAGTAGCAGGAGAGCTGACGCTTCCGGAAGTTTCGAACCTGACGGACAGTATGGAAGGCGCTGGAACAGGTGGTAACATGGATGTTCCAGTTATCGGTCTGATCGAAAACCTGGAAATGGAGATCCCGTTCATGTCTCTTTGCCAGGATACGTTTTCTATTATGGATCCAACGGAGTCAGCTGATCTGACTCTTAATGGGGCTATCCAGGGAGCAGATCCTGGAACCGGAAAGGTAGCATACCAGAATATCAGTATTTCCGTCAGAGGTGTTGTAAAGAAGTTCACTCCTGGAACCATGAAAGCGGGAAGCAAAATGAATTCCAGTCTTACACTGGGACTTAGTTATTACAAGATCGTTGTTAATGGAAAGACCCAGCTGGAAATTGACCGTTACAATGGGGTCTATAAGGTAAACGGTAAGGATATCATGAAAGAAGTACGGGACATGTGCTAAAGGAGGATAAGAGACAATGAGTGCAAACCAGGAAACGGAAGTAAAAAAAGCAGACGAACAGCAGGAAAAGGACTGGCTGGTCCTTGATCTGGAAAAGCCAGTTACTTACAACGGAATGCAGATCAACCAGTTAGATATGAGCGGCCTAAGGGAAATGACAGGCCGTGATCTGAATGTAATCTATGATCTGTATGCAAGCCAGGGGGGTGACCGGGTGATCATGCAGGAAAGTACATTGCTGTTTGCTCAGGTAGTCGCATCCAGGGTGTGCGGTTATCCGGTCGAAGCAGTTCAGGAATTAAAGGCAAAGGATTCTGTATATCTGAAGAATCGGGTGTACCGTTTTTTCTTCAGATCGGAATAAGCTGTCCAGAAGATATCAAAAGTGCTAATAAAGCATACGTAGCTGCAGGCCGGTATACAAGATCCGGTCCGCAGTTTTTTTATGACCTTCCTGTAGCACAAGCAATACGCATGATGCAGGCTGCAGGGGAACAGGCAAAAGAAGAAATGCGGGAACGGAGGCGGTCTAAGTAATGGCAGGAAAGAAAAATTATGAACTTGAAATACTGATTTCTGGTGGTACAGACGCCTCCCTTTCTGCATCGATCCGAAAAGCCAGAAAAGAATTAGATACCCTGGAACAAAAGGCTGGTATTTCTGCTAAAAATGTTAATGATTCTTTCGGCGGAATGAGTGTAAAAGGAATAGATGCTCTTGGGAGTGCTTCTGACCGTTTCTTCTCAACCATGGTCAAAGGCAGTAAACTGGCGGCCGCCGGGACAGCTGCTCTTTTAAGTGCATCAACAGCGGTAGGCATGGGATTTGAAGCCCAGATGAGTACAGTCCAGGCAATATCCCAGGCTTCCGGAGCTGATATGGAAAAACTGAATGCTCTTGCAAAGAATATGGGTGAAACAACACAGTTTTCTGCGCAGGAGGCAGGACAGGCCCTTGAGTACATGGCTATGGCTGGCTGGAAAACGCAGGATATGATGCAAGGCCTTCCTGGTGTTATGTATCTGGCAGCAGCTTCCGGAGAAGACCTTGGAACGGTATCAGATATTGTAACAGATGCCATGACTGCATTCGGGTTACAGGCAGATCAGTCAGCCCATTTTGCAGATGTGTTGGCACAGGCTTCCTCAAATTCCAATACCAATGTGGCCATGATGGGAAATACCTTCCAGTACGTGGCACCTGTGGCGGGCGCGTTTGGATATTCCATTGAGGATGTGGCTATTGCAACAGGCTTAATGGCAAATGCTGGAATTAAGGCAGAGAAGTCAGGTACTGCGCTGAGGGCATTGCTTACAAATCTGGCAAAACCAACTAAGCAGGTAAGAGGATACATGGAAGAACTGTCCTTGTCACTGGCAGACAGTTCAGGAAAAATGAAGCCATTCCGACAATTACTGGAAGAGATGCGCCAGAAATTTGCAGGTCTTACGGAAGCCCAGAAAGCAGAATATGCAGCTGGGATTGCCGGGAAAGAGGGAATGTCTGGTCTGTTGGCTATACTGGCGGCATCGGATAAAGATTTTGACAACTTGGCCCGGTCAATCGATAACAGCACAGGAGCTGCGAAAAAAATGTCAGAAGTCCGTCTGGATAATTTAAGAGGTGATCTGACATTACTGGAAAGTGCGGCCCAGGGTGCAGGTATTGAACTTTATGAAGGCTTTTCCGGGGTACTTAGGAGTTTGACAAAAGAGTCTACTGATTATATCACCAGTTTTACCGGCCAAATACGAAAAGATATGCCTACGGTTCAAAGGGAACTGAAGGAATTTGGCGCAGCCGCAAAAGCCGGTTTTCAGCCGGTCCTTGATTTTGGAGTATGGTGTCTGAAACATCCGGATGCGGTAAAAGGAACCCTGGCAGGTATGACAGCTGCTTTCGGAACTTTTAAAGCAGTACAGGCAGCTCAGAAGGGAGTCGCACTTTTAGGTAAACTGTCAGGAATGCTCAGTGCGTGGCCGGTAGCAGCGGCAGGACTGGCTATTGGAGGTATCACAGGCATTGCTGTAGCAATCAGAAGTGCCCAGAAAGAAGCTGCAAAAGCGAATCTTGACAAACACTTTGGAACGATCACTTTATCCATAAAAGAACTGGAAACAGCGGCCAGACACATTGTTAGTGGCGGTGGTACACTGTTTGATCAGATATCCAGCTTAGGATCTGCATCTGATGAAGTCCAGCAGCTTATGACATCCCTTCAGAGCGGACTGGAAGATATCCGTAAGGCTGACTGGAAATTATCCATGGGCTTTACATTCAGCGAAGATGATAAACAGTCTTATATAGACAGCGTTAATGCTTATGTTAAAAATGCCCAGGATTATATCACAAGCAGCGGATATGAAGTAAAGCTTGCAGTTGGCATCGTCTTTGGAGAAGATACAGAAAGTGGAAATACGTTTTCTAAGGATACAGATGCATTTTATCAATCCTTGTATCAGCAATTAGAACCGCTAGAGAAAAGTCTCCAGGAGGTTATGACGGATATAACGGAAAATGGTCTGGATCTTCCAAAACAGCAGTTGGTGGATCAGTATCTGGGGCAGATCTCAGATATTACATCTATGATCACAGAGGCTCAGAACGCAGCCAAGATGCAGATGATAGAAAACCAGTATGCTGGGGCTGATCTGCTTTCCGGAGACACTTTCCAGAACCTTCAGCAGTCCATTAATCAGTATACAGATGAGGCTACAAAAAATATTGATGAGTCTTATCAGAAGATACTTACCAGCTTAAATGCTCAGAGGCTTGCCGGTGAAAAGGGAATGGATGGTGGAATATCACAGGCCGAGTTTGACTCTAAATCCACAGAGGCATTGCAGGCTTATTACGGGCAGCAGGCAGAGGTGATCGCAAATGGTTACCAGATGATGAAAGATACGATCATGTCTGCTTATGGAGATGAGATACAACCGGCTCTGGATGCTATAACACAGCAGATTGAAACGGAACTGCCAAATGTAATGGCGGAAAATTCTACACCGGAGCAGTTTGTGGCTGCCTTTGATAAGTTGGTTACAGATACGGTTAATTCTTCCGGTATGGCAGCGGATGCCAAAAACGCTATTCAGATGCTGTTAAAGAACATGATGCCTGCAGAGGAAGACCTGGAACAGCTGAAACAGCAGATGGAGGCTTCCGGGCTGTCACCTGGCAGTATCATTACAGATGCTTTAAATGATATGACACAGATGAGTGCTGCAACAGGAGATGAGACCAGTATCTGGAAGTTGATCGGAGACAAGATCGCTGATAATGAAGATTATTCACTGCTCACAGAGACCATTGAACAGCAGACGGGCCAGATCCCGGATGTAGCCATTGAGGCGATCACTTCCAGAAATCAGGATGTGGAAGTTGCAGCTAAAAGCATTCTTGAAACGATAAAGGATACCTTTGCCGGTGGAGTTCAGGCGGAGATACCAATCACACTGGATACCGTGACTACGTATAGGACTGGTGGACTGACCGGTACAGTAAGACAGCCGATCGAACATCATGCTAAAGGTGGCCTGATGGAGTCTCCTACCTTATCCTGGTTTGCGGAAGAGAGCCCAGAAATGGCAATTCCTTTAAATGGATCAGATCGTTCCTTAAGGCTTTGGCAGGAAACAGGCCAGGCGCTTGGAGCATATAAAGAGGTGGATTATGATCAGATGTATTCCACGTTTACAACAGGAAACGCACAGCAGGATAATTCAACCTTTTCGCCTGTATATAGTCCTGTTATACAGATCACTCCTGGTTCGTCTGTAAGCGAACAGGTCATGGAAGGGCTTAAAATTTCCTATGAACAGTTTGTGGAATATATGGAGCGTTTTAAGCGGGAACAGTACCGGACAGCATTTTAAAAGGTGGTGTATAAGAAAATGGCGTCAACCTATGTGACAAAACAGGGAGATACCTGGGATCTGATCGCAAAGAAAGTATATGGTGCGGAAAAGTACCTAGATCATTTAATGGCTCATAATTTTGACCTGCTGGATCATTTTGTATTTTCTGCCGGAATAGAAGTATATGTTCCGGATCTGCCAAAGGAATATATTTCTGATCTGCCAGCCTGGAGAAAATGAGAGGCTTAAATTTATGACAGAAACAAGATCAAAGTCATTGAGCATAGTTTATAACGGAACTGAAATATGGGAAGAGTTAAAGCCGTATTTGCAGAGCTTTTCTTATACGGATGGAACAGACCAGTCTGATACCATATCACTTATGCTGAATGACAGGGACAAAAAGTGGAGCGGCACATGGACACCACAAAAGAAAGACATGGTCTACCCAACCATAGAGATGAAAAACTGGAACTATGAAGGCGAACAGTTGACGATTTCCTGTGGTGATTTTATTGTGGATGATTACAGTTTTAATGGACCACCTTTAACCGGAAGTATCAATGGAGTTTCTTCTCCGGTACAGACAAGCTTTAAAGAGACGCAGAAAAGTAAAAACTGGGAATCAGCTACTGTACAGCTGATAGCAGCTGAGATTGCCGGAAACTACGGTCTGACACTGTATTATGATGCTTCTGATATACCGATTAGCAAAATGGAGCAGAGCAAACAGACGGACAGTGATTTTTTGCTGAAGCTCTGTGAAAAATACGGACTGGGACTGAAGATCTATTCTAACAGGATCGTGATCTGGGATTATAAACGGTATTATGCCTAGGATACTGTATTGACGATCCATCCTCAGGACGTTTCCAAGTGGCAGTTCAGAAGTACCATGCAGGGAACTTATACAGGAGCCAAGGTGAGTTATACCATACCAAAGACAAAGAAGACAGTGGAAGTTCTGGTAGGAACAGAAGAACGTCTCTGCAAGATAAATCAGAAAGCAGATAATGAAGCAGACGCCAGGCTGATGGGTGAGGCAGCGATCCTGAATGCGAACCGGAAAGAAACAACGATGCAGTTGACTATGTCGCCAAAGTTTTCCTTGTTTGCGACAAAAAATGTGCAGTTAGAAGATTTCGGAGCTATGGACGGGAAATATTTTATTGATAAGATCACGCATCAGATCAGCCGGAACAATTATTCCATGCAGGTTTCTCTTTATAAGATAGCGGACCAGAGTGGAACGGATGAGGAAGGTAGCACTGCTGACCAGGGTGTAAATAATGCAGGTGGGAATGAGTATATCATCAAAAAGGGTGATACGTTGTGGAAATTATCCCAGAAATTTTATGGGGATCCTACAAAATCCCAGAAACTGTATGAAGCAAATAAGAATGTGATCGAAGCAGCGGCCAGACAGCATGGAAAAGCAGGATCCAGTAACGGTTATTGGATATGGGAAGGAACCAAACTGGTTATTCCTTAAAGGAGGGACAGCATTGGAAGATATAGTAAGAGTTGGAATGGTATCCAGCGTGGAAAATGGAATGGTACGTGTGTATTACCCTGACAGGGAAGAAACAACCGCCAGTCTTCATTTATTTGCCGGAAATGGGGAATATAGCCTTCCACAGGTAAATGACCAGGTGATCGTACTTCATCTGTCCAATGATACAAGTACGGCGGTTGTGCTTGGCAGTTTTTGGAGTGAAGCAGATCCTGTTCCTAAGGATACAGAGTTTTATAAGAAGATTGGAAAAAATGCCTTTATATCTTTCAAGGATAGCTGTTGCATGATACATGCACCGGAAATACGGTTAGAAAGCACTTCCGGAAGTATCACACTGACGGAGATCATAGGATTTAAAGAACGAATAGAAAGGCTGGAAGAAAAATGATAGGACTGTTGGGAGACATCCGTTTTAAGGTTTCAGAGAGGAGTGTTCTTACATTTCGTAATTTGAAGCGTGAGATTTCAGCTACTTGGAACACCATGGACCGAATCGGACAAAAACCATTGATGGAGTTTGGCGGTCCAGATCTTCAGACAGCTTCTTTAGAGATCACCCTGGATGTGGCTTTGGGAGTCAGCCCGTCAGAGCTATTAGAAACACTGGAATACATGACAGAAAGTGGAAACGCTTATGAATTGATCTTGGGGAAAATGCTTGTTGGAGAGAATCCATGGGTTATAACAAAGTGTTCTGCGGCCTATGATGTGATCTTAAGAGGTGGAGAGATATTAAAAGCCACGGTCACTCTTTCTTTAAAAGAATATGTGTGAGGTGTGAGGATAAAATGGATACTGCGTTTAAGCTTACGATCGAAGCAAACAGAGAAGAAAAGGAACTGGTCCGTACGCTGAATACATTATTTGCAACACGGGCAGGAAGTCAGCCAGCTGACCGCGAATTCGGTATAGCCTGGGAGTGCCTGGATGAAGTGCCGGAAGTGGCGGAAAGCCTGTTTTACCTGGAAGCAATGCGTAAAGTAAAAAAGTATGAACCCAGGGTGGAGATAACGGATATCGTCTTTCAGCACGAACAGGGTAAAATGATCCCACACATTTATTTTAAAAGGAAGGAGGCATCAGGATAATGTCGGATGTGAAAAAATTACAGGATTATCCGGATATTTCATTTATTGAAGCCACAAGCTTTGAGAGTCTGAAAGACCAGATGGTACAGGATTACCAGAAAAGGTATAAAGAACTGACAGGGGAGGATGTGATACTTGCCCCGGCTGATCCAGACCGGTTGATCCTGTATTCCTGTGCTGTCGCAATTTACCAGGGCTTTCAGTATGAAGATAAAGCAGGAAAAATGGGGCTGCTTAAATACAGTACAGGCGAGTTCCTAGATAATCTGGCTGCGTTTAAAGGCGTAAAAAGAAATGAGGCAGTGCCGGCTTCTACTATCTTAAGATTTATGTTGGCAGCAGTATTGAGCCGTGAGGCCGTGATACCGGTTGGAACACGGGTAAAAGGACAGGAATTGTATTTTGAAACCACAGAACGGACGGTAATTCCTGCAGGTGAACTTTCTGTGGATATTCCGGCTGTTTGCCAGGTTGTGGGAAAAACAGGGAACGGTTATAGAGCCGGTGATATCAATACGCTGGTGGATCCACTTCCCTATACATTGAAGGTACAAAATATCTCAGGTACATCAGGAGGCAGTGACCGGGAAACAGATGAAGAACTGACGGAACGGATTTACCTTGCTCCGTCCAGTTATTCTACTGCCGGGCCTGAAGCTGCTTATGAATATTGGGTAAAGAGTTATAGTCAGTCTGTAGAAGAATGTAAGATTATTTCAGAGACGCCGGGGGAAGTAGATATTTATGTTGCCATTACAGGTGAGGATGATGCAGAGGCATTTAGAAAGCAGTTAGAAGCATTCTTGCGAAATGATAACAGACGTCCTTTGACGGATCATGTGATTGTAAAAGCTCCAGAAGAAGTGAGCTATGAAATTGAATTGACTTACACGATCAGCCTTTCAGATAAAGATACAGAAGAAACAATCAAGGCAGAAGTGGAAAATGCGAGCCGCAACTACGCAAAGTGGCAGAAGAAGATAGGTCGCGATATAACACCGGCCAGATTGATCTATGAGGTAATGAAAGCAGGGGCGCAGTCAGTGACAATTGCCCAGCCGGTATATAAAGAAATTTTGGACACACAGATAGCAGTAGCAGGAACCCCGGTTATTCACTATGGAGGCTTGAAGGATGATTGATTTTCATTCAGGAGAGATCAAAGATATCATGCCGGTTAATCTGCGTACTCCGCAAGCACTGGCAATCAGTTACGCTGTAGGACAGGCTATGGCGCGTTTCAGGAAGTATCTGAAAGCACTGCCGCTTTATGCACAGATTAGCCAGGTACCAGAAGAGATATTGGATCTAATGGCCGTAGAATGTGGAACACAGTATTACAGTCAGGCACTTCCACGAAATGTAAAAGAAAAACTGATCATTCAGGCGCTGACATGGTACATGCATGCAGGGACACCTTCTGTTCTCAGTGAATTTCTTGGCACGGTTTTAATGGGTGGCTGGATTGAAGAATGGATGGATTATGACGGGAAACCCTATCACTTTAAAGCATATGCGAGAGTTGATGAAGAAACAGAAATTCTTCCAGGCTATGAAACGGAGATCCGCAGGCAATTGGAAATTTATAAAAACGTACGGTCGTATTTGGAAAGCTTTGCAATTGTTTTAAGTACATATATTTCTGTTCCTGTTGAAGAAGAAAGCCGACTGGAAATAATATCTGACTTTTATTCCAGGAATAACAGACGTTTGCTTTTATTGGATGGTACGTGGTTCCTGGACGGTAGTTATCGTTTAAATGGCTACCGTACAGCAGAACTGGATCTGTATCCGGCTGCATTAGAAATTTTTTCTGCTTGGAAAACAAATCTGTACACCTCAAGTCAGAATTCGCATGTGAGCATAATAGCAGAAGATATTCAGCTGATGAGCCGTGGTATCTGCCTATTATCGGAAATAGAACACCCACTAGAAGAAGAGTCTATACTTAGCTTGGAGGACCAGGTGAATGTGGCTTCAGGAACTGGAGGACATTTAAGAGTGGAGCATGATCTATGGTATCTTGATGGTACCTATTTTTTAGACGGTACAAAATATCTGGACGCAGAGATATTTGAGTATAATTTAGACTTATAGGAGGAACAGGATGGCACAGGGAGTCATTACAGAAATTGGAAGAAAGAAGTTGTGCATGGCACACTCTGGAGATGCAACGCTGCCAGCAATCACACATATGGCCTTTGGATCCGGAGGCATAGATTCGAAAGGAAATGTAATAGAAACTACAGGAACTGAAACTGGACTGAAGACGGAGCTTCTTAAAAAAGAAATTGACAGTCATGCTTATACCGATGAAAAGAGTACGACTTGCAGATATACGGTTAAACTTGGAAAAGCAGAGCTGGCTAATCAAAACATATCGGAACAGGGATTGTATGATGCGGACGGAGATCTGATCGCGTACAAAACATTTCTTCCAAAGGGTAAAGATGATGATATGGAATTTATTTTTGACATGGATGAAGTATTTTAAAGGAGGGAGCATAAATGGCAGATTTACCAGTTACAGAAGATCCTCAATTTTCCGAAACGATGGAAGAAATAACTACAAAAGACCGTGGAGCGCCGGATACATTTAATCCACGCTATCAGAAACTTTTAGATAATGATAACTATCTGAAAAAACGGATAGACCGAAATGAGGGTGAACCGGCCAATGTAACACTTACAGCAAGCGGCTGGACGGGCGATGCAGCCCCATATAGCCAGACAGTTGAGGTAGAAGGTGTTACAGCAGAAGATAATCCCATCTTTGTAAGTCTGCTGGAAGATGGGGCTCCTGCAGAAACCCAGAAGGCATATATGAAAGCTTTTGGTATCATCGCTTCTGGTACGGGGACAACGGCAGCCGGCAGCGTGACTTTTAAGGTTTACAAAAAGCCGGAAACTGACATTATGATCGGGCTAAAAGGAGTGTAACAATGGGAAGAGTATTAATGACTGGCGGAGGCGGAGGTGCCGATTTAGATGTGATCACAGCTGAAGCAGATGATATCTTATCTGGGAAAGTGATCGTAGATAAGGATGGCAATCCTTTAACAGGTACACTAATCCTCAGTGGCGACGCTGGAGCCAGTGATGTGTTATCAGGTAAAACTTTCTATACCACTAATCCCAAAAGCAAGCAGACCGGCACCATGGGTACGATGGGCGGTGGAACTTATACGCCTAAGGCAGCTCAGCAGACAGTATCATGCAGTGGTAAGAAAATGACCGGTAATATTGTTATCAAAGGTGATGGGAATCTGGTTGCTGGAAATATAAGAAAAGGGAAGTCAGTTTTTGGAGTATCAGGTAATGTTAATGCATATCGTAGTGGTTTTAAACAGATTAATTCAAATGGCAGTGGATACATTACTATATCGCCAGGTTTTTACATTACAGCTTGGGTTTTAATGAAAGTTGGTGATGCTAATAACGTTTCTATAACGGTTCCTTGGAACGCGAAAGACACTATTGTTTTACCAGGTTGTCCTGCATATACGGTGAGTAGAAGTGGAAATAGCATTACGATAAAGGTATATAGTGCTAATGCACAGTACAATTGCTATTACACTGGATATGATAATTAAATTCAGATAAAAAGAGGTGATGAAAATGAAAGCATTAGTAATTTATGATGCAACCGGAAAAATATGGTCAATTTTTTATGGAGAAGACCAGGTTCCACAGGGGCTTCTGGCATTATTTGTGGACATCCCGGATGGAGGTCAGCTGGAACGTATTGATGTGACAAATCCAGATGATCCAAAGCCGGTATTCACTTACTTACCAGAGTCAGATATTGGAAAATTACAGAACCGGGTAACAGAACTGGAAGACCAGCTCACCGAAGCCCAGTTAGCTCTTACCGAGCAGTATGAAGCTAATCTGGCACTGGAAGATGAAGTCACTAACACTCAGTTAGCATTGACTGAACTTTACGAAGCAAACCAGACCACTACAACCACAAAGGAGGCTTAATCATGGCAAGCTACATGGCAACAGTATATGCGGACCTGATCCGCAAGGGAAAGAAAAAAATTGATGATGTTCCAGAGAAGATTAGAGCAGAAGTTGAGGCATTATTAAATGCTTAGGCTGCTGCTCTTTTTATTACTCAGGAAGGAGGTGAATGAAATGGCTGTTATTTATGCAACCCTTATTGTTAAGGGAAAGAAAACCTACGCACAGGTACCAGAAAAGATCAAGCCTCAGGTAAAGCAGGTTCTGATCGACCTGGAGTGCGAAGATCTGATCACGGAGGAGTAAGTCATGGAATCAATCATGCAGTACATATCTGTGCATTGGGTTTCATGGGTGTTTGGGATTATCTCTGTATTGCTTTCCGGAGCATATCATAAATTATCCAAACAATTAAAGGCAGAACGTGCCAGAACAAATGCTATTAACGCAGGAGTTCTGGCACTCCTCCATGACCGTCTTTACCAGGCATGTACATTTTATTTAAAAAGGAAATATTGTACCTTGGAAGACAGAGACAATCTGGAGTATATGTTCAGGCCATATAAAGCATTGGGTGGAAATGGAACCGGAGAAGATCTTTATAACAGATGTCTGGCTTTACCATATGAGCCGACAGAACAGGAGGTATAGATATGGATTTTGGAATTGGAAGCGTAACAGCGATCACAGCAATCTGTTACCTGGGCGGCATGGCATGTAAGGCAACCACTAAGGTCAAGGATGAGGTTATCCCGGTAGTATGCGGAGTGACCGGTGGTATCCTGGGTGTAGCAGGTATGTACCTCATGCCGGAGTTTCCAGCAACAGATGTGATCAACGCTGCAGCCATTGGCATTGTATCCGGGCTGGCAGCAACCGGAGCACACCAGGTCATCAAACAGGCAAGCAAGAAGTAGAAGGAGGTGATCCACGCATCTCCCGCAGGCAGTCCGGGTCATGGCTGCCATTTGCGACGTCGCAATTTATGTAGAATATTGACATGAAATATGATATGATGTAGGAGCTGCCGAACCTCCAGCAGAAAGGAGGTGAAAGCCACATGGCAGATTTTATTCTCACTTTTCTTATCTCTGTTGTAGCAGGCGTAGTTAGCTACTACATATGCAAATGGCTGGACAGGGATAAATAGGTAGCAACAGCCTAAACGGAACAGTTCACCGTAACGAACAAGAAAACCCCAGAGGATTAGGGCCCTCTGGGGTTTTCGTTTTGCCACATGGAATTCTCACTTTCCTTAGCTGCCTACATCATATTCTATTTTTCTTCAAATGTCAATATGCCTAAATCAGTAGAATAAAAATCATGCATATGTTATAATGTCTAGGTTACCGCCCCTATACCGGTAAGGAAAGGGGGTGTATTGCCTTGGATTATCTGATATCTTTTATTGTCGCTGTTGCGGCTGGTGTAGCCTGCCACTACATCGTCAAATGGTTGGACGGCGATAAGTAAACGGTAACCAGCCTGCAGATGCCTAACTGCTAAAAAAGGAAGAAAGCCCCTGAGTGGTTGAGACTCAGGGGCTTTCGTTTTGTATCACCATGGATACTGATATCTTTTTTGCCTAACGGCATTATAGCATATGCAAATATTCTTTTCAAGATACCGGGAAAAACAATTTTTTCATAAAATTCATATGTTAAAGCAAAAGGACAAGGAGGTTATATTATGAGAGACATTACTTTATGCCATCCGCGTTTACAGAAGATAGCTGCTGCCTGGATCAAAGCCTGCGCAGTAGAAGGTATTACCGTAGCCATCAGCGAGACCCTTCGTACTGCAGCAGAACAGGATGCCCTGTATGCTCAGGGGCGCACTAAACCGGGCAATATCGTAACCAATGCAAAAGGCAGTTCCTACAAGTCACAGCACCAGTGGGGAATTGCTTTTGATTTCTATTTAAAGATGGACGTAGACGGAGATGGTAAGATCTCCGATGATGCCTACAATGACAGTAAAGGCCATTTCAAACGCGCTGCAGAGATTGGCAAAAAACTTGGGCTTGCCTGGGGAGGTGACTGGTCCAGCATTGTAGACAAACCACATCTGTATCTGCCTGACTGGGGAAGTACACCAACGCCACTCATCCAACAGTTTAAAACTCCCGAACAGTTCATGAAGACTTGGATACCTGAGCAGGTAAAGACAGGCTGGCAGCAGGAAGATGGAGGTTGGCGCTTCTATTTAAAGGACGGATCCGGGAAGTATGTTTCCAATGACTGGTACAAAGACGGAAATCTATGGTACTGGTTTGACGGTGCTGGAATGATGGTTCATGACGTCTGGTATCAGTACAGAGGTTCCTGGTACTACCTCGGCTCCGATGGTGCCATGCTCAAAGGCCTTCAGACGATCAACAGCAAGTGGTACTACCTGGATCAGACCGGTCGCATGGCAACTGAACCAGTAGTCCTCACCCCTGATCAGGACGGCGTTCTCCATTATCCGGGTCTTGCAAAATAATATAAATCCGTTTAAAAACTTAAGGTTTATTTTGTCCTATTGGTCACAATAAAGTCACAAATAAAAGCAAGAAACCTAGGAAATACAATGGTTAGCAGGAAGGGCTACATTAAAATTTATTAATAAACAATTTTAATAAAAGGAAACACTTGCCATTTGACAAAAAAATCACTATAATATAAACGGCAATATTTCTGTATTTTATAGGAAGGCGCTATTTTTATGCGTTTTCCGCTAAATACTGTAAACTTAAGAATGATGGAGGACTGGAAAATGAGTAATTCAGCACAAACTTCAGCAAGCAGCCGTATTGCAGCCCTGCTTGATGAGAACAGTTTTGTTGAAGTCGGAGCCTATATTGCGGCCAGAAATACTGACTTTAACATGACTGAGCAGGAAACACCGGCTGACGGTGTAGTTACCGGTTACGGTACCATCGGCGGATGCCTGGTATATGTATACAGCCAGGATGCTGCTGTACTGGGCGGTTCAATGGGTGAGATGCATGCAAAGAAGATCTGCAACATCTACTCTATGGCTATGAAGATGGGAGCACCTGTTATTGGTCTGGTAGACTGTGCAGGACTGCGTCTTCAGGAAGCAACTGACGCACTGGATGGATTTGGCAAGCTGTATTTAAGCCAGACAATGGCATCTGGAGTTATTCCTCAGATTATGGCAGTTTTTGGTACCTGCGGCGGCGGTATGGCTGTTTCTGCAGGCATGGCAGATTTCACCTTTATGGAAGATACTTCTGCAAAACTGTTTGTTAATTCCCCAAATGCTTTAGAGGGCAATTATAAGGCAAAATGTGATACCTCTTCCGCTAAATTCCAGGCAGAGGAAGCTGGTCTGGTTGATTTCACAGGTGATGAAGCATCTGTATTATCCCAGATCCGTACACTGGTATCTGTACTGCCTTCTAATAATGAAGAAGATCTGTCTGAAGTTGACTGCACAGACGATTTAAACCGTATGTGTGCTGGTATCGAAGGATACACCGGAGATACTGCAGCAGCTTTACAGATGATCTCTGATAATAACTTTTTTATGGAAGTTAAGAAGAACTACGGCACTTCTATGGTAACCGGCTTTATCCGTTTAAATGGAAGCACAGTAGGATGCGTAGCAAACCGCAGCGAAGTATATGAGAACGGTGAGAAGGTACAGACTTTAGAGGCAGCTCTTTGTGGAAAAGGCTGTGAAAAAGCAACCGATTTCATTAACTTCTGTGATGCATTCAGCATTCCTGTTCTGACTCTGGTAAATGTAAATGGCTATCGTGCAACCATGTGCAGTGAAAGAAAGATCGCCAAGTTAGCTGCTAAGCTGACCTACGCATATGCTGATGCAACTGTTCCGAAGGTAACTGTTGTTGTTAAGAATGCACTGGGAAGCGCAGGCCTTACCATGGGCAGCAAGAGCCTGGGTGCAGATATTGTTTATGCATGGCCAAATGCAGTGATCGGAACTATGGATCCGGCAGAAGCTGTTAAGATCATGTACGCAAAAGAGATCGAAGCTGCTGATGATGCAGTTGCAATGATTAAAGAGAAAACCGCTGAATATACCGCTATGCAGTCCGGCGCTGTTGCTGCTGCAAAGAGAGGTTATGTAGATGACATCATCAAGGCAGAAGAGACCCGTCAGAGAGTGATCGCCGCTTTTGAGATGCTGTACACAAAAAGTGAGGACCGTCCTTCCAAGAAGCATGGCACGGTTTAAAGAGAGGTGACATGTATATGAGACGATTTGTAAAGAGAATGGCAGCAGCAGTTCTTCTGTCCGCCTGCCTGGTAAGCCTTTCTGGCTGCTCCTCTAACCAGGATACAGCAGAGACTGATTCCACCATCAGCATGGACGGAACTCCTGTAGATGATTCAATGGCTCAGTCCATTATGCTGTCTGCAGCACAGACTTTAGGCGTACCAAAGGATCAGCTGATCGTTCAGAAAACTCTGGCAGAGTCAACAGGCGATGCGACTACAGCAGCTATTTATGAGGCTCAGCTGGAAGTTCGCGAGGACATGGGCGAATTAAAGAATGTAAATATGGATGAAGGTTCTGTAGTTCTTCTGGCAGACGGTAGCTATACCGTTATGATCCCGGTTGATTTTACAGAGGGAACCAAGAAATATGTGATGAATATCAATATGGCTACCCAGCAGATCCAGGCTGAGTTTACAGATATGTCCGCAGGTATTGAAGAAGATACTTCTATGGGCACCCTGTTAAAGACCGCTACTGTATATACAATTATTGGTATCGGCACAGTATTCCTTGTTTTGATCTTCATCAGTATCCTGATCTCATGCTTCAAATACATCCATGCATGGGAAGAAGGAAAGAAGAAAGCAGCAGTACCTGCTCCAAAGGCAGCACCTGCACCGGCTGTTAAGCCAGCAGCAGCACCTGCAGTAACAGGTCCTGATCTTTCTGATGATGCAGAATTAGTAGCTGTTATGACTGCTGCCATCGCAGCATATGAAGGCAGCGCTACATCTAACGGTCTGGTAGTACGTTCTATCCGCCGTGTAGGTCTGGGAAGATAATCACTGCACATTGAGGTTAAGAAAACCGGTGTGTTTATACAACAAGTAGGAGGAATCAAACTATGAAGACATATACCATTACAGTAAATGGAAAAGCATATGCAGTAACCGTTGAAGAGGGCGCAGCAGCAGCTGGCGCACCAGTAGCAGCACCAGTAGCAGCAGCTCCAGCAGCTCCGGCAGCAGCACCTGCACCGGCAGCAGCTCCAGCAGGCGCAGCAGGTTCCGTTCAGGTTACCGCTCCAATGCCAGGTAAGGTAGTAGCAGTTAAGGCTTCTGTAGGACAGGCAGTAAAGAAGGGCGAAGTTGTCCTGGTTCTGGAAGCTATGAAGATGGAGAACGATATCGTTGCTCCGGAAGATGGTACAATTGCCAGCATTAATGTAGCAAACGGCGATGCAGTTGAGTCTGGCGCTGTTTTAGCTACTCTGAACTAGTCAACAAGATGGATCCCCTGCTTTAGGGATTCCATTATGGAGGTAACATTATGGATTTTGGCAATTTGGTATCAAACCTGCTTGGCCAGATGGCGTTTTTCCATCTGTCAGCAGGAAACTACATTATGATCGGTGTGGCGCTGGTCTTCTTATACCTGGCTATTGCTAAGGGATTTGAGCCGCTGCTGTTAATTCCGATCGCATTTGGTATGCTGCTTGTAAATATTTATCCGGATATCATGTATTCTCCGGAGCAGACTTCAAACGGCGTAGGCGGTCTGCTGTATTACTTCTTCACTCTGGATGAGTGGAGTATCCTTCCATCCCTGATCTTTATGGGTGTAGGTGCAATGACAGATTTCGGTCCGCTGATCGCAAACCCAATCAGCTTTTTAATGGGTGCTGCAGCTCAGTTAGGTATTTACTCTGCATATTTCTTCGCAATCTTATTAGGATTCTCAGGAAAGGAAGCAGCTTGTATCTCCATTATCGGTGGTGCAGACGGCCCTACTTCCCTGTTCCTTTGCAGTAAGTTAGGACAGACCCAGATTATGGGACCGATCGCTGTTGCAGCTTACTCTTATATGGCTCTGGTTCCGATCATCCAGCCGCCATTTATGAAGCTTCTTACTACTGATAAGGAGCGTAAGATCAAAATGTCCCAGCTTCGTTCTGTATCCAAGCTGGAGAAGATCTTATTCCCGATCATCGTTACTATCGTTGTGTGCCTGATCCTGCCATCTACTGCTCCGTTAGTAGGTATGCTGATGTTAGGTAACCTGTTCCGTGAGTGCGGTGTTGTAAAACAGCTTCAGGAGACTGCTTCTAATGCAATGATGTACATCGTTGTTATCCTGCTTGGTACTTCTGTAGGTGCAACCACCAGTGCAGAGGCATTCTTAAATGCAACTACTATCAAGATCGTTATTTTAGGTCTGATAGCATTCTGTGTGGGAACCATCGGAGGCGTTCTCTTAGGAAAGATCTTATGCAAGGTAACTGGCGGAAAGATCAACCCACTGATCGGTTCTGCAGGTGTATCCGCAGTTCCTATGGCAGCCCGTGTATCCCAGAAGGTTGGTGCTGAATATGATCCTACCAACTTCCTGCTGATGCATGCAATGGGACCAAACGTTGCAGGTGTTATCGGTACTGCAGTAGCAGCCGGTGCCTTTATGGCAATTTTCGGTGTATAAAAACCAACATTTACTGCACCCGGTGCTGTTTGCAGACCGGGTGCCTATAAGGAGGATTTAAACTATGGCAGAGATAGAGAAGAAGCCAGTAAAGATCGTGGAAACCGTCCTTCGTGACGCTCATCAGTCTTTACTTGCTACCAGAATGACTACAGAGCAGATGCTGCCGATCGTAGACAAGATGGATAAAGTTGGCTACCACGCAGTAGAGTGCTGGGGAGGCGCTACATTTGATGCCTGCCTGCGTTTCTTAAAAGAAGATCCATGGGAGCGTTTAAGAAAGTTAAGAGACGGCTTTAAGAATACAAAGCTGCAGATGCTGTTCCGTGGACAGAACATTCTGGGATACAACCACTACGCAGATGATGTAGTTGAGTATTTCGTGCAGAAGTCTATTGCAAATGGTATTGATATCATTCGTATTTTCGACTGCTTAAACGATATCCGTAACCTGGAGACTGCTGTAAAGGCAACAAAGAAGGAAAAAGGACATGCTCAGATCGCACTGTGCTACACCTTAGGTGATGCTTATACTTTGGATTACTGGAGAGACATTGCTAAGAGAATCGAAGACATGGGTGCTGATTCCCTGTGTATCAAGGATATGGCAGGTCTGTTGACTCCATACAAGGCTACTGAGTTAGTTAAGGCCCTGAAGGAAGGAACCACACTTCCGATCGACCTGCACACCCACTATACTTCCGGTGTTGCTTCCATGACCTATATGAAGGCTGTAGAAGCAGGCTGTGATATCATTGACTGTGCAATGTCTCCACTGGCACTTGGTACCAGCCAGCCAGCAACTGAAGTTATGGTAGAGACCTTCCGCGGTACTCCATACGATACAGGATACGATCAGAAGCTTTTAGGCGAGATCGCTGCTCACTTCCAGCCGATCCGCGAGGAAGCATTAAAGACCGGACTGTTAAATCCAAAGGTATTAGGCGTAAATATCAAGACTCTGCAGTATCAGGTACCTGGCGGTATGCTTTCCAACCTGGTTAGCCAGTTAAAGGAAGCTGGACAGGAGGACAAGTACCAGCAGGTTCTGGAGGAGATCCCGAGAGTACGTAAAGACTTTGGAGAGCCGCCTCTGGTTACACCTTCTTCCCAGATCGTTGGTACCCAGGCAGTTCTTAACGTATTAATGGGTGAGCGCTACAAGATGGTTCCAAAGGAATCCAAGAAGATCATGCTTGGTGAATTTGGTCAGACTGTTAAGCCATTTAATCCAGAAGTACAGAAAAAGATCATCGGTGATGAGACTCCAATTACCTGCAGACCAGCAGATTTAATTGCACCTCAGATGCCTCAGTTTGAGAAGGAATGTGCTCAGTGGAAGCAGCAGGATGAGGACGTATTAAGCTACGCTCTGTTCCCAAATGTTGCCAAGGAGTTCTTTCAGTACAGAGAAGCCCAGCAGAAGAAAGTAGATGCTGCTGTAGCAGATAAAGAGAATAAGGCTTATCCAGTGTAATTTTGGCTTATCCGGAATAAGATAAGTATGAAACGCGTCCCTTTATGGGGCGCGTTTTTTCATTAGTTTTTTGCCTCTGCCTCTGGCGTAAATCTATTGAAGATGATACACTGATATACTGGTACATCGTTTTTGAAATAACTATACTACTTACTTGTCTGCGAATCTGATTGCACAGGTCTAAAAGCCTCAGCGTAGCCCACTACGCCTGCGTTTTTAAATCTGCACACTTAAATCTGCATTCTATGCGATTAGTACAGTTATTTACGAAACGATATACCAGGAGAGGTTTTGTGCAATGAGGAGGAGAACATGCTGAAGGTATTGATCGCAGATGATGAAGAAAAGATCTGTCAGCTGATCATAAAGCTGATCAACTGGGAAGAAATGGGGTTAAAAATAGCGGCAACTGCTTCTAATGGTATTGAGGCATTAGAGCAGGCAAAAATCTGTAAACCGGAGATTCTGATCACAGACATACGGATGCCTGGAATTGATGGGATGGAACTGATCAGGAAAGTAAAAGAAAAACTGCCGGATACAGAGATCATCATAATCAGTGGATACAGGCATTTTGAATATGCTCAGACGGCGATCCGTTATGGTGTGAGAAATTATCTCTTAAAACCTATTAAAAAAGAGGAATTACGGGATACCTTACAAAAGATCGCAGATATTTACAGGGAGAAAAATGAACAGTTAAATTTTGAAGAAAGAGTCCGCCTTGCCTTAAAAAATGATGCAGGAAAGCTGCGTACCAGTTTTATTTCCCGCATGATCTACGGAGACCGGGAGCGGGAAAATATTATCAGCCTGAAAGAACTGAACAATCAGTATCATTTCCATTTCCGTGAGGGAGTGTTCCAGGTTGCAGCCATCAAATTTGACCATGTAAACCACAATGACAGCTGTATTTCCTTCCTGGCAGACAAGGCAGCAGGCCTGGCGTTACAGTATCTGGAACCGGTATGTTTTGACCATGAGGTTTATGCAGAGTTTTCTACCTTTTATCTTCTGTTGAATTTCGGGGAAGAAGAGAGTAAAAATGTGCGGAAAAATGTGCGCCAGATGCTGGATGAACTGAAAGCCCAGGAAAGTATCTTAAATGGAATGAGTGTTACCATAGGAATGGGAAGCATGGTAAACACAGCGGGCAGTATCAAGAAGTCTTTTCTGGACGCTGTATTTATGATAAAGCAGAGGCTTCTTTTAGGAACCGGGCGGATGCTGGAAATGGATGAAGCACAACAGAGAAAAAACTCTGATTTTATAAACAGTGAGGCATTTTACCGTTTTAACAGGGAAATGGAACGGGCAGTCGAAGCTTTAAATGTAGTGGAGACAAGGCGGACTATTGAAGGTTTGCGGGATGTATTAAAGAACTATCCGGGGATCACCGGTTATGAGATCCTGCAGATGACTAAGGAGGCCTGCAATCATTATTTGTTCTGCATGAAGAGCAGGGGGATCCGTGTGGACAGTGAAGCTAAATTTGTGGAAGAATTCAGCAAAGACGCAGGGGAATGTGCAGATATAGAAGAACTGTTCCGCCTTTTAGGAGGGACGATAGGAAAATCTCTGCAAAAAGCTTCTGAAGCGAAGAAGGCAGAAGATAACCGGCCCATACGGCAGGCAAAGCAGTACATAGAAGAAAATTACAGCCGTTCGCTTACTTTAGAAGAAGTAAGTGAGATGGCTGGCTTTGCTCCTGGATATTTCAGCACGCTTTTTAAGAAAGAAACAGGGGTAACTTTTCTGGAATTTTTGCAGTCAGTGCGTATGGATGCAGCGAAAAAACTGCTGGTTTCCGGAAATGAGGGAATGAATGTGATCTGCGAAAAGGTAGGCTATGCAGATGTGAAATATTTCACGAAATGTTTTATAAAATATACCGGACTGAAGCCGGGAGAGTACAGGAAGATCTATTCATGAATAAAGAAAGTTATCTTTTTGACCGTATACGTTGGGGTGCAGCGATTTTTTTGATTTTTCATATCAGTCTGTTGTTTATCCTGTTCTTTCAGGATTGGAAGACGGAGAAAATGAAGTGGTTTATTTTGTTTTTAGGAGTGCTTTATGTTATCTTGATTTATGCCGCTTATCAGCTGATCTACCGGCCTTTAAAAGTGAACAGCCGGATAAAGGCGGCTTTTGCCAGAGGGGACAGTTATGAGGATATTTACCATATGCCTTATCTTTTAAATGAGGAAGAGCAGAACATGCTGCGTCGTTTTTATGCCCTGTTAGACAAAAGCGAGCTGATCACTGTATCTAAGAAAAAATCGGAATATCTGGCATTACAGAATCAGATCAATCCCCATTTTCTTTATAATACTCTGGAAGGCATCCGGGCAGAGGCGCTGATCGCAGGGGTGGATTCTATTGCGGAGATGACGGAGGCACTGGCAACTTACTTCCGTTATACCATTTCCCAGGTAAATAACCTGGTCACATTGGAAGAAGAACTGGCAAATGTGGAAAATTATTATTATATCCAACAGTTTCGTTTTGGCAGTAAGCTGGATCTGAGGATCCGCTATGACTGTGAGGATGAAGAGGAAGCGCTTATGTGCCAGCTTCCCAAGCTGACTTTGCAGCCGATCGTGGAAAATTCCATTTATCATGGACTGGAACGCAAGATTGGAACAGGTCATCTAGATATTAAGGTCACTGTGACAGACAGCCATCTGATCATTATGATCTCAGATGATGGTGTAGGCATTGAAAAAGGTCAGGTGAAGATTATGAATGAACAGCTGAGAGCACTGAGACTGGAGGAGGAAAACAACGGGGAAACCGGTAAAAAAGGCGGAATTGCAGTTAAAAATGTAAATAACCGTATTAAGCTTTTGTTTGGGGAAGAATATGGCATTTATATCTACAGCCAGCCAGATGTGGGAACGGATGTGGAGATCACACTTCCGGTCGTAAGGAATTGATGTAACGAACATGCTGATAAACAGGAGGCAGCTATGAAACAGGAAATACTTCGTTTTGAAAATGTGACCTGCAAAAAAGACGGGGCTGTTTATTTGGATAATTTCAGTTTTTATATGACTGCAGGTGAGATCGTAGGGTTGCTTTCTGTCAATGACCGGGGGATCAAAGAACTGATCGAACTGACGGCAAAGAACCATCCTATTGATGCAGGAAGAGTGTATATGGGTGGCAAACTGGTAAACAGTTATTTAAATCAGGAGGAAACATCTAACCGTATTTACCAGATCGACCAGAAAAGCTCTCTGATCAATAATCTGTCTATAACGGATAACCTGTTTGTTATGCGCCCAGGATTTAAGAAACAGGTGATCAATGAATGGGTTTTAAGAGAACAGGCAGACAGAGTCTTAAAACAGCTTTCCATGGATCTGGATCTGAATAAAAGGGTGGAAAGGCTTACTACCATGGAGCGGATCATGGTGGAGATCGCCAAGGCCTATTTAATGGGAAGCAAGCTTTTAGTGGTGCTGTATCCGGAAAAACTGATCGGTCAGGCAGATTTCCCGCAGTTTCACCAGCTTTTAAGAAAAATGCAGAGCATGGGGATCTCTACGCTGTATTTCTGCTATCATCACTGGATCATGTTTAAGATCTGCGACAGGATCGCCCTGTTTTCCAGAGGAAGGATAAAAAAATTATTTGAACCAGAGGAATTCAGGGAAGAGGCTATAGCTCCCTATATTTATTATTTTAAAGAAAATACAGTATTTAAGCCGAAAGTGGATCAGGGATATATGCTGGAGCTAAAAAACATTACAGATGGGGACATACATAACCTGAGTCTGGGAATTAAGCCTGGGGAATGCATTACGCTTTTGGATTCAGATGACCAGATCATGGACCGGCTGACCGGGATCCTTGCAGGGGAATACGTGGACTATGAGGGAGATATTTTCTGCTCACACAAAAAAATGGAAAAAAAAGTAAAAAGCAGCCTGGACCGGGGAATGATCGTTTTAGATGATAATCCAGCGCAGTCTTTCCTTTTTTCGGAAATGTCCTATCTGGAAAACCTTACCTTTTTACTGGACCGTAAATTAAAGAAAAGCATTTTAAAGCAGTCATATATTAACAGTGTGCGCAGTGAATATTATGGGGAAGCAGGAGATGTTATTGACACAAAATATATTGCTTCCCTTTCTTTAAAGGAAAAATATGGGCTGATCTATAATAAAATAAGCCTGTTCCATCCTAAGATCCTGGTGGTAAAAAAGCCTTTTGCTTATGGGGATATGCATTGCCGTACCTATATTTTAAAACGGATGCAGGAACTGAAGGCAGCAGGAGTATCTATTCTGCTTTTGACCGGCTATCTTACAGATTGCGTATATATATCAGACCATATCGGGATCGTAAAAGACGGAAGTTTTTCCGTACTGTTAGAGCCACAGGAGTACGGGATCACCAGCAGACTTTTTTGATAGATGTCTGCATTATTCTGAAAAATGTCTACCCTATTCTAAAAAGTGTCCCCTTGTTAATTCCTCCTGTTCTGTTATAATTTTCTTAATAAAAGAACAGGAGGGGTAAATGATAATGGAACAGTTAATGAGAGAAAAACTCCTTACAGTAAAAAAAGAGATGGAAGGCTTTATGAAGGAAAGCGTTCCATTTTGGCTTGAAAATGGAATCGATAAAGAATACGGCGGTTATCTGGTATGCTTTGATTCCAAAGGAAAGCTGATGAAGGAATTGGCAGTATTAACTCCTGAGGATAAAATGATCGTAACCCAGACACGTATGATCTGGGGATTTTCGGCACTTCTTCGCAATGGCCTGGCAAAACGTTATGGCTGGGAAGAAAAATGCAAAGAAGCAGCAAAACAGGGTGTAGATTTCTTCATTGATAAATTCTGGGATAAGAAAAACACCGGCTGGGCATGGGTAACAGACCGGAAGGGAAATGTCCTGGATAATGGGAAACTGGTTTACGGACAGACCTTTGCAATCTATGCGTTAGCTGAATATTATATGGCTACCGGTGATGAGCGAGGTATCGAATATGCGGAAAAAACCTTTGATGCTCTGAAAAAATATGCAGCAGACACTTTCTACGGCGGCTATTTTGAGAACTTCAAAGAGGACTGGACACTGGAAAGTGCCGGAGTTTATGGAGGAGACCTGAAATCCCTGGATATCCACATGCACACCATGGAAGCATATACAACTCTTTATGAGGCAACCCACAAGGAAGTACATAAGAGAGCTCTTCAGGAAATCATTGATATTGTGTTAAAACACATGGTTGATTATGATTTCTGGTGTGGAAGAAATCAGTTTAGTATTGATTTTACACCAAAGCCGGCTATTTCCATTCGCAGAACCTGGAATTATGACAGAGATCCGGAAAGTGCTAACAAAAATCCATTAGATACTACTTCTTATGGACACAATATTGAACTGATCTGGCTGTTGAACCGTGCATATGAAGTGCTGGGACTTCCGCCTGCCAGAGAATTTACCAGAAAATTTGCAGATTACACACTGGCAAATGGCTGGGACAATATCCACGGCGGTATTTACAGAGATGGAATGCACGATGGCCGTATTGTTGTAACAGATAAAGAATGGTGGCAGAATTTTGAGTCACTGACAGGTTTCCTTGATTCTTATCAGGCTACTGAGGATGAGAGATATCTGGATACCTTCATAAAGTTATGGGAATTTGATAAGAAATATTTCTATAATCCGGAGGTTGGAGAGTCCAGACAGTTGCTTTTAGCAGATGGAACACCGGTGATCGATGATACCGGAAATCAGTGGAAATGTATTTATCATACAGACCGTGCTATGATGGAGTGCTGTCTGAGGATCGAATCACTGACGGAATAATGTCAGCGCAGTCGCAAAGCATCTTTGAAAGGAAGCAAATATGGGAGAAAAGAAGGCAGAGGTGCCTGTGGGGAAAGAACTGGTCCGAATGACAGGCATTATGAAAGAGTTTCCCGGTGTAAAGGCCTTGGATAATGTAAAACTGGACCTGTATGCTGGAGAGGTGCTGGCACTGTTGGGGGAAAACGGTGCAGGTAAGTCAACACTGATGAAGATCCTTTCAGGTGTTTATCAGAGAGATGATGGAGAGATCATCCTGTTTGGGAACAAGATCGGTGAGTGGGATGCAAATAAGGCAAAAAATGCAGGTGTGTCCATTATCCATCAGGAATTAAATATGTGTACTCATTTAAGTGTGGCGGAGAATATTTTCCTGGGACGGGAACTGATAAAAAATGGCCGTCTGGACAATGAACGTATGAACCAGGAAACAAAAGAGATCCTTCATAAGTTAAATATTGATATTGATCCAAGGGAACAGGTCAGTGAACTGGCTGTATCCAAACAGCAGATGGTGGAGATCGCAAAGGCACTTTCACAGAATGCCAAAGTATTGATCATGGATGAACCTACTTCAGCACTTACATCCAAGGAGATCGATGAGCTGTTTAAGATCATCCACCAGTTAAAGTCGGAGGGTATCGGTATTATCTACATATCCCACCGTCTGGAGGAACTGCAGCACATTGTAGACCGTGTTATCATCATGCGCGATGGAAAATACATTACCCAGATGCCGTATGATATTAACAGGATGGATGAGATCATTGCCAACATGGTAGGACATGAGATCAAGGAGAAATTCCCAAGAGTGTCCTGTGAAAAAGGCAAAAAGATCCTGGAAGTAAAGCATCTGAATGCAGGAAGAATGGTCCGGGACATTAATCTGGAATTATATGAAGGTGAGATCGTAGGAATTGCAGGACTGATGGGTGCAGGACGTACAGAAACAACCCGTGCGATCTTCGGTATTGATCTGAAAGAAAGCGGAGAGATCTTTATTGATGGAAAAGAGGTAAAGATCAACTGTCCGGCAGATTCCATTAAAGCAGGTCTGGTACTGGCACCTGAGGACAGAAAAAAAGACGGTCTCTGTACAAGACTTAGTATTGCAGATAATATTGCCCTTCCGAATCTGGATATACTTTGTGAAGGTCCAGTGGGGACTGTAAACCGGAAAAAAGAAAAAGCAATGGTTGATAATGCTGTAAAAGCCCTGAAAATCAAGCTTCCTAACGCACAGGTAGATGCAGGAAGCCTTTCAGGAGGAAATCAGCAGAAAGTGGTAGTTGCCAAGTGGCTGGCCAGAAATTCAAGAGTTGTTATCTTTGATGAGCCTACCAGAGGTATTGATGTAGCTGCCAAGGTAGAGATCTATAACCTGATGAATCAGCTGAAGCAAAATGGCATTGGTGTTATGTTTGTTTCTTCTGAAATGCCAGAGGTAATGGGAATGAGTGACCGCATTATTGTTATGTGTGATGGCCGTATTACCGGAGAACTTTCAGCAGAAGAGGCCACCCAGGATATGATCTTAACTAAGGCAACGCAGTTTGAACAGAAAACAGCGTTATAACGAATTTTGGATTTAATCTCATCAAGGAGGGACAATATGAGTAGTTCAAGTGATAAAAAGCCCGGTGTACTGGGGCGTTTCCTTTCCCAGAGGGGAATGGGACAGGTTATAACCGTAACAATAGGTCTGATCGTTTTATGTCTGGTGTTTGGATTTATCAATCCTAATTTCTTTACTTACAGAAATACAGCGAACCTGCTGCGCCAGATCGCACCTACACTTCTGATCGGTGTAGGACAGTCCTATGTATTATTTACAGGAAATATCGATCTTTCTATTGGTTCTGTAGTAGGTATGAGCTGTATGATCTCAGCAACCCTAATGTGTCATGGAATGAATCCGTGGGTTGCAATGGTTATCACATTGGTTGTGTGCCTGTTAGTTGGTTATGTAAATGGCATTCTGGTATCAAAATGCAAGCTGCCACCTTTCATCGCAACCTTAGGTACAATGACAATTGCAAGAGGTATTGCACAGATCGTCAATGGTAATTACAATACAGACTCCATTGGTGAAGCTGCAAAAGGTTTCCGTACCTTCTTCTACAGTGGTAAGATATTAGGTATCTTCAGTGCTTTCTGGATCGCTCTGGTGATCTGGTTCATCTTTAACTACATAATGAGCTGTACCAGAACTGGCCGTCATATTTACGCAACAGGAAGTAATATTGATGCAGCAAGACTTTCCGGTGTTAATGTAGACAATACAGTTATCTATGTTTACGTTGTAGCTGCTTTCTGTGCCTGCATAACAGGTCTGATCACCTGTGCTTCAACTGGTACAGGTACTATGGATGCTGGTACATCTTATGAAATGTATGCAGTAGCAGCTTCTGTAATCGGCGGCGTATCTACATTAGGTGGTTCCGGTATTTTACTTGGTACTGTGATCGGTTCCGGTATCTGGGGTGTTTTACAGAATGGTCTTCAGTTTGCAGGAGCACCGGTTGCTATCAGAAATATCGTGATCGGTATTATCGTAGTTGTTGCAGTACTTATGGACGTAATCGTAAGAAGCGGCAGAGGCAAGAGCAAAAAACATAAAAACAACTAAAAAATAAGTAAAATGAAGGTAAAGACGAAGGTAAAGCATAAAAATGCTTTCACAATAAAGAAAGGAAAGGTATAGTATTATGAGGAAAAAAGCGATTTCAATGATTCTGGCGGCAGCACTTGGTTCTGCATTATTAGCAGGCTGCTCATCTGCTCCAAAGGAGACAACTGCAGCGGCTACAACAGCTGAAACAACTGCAGAGGAGAAGAAGGAAGAAAGCAAAGCTGAGGAAACCAAAGCAGAAGAGAAGAAAGAAGAGGCTGCTGGCAATGATATGCTGTCCGGGGAAACAGGAGACATTGCAAAGGCCGGAGATGGAAAAGGACAGAAGGTAGTTCTTATCACCATTGATTCTATGGATCAGCACTGGGTAAACATGGACAAGGGCTGCAAGAAGGCAGCAGAAGAGCTTGGCTGTGATTATAAGTGGATCGCTCCTGATGTAAAAGATGACGCAAAGCAGATCGAGTGTGTAAACAATGCAGTAGCTGATGGCGCAACCGCTATCCTGGTAGCTGCAAATGGTCCTGACGCTATCACAGCAGCTCTGGAAGAAGCAGATCAGGCTGGTGTTAAGATCGTTCAGGTTGACTCTTTTGCAAATTATCCTTGTGTACAGAAGTTAGGAACTGACAACCGTGCAGCAGGAAAGACTGCTGGTGAGCAGGTTCTGGCAGCTCTGGAAGCTAAGGGAGTTAAAGAAGGAAAGATCGGTATCGTTTCTGTAAACGCAGCAACCACTTCTACTGTAGACCGTGACGAAGGCTTCCGTTCCGCATTTGAAGGAACCGCTTTTGAGATCCTTGAAACACAGTATGCAGATGGCGATGCAGCAAAATCTAAAGATGCAGCAGCTAACTTTATTTCCCAGGGTTGTGTAGCACTGTTTGGTGCAAATGAAGGCTCCTGCGTTGGTGTTGGTAATGCAGTTGCAGAAGATGGAAATAACATCGTAGCAGCAGGTATGGATAAGTCTGATGCGGTTATCCAGCTGATCAAAGATGGTGCCCTGATCTGTACAATGGCTCAGAATCCTGATGTTATGGGTTATGAAGGCATGTATGCAGCGATCACCGCTATTAATGATGGAAAAGTAGCTCCTGAATATATTGATACTGGCGTTTCTATCTTAAATTTAGATGCAGTTAAATAATCAGGCTGTTTAAAGAAACAAAGTGAGAAAAATATGCTCCGGCAGGTATGTCAGCCTGCCGGAGCTGTTTTCATTGGAAGAAGGGAGAGACTGTATGTATCTGTATGGATTTGATATTGGAGGCACAAAATGTGCAGTGATCCTGGCGAAGGTGGAAGGAGAACAGGTAGATTTTCTGGAGCGGTATGAGATGAAAACACTGGGAGATTGGAAAAAGGTCCTTGATGAATTATCTGAAAATGCTTTGATGATAGCAAAGAAATATGGGCTGACAACAGGGACTGAGGGTGAAAATTGTGTTATCTGTGGGGGGATTTCCTGTGGCGGTCCTTTAAGTCCCGACAGGAAGTGGATATTATCGCCGCCGAACCTTCAGGGCTGGGATCAGGTGCCTGTAGTGGAATATCTTGAGGAGAAGCTGGGAATCCCTGTGAAAATGGAAAATGATGCAGATGCAGGAGCTTTGGCAGAATGGAAGTTCGGGGCCGGAAAAGGCTGTCAGAATATGATATTTCTTACTTTTGGCACAGGTCTTGGTTCCGGTCTTATCCTTAATGGACAGTTATACCGGGGAAGTACCGGCATGGCTGGGGAAGCAGGTCACATACGTATGGAATCTGAAGGACCGGAAGGTTATGGAAAAGCAGGAAGCCTGGAAGGTTTCTGCTCTGGAGGAGGTATCAGCAGGCTTGCCGGATATTTTGGCACAGAAGGGAGTGCAAAGGAGCTGGCAGAACGGGCTGAGGCCGGAGATGAGAGAGCTTTAGCAGTGTATGCCAGATGTGGAGCTGTTTTTGGAAGAGGTCTGGCTATCCTTATAGACCTTTTAAATCCGGAAAAGATCGTGGCAGGTTCTGTTTATGCCAAGAGTCACCATCTTTTAGATAAGACCATGTATGAAGAACTGGAAAAAGAAGCGCTCCCCATGAACCGGACGGCCTGTGAGATCGTACCGGCGGCTTTAGGAGAGCGGATCGGGGATTATGCGGCTGTAGTTGCGGCAGTTAATTCTTTGTCCATTTTATAGCTGCAGATATATCCAGCATGCCGCCTGTTGCTGTTTTGCCCTTTAATGGGGCCAGTTTATGTACAGTTGATAAAATAGCTGTTTTTATGTCCTGAAGGCTTAAGTCAGTTCTTGCAGAGTAGATCAGGGCGGCAGCGCCTGTTACCATAGGAGCTGCCATGGAGGTTCCGCTCATATAGGCGTAAGAATCACCGGGAATGGTGCTTAAAATATAGGTTCCGGGAGCTGCCAGGTCTACGGAAACAGCGCCATAGTTGGAGCTGTCATCTAAGCGGCCGTTGAAAAGCAGGTTTCCTACAGTGATCACATTGTCATAAGGGAGACTTGCCGGGTATACAGGAGATTTATCAATGTCATAACCTACCTGGTACTGATTACCGTTTCCGGCAGCTACTACAAAGAGCATTTTGGAATCACGGATGGCTGCTTCAAATTCGGGAGTGCAATTACCGGAACCAAAGCTTAAGTTGCAGATATCGGCACCATTGGCTTCGGCATATTTCATGGCTTCGATGACGCTTTCAGGGGAACCTTTGCCGTCAGAGCCGCCTAAGGCTTTTAATACCATAAGCTTTACGTGGGTGTTGTCTGTAATGCCTGCGATGCCGCCATTGTTCCAGGCGGCGGCAATAGTACCGGCACCATGGGTTCCGTGGCTGTCTTCTTCCCCTGTGCAGATTTCATTGCTGTTTGAAACAAAATTCCAGCCATTCACATCATCTACATAGCCATTTCCGTCATTGTCAATGCCGTCTCCGGGGATCTCATCTTCATTGATCCAGATGGAATCTTTTAAGTCTGAATGAGTCGTATCGATACCGGTATCGATGATAGCTACGGTAACGGTACGTTTGTTTTCTGTTTCGCTGTATGTTTTCCAGGCATCTTCAATGTTGATATCAATATTTGCCACTGCATCGGTGTTAATAGATTCGAAATTGTCCGGTCCTAAAGGAGGAAGGGCAATATCATCTATGCCATTTTCGCCATAATGGAGATAAATGTGATCCAATGTTTTGATATTTAATACTTTTTCTGTGCGGCGCAGCCGGCCGGTGTTGTGAAGGGCCCACTGATATTCGCTGTATTCATCACCGGAAGAAATGTTTTGCACACCGGGTCCGCTAAAGAAAAGGGAAAAATCCCTGCTGTTTTCCTGGGCGGCTAAGGCTGAAATGGAACAGGGGGTCAGTGTCATTGTAAGGGAAAGCAGGGTGGAAATGATGCCTGCGTGTAGTCGTTTCATGAAGGATACTCCTTTCGCGGATAGTCGGGGATACTCACGAACCCGCGCTGCCGCGCTCTATTGCCTGCTATCGCAGGCGGTTCGTAAGGATAGTCGAGGACACTCACGAACCCGCGCTGCCGCGCTCTGTTGCCTGCTATCGCAGGCGGTTCGTTCGTTGGTGGCACCGAAAAACAAATGTCTGCTGTGCAGCCGCTTGTTTTTCTTGCGTGCCTACCACATTATACCATGTGAGCTGTGAGGAAAGTATGACATTTTTCTGAAGAAATATGGTATACTTGTTATATTCTTGTTAAAAATCTTTCAAGGGGCTTGAGAGTTTGGAGGGTAAACAGCTGTGAAAATTGTGTCTAATAACTAATAAGTAGAATGCAGTGTCATCAGGGGGGAAAGAAGATGTATCAGAAGTATAGTATTGGAACTATGGCTAAGCTGATGGGGATCTCGTCAGAGGCGATTCGGTATTATGAGAGCAGGAACATTATCAGTCCGGTCCGGGATCCGGAAACTGGCTACAGATATTATAATACATGGGATTTTCATATGCTTTTAAGGGCCAGACATTACCAGAACTATGGTTTTTCCCTGGAGGAAATAGCAGAATTGTTCAGAAGCCATGAGTTGGCGGAAATACGGGGAAAAATGGTGGATCAGGAAGAGATGATCCAGCAGGAGATCATCCGTCAGATGAATCTTTTAAAGCGGATCAGACAGAGCCAGCAGGTGCTTCATGATGCAAAAGAAAACGTAGGGAAGTTCAGGATTGAGGAACGGCCGGGTATTTACCGCATGAATACCCAGAAAAATTATACTTTATTTAAAAAGAAGGAACAGCTGGATCTGATCTCAGAATGGACAGAAAAAGAGCCATTTGTTTTTTCATGTGCTGTATTTTATCAGAAAAATATTGAAAAAGGAGAAACAGAGTTTGATTTTGGAATGGGACTTCGGGAAGAGTATGCACAATTTTTAAATGTAAAGGAGTCAGAGCTGGTACAGTATTATCCACCTTGCCTCTGCGTCCACACCTGTATTCCATCCCGGTCAGGAAAGTATTTGTCACTGGAGAGTTTAAAGGAAGGCTTCCGGTATTTGGAGCAGAATGGATTAAGCCTTGCAGGGGATATTGTGACCCAGGTAGCCTGCATGACCAAGCCGGAAGAGGAGTATTTTAACTGGCATATTGTGTGGTTTCCTATTAAAGAAGCATAAGAAAAAAAGAAAAATTTGGAAATCAGCAAATAAAAAGAGTGACATTGTTAAGAATGCTACAAAACTATTGAAAAATGATTGTGCAGAGTGCAATAAAACACTCTGCATTTTTTGTGCAAAAAATCAACTTGACCTTAAAACCACTTTAGTTGTTATAGTAGTGACAGATGAGCAAGTTAAAAAAATAACAAACACATTTAAACCACTTAAAAGTGAAAGGGGAAAAGGTCATGAGTGAACAGAAGAAGACAGTATTGATCACCGGAGGAGCTATGGGACAGGGACGTGCCCATGCAGTCAAGTATGCGCAGAACGGATTTAATGTAGTTCTGGCAGATATGCTGGACCCAGAAGATGAAAGATTCCAGGAAACCATCAAAGAATTAAATGAATTAGGCGCTGAAGTTTTAGCTGTTAAGGCAAACATCTGCAGTACACCTGATATGGAAAATTTATTTGCAAAGTCATGGGAAAAGTTCGGACGTTTAGATGTGGTTATCGCCAATGCGGGCGTTATTAACTTTGGAAACACCTGGGAGCTGACAGATGAGCAGGTAGAGAAGGTTATTAACATTGACCTGATCGGTACCTGGAGAACTGACAAGTACGCAACACAGTATATGTTAAAGCAGGGCTTCGGAAGGATCATCAACATTGCTTCTACCAGTGGTCTTTACGGAACTCCAAAGTTAGCTACGTATTGTATGGCTAAATGGGGAGTTTTAGGCCTGACCAAGACACTGGCAAAAGAAGTTGGAAGCAAGGGGATCATTGTTAATGCACTTTGCCCAACCAAGGTTAAGACTCCAATGTGCGAAACCCAGAGCTATGTAGAGTTCATTAATGAGCTGACTGGAAAGAACTTTAAGGATTATAAGGAAATGTACGCAGGAGTTCCTTTCCTGGATGTTGAGGATATTTCTGATATGGTTTACTGGCTTGGAACCAGCCGTGCAGCTGGTAAGTTCAACGGCAGAGACGTTGCCCTGGATCTGGGAACCCTTCAGTGCTAGTACATCGTTTCGTAAACCATGTATTAGTATGCTGAATAAAATGGTGGTGCTGCCTGTAGGGGCCACCACCATGGATAATAGTAAACAGAAGTTGGGGATAAAAGGAAAATGGGTAATTTTGGTTTTAAAAATGTATCAAAGAGAAACAATATTGACCTGATGGAGTACCTTTGCTATGGATTGGGAGATTTCTCCTTTTGCTTCATTTACGGAGCCATTGGTTCTTACATTGTTTTCTTTTATACAGATGTGGCCTGCATCAGTGCAGCTACAGTAGGAACGGTACTTTTAGTTAGCAAGATCTTTGATGGTATTTCTGATATGATGATGGGATATATCATTGAAAATGTCCATTCACCGCTTGGAAAAGCAAGACCGTGGCTGTTATGGATGGTAATTCCGTACTGCATCGGCTGTGTTCTGTTGTTTACAGTACCGGATTTCAGTGAAACAGGAAAGGTTATATATGCATTTATTTCCTATAACCTGATGGCAACCTGTATTTTCACTTCCATGAACGTGCCATACGGTGTTTTAAGCAGCGTTATGACAAACAAGCAGAACGAAAGAGCACTTCTTTCTATCAGCCGAGCAAGTTTAGGAGCTTTAGGCGTATTCGTGATCAGCTCCTATGCCCCTGATCTGGTAGAAAAATTTGGCGGTGGACCTGCCGGCTGGCAGAAGACATTCCTGTTAGTAGGTATCGTTTCTATCGGGCTGTTCCTGATCACATTTTTGGGTTGTAAAGAGCGTGTTGGTTCTGGTGTTATGGAACAGAAAACAGGAAAAAAATCTTCTTTATCCTTATTACAGGGTGTGAAGATCCTGTTTGCTAACAAATATTGGTTCATCATGCTGATGGTCAACATTTTTTACACTGCAATGACCAGTCTTTACGGTATGAACATGTATTTTGCAAAATATGTTATGCAGGATGCAGGTTATAATAAGACCATGATGATGTGTTCTACTTTTGCATCCATTCTGGTTCCGCTGCTTCTGATACCGGTTGTACAAAGAATCGGAAAACGGAATGTAGCGCTCTACGGAGGCGCTGGAATGGGTATTGCAGGACAGGTTGTCCTGATCCTGTTTGCAGAGCAGTCCATGGGACTTATGTATCTGGGACTGATCCTTCGTGGAATGGGTGTTGCATGTATTTCAGCTACCAAGTTTGGTATGATCGCAGACAGTATTGAGTATGGAGAGTATAAAACAGGTACCCGTGCAGAAGGTTTTGTATATTCCGCTGCATCTTTAGGGGTCCGCGTTGGTTCTGCTCTTGCGTCTGCAGTTATTGGCTGGGTGTTGGGAGCTTATGGATATGACGGCAAGCTGGCAGTGCAGAGTGAAACTGCAATGAAGGGCATCCGCATCATGTTCTACTATGCACCATTAGCTGTATTTATTGCTATTCTGGCACTGCTGGTGTTTTATAAACTGGACCGTGAGTATGACGGCATCATGAAAGTCTTAGATGAGCGCCACAAACTTGCGGAACAGGCAAATGCATAAAGTTTTACAAGTCACATTTTTAAGGAGAGTTTAGAGTATGAATATCACAAAAGCAACTCGCTGGAGAGTGTTTGCCGGTGTATGGCTGCAGAGCTTATTTACCTCTGCTACTGCTTACTTCAGTCTGTTTTGTATCCCGTTAACAACCAAGTTTGGATGGAGTGATTCCGCATTCGCACTGGCATATACCATTTATATGTTTACATACTGTGCAGTTGGCTTTATCGGCGGTTCCTTAGCTGAGAAGATCAGCCCAAGAAAAACCATTTACATTGGTCTTTGCCTTTTTGCAGGCGGCTGGTTCTTAACCGGTTTTGCATCCAGCATCCCACAGCTGTATGTATTTTACGGATTAATGGCTGGTGCCGGCGGCGGTATGATCTACCCGGCATGCCTTCCTACAGCATTAAAATGGTTCCCTGACCGTTCCGGTTCTATTTCCGGTCTGGTTCAGGCCGGCGCTTCCTGCGGTCCTTTCATTATGAGTCCTATTGCCCAGACTCTCATTGACCGTGTAGGCGCACAGATGACCTGCCGTATCCTGGCGATCGTATTCCTGATCGGTGTTGGTATTGCAGCAGCAATGATCGTTCCTTGTCCGGAAGGCTGGACTCCAGAAGGCTGGAAGCCATCCGCTGAGCAGGTTAAGGTATTAAAAACAAAAGATTACAGCATGGGCGAAATGGTTAAGACACCTGTATTCTGGGTACTGTTATTAATGTTCATTTTTGCAAATGCAGCCGGAACCATGATGGTTTCCTTCACAAGCCCTATTGCACAGCGACAGGTTGGCCAGACTGCAATGACCGCTGCATTATGTGTATCCATTATGACACTGGCTAACATGTGCGGACGTATTGGATTTGGTTTTATCTACGATATCTTAAAGGGCTGGAAGAGCCTGATCCTGTTAATGGTCATCAACGGAGTTTCCATGTTAATGCTGACCCAGGCTACTACACTTCCATACTTTATCGTATGTATCGTTTTAGTAGGTTTCTCCTTTGGCGGATTGTTAGTAGTATTCGCACCAATGGTACGTATGATCTTCGGGTCTAAATTCTACAACCGTAATTACGGTCTGATCTTCATCGGATATGGTATCGGTGCTTTCGTAGGTCCTAAGATCAGTGCTTACTTCTACGATACCACTGGTCAGTACACCATGGGCTTCATCGGATCTGCATTATTAGCAGTTGCAGCCATCGTACTGATCGTGATCGCACAGAAGATGGCATCAAAGATGGAAAATGCATAGTAAGAAGTACAGTATGAAAATGCTTTTATGCCCAATCTTGTGATCAGATTAAAAAATAAAAGTTTGTAAAAAAACGGAAACTGGTGCAGCTATGTACCTGTTTTCCGTTTTTTTTATGTACCCGGAAGTTTAAAATAAAATGCTTGAAGCATATGCCCTTCTGCTTTATAATAACAGGGAAAGCCCCGGAAGGTTACATGATTTCTGGGTTATTTTTTTGAAATAAGGAAATGAGGATAAGACAGAATGGAAATAAAAGCACAGATCACCAAAAAACTGCAGAAATACAAAGCGGATGAGATCAAAACCCTATATCAGCTGATGCTCAGAGTATTATCCGGCAATGATGATTTCCGTATGGTACAAAATGCAGATACAGATGATCTGCGTCCTGTGATCGAAGGGGAGACAGGAGAAAAGATCGACTTTGCAATGGAGTCCATTATTTCAGGAGGATCCCTGAAACTGTGGCAGGACATTCAGGCAGAGGAAGCGGAAAAAGTAAAATTAAAGAAGGCAGACAGAATTGAGAGAATTGCATCTGTTATGAGCGATTCTGCTTTATTTGAAGGCTTCTGCCTGGCTTTTTATGGAAAAGATGAGATGTTGGCAGTTCTGTGTGATGAGTATGGCTGCATGGAAGCTTACGAAGCCTTATCACAGGATATTGTATACAGAAAAAGAAGAGCTTATATGCGCATGCTTTCTGACTATGTGCTGGCAGCTTCCCATCTGTATGGTGTAGTGGCTCTTCATGACTTTGAGCTTCTGCTGCGCCATTACGAAAAGAATCTGGATGATTTTGAAGGCTACGCAAGAGAAGAAGGAAGCTATCGCAATACCATCCTTTTCCAGCCAAGATATTTAGGGATTTGTACCTTACAGCAGCTGATCGGAGATACAGTTCCGGAGGTACTGGCTACCATGGACGGTCTGTTTGTACATCCTTCTTTTACAGAAGATTTCCAGAACGAACAGAAGAAAATGGTAAAAGCATTTGCAAAAAAGGGCGGACAGAACGTGGAGGAAAAGGATTTCGACCAGTTTTTTGCATCTGCAGGGGAGAAAACTTCCTACAGAAAGCTGCTGCGTGACACCATGGACAAGCCAATGTACCTTCCAGCAAAAGAAGAATTTTTAAAGTATGTAAACGAAGACTACCATGTGATCTCCACTGCAGAAAAGAATTTAAGAAACTATCTGAAGGGAAAATATGGAAAAGAATTAGAATCAGCGGCACAGGCAGCAGGGACTACCCCGGAGGTATACTTAGAAGCCTTTATTGCAAAGCTTCGTGATATGGGCACAGATGTAGGAAAAGGCGGAGCAGAGCCAGATCCTCAGGCGCAGATTCAGTTTGTTTTAAATACCTTAAGACAGATCGGAGCATCTTTTGAGGATATCAAAGATGCAAAAGAACCACTGCGCTATGCAATGGAGCTGTCCAATGCAGAGCATTTATGGTGCAACAGGGGATTTAGCGCAGATGGACTGGCAGTGCGCATGGCTGCAGAGAAGAAAAATACGGACATTGCAGCAGGTCTTTTAAATCAGGGCAAGGCAAATGGACAGGTAGTCCGTAAGACTACAAAAATCTATCCAAATGATCCATGCCCATGTGGAAGCGGCAAAAAGTATAAAAAGTGCTGCGGAAAGAATCAGGCATAAATATGAATCAATACGAGATCTTGAAGCATTATTTTGGATATGATACCTTTAGGGATGGACAGGAAAAACTGATAGGTGCCATTTTAGAAGGAAGAGATGTCCTTGGCATCATGCCAACGGGGGCAGGAAAGTCCCTTTGCTATCAGATACCGGCACTTATGATGGGCGGGATCACACTTGTGGTTTCGCCTCTTATATCCTTAATGAAAGACCAGGTAAGCAACTTAAACCAGGCTGGTATCCTGGCAGCTTATTTAAACAGTTCTCTTACGCCTGGTCAATATAGAAAGGTACTGGAATTAGCCAGAACGGGAAGATATCCTATTATATATGTAGCGCCGGAGCGTTTGGTAACAGAGGATTTTCTTCGGTTTGCCTTAGATCCACAGGTAAATATTTCCATGGTGGCAGTGGATGAAGCACATTGTGTTTCCCAGTGGGGACAGGATTTTAGGCCAAGTTATCTGAAGATCGTAGATTTTATTAAACGTCTTCCAAAGCGGCCTGTAGTCAGTGCTTTTACGGCTACTGCAACTGCAGAGGTAAGGGATGATATCATAGACATTCTTATGCTTCAGGAACCAGAAGTTTTAACCACCGGTTTTGACCGGACCAATCTGTATTTTGGAGTACAGACACCTAAAGACAGATATCAGGCATTAGTAGAGCTGTTAGAGCAGCATAAGGCAGAAAGCGGCATTGTCTATTGTCTTACCCGCAAGATCGTGGAAGAAGTATGTGAAAAGCTGATCAAAGAAGGCTTTTCTGTCACCCGCTACCATGCAGGCTTAAGTGATGCGGAGCGAAAGCACAATCAGGAGGAGTTTATCTATGACAATGTGCGGATCATGGTAGCTACCAATGCTTTTGGAATGGGAATTGATAAGTCAAATGTGCGCTTTGTTATTCATTATAATATGCCGAAAAATATGGAATCCTATTACCAGGAAGCAGGAAGAGCAGGCCGCGATGGGGAACCGGCGGAGTGCATTCTTCTTTACGGGGGACAGGACGTAATTACGAACCAGTTTTTCATTGACCATAATCAGGATAATGAAGCCTTAGACCCTATGACAAGACAGTTAGTTATGGAGCGGGACAGAGAACGTCTGAAAAAAATGACTTTTTACTGCTTTACCCATGAATGTCTGCGGGATTATATCCTACGTTATTTTGGGGAATACGGCAGTAATTACTGCGGAAACTGTTCCAATTGTCTTACGCAATTTGAAAATACTGATATAACAGAGATGGCAAAAGCACTTCTTTCCTGTATTGAAACCAGCAGACAGAGATATGGGGCAACAGTGATCATTGATACAGTCCATGGAGCAAATACGGCTAAGATCCGGGGCTATGGGATGAATGAAAATCCAGAGTATGGCTCACTGGCGAAAGTTCCGGTATACCGTCTGCGCCAGATCTTAAACCAGCTGCAGTTAGACGGGTATATTACAGCTACCAATGATGAATATGCAGTTTTACGTCTGACGACCAAGGCCGGATCTGTGTTAAATAATGAAGAAACAGTATGGATGAAGCTGGCAAAAGAGCAGACAAAAAGTGAGCAGGAAACACAGAAGAAGAGCAGGAAGAAAAAGAGCGCCCTGGCCGGAGCAGGTGATTTTACAGAGGCAGAGGAAACATTATTTGAAATGCTGCGAAAGCTTCGGGTACAGATCGCCAAAGAAGAAAAAGTTCCTCCTTATATTGTATTTTCTGATAAGACACTGGCCCATATGTGTATTATAAAGCCTGCAAATAAGGAAGAAATGCTTTCTGTATCTGGTGTGGGAGAGTTTAAATATGAGAAATATGGAGAACGTTTCCTGGCAGCGATCAGAGAACAGGCATAAAACTGTGATCTGATACCTTTTTGTAAAGATGTTGTAAAGATTTTGAGAGTACATCGAGAGTACATAAAGATAAGAAGGAGAAAAATGGAGAAGAATATGGAAGAGAACAATTTAAAAGGTGCTGGTAAAACCCCAGGAACAGCAGACCAGGCAGAAACTCCACAAACACCTCATAAGCGCCGTGTCCGTTACAAAGGAACTCATCCAAGATCCTATAAAGAGAAATACAAAGAACTCCAGCCGGAAAAATACGGGGATACCATTGCAAAGGTCATTAGTAAGGGCAGTACACCTGCAGGTATGCATATTTCTATTATGGTAAAGGAAATTTTGGATTTCCTGAACATCCAGCCTGGACAGACCGGACTGGATGCAACCTTGGGATATGGTGGTCATACCAGCCATATGTTAGCCTGCTTAAAGGGCGAAGGCCACATATATGCTCTGGATGTGGATACCATTGAAATGGAAAAAACCAGAAAACGTCTGACAGATAAAGGCTTTGGACCGGATATTTTAACTATTAAGCATTTAAACTTTGCAAATATTGACCAGGTGGCAGAGGAAGCAGGGGGATTTGACTTTGTTTTAGCTGATCTGGGAGTTTCTTCCATGCAGATCGACAATCCAGACAGAGGTTTTTCTTTTAAAAATGAAGGCCCGCTGGACCTGCGTCTTGATCCTTCTAAAGGAGAAACTGCGGCGGAGCGTTTAAAAGAACTTAATTTTGAAGAATTAAAGGGAATGCTGGTGGAAAACTCAGATGAGCCATATGCAGAGCAGATCGCAAGAAAAGTGATGAATGAGAAGAAGCATGGCAGACCCATTGAAACAACTACCCGGTTAAAAGAAGTGATTGAAGAAGCACTTTCTTTCCTGCCGGAAGCAGAGAAAAAAGAGGCGGTAAAGAAATCCTGCCAGCGCACCTTCCAGGCACTGCGTATTGATATTAACAGTGAATTTGAGGTATTGTATGCATTTTTGGATAAACTTCCAGGTGCATTAAAGCCAGGGGGGAGAGCTGCGATCCTTACCTTCCATTCCGGCGAAGACCGCCTGGTAAAGAAAGCCTTTAAAGAAGGCTTAAAAGCCGGGATCTACAGCCAGATCAACCAGGATGTGATCCGCCCGTCTGCAGAAGAATGTGCCAAAAACGGAAGGGCTAAGTCTACAAAGCTTCGCTGGGCAGTGAAAGCGCAGGAGTAAAGGGAAGAATATGCAAAAATAAGCGGCCTTTTATTGCCAGTGCATTTAAACTGTGTTAAGATATGAGTTGCTTTGTACTGTACGAAAGAGAGGAAATAATTGTGACAGCTTATCTGATCGTCTGCCCGTTGGTATTTCTGGCAGGTCTTGTAGATTCCATTGCCGGAGGCGGGGGACTTATTTCTCTCCCTGGATATCTGATCGCAGGGGTTCCGGCCCATCTGGCTCTTGGAACCAATAAAATGGGTTCTACCATAGGAACTTCCATTTCTGCGGTGAGACTTTTAAAACATGGTTATTTAAAAGGAAAAATGAAAATGGCCATAGCATCGGCAGTCTGTGCTATGACAGGTTCTGTTCTGGGAGCAAAGGTGTCGCTGCTGGTTTCAGATTCTGTGATCCGGCATATGATGATCGTGGTCCTTCCGATCGTAGCTTATCATGTATTAAAAAACAAAAACATGGGAGAAGATGAAAATACAGGAACCGTTCCTTACAAAAAGATGTTTCTGATTTCTGTGACCGCGGCTTTCTTCATCGGCTGTTATGACGGTTTTTACGGACCGGGTACAGGAACTTTTTTACTGCTTGTATTTACAGGAGCAGCAAAAATGGATACCCGCAGCGCATCCGCACAGACGAAGATCATTAATCTTTCATCTAATGTGGCAGCACTGGTGACATTTATTATAGCAGAAAATGTTTATTATCCTCTGGGACTGGCAGCAGCAGCCTGTTCTGTAGCAGGCAATTACCTGGGCTCAGGGCTGGTAGTCCATGATGGCCAGAAAATCGTCCGTCCGGTTGTTCTGGTGGTACTGGGGATCTTATTTATAAAAATTCTGACGGGTCATTAAAAGGAGAAATGCATTATGAAGTGGAAAAAATTCACTCTGACTACTACCACAGAAGCAGTTGATCTGGTAAGCAGCATGCTGGATGATGTGGGTATTGAGGGCATTGAAGTAGAAGATAATGTGCCTCTTACAGAAAAAGAAACAAAAGGCATGTTCATAGATATCCTTCCGGAGCTTCCGCCGGATGAAGGTGTTGCAAAGGTAAGCTTTTATCTGGATGATGATGACCAGGTAGAGGAAACGCTTCGCCGTGTGGAAGAAGGACTGGATGAGCTGGCTGCATATACAAATCTGGGACAGCGTTCTATCGAAGCTTCTGAAACGGAAGATAAGGACTGGATCAACAACTGGAAGCAGTATTTTAAGCCTTTTACAGTAGATCATATCCTGATCAAGCCAACCTGGGAGACTATTCCGGAAGAACACAAGGACAAGCTGTTAGTACAGATCGATCCGGGAACTGCTTTCGGAACCGGTATGCATGAAACGACCCAGCTTTGCATCCGCCAGCTGGAAAAATATGTCTACAGCGAAAGCAAGATCCTGGATGTAGGAACGGGAAGTGGTATTTTAGGCATTACTGCTTTAAAACTGGGTGCAAAGGAAGTCTGGGGAACAGATCTGGATGAAAATGCCATTACAGCTGTTGGTGAAAATCTGGCTTCCAACGATATAAGCAGCGACCGTTTCCATGTACTTCAGGGAAATATCATTGATGACAAGGCTGTTCAGGACTGGGCCGGATATGAGAAATATGATATCGTAGTTGCTAATATTTTAGCAGATGTTATCATCATGCTGGTAAAAGAGATCCCGGTACACTTGAAAAAGGGTGGATATTTCATTACTTCCGGTATTATCAACCTGAAGGAAGAAGCAGTCCGGGCTGCATTTGCTGCCAGTGAAGAACTGGAAGTTGTAGAGATCACTTATCAGGGAGAATGGCTCTCTGTTACTGCAAGAAAGAAATAGGAGCCTTACATGTATCATTTTTTTGTGGATCCTTCTGCCATTGGAGAGGGAAAGGTAAAGATCATAGGAGCAGATCTGAACCATATGAAAAATGTGCTCCGCATGAAGACCGGGGAAGCAGTGCTTATCAGTGACGGTACAGGAAAAGATTATAACTGTCAGATAGAAAGCTATGCAGAGGGAGAAGGGATTTTAGAGATCCTTTCTGAAAACGAAGACAGCAAAGAGCTTCCTTCCAGAATATGGCTCTTTCAGGGACTGCCAAAATCAGATAAAATGGAAGTGATCATCCAGAAGGCTGTGGAACTGGGGGCTGCAGGTGTGATTCCGGTTGCCACCAGAAATGCAGTGGTGAAGCTGGACGCAAAAAAAGCAGAGGCAAAGGTACGCCGCTGGCAGGCTATTGCAGAAAGTGCAGCTAAGCAGTCAAAGCGCAGCTATATCCCACAAGTGGGAATGGTGATGAGCTTAAAAGAGGCATTTTCCTATATAGAAGAACAGAAATTTGATCTGTCCATGATCCCCTATGAGCTGGAAAAGGGAATGGACGGAATAAAGCAGGTATTAGGCAGACTGGCACCAGGACAGCAGATCGCAGTGTTTATCGGACCTGAAGGCGGATTTGATGAGGAAGAGATTAAGCTTGCCTTGAAAATGGGAGTAAAGCCCGTAAGCCTTGGAAAACGGATCCTGCGCACAGAAACAGCAGGTCCTGCTATACTGGCTCTTTTGATGATGAAGCTGGAAGGAGCATTTTAATGGAAGCATATTTTGATAATTCAGCCACAACAAAGGCTCTGGACTCTGTCCGGGATATTATGGTAAAAACACTGATGGAAGATTTCGGAAATCCTTCTGCTAAGCATACAAAAGGCATGGAGGCAGAGAAATACATCCGTCAGGCTGCAGCCGATATTGCAAAGACCTTAAAGGTAAAAGACAAAGAAATCCTGTTTACATCCGGGGGTACAGAGTCTAATAACATGGCACTTATTGGTACGGCCTTGGCAAACCAGAGAGCAGGAAAGCATATTATCAGCACCAGGATCGAGCATGCCTCTGTGTATCAGCCGCTGGCATTTCTGGAGTCCTTAGGCTTTGAGGTGACTTATCTTCATGTGGATCACAATGGACATATTTCACTGGAAGAACTGGAGCAGTCTTTGCGTCCGGATACTATTTTAGTGTCTGTTATGTATGTAAATAATGAGATCGGCGCTATTGAACCAATTGATGAGATCGGGCGTCTGGTACATGGAAAAAATCCAAAGACCGTATTTCATGTAGATGCCATCCAGGCATATGGGAAAATGGTGATCCGTCCCAAAAAACAGGGCATTGACCTGTTAAGTGTCAGCGGACATAAAATCCATGGGCCAAAGGGCGTAGGTTTCTTATATATTGATGAAAAGGTAAAGATCCGTCCTCTGATCTATGGCGGCGGCCAGCAGAAGGATATGCGTTCCGGTACAGAAAATGTTCCCGGTATTGCAGGTCTTGGCGTGGCAGCAAAAGAAATGTATACAGACCACAGTGCCAAGATGGAGTATCTTACAGGCTTAAAGGACTATCTGATCCTTAGGGCGTCTGAAATAGAAGGCGTTACAGTCAATAGTTTAAAGGGGGCAGAAGGGGCTCCGCAGATCGTAAGTTTAAGCTTTGAGGGAGTAAGAAGCGAGGTGCTTCTTCATGCCCTGGAAGAAAAAGGCATCTATGTTTCTTCCGGTTCTGCCTGCTCATCTAATCATCCGGCCATCAGCGGTACTTTAAAGGCAATCGGGGTGAAAAAGGAATTACTGGATTCTACTTTAAGATTCAGTTTTGGGATGTTTAATAAAAAAGAAGAGATTGACTATGCAGTGGATGTTTTAAAGGAGCTTCTGCCGGTGCTTAGGAGATTTACTATAAAATAGCAGGCAGATAAGCGCGTCAGCGCAGGTTTGTGAGCCTAGATAAAAACAAAAGAAAGGAAGTATTATGCAGTATCAGTCATTTTTGATCAAGTATGCAGAGATCGGCACAAAGGGTAAAAACAGATACATGTTTGAAGATGCCCTGATCCGTCAGATCCGTTATGCTTTAAGCTCTGTAGACGGTGAGTTTGATGTTACAAAGGAATCCGGCCGTATTTATGTAAAGGCTTTAGGAGAGTATGAGTATGATGATACCATTGAAGCGTTAAAGCGTGTATTTGGTATCGCTGATATCTGCCCTATGGTGCAGATCGAGGATAAGGATTATGAGAACCTGAAAAAGCATGTAGTAGAATATATGGATCAGGTATATCCGGACAAAAATATTACTTTTAAGGTAGATGCCAGAAGAGGGGATAAGCAGTACCCTGTAAGCTCTGAGCAGATCAACCGGGATATGGGTGAGGCGATTTTAGAGGCTTTCCCACAGATGAAAGTGGATGTACATCATCCGGATGTACTTCTTCGCGTGGAGATACGCCAGAAAGTGAACCTGTTCTCCCTGATGATCCCAGGACCAGGCGGTATGCCTATTGGCACCAATGGACAGGCAATGCTGTTGCTTTCCGGCGGTATTGACAGCCCGGTTGCAGGCTATATGATCGCAAAACGTGGAGTGAAGATCGATGCTGTTTATTTCCATGCGCCGCCATATACCAGTGAGAGAGCAAAACAGAAGGTAGTTGATCTGGCAAATCTGGTAGCACGTTATTCAGGCCCCATCAATCTGCATATAGTTAATTTTACAGATATCCAGCTTTATATTTATGAGCAGTGCCCACATGAGGAGCTGACCATTATCATGCGCCGTTATATGATGCGTATTGCACAGGCGATCGCTGAGAAGACAGGTTCTATTGCGCTGATCACTGGTGAGAGTATCGGACAGGTGGCTTCACAGACGTTACAGTCATTGGCTTCTACTAATGAAGTGTGCACTATGCCTGTTTTCCGTCCGGTAATCGGATTTGATAAGCAGGAGATCGTGGATGTTTCTGAGAAGATCGGTACTTATGAGACTTCAATCCAGCCATATGAGGACTGCTGTACTATTTTCGTAGCAAAGCACCCGGTTACAAAGCCAAATCTTAAGGTGATCAGAAATTCTGAGCGTCATCTGGAAGAAAAGATCGATGAGATGGTGAAGACTGCGCTGGATACTGTGGAAGTTATTGCTTGCCGCGGCTAGTACATCGTTTCGTAAATAACTGTACTAATCACGTAGGATGCGGATTTGAGTGTGCAGGTCTAAAAACGCAGGCGTAGCGGGCTACGCTGAGGCTTTTAGGCCTGTGCAATCAGATTCGCAGACAAGTGAGTGGTATAGTTATTTCGAAAACGATGTACTAGTGTACTGTATCATTCACTTTCAGCAAAATGACGCAGAATGAATTTTCAATCTGCAAGGCGGAGGAATGAGGCGATGCGGTGGCATCGTCGATTGACGACAACACAGCAGATGGAAATTCAGGCAAGTCATTATGCGAAATGTGAATGATACAGTACACTGGGTTTAAGGCCGGTGGCCGAAGTGTTCGCAAGGGGGGGTCTTCATTCTATAAAACATTGTTCGCTGGCCTTCGCTTGCGTCAGTTCGCCTGTGCCGGACTACATCCGTCACAGACGTACAGCCGCGCTCAGGATGCGTACAATTGTTTTATAGAAAGCGAACCCCTGCAACGTTATTTCTGGCTAAGAAGACCCGCCGGTGGGCGGAAAGCGTTATATAAAAAGAGAGCCGCATCCACGCGGCTCCCTTCTAAACTTTAACATTAAACTCAGTCGATGATGTATGGAGAAAGTGTAGCAAGAATGCTGTCTACGTCATTCTCAGCATGAATGTTCAGATCGATCGGCTTGGACAGATCCAGACTGAAGATACCCATAATTGATTTTGCGTCGATGACATATCTGCCGGAAACCAGATCAAAATCAACATCGAACTTAGCTAAATCGTTTACGAAAGATTTAACCTTATCAATGGAATTTAATGAAATTCTAACTGTTTTCATAGGAAGCCCCTCCTTGTGTGGTATGTAAATCATTTTTGCAGATAGAACTGCTTACTTTTAATACTAAAGGTCAGGTGTATAAAAGTCAATAGTGAGATTGTATGAAAATCATTGGTTACAGTTCAGTAACGATCATTGAGAGGTTTTGACTTTCATTTATGGTGATGTTGCCGTCAGGTGGCAAGCACGTTTAGAAAAAAACAGGAGGTCATATTATGCCGAAAGCAGCCCTTCACAATCTGGGGTGCAAAGTAAATGCTTATGAAACGGAAGCCATGGAGCAGCAGCTGAAGGAACGTGGTTATGAGATCGTTCCTTTTGATGAAAAGGCGGATGTTTATATTATCAATACATGTTCTGTTACTAATATTGCGGACCGGAAATCAAGGCAGATGCTGCACCGGGCAAAGAAACTGAATCCGGAGTCTGTAGTGGTGGCAGCAGGCTGTTATGTGCAGGTGGCATCGGAAGAGTTAAAAAAGGATGCCAGCGTTGATATTGTAATTGGAAATAATAAAAAGGCGGAGCTGGCAGATATTCTGGATGAATATTTAGGCAATGTTCATGAGAAAGAAGAAGCAGAGGTATTTGTCACCGATCTTTCCCATGGAAGTGATTATGAGGCGCTTCATCTGGAACAGCCTTCAGACCATACAAGAGCTTTTATCAAGGTTCAGGACGGCTGTAATCAGTTCTGCAGTTACTGTATCATTCCCTTTGCCAGAGGCAGAGTCCGCAGCAGAAGCCGTGAAGATGTGGTCAGGGAGATCACCGGACTGGTGGCTCAGGGATATAAAGAGGCTGTTCTTACAGGCATCCATTTAAGTTCCTATGGAATTGAACATATGGAGGGGAATCCTGTAAGCCAGGGAGACTGGAATCACAGGGAATTGCTGGCCCTGATCCGTGAGGTCCATGAGATCAGTGGGCTGGAACGTATCCGCCTGGGATCGCTGGAACCGCGTATTATTACGGAAGAGTTTGCAAAGAGTCTGGCAGAGCTTCCTAAGTTCTGTCCTCATTTCCACCTGTCTTTACAAAGTGGTTGTGACAGTGTTTTACAGAGAATGAACCGTCATTATACAACAGAGGATTACTTAAGGCGGTGTGAGATCCTCCGTAAGCATTTTAAACGTCCTGCCATTACTACAGATGTGATCGTAGGCTTCCCGGGTGAGACGAAAGAAGAGTTTGATATTACGGAAAAGTATCTGGAAAAAGTGCATTTTTATGAAATGCATGTGTTTAAATATTCCAGAAGAGCCGGTACAAAGGCTGCTGCCATGACAGATCAGATCCCGGAGCAGGAAAAAGGAGTCCGTTCTGACCGTCTTCTTGCACTGGAACAGAAAATGTCAGAGGAGTTCAGAAAAGGATTTTTAGGCGAAAAGGTCTCTGTTCTCTTTGAGGAAATGATAACAGCAGATGGAAAAGAATATCTGGTAGGACATACGCCGGAATATGTAAAAGCAGCCCTTCCAAAGGAAGAATGCGAAAAAATGCATGCCGCTTCCGGAGTTATTTTAGAAGCCCAGGCAAAAGAATTTCTGACTTCGGATATACTTCTGTTAAAAAATACTATTGCCGAATAGAAAAATATAGAGTAAAATATATGAGAATACGTAAAGGACGTGATGATATGGGCAATATAAAAGAGACACAGTATTTTCAGGCTGTTCAGGACAAAAAGGTAGAAGTAAGCGATGTACTGGAGCAGGTGTATATTGCCTTGACCGAGAAAGGATATAACCCTGTAAATCAGATCGTTGGTTATATTATGTCTGGGGATCCTACCTATATTACCAGCCACAAGGGAGCTAGAAGCCTTATTATGAAGGTGGAGAGAGATGAGATCCTGGAAGAATTGATGGCGGTATATATTGATGCCCGTTTAAAATAGGGCAGTTGGGAAAAATAGGGACAGAGAGTATGTCACTCTCTGGTTTGGCGTCCATTAAAGTCTCTGTTAAGGGGATTTTTTATGGGCGTCGATTTTTTTCTGTGATCACTATGAATGTGTTACCAGGCGGTTATAGGAACTATGTGCTTGCACGCAAAGGCAGTTTTTGCCTTTGCTGATTTTTGTGTGTACGGAGGAAGTGAATATGAGGATAATGGGGCTTGATTATGGCTCAAAGACAGTAGGGGTAGCAGTCTGCGATCCTTTAGGGATCACTGCACAGGCAGTGGAGACAATCACCAGAAAGGATGAAAACAAACTGCGTCAGACTCTTGCCAGAATTGAAGCACTGGCTAAAGAGTATGAGGTAGAAAAGTTTGTTCTTGGCTATCCTAAAAATATGAATAATACAGTGGGAGACCGTGCCCAGAAGTCAGAAGAACTAAAAGCAGCGTTAGAGCGCAGAACAGGACTTCCTGTTGAGTTGTGGGACGAGCGTCTTACAACGGTAGCAGCAGAGCGTGTCCTTATGGAAAGCGGTGTCCGCCGTGAACACAGAAAAGAATCCGTAGACCAGATCGCAGCGGCAATGATCCTTCAGGGATATTTAGATCATCTGTCCATGATAAAGAAAAAGGATGGAGAAATCAATGAATAAACCAATGAATGAAAAAGAAGATTGCATTACGATGGTGACAGATTCAGGAGAATCTGTAGATTTTTACGTATTAGAGGAAACCAGGATCCATGGAAAAGACTATCTTCTGGTGACAGATGCACCGGAAGATGAAGATGGAGAGTGCTATATTTTAAAGGATGTATCCGGTGAAAATGACAGTGAAGCTTTGTTCGAGTTTGTAGAAGATGACAGGGAACTGGACGGGGTTATGGGCATTTTTGAAGAGTTATTAAAGGATGCAGATGTAGAATTAGAAAAATAAACAGGAGGAATCAGCTTGAGTTTAGAAGAGAACGTGAATGAAAATGTAAAACCTGAGACCAGCACAGAAAATAAAACGGAAAATAATACTGGCGAGAATCGTGAAGAGGGTACAAAAACGGTTAGAAGACCGCAGAACAGAAGACCGAGACGTGTGCCAAGAGTACCTAAAGCTGTAAAAGCAGAAGAAAAAGAAGAAAACGGAAGCAGAGAAACAGCAGAACCAAAAACTGAAGAAAAACGCAAAGCAGCACCTGCAAGAGGAAGACAGCAGGGAACAAAAAGATCCTTTCCAGCTGTAAAAGAAGCAGGAGAGAAAAGGGCACCTTTAAGAAAACCGACCAGAAACAGTCAGAAAGAGGCTAAGAGCAAGCTGAAGATCATACCTTTAGGCGGCTTAGAGCAGATCGGTATGAACATTACTGCATTTGAATACGAAGATTCCATTATTGTTGTAGACTGTGGTCTGGCATTCCCAGGGGATGATATGTTAGGTATCGATCTGGTGATCCCGGATGTATCTTATTTAAAGCAGAACATTGACAAGGTAAAGGGCTTTGTGATCACTCATGGACATGAGGACCACATTGGCGCACTGCCGTATATTTTGCAGCAGGTAAATGTACCTGTTTATGGTACAAAACTGACCATTGCTTTAATTGAGCATAAATTAAAAGAGCATAACCTGTTAAAGAATACGAAGCGTAAGGTAATGAAGCATGGACAGTCTGTAAATTTAGGCTGCTTCCGCGTAGAGTTTATCAAGACCAACCACAGCATCCAGGATGCATCTGCACTTGCTATCTTCTCACCGGTGGGCATTGTTCTTCATACAGGTGACTTTAAGATCGACTATACACCTGTTTTTGGTGATCCAATCGATTTACAGCGTTTTGCGGAACTGGGTAAAAAGGGCGTTCTTGCTATGCTGGCAGATAGTACCAATGCCACCAGACCCGGATTTACCATGTCTGAGCGCAGTGTAGGAAAGACGTTTGATACCATTTTTGCAGAGCATACAAACCACCGTATTATCGTAGCAACCTTTGCATCTAACGTAGACCGTGTACAGCAGGTGGTAAATACTGCTTATAAATATGGCCGTAAGGTAGTGGTAGAAGGCCGTAGTATGGTTACTATTATCGATATTGCCAGTGAATTGGGATATATCAATATTCCAGAGGGAACTCTTATTGATATTGACCAGTTAAAGAATTATCCGCCGGAGTCTACTGTGCTGATCACTACAGGAAGCCAGGGCGAATCCATGGCTGCCCTGTCACGTATGGCAGCAAGCATCCACAAGAAGGTATCGATCGTCCCTGGGGATGTGGTTGTATTAAGCTCTACTCCGATCCCTGGAAATGAGAAGGCAGTAGCAAATGTGATCAATGAGCTTTCTGCAAAGGGAGCAAAGGTGATCTGCCAGGATACCCACGTTTCAGGACATGCATGCCAGGAAGACTTAAAGCTGATATATTCCCTGGTACATCCGAAATTTGCTATTCCGGTACATGGTGAATTCCGCCACAGAATGGCGCAGAAGGAACTGGCTGAGTATATGGGAGTCCAGAAGGAAAATGCATTACTGGTAAATTCCGGTGATGTGGTTTCCCTGGATGAAGACAGCTGTCAGGTAACTGACCATGTAGCCTGTGGTTCTATCCTGGTTGACGGACTTGGAGTCGGTGATGTAGGAAATATCGTATTAAGAGACAGACAGAATCTGGCCCAGAATGGCATTATTGTAGTTGTTCTTACACTGGAGAAGCACTCCAACCAGCTGCTTTCCGGCCCGGATATCGTATCCAGAGGTTTTGTATATGTAAGAGAGTCAGAAGACCTGTTAGAGGAAGCCCACAGTGTGGTTGCAGATGCAGTAGCAGACTGTTTAGACCGCCATGTAAGCGACTGGGGCAAGATCAAGAACATTATTAAAGACAGCTTAAGCGATTTCTTATGGAAGCGTATGAAGAGAAATCCTATGATATTGCCTATTATCATGGAAGTGTAGGATTGCGGGAGCGCAAAGCGCGGAGCAATCCGTAGGTATTACAAAGAATGTATTCTCGGAATCTTTTTGTACTTGATTTTGCGAGAAGATTTTTTGTCAGCTGTGCCCAAAGTTCTGAGGCGTTGGCGTTGCGTCTGCCTCTGAAATTCGGGTGCAACTGGCGGAAAATCGACCGCAAAGGCAAGTGCAGGAAAGACTCCGAGAGTACAATAAGAAGAAAAAGGAGGACAGGAAGCATGAGCAGCCGCACAAGGGAGATCAACAAAATAACCATGGCGATCATCAGTATTTCTGTAAAGCTGATGCTTCTTGCCCTTTTGATCCTGCTTTTATATGAGGCAGTGATCCGGGGCTATGCTTTTGGTCATGCAGTATTTTATGCAGAGGCGGTGGAAGCAGCTCCGGGCCACAATATTACAGTAGTGGTAAAAGACGGGGAAGATGTGTCACAGACAGCAGGCGAACTGGAGAAAAAAGGCCTGATTAAAAATATTTATGCCTTTTTATTCCAGAGCCGTTTTTATGATTATGATAAGATCTACCCGGGAACGTATACTTTAAATACATCTATGACTTCCAAAGAGATCCTTCAAAAGCTCAGCGAAAAGCCGGAAGATGCAGAAGATGATAAATCTGCAGATAAGCCAGAAAGTGCAAAAGCGGTACAAAAGACTGCAGACCAGAATACCGGAGGATCAGAAAATGCCAAACAAAAGCGTCAGAAGGATCTTCAGGAAGAAGAGGCTAATGCAGCAGATCCTGCAAGGAGTACCCTTTCATCAGGAGAAGCCCAGGCAGATGAGCACTCTTATTCTGGTGAAGATGAGGAAGAAGGCGGCTGGATCGAAGATGTAACAGAGGATGGACAAAATGATCGTAGATAACAGGATTACAGAATATCTTCACTCCCTGGAAAAAAGCAGGGGGGAGCTTCTGGATACAATTGAAAAAAAAGCCGTTGAAGAGGGAGTCCCTATTATCCGTAGCGAGACAGCAGCCCTGCTTAGAAGCCTGACAGCAGCATTACGGCCGGAAAATATTCTGGAGATCGGTACTGCGGTTGGTTATTCTGCTTTGCAGATGTGTCAGGTGATGCCTTTAAACTGTCATATCACGACCATTGAAAAGTATGAAAAACGTATTCCTGAGGCAAAAGAAAATTTTAAAAAAGCCGGGGAAGAAAGCCGCATTACTTTTTTAGAGGGGGATGCGGATATGTGGTTAAAGGAATTAAAGGGAAAACAGTTTGATCTTGTATTTATGGATGCTGCAAAGGGACAGTACTTAAACTGGCTGCCTCTGCTCCTTGATCTGATGCCTGTGGGAGCTGTGCTTATTTCTGATAATGTGCTTCAGGACGGAGATGTAGTCCAGTCACGTTTTGCGGTTCAGAGAAGAAACCGCACTATTCACAGCAGGATGAGGGAGTATCTGTATGAATTAAAAAATATGGAAGAATTTGAAACAGCTGTGATCCCTATAGGGGATGGAGTGACTATTAGTACCAGGATCAGATAGGAGAAGATAGATAAATGAGAAAGACAGAGTTATTAATACCGGCAGGAAGCCTGGATGTATTAAAAACAGCCGTTATTTATGGTGCAGATGCCGTATATATAGGAGGGGAGGCTTTTGGACTGAGAGCCAAAGCACACAACTTCTCCTTAGAGGATATGAAAGAGGGAATTGCCTTTGCCCATGCGCATGATGTAAAGGTCTATGTAACAGCCAATATTCTGGCTCATAATCAGGACCTGCCAGGGGTGGAGGCTTATTTTGAAGAATTAAAAGAAGTAGGCCCGGATGCCCTGATCATTTCTGACCCAGGTGTATTTGAAATTGCAAAAAGAGTGCTTCCGGATACAGAACTTCATATAAGTACCCAGGCAAATAACACTAATTATGGCACTTACCTGTTCTGGAACTGTATGGGAGCAAAGCGTGTGGTTTCTGCAAGAGAGCTTTCTTTGGCTGAGATCAAAGAGATCCGCGCTCATATTCCGGATGATATGGAGATAGAAAGCTTTATCCATGGGGCTATGTGCATTTCTTATTCCGGAAGATGTCTGCTCAGTAATTTCTTTACTGGCCGTGATGCTAATCAGGGGGCCTGCACTCATCCATGCCGCTGGAAGTATTCTATTGTAGAAGAGACCCGGCCGGGAGAGTATATGCCTGTATATGAAAATGAAAGAGGCACTTATATCTTTAATTCCAAGGATCTTTGTATGATCGGGCATGTTCCGGAGATGATCGATGCAGGGATCGACAGTTTTAAGATCGAAGGGCGTATGAAAACAGCATTATATGTGGCTACTGTAGCAAGAACCTATCGCAAAGCCATTGATGATTATATGAAAGATCCGAAGCTTTATGAGGCAAATATGGAGTGGTACAAGGAAGAAATCGGAAAATGTACCTACCGTGAATTTACTACAGGCTTCTACTTTGGAAAGCCGGGAAGTGATGCCCAGATCTACAACAGTAACACCTATGTAAAAAATTATACTTATCTTGGCACAGTGGAAGAGGCTGATGGAAAAGGCCGCTGCCGGATTGAACAGAAGAACAAATTCTCTGTAGGTGAGACCATTGAGATCATGAAGCCGGATGGCCGGAACCTGGAGGTGGTTGTAAAGAGCATCTGTGATGAAGATGGAAATGGTCAGGAAAGTGCTCCACATCCAAAACAGATCCTGTGGGTAGATTTAGGTGCAGATGTGGATAAGTATGATATTCTCCGTAAAAAAGAGGATAACTAAATTAAAATGATGCAGAAAAGGAGGTGCTCATATGGCAGATATGATCCTGTTAGGACTGGCGGTCATCTGTACTGCATATTTTATGATCATTGTTTTTTATGCCGGAATGGGAACCTCTTTTGCCTTTATCTGGCTTTTCTTTGCGGCTTTATGCGTATTTCTTGTATATGGAAAATGGTATTACAGGAAAAATATGGACCGCATCCCCAGGTGGGTGCCGGTAAGCATTGTTACTACATGTATTGCCGGTGTAGTTATTATGGCAGTGTTTTGCATCCTGGTGTTTATGGGGGCAGCAGCAAATGAAGAAAGAGACCTGGATTATGTGATCGTCTTAGGAGCCAGAGTTAAAGAACATACAGTAAGCAATTCTTTAAAAAAGAGGCTGGATAAGGCCATTGAATATGCAGAGAAAAATCCGGAAACCTATCTGGTGCTGTCAGGAGGCAAAGGACTGGATGAACCTGTATCAGAAGCCCAGGCCATGTACAGGTATCTGGTGTACAATGGTGTAAGGCCAGGTCAGCTTCTCTTAGAAGAGCATTCCGTAAGCACAGTGGAAAATCTGGCTTACAGCAAGCTGCTCATTGAAAGCCACCGGGAAATGATCCGCCATGAAAGGGAAGAAAGGAACCACCCGAAATTTTCAAGAGAGCCTAAAGGAAATTACCTTATTGCTGCAGACAAGCCTTTGGAAGTAGGTGTACTTACCAGCAATTTCCACGTATACAGAGCATGCATGATCGCCAAAAAATGGGGTTTTGAAAATGTCTATGGCATCAGTGCACAGTCAGATCCGGTGCTTTTTATCCATTTATGCGTACGTGAATGTGCATCCATAATAAAGGACAGAATAATGGGGAACATGTAAGGAGCGCAGGAAAAAACAAGCGCCACCAAAGGTGGCATTTGTTTTTTACAAGCCCTTAACGAGCAAACGGTCTGCGTTAGCAGACAGTGGAGTGCGTTAGCACGGGTTTGCGAGTCAGCCACGAAGGAGCAAACCGTCTGCGTCAGCAGACAGTGGAGTGCGTTAGCACGGGTTTGCGAGTCAGCCACGAAGGAGCAAACGGTCTGCGCCAGCAGACAGTAAAGCGCGCCGGCGTAGGTTTGTGAGTGGCGGGGAGTTTTAAAATCCCGTGGAAAACGAATAAGATAGGAGAGCGATTCGAAATGAACAGACAGCAGATGCTTGAAAAGGTAGAAAATCTTTCTGCCTATGAGGTAAAAGACCATCGTTTTATAGAAGAAATGAATTCTGAAGGAATAGTACTAGAACATAGAAAAAGTGGCGCCAGACTGTTCCTTATGAGCAATGACGACGATAATAAAGTATTTTCAATCGGATTCAGGACACCGCCTGCAGACAGTACCGGACTGCCTCATATTTTAGAACACAGTGTACTGGAAGGTTCTGAAAAGTTTCCGGTAAAAGATCCCTTTGTAGAACTTGTGAAAGGATCTTTAAATACCTTCTTAAACGCAATGACCTATCCGGACAAGACTGTATATCCGGTAGCCAGCTGCAATGATAAAGATTTCCAGAACCTGATGGACGTGTATTTAGACGGCGTATTTCACCCGTCCATTTACAAAGAGCCAAAGATATTCAAACAGGAAGGCTGGCACTATGAACTGCCTTCAGAAGATGAACCTCTAACGGTCAACGGTGTTGTATACAATGAGATGAAAGGTGCTTTTTCATCACCGGAAAGCGTATTAGAGCGTTTTACTTCATCTGTACTTTTCCCGGATACTCCATATAGCAATGAATCCGGCGGTGATCCGGCAGTGATCCCAAACTTAAGCTACGAACAGTTTATTCAGTTCCATAAAGATTATTATCATCCAGCCAACAGCTATATTTATCTCTATGGTGATATGGACATGGAAGAAAAGCTTTTATGGCTGGACAAAGAATATTTATCTGCTTATGACAAAAATGACTATAACTTAGATTCTTCTATTGCGTTGCAGAAACCATTTTCAGAACCGGTTGAGAAGGAAACGGTTTATTCTGTCACAGCAAATGAAGGCACAGAGGATAACACCTACCTGTCTTTAAATACAGTAGTAGGAACTGATATTGATCCGGTCCTCTATGTTGCTTTCCAGATTTTAGACTACACTCTTATCAGTGCGCCGGGTGCACCGTTAAAGCAGGCGCTTATTGATGCACATATCGGTCAGGATATTATGGGCGGCTATGAAAATGGCATTTTACAACCATATTTCTCTGTTGTTGCAAAAAATGCAAATAAAGAGCAGAAGGGTGAATTTTTATCTGTTGTAAAAGGCACTTTGAGAAAACTGGCTGATCAGGGGATTGACAAAAAGAGCCTGCTGGCAGGTTTGAATTACTATGAATTCCGTTACAGGGAAGCAGATTATGGCTCTGCCCCAAAGGGACTGATGTATGGTCTCTGGTCTATGGACAGCTGGCTGTATGATGCAGATCCAATGCTCCATTTACAGTATCAGAAGACCTTTGACTATCTGAAAAAGGCGGCACAGGAAGGTTATTTTGAACAGCTGATCAAAGATTATCTTTTAGACAATCCTCACGAGGCAGTTGTGATCGTAAGCCCGGAAATTGATCTGACTGCAAGAGAAGATTCAGAACTGGCAGAGCGTCTGGAAAGCTTCAAAAAATCCTTA
>OGXF01000157.1_pt1 | contig 65096 bp, 71 predicted proteins | sample 1576191 | NCBI WGS metagenome assembly OGXF01 (sample SAMEA3541545, study PRJEB24748) | human gut metagenome | biome: human gut; feature: human-associated habitat; material: faeces | place: China | collected 2012
GCAACGAATCTATCGTTCCTCACAAATGTCACTCCAAGCTCTGTACTTCTTGTGGTACCAAAGAGGCTAAATTGCGTGCTGCTCATATTTCCTCTATCGCTCTTGATGCCAGGCATCGTCATATCGTCTTTACTATCCCAAAACACTATTTATAAAGAAAATATGAAATATTAAATAATGCACTTTCTAGTTCATTATCTTGTATTTCATTATCGACATACTTTTGAAAAAGTTTCTTTTCAGAATCCAATAAAATGTCACTGTTAAGTAATTCAAGAAAATTTTTAGCACATAAACAAATAACTTCTTTAAAGCGGTTCATTTGTTTTTCATAAGAACTTTTTGTCATATCTTTCAAAGAAATAAATATTGTTGGATACTTATTTTGATCTTTTAAAGCATTTTTATTTTTTGAAATATTTAAATAATCAAATAAATAAGCATTTTCTTTTTCTTTAATAGAAAAGAAATAATACAGCATCGACATATTAAGTGTCTTACTAAATCTTCGCGGTCTTGTACAAAAGACAACTTGTTCATTTAATACATCTATAATTAGATTTGTTTTATCTACATAATATGCATTTTTATCAATCATTTCTTTAAAGTTTTCTATTCCTGCAGGTATTAGCTTCATATAATCAACTCATTTCTTTATTTACATATTATATGTGATATAAACCCTGATTTATATTGGATTATTTGTCCAATAAAAAAGAAGTCTCATCAAGAAACTTCTTTTTACTATTATTATTCATCACCAAATGAAATACCAATTGCTTTAGCTGCTTTAACAAGTTCACCATTTGGATCAACATGTTTTTGTTGACCAATCTTAGCTGCACCTATTACTTCTTCTAATGAAGTATATCCCATCTTATCACCATTAATTGTAACTACATTACCAAACTTACCTTCATTAATAAGTTCTACAGCAGCTACACCATAACGAATAGATAAAATACGATCATAAGCTGTAATATCACCACCACGAATAATATGTCCTGGATTAACTGAACGTACTTCATGATTAGGAATTACTTTTTCTAGATCATCTGCTACTTTAGCAGCAAGTCCTGAATATCGTACTGGATCTGGACTATCTTCTACGATTTTACCAATGACTTTTGTTCCATCTGCATATTTAGCTCCTTCAGCAACAGCAACAACAGTATAAGGTAATCCCATTTCATCACGTTTTTTAATTGCTTTAGCAACATTTTCAATTGTAAATGGAATTTCAGGAATCAAACATACACCAGCATTTCCTGCAAGACCTGCATATAATGTAATCCATCCAGCATCTCTACCCATTAATTCACAACAAATAACACGATGATGTGATTTTGCTGTTGTTTGTAAACGATCAATAAATTCTGTACCTACAGACATTGCTGAAATAAATCCATAAGTAACATCTGTACTTGCTAAATCATTATCCATTGTTTTAGGCACACCAATAACATTGACACCTTTTCTAGAGAAATCTCTTGCACTTGTAAGAGTACCATCTCCTCCTAAAATAACTAAAACATCAACACCATCTTTTTTCAAGTTTTCAACAGCCACATCAGAAACATCTTTCTTTACTTTTCCACCATGACCATCATCTACTAAATAATCAAATAAATTATCTTTATTAGAACTATATAAAATAGTTCCTCCTTCTTTATAAATATCTTCTACCGATTCTTCAGTAAGTTCTACATAATTATTATGGTATAAACCTCTATAACCATAAACAAATCCAATCACTTCATAACCATATTTAGAGATTGCAGTTTTAGTAATTGTACGAATAACAGCGTTTAACCCTGGACAATCACCTCCACCAGATAATAATGCAATTTTTTTGACAGTACTTCCCATAATTTTCTTCCTCCATACTATATAATTATAAATTCACCTAGAGGAAAAAACAATACTTTTTTGTAAGCGTTTACAGTTATTTTATTATTTGCTTTGTTTTTGTATCATTTGGTAGATATCTTCTAAAGAAATAACTTGTTGAACAGGTTTAATATTTGCTCTTTCTTCTACTGTATTTCCATAATCAACTTCCATCAAAACACCTGAAGCATAAGTTGCCATTTCACTATTCAAAAACACTATAGGACCAGCCATTTCTTTTGAATATGCTAAACGATTAGCATATCCACAATGTGATAATAGTCCTTCTTCACCATGCGCCATTTCTGTAAATTCACTTTTCATACCTGTATCTGTCGATCCAGGTAATACAGCATTCACTCTGATTTTCTTACTAGCAAAAGATTTTTGTAAATATGCTGTATAATAGTTCATTGCTAATTTAGAATAAGGATAGCCTAACGTACCTGGTAAATATTGGAATCCGGTTTTCATAATCGCCTCTACTGTTGCATTCCAACCTGATGCTAAAATAGCATCTATATAATATTTTTTATTTTCTTCCTTTTCCCAACCATTTCCACCAGTTGAAGTCATAAATGCAATTGTACCATTTTCACTCATAGCATGAATAAGATATTCTTCACAAATATATTTATTAGCAATAAAATCTATACTGACCGTTGTCATAAAATCATTTTTCATACCTGATACTCCTGCAATTCCAAAATATGAATCTATATGGCTAGGCAACTCTTTCATCGCTTGATCGATAGATTCTTTCTTTGATAAATCTACATGTACATATTGTCTTATTCCTTTTACATCACATTCATTCCAATCAAGTGCATATACTTTCGCACCTAAATCTACTAACATTTCTGCTGTTGCCTTTCCCATTCCTGAACTTGCTCCTGTTACAACAACATTCTTGTTTTGATAACCAAAATAATCTTTCATTTAACCATTCCTCCTTAACTTCATTATATTTTTTTGTAGATTTTCTACAAATAAATATGAACATATTTAGACATTATGTAAGGATTATGTTATAAAAAAGATAGGTGATACAATGAATAAGTCAATTAAGACAAAAAAGCAAATATCAAAAACACTTATTAAACTATTAAATTATAAACCGCTTGATTTAATTACAATAAAAGAACTTACAGAAAAAGCAAATATTAGTCGAACAGCTTTTTATAACAACTTTCATACATTAGAGGATGTTCTTAAATATATTTACCAAAACGCTCATAAACAAGTCTTCAAAGACAAATATTCTCATCTTAGTTATGTCTATAGTGATGAACATATTAAAGATATGATTCACTTTTTTGATAAAAACAGTAAATTACTCCTTGTTCTTATAAAATGGAATCTTATAGAATTTATTGCAAAATATAATACCGAAATCGTGCTTAGTTATACTCAACACTACAAAAATAAATTCATACGTGAACATGCTTTTTATTTTATAAGTTATTATCATGGTTCATTGTTCAATATTTGTACCTATTGGATTGCAAGTGGTAAGCAAGAATCTTCAGATACACTCTTTAAAATGATTAAAGAATTCGAAAAAATAAAATTTGTATATAATCAAAAAAGATAATCCATATACAATTACATATATGGATTTCTTTCTTATTGAATAGGTAATTCATAAGTAGCTTTTGTTCCTGAATAATCCAATTCTACAATCAACTTAATCTTAGAACTTTGTTGCTTTAAACCAAAAGCCTCTTCCCCTTCACTTTTTGTCCCTATAGGTGCTGTTTGGGGATAAGTATTTATAGAAGCTGGATAAGTTTCACAAACATTTCCACCTTCATCAATAACTTTAAAGTTAATACTTGAAAAATAAATATCATCTTCATTTGCTATATTTTCATAAGAATAATGTATGATAATGACTTGTTCTGGTTGACTATCTGCAAATTCATTACGATCATCTGTATTTCTTACTGAATCAACTGTAAAATGAATCAAATCTTTACTATTTTTAGTATATGTTACAGTTTCACCTATCGTATATATTTTTTCTTCTTTCTTTTCTTCTGTTTTTGTAGGTTTATTTGTATCTTTTTCTTCACTACTTCCACATGCGCCTAATGTAAGTGTTACAAACAAAACTAAAATTATCTTGATTATTTTCTTCATTGTTGTACTCCTTTATTTTGTTTAAAAATTGAAATAATTGCTAGAACAGCATTTATTAAACACCATCCTGCCCAAATATTTAAATCACTAAAACTTCCAGCAAGTCCTATACCTAAAAAACTTGCTAGTAAAAATAAAATAACAACTGCAATATTTCCTCCATTTTTTTGACTATTTCTTACAGCAATTGAAACAATTCCTCCTGCTAACATAAAAATAGAGACAAAAACACCAGCACTTCCTCCTACTTCTCCATTAGCTGACATTGTATTAGCAGTCCCTACTAATACTGATTGAAAAAAAACAAATACACTTAAAACAATTGATAAAATACCTGCTACTAATTTCCAAGTTTTCATATTCCCTCTTCCTTTCTTTTTTGTCTATTCCTTTTCTAATATCTCATATAAAATACATAATTCATGAATACCTAATTCTAAATCATTTAAAATCGTAAATATTTGTGATTCAACTTGATTAAACTCTTCTCTTTCATTTAATACATCCAAATGATCTTTTATCCCCTTAAACAATGATGCTAAATAAAGAATCTTCCCAGCTATATCTTTACTTTGGTATTCTTCTATATCCATACATAACCTCCTTATCTTAGAAATAGACTACATCTATAATGTATCTTATAAGACATAAAAAAAGGTGCCCCCTCGGGGCACAATCAAAGATACATTAAAAGAGTTCCAATAATAAGAGAGATAAATAATAAAATAAGCCAAGAAATAATCGTTGTTAAAACTTTTACAGCAATCCCATGATTTTTATAATAAGGTAAATAGTCCCTAACAGATAAATAGTTTGTAGAAAATAAAAGTGTTATAATAAACCAAAAAATTAAAATCAAGCGATAAACAAAATACTGATACTGACTTATTGGTTGATTTTCAATCTTAAAACTTATTAAAATCCATATAAATAAAAGATAACCCATAATCGCTACAATCATCTTCCAAAGCTTACCACTTCTAAATCCCGGTAAAGCTTTAGGATGTTTGATTTTCTTTTCTTTCTTTTTTTCAATATGAAATAATTGATCTAAATCTTTAATAATTTCTTTTACATCTTGATATCTACCTTGAGGATCAATAGCAATCATCTTATCAATTATTCTCTTTTCTATTCCTTGTAAGTCATAATCTCTAGGCAACTTATTAGTAAGTAAAACATGATATAAAACTCCCAAAGAATAAATATCACTTCTTATATCTGTTTGATAAAAACCAAATTGTTCAGGAGCTGCATAACCTTGACTTCCTAACACCGTAGTATCTCTTTTTTGATTTTCAATATAATTTCTAGCTATATCAAAATCAAAAAGATAGACTTGTTTTCCATCATAAAAGATATTTTCGGGTTTAATATCACGATGAATAATTTGTGGATCTTGTTGATGCAATACATCTAAAATAATACATAATTGTCTTATAATTTGATAAGCTTCTAAATTTGAAAAAGTATGTTCATCTAAAATATCAGATAATGTTTGACAAGCTAAATATTCTTCGATGATTTCTAAACCGTCTTCATTTTCTTCTATTGAATAAATAGGTGGTATTCCTTCTATATCTAATTGTTTTAACTTTTCCCAAATTGTTTTATTATATGTTTTCAATTCTTTTTTTATATAAATATTTCTTTTATCTAATTCTCTTACTAATGTAATTCTTTTTTGGGGTGTTTCTTTAATAACTTCTAATTCTAAAACTATCATATCTTGTCTCTCCGTAAAATATAGTATATCATATTTTTAGGTGATGATATGATTTTAACAGAAGAAATAGAAAACTCTTTAAAAAACGAAGCAAATATTGATGATCTTTTAAAACAAATTCATGATATGGATTTTTCTGAATATATCCATCATTTGTTTAAAAAGTATCATTTGAAAGAAGCAGATATTATACGAAAATCAGGATTAGAAAGAACATATGCTTATAAAATTATTCGTGGTGAAAAAGGAAAAAATGCAAAGGATAAAATCTATCGCTTAGCGCTTGCTATGAATTTAACCCAAAAAGAAACAAATCATTTATTATCTTTGAATAATGCAGGTGACTTATATCCTCATAATGCCAGAGATCTTATTTTATTAAATGGCTTATTAAAAAAACAAACCGTGGAAGAAGTCAACATTGAGCTTTATAATCATGATTTAGAGCCATTAAAAGACTAATAGGATTCCTAATGGAATCCTATTTTTCTTCATTATAACGATCTAAAATATATTCAGCATTTTCTGCCCATAAGCCATTTTCAACTTGAGTAAGTGTTTTATACGTTTGAAAACGATAAAATTTCCTACTGCTTCTTCAAAATCAATTTTTTCTTGTTCCTGAATAAGATTAATAACTCTATGAATTTGAATACATACATTCATCGTAATATCTTGCCCATTAAAATAGTAAATATCATGCATAGAACTTTCTCCTTTAAATTATTTTCAATTTAAAAGATAAAACCACATTAATAAGCTTTTCATTTTTTACTATTTAATAAGTTGACAATCATGTCATAACATAGATAATTAATTAACAGGTGATGAAAAATGTATAATATTTTATTAATTGAAGATGATAGACCTTTAAATAAAGCAATCTCTATTTATTTTAAAAAAGAAAAATTTTATGTATTATCTTCTTTTAGCGGTCAAGAAGCACTTGACATACTCTTTCAAAATAATCTTGATCTTATTATTTTAGATATCAATCTCCCTGATTTATCTGGTTTTGATCTTATTGAACAAATAAAAATTATTAATTCAAATATTCCTATTCTTATTTTATCTGCCTGTGATTTGGATTCAGCTATTTTACATGGTTTTAATTTAGGTGCAGAAGATTATGTAACAAAACCATTTAATATTGAAATTCTTCACAAGAAAATAAATGTTATTTTAAAAAGAAATACAAAAAACACTTTCTACAAAGATGACCATCTATTTTTTGATAAGAATACATCTAAATTAGTAATCGATAATAAAGAAATCAAATTAACACCTATAGAATTCAAATTATTATCTTTATTTTTAGAAAATCAAAATCAAATAATTTTAAAAGAAACAATCATTGAAAAAATATGGGATTCAAATGAAAATTATGTTGATGAGCATACATTGCTTGTTAATATATCTCGATTAAGAAATAAGATAGAAGATGATAAACACCATTATATTAAAACTGTTTATGGCCTAGGTTACAGGTGGTGTCATGATGAATAAAATCATTGCAACTCTTTATGTTTTATTTTTATTTTCTATTTCAATAATCATTTTTCTTTCAACAAATTCTATCTTAATAAAATGCTTAATCATCTTAAATTCATTAGTAAGTATTCTTATGTACTGTCTAAACATTTTTTCTTTCAAATCAAGAATAAATCATTTGACACATTATATTTTTAATACTTTTGATAAAACAGCAACTCAAAGCAATAAAGAATATGAAGAAACGATTGACTCAAAATTATTACATCAAATTAATAAATATAAACAAGAATTGGATATCGAAAAAGAAGAAACAATCCATTCTAAACAAGAAATTCAGTCATTAGTCACTCATATTTCTCATCAAGTAAAAACACCTTTAGCTAACATTAAAATATACAACGATTTGTTAGCACGTAATGACTTATCTAAAGAAGAAGCTATTGACTTTCATATAATGCTTAATCAACAAATTAATAAACTTGATTTCCTAATGGAATCTCTTATTAAAATGTCTCGATTAGAAACAGATATCATTCAATTAAATATTGAAAAAAATGATCTTTATTCTACTCTAATTGAAGTAATTAATCATGTTTTCTTACTTGCTGAAAAAAAACATATTAATATCGAACTATCCAAAAATACACATATCTCTGCCCTATATGATGAAAAGTGGACTCAAGAAGCTATTTTTAATGTTTTAGAAAATTGCATAAAATATTCAAATAAAAATACAACCATAACAATTCAAATATCAAAAAATACTTTCTTTTCTAAAATTACAATTACTGATCAAGGAATTGGTATAAAAAAAGAAAACTATAATAATATTTTCCAAAGATTTTATAGAGCACAAGAAGTGCAAGATGAAGATGGTATTGGGATTGGACTCTATTTGACAAGAGAAATCTTATCTAGAGAAGAAGGCTATATCACTGTTCAATCCGAATATGGAAAAGGTTCGACTTTTACAATCTATTTAAAAAGATAATGGATTTTTTTAATTCATTATCTTTTTTGTAACAAGTTTGTGATATTTATTTTGTAGAATATAGATAATCTAAGGAGAGTGCTTATGGAAATCGTAAAAACAATAAACTTAAAAAAATATTATAAAATGGATAACTATACTGTAAAAGCTGTGGATAACATTAACTTGAATATTAACAATCATGAATTTATTGCAATTGTTGGAAGTTCTGGTAGTGGAAAATCTACTCTTTTAAATTTACTTGGTGGATTAGATAAACCTACCAGTGGAAAAGTATTTATTAATAATATTGATATTACATCAATGGATGAAGATGAACTGGCTATTTTTAGAAGAAGAAACATTGGTTTCATTTTTCAAAATTATAATCTTATTGGTAATCTCACTGTTTTAGAAAATATCACTTTACCTATTGAACTTGATGGTAATGAGATTCCATATGATTTTATAAACGAAATACTTCATGTTTTAAAACTAGAAGATAAAAAAAATATATATCCCAATAAACTATCAGGTGGTCAACAGCAACGTGTTGCTATCGCTAGAGCGCTGGCAACAAGACCATCTATTATTCTTGCAGACGAGCCCACTGGAAATCTTGACTCAAAAACTACTCAGGAAGTTATAGGATTAATTAAAAGAACAAGTCATTTATTTAAACAAACAATCGTCATGATTACTCATAATGAGGATATTGCTCAATTAGCTGATCGTATTATAAAAATTGAAGACGGAAAGTTGCGTGAAAACAATGATGAATAATAATAAAAAAGCAATCAATAAACTCACATTATCAACATTAAAAAATAAAACAAAAACACTTTTTATGTTTGTCTCTATCATTCTTGTTACTTTTATGATTTATAGTATTTTTTCAATTGGATTCAGTTACTATGACAATTATCAAACCTATAATCTACGAAGTGCAGGGACAACAAGTCAAATCATGATGACGAATCTTACTAAAAAACAAAAAAACAAATTAAATGATTTAGATTATATTAAAAATATTGGTAATCAACACTATTATGGTCGTATTAATTTTGAAAATTCCTATTCAGATAGTCAAATCGTTCTTTCTAATTATGATGATATTGAATGGAAAGAAGACATCTTGCCTACAATTGCTTCATTTGAAGGAAATTATCCTACAAAGAAAAATGAAATTGCTTTGTCAAGATGGACATTAAATAAATTAGGTTATAAAAACAAAAAAATTGGTGATTATATTACTTTAAATATAAATCATCAAAAACAAAGATTTAATATTAGTGCTATTTTTACTGATTATTTAATTGGTCGAGATCAAAAAACCAAAAGTGCTAATGTTGCTGCAGCAACTTTTTATTTCAAAGATCATCATCAAGAAATTAATCAAATAGGAAATATTATTATTTCGAATATGTACGCTAAATCACATTCGTCTCTTTATCAAGTCACAATGGTCTCTCTTAAAGATAAACACCAAGATGCTGATAAGATTATGTCCCAATTAAATAAAGACTTAAACTTAGCAAAAAATCAAAAACTCTATAGTTTCGGTCTTTTAGCAAATAAAACAGACGGTTTGTTGTCTATTGTAGCATGTGCATTTCTAGCAATTCTAATTGTGTTAAGCGGATATTTTATTATCAATAATATTATGCAATTGTCTATCAATAATGATATTTATTTTTATGGACAACTTAAAACAATAGGAACGACCCCAAAACAAATAAAATCGATTGTAAAAAAAGAAACACTATTTTATGCTTTATTAGCAATTCCTATGGGATTAGTGTTTGCATCACTATTTTCATATTTTTTAGTACCTTATACACTTCGGCGATTAATATCGGGATCAGCTATTGAAAACATCTTTCCATGCAATGTTTCATTTAGCCCTTTCTTGTTTTTAATTGTTATTATTTATGTCTTGCTTACTATTTGGGTAAGCAGTAAAAAACCAGCAAAGATTGCTAGCAAAATATCACCTATTGAGGCAATTAGATATAACGGTCTAGGTAATACATCATATATAAATAGATCATTTTCTATTTTCAAAAAAAATCGCATACTGTCTCTCGCTATTAAAAATATTTTAGGAAACGGTAAAAGAAATATTTCTGTTATACTTTCACTATTTATTGGATTATTTTCTTGTTTAACAATTTATTCTGCCATTTCAAAGCCAGATTATAATATTCTTTTTGCTAGACAACAGCCTTATTCTTTTAATATCGAGGCAAATAATCCAAATAACGAAGGAAAGCAAAGTGATATAACCAATAAAGAAATCTCAAAAGTACAATCTTTAAAAGAAATAACTGAATTAAAAATCGTTAAAACTGCTTATTCAACAGTTACAGGTTCATCTAAATTTTTGCAAAAAGAATTAGGTAAGAAGAATAGTTTTGCTAAAGAAAGCAATCATTTTAAAGCAACTATCATTCTTTTAAATGAAGATGATCTTTCTCATTTTTCTAAAACAAATAAAACAGATAACATATCATTTTTAAATGGTGATAGCATCTATCTTTTAGATACATCTGTATCACGTAAGTATATAAAGGATTCCCTTTCAATACAAAATAATAACGGTGAACTTATCGATTATAAAATTGAAAATTTATTTAAAGAAGATTCTAATTTTCTACAAGATGCCCAAAATTATTTGATTTCTGATAGTGATCATATCTGCATTTATATGAGCGAAAAAGGTCTTGAAAAATTACAAATAGATCCAATTTATGAAGAATTAAAAATCAATACTAAAAATGTCAATAATGAAAAACTTCAAGAAAAACTTTTAAGTATTTTTAAAAACTGTACTATCGCTTTTAAAAGTCAAATCAACACCATCAAGCAATTACAACCAATTATAAATTGCTTTATGTTTGTAGGTATTCTTTTTGCATGTATTTTACTTATGTTAGGAATCTTCAATTTTATTAATATTATTATCATGAATATCAATTCAAGAAAAAAAGAATTGGCTACATTAGAAGCAATTGGAATGACAAAAAAACAACTGTATAAGTTGCTTTCTTTAGAAGGTATTATTTATTTTGTAATATCTCTAGTACTACTGACAATTATAGGAATTCCGTTATCGAAGATGATTGTTTCTTTATTTCAAAATACGCTTTATTATTTTAAATATCATTTTTCATTTCTTTTATATTTTTTAATTAATTTCATACTATTTATAATTTGTTTAATTACACCAAGAATATATTATACAAAAACAAAAAAAAATAAATAAACAATTTAAATTTATTTAATAAAAAGAGGCATAAAATCTATCGTAAATTATTAGATTTCTATGCCTCTTTTAATCTTATAAAGATATATACGTGTTATATTGTTAAGCTTCTAAATATTTAATGACTTTATACATTGGCATCCCAATGACATTTTCTAAATCTCCATCAATCTTTTCTACAAACTTTGAAGCAACCCCTTGGATTGCATAAGCACCCGCCTTGCCTTGCCATTCATTTGTATCAAGATAATCTTCAATTTCTTGATTAGATAATTCTTTAAATGTAACAGTTGTTGCATCTGTAAATGTTGTGCTTTGTTGATCTTTAATGATACATACTGCTGTAATAACAACTTGTTTATTATTTGATAACATATTAAGCATTCTTTTAGCGTCTTCTCGATCTTTTGGTTTTCCTAACATTTCATCTTGGAAGGTTACCATGGTATCTGCTGAGACAATGATATTGTTTGGATATTTTATTTGAAGTGGTTTGGCTTTTTGTAAAGCAATGTTTTCTAGTCTTTTAAAAAGTGTTAAACTTTCGTCTAACACTTCTTCTGTTTCTACAAAATCTACTGTGTAGTCTATTCCATATTTATCGAAAAGTTCTTTTCTTCTTGGAGAACTACTTGCAAGTATGATTTTATTTTTCATTTTTTTCAGTTTTTTCTTCTTTTTTAACTGGTTTTGGAAGTAAAGCTTTTCTAGAAACATTTACTTTACCTTTATCATCAACTTTAGTTACCTTAACTTTGATGACATCTCCTACCTTACATACATCTTGCATTTTGCTTGTTCTTTCATAAGACCAATCAGAAATATGTAAGAATCCATCAGTTCCTTCAAATAAAGTAACGAATGCATAATTATCATTTACACGTGCAATTGTTCCATCATAGATTTCACCAACTTCAGCTTTTTTAACAATTCTTTCAATTAAAGAAACAGCTGTGTCGATTGCTTCTTGATCACTATGGTAGATAACCACTGTACCGTCTTGATCGATATCAATTTTAACATCATTTGATTTTTCAATGATTTCATTAATTGTTTCTCCACCACGTCCAATAACATCTCTAATTTGTTCTGGATCAATATGCATAACATGCATTTTTGGTGCGTATTTAGATAAATGATCACGTGGTGCAGGAATAGCTCCTAACATACAATCCATGATTTGAGCACGTCCTACTTTTGCTTGTGCTAAAGCTTCTTGTAAGATTTCTTTTGTAATACCATCAATTTTGATATCCATTTGTAAAGCACAAATACCATTTTTAGTACCAGCTACTTTGAAATCCATATCTCCTAAGTGATCTTCCATACCTTGGATATCTGTTAAGATTGTATAATCGTCACCTTTTTTAACAAGTCCCATCGCAACCCCAGAAACTGGATTTGAAATTGGTACACCAGCAGCCATTAATGCCATTGATGAAGCACAAATAGATGCTTGTGAACTTGATCCATTTGATTCTAAGACTTCAGAAACAACACGAATTGTATATGGGAAGTCTTTTTCACTTGGAATAACTTGTGCTAAAGCTCTTTCTCCTAAAGCACCATGTCCAATTTCACGACGTCCAGGAGCACCCATTCTTCCTGTTTCACCAACTGAATATGGTGGGAAGTTATAATGATGCATGAAACGTTTTTGATCTTCTAATCCTAAACCATCGATTTTTTGAACTTCTCCCATAGCCCCTAATGTACATACAGATAAAACTTGTGTTTCACCTCTTGTAAATAAAGCAGAACCATGAACTCTTGGTAATAAATCAACTTGTGCATTTAATGGACGCACTTCATCAATTTTACGACCATCTGGTCTAATTTTTTCTTCCGTAATTAAACGTCTTACTTCATTTTTTTCTAAGTCATGTAAGATAATTCCAACTTGTTTCATCACAGATTCTTTTGTTTCTTCATCTGCATATTCTTTTTCATCATATTGTGCAGTTACACGATCCATGATTTCATCAATGGCTGCATATCTTTCAAGTTTTCCTGGAATAGATACAGCAGCAACCATTTCATCATTACATAAATCTGTAATTTCTTGAACTAAAGCTTCATCTAATTCAAATAATGGAATTTCAATTTTTTCTTTACCACATGCTTCAACAACTTTTTCTTCAAAAGCAATTAATTCTTTAATAGCTTCATGTCCAAACATTAAAGCATTTAGCATTGTATCTTCATCAACTTCTTTAGCATCTGCTTCAACCATGTTGATAGCATCTTTTGTTCCTGCTACTTCTAAGTTAATTAAACTTCTTTCCATTTCTTCAGGACCAGCATTGATGGTAAATTCACCATCAATTAAACCAACATTAACACCAGCAATTGGTCCATTGAAAGGAATATCAGAAACACATAATGCAAGAGAAGCCCCTAACATTGCTGCCATTTCTGGAGAAGCTTGTTGATCTACTGATAAAACAGTATTAACAACTTGTACTTCATTTCTAAATCCGTCTGCAAATAATGGACGAATTGGTCTATCAATCATTCTTGCAGTTAAAGTTCCATGTTCACTTGGACGTCCTTCTCTTTTTAGAAATCCTCCAGGAATTTTACCTACAGAATATAATTTTTCTTCATATGTAACTGTTAGTGGAAAGAAATCTACACTTTTTGGTTCTTTTCCTGCAACAGCTGTTGATAAGATGACTGTATCATCATATCTTACTAAAACACTACCATTAGCTTGTTTTGCTAACTCTCCTACTTCTACTGTCAGATTTTTCCCGTAAAAATCTGTACTAAACACTTGTTTACTCATTTTTTCACCTCTTAATTTTCTGCATTATTATAGCATATAAAAAATGTTTTTAAAAACATTTTATGTTATTCATGATAAATAAATGATATAATAATGCATGAGGTGAATTTTATGAACGAAAACGAATTAAAAAGTATTGAAAGATATTTCAATAAATTCAATGAAGATGCTGCTTCTTTCAATGAATTTGAAGCGAATGATTTTATTAAATTATTAAAAAACAATGGTAGAAATGATGATGCAATTGAAGTAGGAAATACATTTTTACAAATGGCTCCTTCTTTAAAAGGATATATTAATCAATATGGGTATGCTTTATATAATAAGTTTATTAATATTGATGATGAAAAAATCAAAGAAAAAGAAAGTTTATTCTTTGATATCCTTGAAGATATTTTAGGTATTTGTAAACAAGAAAAATATTCTCCTGTTGAACCAGCAATTAATAGAGCAATTAAATATGCATTAAATCAAACTCCAATCAATTATGATTTAATGATTAAAATGCTTAACAAATTAGATGTTAAATTATTATCTGATAAACCTTTTGTTAATAACGAAGGTAGAGAATTTGAATCTTTCAAAGAAAGATACTTTAGATTAAAAGTACGTGCTTTATTTGAAACAAAACAATATAAAGCATGTGTAGAATGTGCAAATCAAGCATTAGCTACACCACTTAAATGGCATTATAACGCTTTACAATGGATCAAATATTATAGAGGATGTGCTTTATTAGAATTAAAAGAATATGATGAAGCTAATAGAGAATTTATTTCTTTACATAATCGTATTAAAGGAGTTAACTTCTACGAAGTTTTATATAAAACAAATGCTACTGTTGGTAAAGTAAAAGAAGCAAATGCTTATTTACTTTATGAATTCTTTGAAAATGGTTATGCCCTTGAACAACTTCCTTTATATCAAAGATTAAATGAAGCTGTTGAAAATAGTGGTAATGAATTATTGGTCAAAGTTGTTCATTCATTTATTAAAGCATTATGTAATGAAAATCAAAAAGATTGTGATTTTGTCATTGATGAAAAATATCAAGATAAAGATTCAAGTACTCTTTATGATGAAATGTATGATTTGATCATGTCACATCTTGATAGTTTAGTTACTCGTAAATCAGGTAAAGTTGTTTATTACAATGAACAAAATCAATTTGGTAATATTTCTGTTTATGATCATGATCCTATCTTCTTTAGACAAGCAGATTTTGCTTACGATGAAGAAGTAGAAAGAAATATTCGTGTTAATTATACTGTTTTACCTACTTATGATAGTAAAAAACAAAGATTAACTGAAAAAGCAATTTTAGTAACTATTGATGATAGTGACTATGACTTTATTAATAGATAAGCCTAGATAAAATGATAAGACCTTCATAGGATACTATGGAGGTCTTTTATGTTATCAAATTTACAACTTTTTTTACTTGCTTTAGTACTTTCTATTTTTAATTGGTTGATGACTTTTTTAGGTTCAAGCCTTGTTTATTTTGTTAAAAGTAAAAGTCAAAAACTTGTCAGTATTGCTTTAGGTTTAGCTGCTGGTATTATGATTGCTGCCACTTTCTTTTCTTTGCTTCTTCCAGCAATCCAACAAGTTGAAGATCATCTACTTTTACTTTTTTTGATTCCACTTGTCTTTTTTAGCGGTGGCTTATTTTTAAGACTATGTGATAAATTTCTTCCCCATGAACATATTATTTCTCATCAAAAAGAAGGTCCTACAAATACTCTTTCTAAAAATAAACTTTTATTACTAGCAATGACCTTACACAATATTCCCGAAGGTTTAGCGGTTGGAATTGCCATTGCAAGCGTTAAAACTAATCTTGTTCCTGCCCTTATTTTATCTATTGGTATTGGTATCCAAAACTTTCCTGAAGGTACAGCCATTTCTTTGCCTTTACATGAAAGTGGTATCTCACGTTTTAAAGCAATGATGTATGGTCAATATTCTGCCCTTGTAGAAATTCCAAGTGCACTTTTAGGGTTTTTATTTGCTCAACTCTTTAGTAGCATTCTCCCTTTTGCTTTAAGTTTTGCAGCAGGAGCGATGATGTTTGTTTGTATCGAAGAACTGATTCCTGAAGCAAATGCCTTAAAAGAAGTAGATGTCGGTACAATGAGTTTTATGGTAGGTTTTATGATTATGATGATGTTGGATGTTATGTTTGGATAATTATTTTTTTATCACATAAAGATCCTTTTTTTCTAAAACACAATAAAGCACATCTTCTATATGAGAAATGTGTTTTTTCTTTAATTCATTTTTCAACCACGCTTCATCTTTATTTAAAATTTGAAGTGCTTCTTGATTAATACAGCCATCACTGATCAATGCATCAGGTAAAAGTGTTTGACTTTCTTGTTTTGGAATAACCGATAAAGAACCATTTGTTTCTAGAATAGCAAAATCCACTTTAGAAACACTATCGATATCACTTACTCTTAAATGATGACATAAATCATCTATACTATAGCGTAATTTTTTCATATTTTGATATTGTATTTTTCCTCTATAAATGATATAACACGGTCTTCCTTCAAAAAAATCTCTCAATTTTTTTGAACGCATCGTAATAAAAGATTCTATTCTATCTAAAATAATGAGTGTCAGTGTGGCTATCACACTATCTAAAACAGACAAATCTTGTGTTTCTAAAGACATTGTCGTGATTTCAGAAATCACTAAAAAAACAACAAAATCAAAAACATTGAGTTGACTAAATTCTTTTTTTCCAAAAAGCCTAAGTAAAACTGTTAGATAGATATACATAAAAACACTAATGATAAATATTTTAAACATATGTTCTCCGTTCTACTTACTCTTTTTTTTCATATTCTCTATTAGGAGGTTTCTATGAAAAGAAAGTTAATGCCTTATTTATTATCTTATGCATTTTTATTTGTAAGTTATTTAATCATTAGTTTTATTATGGCTATTCTTTTTTCTTTTATGCATGTTTCATCTTTTATTTATCAATTACTGATTACTTTTTTTAGTTATCTTATCTTAGTTGTTTTCACTTTTATTTTTTATAAAATGGTAAAAGAAAAGCCATTGATCCACGGAATGACCCTTTCAATGACTTATTTAATTATTCAATTTATATTTCATTTAAAAGATATAAATATTCAAATTTTAATAAAACCTTTATTTGTTTTTATTATTTATTATTTACTTTATTATATAAAGAAAAAACAACAATAACTTGTTGTTTTATGCAGTAAATTCAATATCTACAATTTTTACATCATATGCTTCAGCAACCCCAACAGTCACGATTTCATTAACTCCATGACCAATAAGTGCTTTAGCAAGTGGTGATTCATTTGAAATCTTACCATTAACAGGATCAGTTTCGAAAGAACCTACAATTGTATATTTTTCTTCTTCAGGATCATCTAAAGATAAATCTAAAATTGTAACTGTTGTCCCAGGTTTAACAACATTTAAATCCATTTGTTCTTCAGAAATGATTTCTGCATTTTGAAGCATATATTCAATTTCTTTAATTCTTTGTTCGATTTGAGCTTGTTTATCTCTAGCTGCATCATAATCAGCGTTTTCTGATAAGTCACCTTGAGAACGAGCTAATTGTAATTCTTCAATGACTCTAGGTCTTTCAACATTAATTAAATTATCTCTTTCTTCTTCAAGTTTTTCTACACCAGATTTCGTAAGTAATACTTTATCTTTATCCATTTTAAGTCACCTCGTAATCAATAATATAGCATATTTATATCTAAATATCTAGTCTATTTTTATGAATCATAAGCATATTTATTCAATTCATTTTGAATAAGTGCTCTTGCTACAATATTTAATCCAAATATTCCTAAAATCAAATAAACAAGAGCACGATAACTATCTACCATTTCTCCTTGATAAGTTTGAAAATCACTTAATCTCTCTCCAACTTTATACAACCAATAAAGTTCATATAAACCTAAAGTAATAATACTTAAAATCAAGACTTTAAAACCTGAAGAATCTTCTTCTCCAGTAAGTGTATTGACATCACTAGCAAGACAATAAAGCCAATAAAGTCCATAAATTCCAAACGTAACAATTGATAAAATAATACACATTGGAATACTGCGTCTAGAAATTGCATAATCTACTCTTTGTTGATTAAATTCATATTCATTAAATGTTTTTGTTCCACAATAAGGGCAATAACGTTCTCCATCTTTAATTTTTCGACCACAATTTGTACAATACATCTTTTACTCCTTAGCATCAATAACACTTGAAATCTTAGTAATTAAAAGATCGATAGCTACTGTATTATTTCCCCCTTCAGGGATAATGATATGTGCATATTTTTTTGAAGGTTCAACGAATTGTTCATGCATTGGTCTTACTGTTTCTAAATATTGATTACATACTGAATCAATAGAACGTCCTCTTTCTTCAATATCACGTTTTAAACGACGGATAAAACGTATATCAGCATCTGTATCTACAAAGACAAGAATGTCGCATAAATCTCTAATTTTTTCATCATAGAGAACAAATAATCCTTCTAAAATATAAACATCTCTTGGTGTAATTGTTTCAACAACATCACTTCTTGTATGTTGAGTATAATCATATGTAGGTTTAGAAATTGATTTTCCTTCTTTTAATTGTTTTAATTGTTCTACAAGTAAATCATTATCAAAAGCAAAAGGATGATCGTAGTTTGTTTTCACTCTTTCTTCAAAAGAAAGATGACTTTGGTCTTTATAATAATCATCTTGTTTAATGATACATGTTGTATGACTTCCTTTAAAAAACTCATACACTTGTCTAGAAATAGAAGTTTTACCCGAAGCACTTCCTCCAGCAATACCAATAATAATACTATTTTTCATTTGTTAAAACCTTCCTTCCCATATCAAATTCAGACAATGGTTGCTCACATTTTAAATAAAGAATTTCCATTGGATGATTTGCTACTTCTACTGCTTCTCTATCTTCATTATATATTTCTTTTACTTGAATTAAAATATTTTCATGATGTGGTGAGAAAAATTCAATTGTGTCTCCCACTTTAAAATAGTTTCTTTGTTCAATCATCGCTTCTTGTTTTGAAGCATCATAATGAAGAACGCGCGCACAGAAATCTTGTGTTGGATGTTCATCTCTTTGATTATAAAGTTGATATTGGCTGTCTGGAAAATTTTTAAAGAATCCTGTACATAAAGCACGATTCGCTGCTTTTTCAATTTCCTTACGATAACCTTCTTTATTAAAGTGATCTGGATCAGCACAATAAGTATCAATCAATTTACGGTAAGTTGAAACAACAGTAGCAATATAATGAAGAGATTTCATTCTTCCTTCGATTTTAAAAGAATCAACTCCTAATTCAATAAGCTTAGGCAATTCATCAACGAGTGACATATCTTTACTTGACATACTAAACGGTACAATTTCATCATGATTCAATTGTTGATCCTTTTCAAAAATATCATAATACCAACGGCATGATTGCGAACATCCTCCACGATTGGCATCTCTTCTTGAAAAATAATTAGATAACATACATCTTCCTGAATAATGGATACACATAGCTCCATGAATAAAATATTCTAAATCAATATCCACTTTTTCCCTAACTTCTTTTAAATCTTGATAATCCACTTCTCTAGCAAAAACAACACGATCAACTCCTAAATTTTCATAGAAATGAATCGCACTGGTATTCATGGTTGAAAGTTGTGTAGAAACATGAACTTCTAATTTTAAGTTTAATTTTTTTGCCAGTGACATGATATAAGGATCCGCTACAATAATGGCATCAACCCCAATTTCATCTAGCTTTAAAAGATAATCTTCTAACCCTTCTAAATTATCTTCATGTAAAATAATATTACATGTTACATGAATTGCAGCATGATGTGCATGCGCAAATTCAACAGCTTCTTTAATATCATCTAAAGAAAAATTAGAAGCACTTGAACGCAAAGAAAACTCTTTACCCCCAATAAACACTGCATCTGCACCATAGAGGATAGCCACTTTTAGTTTTTCTAAGTTTCCTGCTGGCGCTAATAATTCAGGCTTTTTAACAATGACTCTTTTTCCATTAATAACTTGACTAACTTCTCTCATTTTCTTCTCTCTTTCTTACATCAGAAATTTTATAAACAGTTGAATCAAATAAAAAACTATGATAGTAATGAACATTTGGTGTTAAACGATAAAGTAATTGCATCAACTCTATTGATTCTTTATTGTATGTTTGATTTTTAATTGCTTCTATAGCTTGTATATAAAGATGTGTAATTTCTAATAAATCTGTTTCATTTATATATTGACCATCAATATATAAATAATCAAAATCATTGAATTGATTAAGAACATCTAGTGCACACATTTGATTAGTTGAAGTAATGTGGGTTCCATATTGATCTTCATAAATATGACAATGGTCCTCTACACCATTGGCTTTGATTTCAATTTGTGCCTCTTTATCTACATTAAAATCAAGATGTGTATACTCTTTATAATTGGACAATAACTTTCTTTTTGAATAAGCCATATATTCAACCCCATGTACTTGAACCATTGTTTTTAATTTACAATTTTGTCCAATCATTTGTTTTTCTTTTAGCGGGATTTCTCTTGCTAGAAAAGCGCCATCTATTCCTTGTTCTTTTAAAACAGATAATGTGAGATGATTTGTATTTAATGTTTCTGGATCATAGATTTTTTCAAATGAATATCCTTTTTCATTACAAATTTGTAAAACTCCAAAATCTTGAAAAATAATCCCATCTATTTGACATTCATTTAATTTATCTAAATGATTCTTTAAATCATCTAAATATTTTTGTTCAACTAACGCATTAACTAAAACAAATAAACGAATCATTGGATATTTTTCCTTTATTTCTTTTAATTCTATATAATCAACTGTTAAAGCTTGTCGGCATGAAAATTGATTTGTTCCTACAATAAAATCATGGACACCTAAATCCAAATAATCATAAAGGTATGATAAACTATTTATATTAATTATTAATGACACTTATTTCACTTCCTTTTTATTACACAAATTCCATCACCTATGCCATAATAAGTGACTTGATATTCTTCATGATTGAAAATCCAATCTTTAAATCTTTTAATTTTTTTAACAAGTTGTTTTGTATTTCTATTTTTAATATGATCAATATCAAAAATCATCCCATGAAAATCTAGATTATCAACAATGCAAATTCCATTTTTTTGAACTAAAGGCATGTATTTTTCAAAGAATTTTTGATATTGTGCTTTCGCTGCATCAATAAATAAACAATCAAATTCTTGGTATTTTAAATCATTGGTATCAAATGTTAATGCATCATCATGGTGGATTTCTATTTGATCTTCTAATTGTTGTTCTTTAATGTTTTGAATAGCTTCAAGATAACGTGCATCATCTAACTCAATTGTTTCAACCACAAAATCATCTATATTTGAAACCATCATCATTGCTGAATAACCAATGGCACTGCCAATTTCAAGACATCGATGACATTGATGTTCATTGAATGTTTGTATTAAAAATTCCAAACCCTCTTTTTCCATGACTGGAATATTTCTTTCTCTTGCACTTTTTTCTATTTCATCAAAATACTTCATTTTAATACCACTTATTACTATTTACATTTGCTTGATGTTCTTGATATGTTTTCGCATATAAAACTTTTCCATCTTGTGTCGCAAAGAAATAATAATACTCACTTTCCTTATAATTTAAAACATTTTTTATAATTCCTGTTGAAATAGAACTAATAGGGCCAACAGGTAAACCATTATATTTATATGTATTATATTTTGTATCTTTATTTAAATCAGTATGTTTAACATCAATTTTAACTTCTTGATTTCCATAATTAACAGTGACATCACATTGTAATGGCATTTGTTTATTTAAACGATTAATTAAAACACCACAAACAAGTTGCCTATCTTCGTCATTGACTGGTGATTCTCTTTGAACAATAGATGATAATGTCATAAATTGGTGAACTGTTAATGGTTGTGAGTTCACTTTAAAATCTAATATTTGTGTTTTATATTTTTCTAGATGTTTTTGTGTTTGATCTAACATCATTTTTGTAATACTTTCAATCGTATCTTCTTGTGTTAGAAAATAAGTTTCTGGTGCTAAATATCCTTCCAATGGATAATAAATACCATCACTTAAAATATCATCTGTTAAAAACCAATATTTTTTAATTAATTTTTGAAGATATGTTTGATCTGTCCATTTTTGAATGATCTCATTATAATCTATTCCTGTTTGTTTAGAAATAATAGAAGCATATTCAGGAATTGTTTGTCCATCTAAAACTGTTATTTTAGTATTAGAAATATATTTTTTTTCTTTTCCTTCAATTTCTTTAAAAATTGTTTTTAAATCCATTTTTTTATTTAAAATATAAACATTACTTTTAAAATCATGTTGATTCATTTTTAAATATATTTTGGCACATGTAGAACTTTTTATAAGTTTATTTTTATCTAATATTTTAATAATATCATTTCCACTACTACCTTTAGGAATAGTGACGATCACTTCCTTATTTTTAGAAGACGTAGCCTTGATTCCTTGTTTATAATATACAAAACTTCCAATAAACAAAACAACAATAAAAATAATAATGCCTACTGCTATTTTAACTTTAATATTCAATTTCTTTTTTTCCATGTTGAGTCCTCACCTTGTATCATTATATGTTATTTTTTGTCGATATTCAACCAAAGAAAAAAGGCAAATAAATTGCCTTAGAAATTATTAATAAATGATGTTAAGCAAACAGGTTCATTTACCATACAGCTATATTCAGTTTCATAAACTTGTCCACCTTTTTCCTTACCAAAACGATAAGATTCAACAATTCCACCTTTTTGACAAGCCACAACGATCCATTCATTTCCTTCCTCATTATAAACAAGCATATCTACTGGATCATAAGAAGTATCTTCAAAGTCAATATATGTAAGAGTTCCATCTTCATTGACTTCGAACAACACAAGAGAATCATGTCCTTTATTAATTGCATATAAATGACTATCATCACTATTAAACTTAATATCACTTAAAGAACTTACAAGTTCAGGATCATCATCTTTTGGATAACTATCGATTGTTTGAATTAATTCAAAGTTTAAATGATCATATTTATAAACACAAATTGTGCTGTTTAATTCATTCATTACATAAGCACGATCACCTTTTTGATTAAAAATCATTTTTTTAGGACCACAACCTGGTTCTAATTGTAATGTATGTACATTATCTAATGTTAATGTTCCATCTTCACCAACATCAAAGAAACATACTTGATCTAATCCTAAACAAACAACATAAAGTTTATCTTCATCTGGTAAAAAGCCCACATATGTAGGATATGGTTGTGCTTGTTTAACAGGATCTTTTCCACTTCCATTCAACTTAAAATGAGAAATACATTTTACAAGTTTTTTCTTAACAATAGAAATTACCGAAATTTCACTATTAAAATAATCGACACAAAATACTTTATCAGCAGTTTCTACATCACCATTTGCACAAGCATGCACATATGTCTTTCCTTTATCTGTCACACGTGAAGCAAGTGCTAATGTTTCAGCAGTTGCTGCATAAGAACAAATTCCTCCATCATCTACAGAACCCGTTCTATTTCTATAAGTAATACATGAAAAACGTCCATAATTGAATGCATAAACTGGATCCGTTGGTGTTACAAAATATTTTTTAAATATCAACTCTCCATTTTCCACATCGATTTGAAATGTATAAATTCCTCTTGTTTGTTTATTTCCTAAAGAATTAGCAAAAAAACCTTTCGTAATTCTTCTTTTTCCTCCAAATAAATTAAATGCCATTTCTTTCACCTCATTGATTATTCTAATTTCCTTCCATGAACTGTTCATGTCTAAAAAAGGAAAAAGCTAATTTTCATTAGCTTTTATGAATTACAATCTTCATCTTCTCCTTCACAATATTCAGTTTCATCTTCATCTTCTTCTGAAACAAATGATTGGAAAACTTCTTCAACTAATTCCCATTCTTCAGGAGTTTCAATTGGAAATAGTCCACCTTCATCATCAAAGATTGCTGCTTGTGCTTCTGGTTCATCTTTTTCAGGATCGAAGTAAACAACATATTGATGTCCATTTTCTTCATTTTCAAATGTAAATAAAATTTCATACTCTACTTCATTTCCTAATTCATCAGTTACAACAATTGTATTTTCATCCATAACTTATCCTCTATCTAAGTAACCTTGTAAAATAGCAACTGCCGCCATTTTATCAATTACCTGTTTTCTTTTCTTTCTTGATACATCCGCAAAAAGAAGTTGATTTTCAGCAACTACCGTTGTTAATCTCTCGTCAACTAAGATCACATTGATTCCTTCAATCATTTCTTCTAATTGTTTTTTAAATTCAATTGAAATTTGTCCTCTTTCACCAATATCACCATTCATATGTTTTGGTAAACCTAAAACAATCGTTTCAATCTCATTTTCTTCAACAATTTCTTTAACATGTTTTGCACATGTTAAATAATCATCAGGTTTAAAACGAAACGTTTCAACACCATGAGCAATCATTCCTAGAATGTCTGACATGGCAATACCACAAGTTCTAGACCCTAAATCAAGACCTAATACTTTTTTCATTATTCTTTCTCCAAATAAGATTTTACTAATTCTTCAATAATTTCATCTCTTTCAACTTGTTGAATAATATTTCTTGCATTTTTATGAGAAGAGATGTATGCAGGATCATTAGATATGAGATAACCCGCGATTTGATGTACAGCATTGTATCCTCTTTCATTTAAAGCATTGATAACTGTTTTAAGATTACTGCGTATCATTTCTCTACGCATATCTTCTGAACTAAATACTCTTGTTTTTGTTAAATCTTCCATCTAACTCACCCTCTTTTCTATAATATATATTATACCTTATACTGTATTAAATTACAAAATATTTTTTAAAGCACCTTTGATTTTAGAAATATTATCATTGATAGCACATCCACCTTGAGCAAAGTCAGGTTTTCCACCACCACGACCGTCAACAACTTCATTGATTGCTTTAATGATATTTCCTGCTTTATATTGACCAACTAAATCTTTTGACACAGAAACAAAGTATGAACATTTTTCTTCATATTTTGAAACTAAAACAACGATTCCACTTTCTAATTGATCTCTAAAATCAAATGTTAATTGTTTTGCTTTGGCATTTTCTAATTGTTCTTCAACATAAAGAACTTTAACTCCATTGATCTCTTCAATATCATTTGCTTTTGATGCAGCTTGAATTGCATTTAATTTAGCTGATAATTGTTCAATTTCTGCTTTTGCTTCTTTTAAGTCTTCTTTTAATGCTTCTACTTTGTTTACAACATCTTTTCTATTTTTAAGATTTAATGTTGAAGCAATTGTATCTACTGTTTCTTTTTCATGAACCATTGCATTATAAGCAGCTAAACCGCTTTGTGCCACAATACGTCTAATTCCACTACCTACAGATTCTTCACTCACGATTTTAAATAAACCAATTTCAGAACTGTTTGAAACATGGCAACCACCACATAATTCAATAGAGTAATCTCCAATGTTGACAACACGAACAACATCTCCGTATTTTTCATCAAATAAAGCCATTGCCCCTGATGCTAAAGCTTCTTCTTTTGTCATATTTTTAATAACAACAGGACGTCCTTCAAAAACAATTTGATTAACTTTTTCTTCAATTTCTTTTAATAATTCAGCAGAAATTTTTTCAAAATGAGTAAAGTCAAATCTTAAAACTTTATCATCAACATAAGAACCTGCTTGGCTGATATGATCACCTAAAGTTTCTTGTAAAGCTTTTTGTAAAATATGTGTTGCACTATGGTTTGCTGTAATTTGACGACGTTTTTGTTGATCAATTGATAATGTAAAAGTATCACCTAAATGAATAGCTCCTTCTTTTACTTCAACAAAATGCATATGTTGTTTATTTGGCGCATTTAAAGTATTAACAACATTTGCATGTGTTGTCTCATTATCTAATGATCCAGTATCACCACATTGTCCACCCATTTCTGCGTAGAATGGAGTTGTATCAAAGATAACTTCTCCTTTATCAGTGATTTCATCTGTTTTAACACCATCTTTGAATAATCCAATAACTTTTCCTTGGACTGATGTAAGATCATAAACAAATGTAGAAGGTTCAACAAAAGCCATTAAATCAGGTTTTTGACTTGCCATTGATTCATTGTTATCACGTGATGCACGAGATCTTTCTTGTTGAATTTTTAATTCTTCTTTAAATTCTTCTTCATTAACTGTTAAATTTGATTCTTCAGCAATTTCTAATGTTAATTCAAATGGGAAACCATATGTATCATAAAGTTTGAAAGCATCTTTTCCACTGATTTCTCCATTTTCATTTTTATCAATTAATGATTTTAATAATTTTTCACCATTTAATAATGTTTTATGGAAAGCTTCTTCTTCTTTTTTAACCATTGTTGAAATAAAATCTTGTTTTTCTGGTAAATAATCATAGAAATCTTTCATCATATCACAAACTAATGGTACTAAATCATACATAAATGCTTTTTCAATACCAATTTGTTTACCATAACGAACAGCACGTCTTAAAATACGTCTTAAAACATACCCTCTACCAGCATTGTCAAACATTGCTCCATCAGCTAAAGCAAAAGTTACAGTACGAATATGGTCAGCAATAACACGATAAGCCATTTTATTTTCTTCATAAGAAACATTGGCTAATTTTTCAGTAGCATGAATGATTGGTAAGAATAAATCAGTATCAAAGTTTGTTTCTCCACCTTGAATAATACTTACTAATCTTTCAAGTCCCATACCAGTATCAATATTTTTTTGTGGAAGTTCTTTATATTCTTTACGATCAATCGCTGGATTACAATCATATTGAGAGAAAACAACGTTCCATACTTCAATATAACGATCATTTTCCATTTCTTCGAAGAATAATTTTTCTCCTAAACCTTCAGGATCATATTTTTCTCCACGGTCATAGAAAATTTCTGAGTCAGGACCACCTGGACCTTCTCCAATTTCCCAGAAGTTTTCATATGTTTTTAAAATATGACTTGGATCTACATGACATACTTCTGTCCAAATACGATAAGCATCTTCATCATCTGTATAAACAGTAACATATAATTTTTCTTTATCAAAACCAATCCATTCTGGACTTGTTAAAAATTCCCAAGCAAATGGAATCGCTTCTTCTTTGAAATAATCTCCAATTGAGAAGTTTCCTAACATTTCAAAGAAAGTATGATGTCTTGCTGTTTTACCAACATTTTCAATATCGTTTGTACGAATTGATTTTTGTGCATTTGCAATACGATTACATGCTGGTTTTTCACTACCATCAAAATATTTTTTTAGTGCAGCAACCCCTGCATTGATCCATAATAAAGTTGGATCGTTATGAGGAATAAGTGATGCACCTGGTTCGATCATATGTCCTTTAGATTTGAAATAATCCAAGAACATTTGTCTAACTTGATTTCCTGTCAATTGTTTCATTTCTTTTCTCCTTTTTTGACAATATAAAAAGTCGTCCTTATCTAGGAACGACTTTATCGCGGTACCATCCTAGTTCATGTAAAAATACATGCCCTTAATTAAACTTTAACGCAGTTCTACGGTAATCATTAATTACTCTCCAAAGTAGCTTTCCTATATATCCTATAAACATTTTCACCCACCATGTTCTCTCTAAAATATTCTATATAGTACTGATCTTTTTCAACGATTTATCTGCATTATACACGAAATACAAAAGTATTTCAATATCTTACATTTTTTCTTTAATTGTTTCCATAACATGGCAACCACATTCAGTTTCACTAAATAGAAGTGCTAATGATGTAAGAGTTAATGCCATAATAATATTATTGCGTTTCATTTTATCACCTCTATTTGAGTATGTCTTTATTTTACAAAATTATACAGTTTCATCATCATTTAAAAAATCTGTAATATTTTGTTTAAGTTCATGATTATATGAAGATTCTTCATATGTTTCAACATTTTTATTTTGATTGATTTTACTTACTAATGTTGTTTTTCTTTTACTATCAGAAATATTTTTTATACCATAAAGAAAAGCTTGTGGATTACCTAAAATAAATAAAGCTTGTTTAGCTCTTGTTAGACCTGTATAAATCAAATTTCTTTTAAGCATAATATAATAATCATTTAAAACAGGCATAATAACAATTTTAAACTCATTTCCTTGAGCTTTATGAATTGACATACAGTAAGCTAATGTAAAAGTCATAAAATCTTTTGATGTATATTCGACTAAATTACCATCATAATCAACAATAAGCGTATCTTCTAAATATTCAAAACCATCTTTACGATTAATTTCAACTAAAACACCAATATCTCCATTATAAATATCATCATCTGGTCTATTTTTTAATTGTAAGATTTTATCTCCTTCTCGATATACTTTCTGTCCAATACGATATTCTTCTTGATGATTCTTAGGATTAAAAATTTCCTGTAAAGCCAAATTTAAAGCATTGATTCCTGCAACGCCTTGATAAATTGGTGCTAAAACTTGTATATCATTTTGATCATAGCCATTTTTTATTGCTTTTTTTACAATTGTTGTCACATTTTTAATAATTTCAAAATTGGTACTATTATAAAAATGAATATCTTTATATTGTTCAAACAACGATAAATCATTCACTTCTTGATGAATTAATTGATGTGCCAATTGCACAATTCCTGAATCTTTTGATTGACGATAAATCTCATCCAATTCAATAACTTTTAATTGACTTTCAATAAAATCTTTTAAAACATTTCCTGGTGCTACTGAAGGAAGTTGATGATAATCACCAATAAACAACACTTTATGAACACGTCTGCTTGCATCAAACAATTTAGATAAAAGTAAGCTATCAACCATCGAAAACTCATCAATAATTAAAACTTGACTACTTAAAGGATTATTTCGATTCATCGCAAATGAATTTTTATGTAAATCCCATTTAAGTTCTCGATGAATCGTACAAGCATCCAAACCTGTTAATTCACTTAATCTTTTCGCTGCTCTTCCTGTAGGTGCTACCAGAGAAATTGCATCTTCTGGATAAAGTGTTCGATAGATTTGAATCAGTGCTTTAACAACCGTTGTTTTCCCCGTTCCTGGTCCTCCGGTTAAAATCATCATTGGATATTTTAAAAAGTATTCGATTGCTTCTTTTTGTTTTGTTGAATAGACAATACCAAATTTATCCTGATAGTTATCAAGCAGTCTTTCTAATTCATTTTCATCATAAAATTCTTCTGGATATTCATTTATTTTGTGTAAAAAATTTGCTATGATTTCTTCACTTTCATAAAGCTCTTCATCATAATAATATTCTCCTTCTTTGATGACTCTTCCTTCTTCTACTAAAGTATTGAGATATTCATCAAAAACCTCATCATCAATATGATAAATAATTTTATGAAAAGCTTTTTTTATTTCATCATAAAGTACATATGTACTTCCTGATGAAAAACAACTTTGTTTAATACTATAAATAACTCCTGCTTTTAAACGATCCGGATTATTTAAAGTTCCTCCTGTTTTTAAAGCAAGTTCATCTGCTGTTTTAAAACCAATACCATCAATGTCTTCTACTAATTGATATGGATGATTTTGTAAGATTTCTAATGTTTTTTCTTTATAAGTTTCTTGAATAATACCAATATGCCTTAAAGAAATACCATGTCCCATAAAGAATTGTGTGACTTCTTGATCATAATCATTAGAAGTCAATACTTCATAAATAAGTTCTCTTTTAGCCACTGTCATTCCTTTAACTAAATCTAAATGATGTTTATCTTCTTTGATTAAAGAAAGTGCATTTTCTCCTAATGCATCAACAATGTATTTTGCTTGTGTAGGACCAATTCCCTTAAATAAGGGACTTGATAAATATTTAATAATTTCTTCTTCATCTGTACTTAAAACTATTTCATAATGATCCAACTTAAATTGTTGACCATATTTAGGATGAATTTCAAAATCACCATAAAAAGCATATTTATCATAATCATTAAAATTTGACATATAACCATTCATTGTCAAAAGTTCCTGATCTTCCTCTACTTCTAATAATGCAACTATATAATGAGAAGATTCGCTATAATAGCGAATCTTTCTAATATATCCTGTATATTTTAACATTATAGATATTCAATCTCTTTTCCGTCTTTATAGACTTTTTCAATCGTTCCTCCACCTAAACAAACATCTCCATCATAGAAAACAGCTGCTTGTCCTGGAGTTACAGATTTAACAGGTTGATCAAATTCTAATTTTACAGTATTTTCATCAATAAAAGTAAGAGTTACCGGATTATCTTTTTGACGATATCTAAACTTTGTATTACATTTAATAGCTTCTTGAGGTTTAATACTTGGTATCCAGTTAACATCTGTAATTAAAGCACCTGTAGACATTAACCAATCATTTTGGTCACCTTGACAAATATATAAAATATTTTGATCATAGTTTTTCCCAACAACAAACCAAGCATCACCTGAACCACCAATACCTAAACCTTTTCTTTGACCAATCGTATAGTACATAATTCCAATATGATCACCAATCACTTTACCAGTTTGAATATCAACCATCTTTCCAGGTTTTGCTGGAATATAATTTTGTAAGAATTGTTTAAAGTCTCTTTCTCCAATAAAACAAATTCCTGTACTATCTTTTTTATGAGCTACCGGTAAATCTAATTCTTCAGCAATTTTTCTAACTTCTTGTTTTGTAATATTTCCTAAAGGAAATAAAGAAGCTTGTAATTGTTTTTGATTAAGTTGACATAAAAAGTATGTTTGATCTTTATTTTGATCAATCCCTTTTAACATCACTGAATCTTTACCTTCATGATGTTCAACACGCGCATAATGTCCTGTTGCGATAAAATCTGCATTAAGTTCTTCAGCGTATTCTAAAAACGCTTTGAATTTAATATGTTTGTTACATAAAATATCAGGATTTGGTGTTCTTCCTTTAGCATATTCATCAATAAAATACGTAAAAACTTTATCCCAATATTCTTTAATAAAATCGACTCTTCTAATTTCTATTCCAAGATGTTTAGCTACTGCTTTAGCATCATTATAATCTTGTTCTTGAGGACAAATATCGTTATCATTTGTGGGATTACCTAAAATATCATTATTTAATTGGCTATCCCAGTTTCGCATAAATACGCCAATAACTTCATATCCTTGTTGTTTAAGTAAATAAGCTGCTACAGCAGAGTCAACACCTCCACTTAATCCTAAAACGACTCTTTTTTTCATAATCGTCCTCCTTCTCGTGTATTATATCAAAAACAAAATTAAAGTAAAACAATAAGACACAATAATAGCCCCTTAAAGGGGCTATTTCTTATTAATCTAATTGAGACATTGGTAACATGGCAGCACCGATTGCACCACAATCATCAATTTCTTTAAATAATAGAGGAATATGATTTCTCATACCTACATGAATTTTACTATTAAATCTTTTTTCAAGTTCATCCCAGAAATAAGCTTTAGATTTGAAAACTCCTCCACCTAATACAAAACAATGTGGATCTACAGTATGAGCAACATTAGCAAGTAATGTAGAGAAACCATCAATAAATTCTTCAGCAATTTTTTGACAAGCTTCATCTCCTTCAGCGGCTAATTTGAAAACATCACCTGCATGTTTTACCAAATCGCCTTTAGCTTCTTTACCTTTTCTTGTAAGAGCAGTACCAGAAATTTCTCCTTCAACAGCTCCTGGATTTAAAGCACCTTGTTTATAACCACCTGGTACAAGAATCATGTTTCCAATTTCACCAGCGTGACCTCTACCACCAGATACTAATTTTTTATCAACAACAAATGCTCCACCAACACCAGTTGAACAAGTAATAAAATAATTTGTTTTATAATCTTTTCCTGCACCTAATACAGCTTCCGCTAAACCTGCAACATTGGCATCATTATCAATAAAAGTTGGTAATCCAAATTTTTCTTTTAATTTATGACAAATTGGATAGTTTTCAAATCCTGGTAAGTTACTTGCCATAATCATGATACCAAGTTCTGTATCTACTGGCCCTGGAGCACCAATTCCAATACCTTCAACACCTTGCAAACCACCACATACAGATGTATCTAATGCTTCGATTTGTTTTATTATCTTATCACATACATAATCCGGACCATTTTCACATTCAGTAGGTCCTTTAACTTCACTATAAGATTCACCATTTTCATCTACTAATAGTGTTCTTACATTTGTTCCACCTAAATCGATACCGATATAATATTTCATTCTATTTCCTCCTAAAACTATAACTAAATTATACAATAAAATATGTATTTAGAGAACGCTTTCAAATAAACTTTTTTCAATTTTTTTAAATTGTGTTGGCTTAGGACAAATAATTATTTTTCCTTTTAGATAACTAAGTGAACCAAACGGATCAACAAAATTAATTTTATAGGCATGTAAAAGTTGATTATTTAATCCAAATTGTTGTTTCATTTGTTTATTTAAAGCAAAATCACCATATTTACGATCACCTATAACCGGATGATCAATACTTGATAAATGTATTCTTATTTGATGCATTCTTCCTGTAATAATTTTAACTTCAACTAAAGAAAAATCATTTGTAGTTCTTATTGGCTTTACAATTGTTTTCATCATTAGAGCATCTTTATCATCTTTTTTAACAAAACGTACACGATCTTCATTATCTATCTTTTTAACATATCCTACGAGTTCTTGTTGTTTAGTAAGCTTTCCTTTACAAATCGTCATATATGATTTTTCAATATGATGTCGTTTTTTCATCATTTCATTTAAATCCTGTAAAGCAGCTAAAGTCTTTCCAAAAATAACGATCCCACTTGTATTACGATCTAAACGATGGACTGGTCCTGGAGTAAACGTACTCTCTCTGCCTACATCCAATTCACCTTTTTCTTTTAAATAACTTAAAACTTGATGAGAAAGCGTATTTACATTTTCTTTAGCATCCCCATGAACTAATAAACCTACTGGTTTATCAACAATTAAAATATTTTGATCTTCATATAATACTTTAAATTCTCTTTTTAAATCATAAATATCTTTTTCTTTTGTAAATTCATTAAATTTATCATCATAAAGGAACATTTCTAAAATATCATCTTTTTGTAGAATATATTTTTCATTTACTTTTTTACCATTAATTTTAATGTCTTTTTTTCTAAACATCTTATATATAAAATTACTAGGTGCATTACATAATAATTTTTTTAAATATTTATCGATTCTTTGATTTGCATCGTTTTCTTTAATTACTATTTTTTTCATTTCTATCACCAACGTCATTATAACATAGACTAAGCTAAAGTTAGCTTTTATTTTTATGAAACCCTTTACATTTAAAATAAACATGTTATAATATACTTGTTAAGTGAAACGCATTCACTCTAACATACCCCCTATTATCATCCTTACGTAAATAATAGATGAAAAAAAGTATGCACCCCCGCATACTTTTTTTATTTTATTCATTTCAAAATAACGTATAATAGAATTATAAAATATAAACGAGGTAAAAAAGATGGAAAAAAAAGTTAAAAGTGAAATAATCTACGATGGAAAAATCATCAAAGTCTATAAAGATCAGGTAGAATGTCCTAACAAAAGGCTCGCAACAAGAGAAATCGTAAGACATCATGGCGGTGTAGGTCTTTTAGCAGTCGTCGATGATTGTATCTTGCTCGTCAAGCAATTTAGATATGCCTACAATAAAGATACTTTAGAAATTCCTGCTGGTAAATTAGAATTAGGTGAAGAAGCTGGACCTGCCGGTAAAAGAGAATTGGAAGAAGAAACTGGTTATAGTTGTAAATCCATGGAACTTATTAATGAAATATATCCAACAACAGGATATTGTGATGAAGTTATTCATTTATATGAAGCAAAAGGTCTATTTAAAGTTGAAAATCCCCTTGAAGGAGATGAAGATGAATTTATAGACGTTATCTCTATGCCAATAGATGAAGCCTATAAAAAAATCATGAATAATGAAATCCATGATTCTAAAACAATCATTGCTATTATGAAAGCATACAATGATAAATATATAAAATAAAAACTGCTGTATAAGCAGTTTATTTTTTATTTGGCGGTCTGGACGGGACTCGAACCCGCGACCTCCGCCGTGACAGGGCGGCATTCTAACCAACTGAACTACCAGACCAAATAAAATGGCGGAGACAGAGGGATTTGAACCCTCGCGCCAGTTTCCCGACCTACACCCTTAGCAGGGGCGCCTCTTCAGCCTCTTGAGTATGTCTCCATCACATCAGTGCCCATTTATAATATCATCTAATTTTACATTTGTAAATAGTTTTTTAAAAAAAAGACTATTTTTTAGTCTTTTTTCAACATTTGAACAATTTTCTTAATTAAGGTTATTAAAATAAAATTTGAAATAATAGCCAATAACGCAATTACTGCCATTGATGATAGCGATGAATTATGATAAACAAACATTTTATATGATGGTATTACACTTATAAAACTATGTAAAATATCAAACAACACACCAAAAATAAAATTTATAATTCCTACATAACCATCGATTATCATATTGATAATTTGTGAAAGTTTAGAAGAATTTCCTTGAAGTAAAATTTGTACAATTAAAGCAAAAAATACAATAATAACCGAAATCAATAAATTATAAACAACATCAATTACTTTATTTAACCAATGTTCTTGTTCTATCGTATTATTTTTATTTTCTTCATTTGTTTTATTCTCTTCATGACTTTTTTCATCTACGGCATCTCCATTTATAATATCCATTAATTCACTCATTCTTTGGGGATCCAAAGAAGATGCCTTAGAAAATAGAAACGTATCATCCTGTTCATCAGGTAAAATTTCATCTTCTTGCTCTTGTTCTAAAACAACATCATTAAATTTATCATGAACCTCTTGAACGTTATCATTTTGTTCATCATCAAATGAAAATCTCTTTGTTTCTTGTTTTTCTAACTCATTAATTAAAAATTGTTTTGATAAGATTTCATTGAAATAATCATATGTTCTATTAACCAATGCAATTAATTGCTCATCATCTTTATATTTATCCAATAATTGATTTCGAGTATGTGTCAAAGTTTCCAAATCCATTTGTGCATTCATTCCAAGAAGCGGTGAAAACAATTCCACAGAATCATACTTAGAAAATAAAAACATATTCATAATTTCTAAATGATTTTTAGTTATTTTATAAACACTGGCCTTTATCTTATCACTGGCTGGCACTAAATCTGGCATGTAAATAACATTTGCAAGTAATTGATTAGCCGCTTCAACCATTGATTCAAAATTAGCAACCACCATTGTATGAGAAGGATCAATGTTCATTCGTTGACACGTCACCTCTAAAATATCCACTTCAGGTAAAGGTTTAAGTCGTGAATCTCCACCAATTAAAAAATCAATTTTTTCATAGATCTTTGCAAGTTGTAAATATTGAATAGCTCTTTTTGTTTTATGAGTCGTATATACTGCAATCTTGATATCTTTTTGTTTACAATATTGAATCAACTCATCAACGCCTTCTCTTTTAATATTAGGTTTTAATTTAATATATTCAAATAAATCCTTTTCAACCATTCTATTAAAATCTTTAGCAGAAATATAATCAGACAGTAAAGAATGATCATACATCGTATTCATATTTCCAAGCATTTTAGAAAAATCTTCACGAGTAGCAACTTTATGATAGGTTTCACATGTACTTCGATAATAATTATATCTTAGTCTATTGAGATCTAATAAGCCACCATCTAACGTAAAAATAATCAATTTTATATTTTCACATGTTTGACTATAAAACATAAAATCACCCTCTCTTTTGTAATTATAGCATACATTTTATTAAATATATGATAAAAAAATGTAGAACTTTCACTTAGAATTACATTTTTTTCATTAAATATTTTGTTATAAGATTATATTTCATTTTTTTGCACACTTTTAGTTCAACCTAATATGCCCTAGTTTAACCAAGCAAAGCACCTAAAACAAGATATAAAAAAAGCTCAAACCTCTAGTAAAACCTAGTGTTTAAGCCATTTTATCAATTGGTCTCCCCGCACGGTCTCGAACCGTGGACCCTCTGATTAAGAGTCAGATGCTCTACCAACTGAGCTACGGAGAGATAACAATGATATTCTAATACAATCTATTTTTAAAATCAAGGAAAATCATTAAATTTCTTAAAAATCTATTGAAATATAAAAATGATTTTCTTTTTTATATATTGTAATAACTTCTTGATTATAAAACTTCTTTAAACTAATTAGATTATGAAACCAATCATCATTTGAATTATATTGAAAAAGAATATTTTGTTTTGTATCTACAATAATAAAATCATAAAAACTAAAATGTTGTAATAGATTTCTTAAAGTAATTTTTTCATCAAAAGCATCTGTTGATATTTCACCAATCCCTTTTAAAGTATACATTGCCATTTTTGATCACCTAAATCATATTATACGTTATTGTGTATATATTCACAATATTTTTGCAAGAATAATTCTATATAATTATACATATAAGGAGGACATAACAATGATTGATTATTCACCGTTATGGCATACAATGGAAGAAAAGCAGATTTCTCAATATGTTCTTCTAAAAAGTGGTATTGATCATAAAACTTTAGACAGATTAAAAAAGAATAGTAATATTACAGCTCTCACTCTTGAGAAATTATGTTTGATTCTTGATTGTCAACCTAATGATGTAATTACCTTTGTACAAAAATAGTTTTAATAAACTATTTTTTATTTTACCTATATCATCTTATATCTTAAGCATATAAGTACTATAGGGAGGTGAACTATGCAAATCATTCGTAAAAAATACAACTGGGCTTCTCCATTGTTCAAAAGAAATAAAACAAACAGAATTATTTTGCATCATGCACAAGCAAAAACATGTAGTGTAGAAGATATCCATCAGTGGCATTTAAAAAAAGGTTGGAGTGGAATTGGATATCATTTCTTAGTAAGAAAAGATGGTACGATTTATCAAGGTAGACCTGAAGATACAATCGGGGCGCATGCTAAAGGTGCAAATCATGATTCAATCGGTATTTGTGCTGAAGGAGATTTCATGAAAGAAGAAATGAATCCTTTACAACTCAATGCCTTAATTGATTTAGTTTCTTATATAAAAAATAAATATCACCTTTCTAGCATTAAAAGACATAAAGATGTTGCTTCTACAGATTGCCCAGGAACCCATTTTCCATTTTCTACAATTATTTCTTCAAATCATATTGTTTTAGAAGATACTTGGTTGCAACGTTTAAATCAAGAAATTAAAAAACAAGGTTTTCGCACGTATCCTACTGTTAAAAGAGATGCCCAAGGAAAAATTACAAGACTCATTCAAGAACGCCTTAACTTTGTAGGATTCAACTTAAAAATTGATGGTATATTTGGTGTCAATACCGAAAAAGCTGTTAAGAAATTTCAAAATAATAGAAATTTAAAAGTAGATGGCATCGTTGGTAAAAAAACATGGCCTTATCTAATAAAAGGTATAAAAGTATAAAAAAACTCCTATACGGAGTTTTACATAAAAACTAATAATATAATAGCAACCAAATTATTGATCATATGCATTAAAATAGGTACACAAATTGTTTTTCTTTTTTCATAAGCATAGGAAAAAGCAAACCCCATTCCACCATAGGAAAACAAATAAATTAGTTGCGATAGATCACCAGCAAATAAAGCAGAATAAATGTGTAAAAAGCCAAATAAGAATGAACTTGCAAAAATAGCTAACCATTTACTTTTATCTCTAAGGCTTCTAAAAACAAGTCCTCTAAATAAAAGTTCTTCTAATATAGGTGCTAAAATAACCGATTGAAAAGCCATCAATAAGGCACCATTATTTAGATAATCTTCAAATAATAATTGATTGGCAGAATCATTTGACCCTCCACCCAATACAAAATTAATAATCATATTAGCAACAATTGAAATTCCATAAATCATTACAATACCAATTGTAATAGAATAAACAAAATTATCTGTAAAATGTTCTTTAAATCTTTTTATATTATCTATCAAAAAATCTCTTAAAAGCCATACAACCAAAACAAAACTCAATAATGAACAAATCAAATTTAAGTAGATTCCTAAAACTGTCGTATCTCTTGTAATATTTGTATACTTTAATAAAAGATAAATACCAAAATTAGCAAACCTTGGTATAACATATAAATATAACGGAAATAAAAGAATAAATCCAATTGCTTTTTGTTTTCCATTAATCTTTCCTGCAAAGCTTTCAGTCATCATAAACATCCCTTCAACTATAGCTCAACACTATTTTTATCAGCATAATCTAATTCTTCATAGAAAACAGCCAAACATGTATTACGCTTTACATCATAAAAATAAGCACTAAAGAAAGTAGAAACAACCACTGTTATAAATGTTGCTAAAAAAGGAATAGGCATAATCGTTTCTACAAACATTACCACAACACCTGAAACCAAACCAGCTAAAATCATCCATCCAAAGAAAGAAAATTCTAATTTAAACAAAGTCCATTTATTTCCTTTCATTAAGCGACTGGATTCTTTTAAGGCTGTTAATCCAGTATAATTATATTTTTGTAAAATGTAGTTAAATAATCCAAATTTTAATGATAAATAAACAGATAAAATCGAAATAATAATTACGAGTATAAAAACAAATGAAAACACATTTGATAATGAAGCAACAATATTAACAATTTCATCTTGAGAAATCGTTGATTTATTAACATACATTAAAACAAGTTGAGATAAATTTGAAAATTGTGCATCTGTAATCATTGTATACATCAAAAGCATTCCAATAACCCCTACAACAATACCCGCTAAGGCAACAACAACTCTATACAAAAAATATGTTGGAAAAAGTTGACCAAATCGTTTAATTCCTACAAGTGAATCTTCTTTTTCATCAACTAAATTTCCATTATTATTAACAACCTTTAAAGACGCTACAATAATTCCATGTCCCAAAGTAACTGTTAAAATACTTAAAATTAAACTTATAATACTTCCTAAAATGCCATCAAATAATCCTGATAAAGCCGAAAACAAAGCTTGAATAATACCAACATATAAAATAACCTTAAATAACTGATTAGGTTGTCTTAATACTTCATTTGCTTTATTTTTGATATCATATATATTCATTTCTTTCACCATCCTATAAAGGCATTATAACAAATATTATATTTGATGAAAACTATTTTAAATCCAAACTTGTTTTAATAGCCTCATTGACTTTCTTCATAAAATAATCATCTAAAGTACCTAATTTTTCTTGAAATCGAACTTTGTCAATCGTCCTTATTTGTTCAAGTAAAATAACAGATTTCTTTTCTAAAGAATCACAACGAATAATGACATGCGTGGGAATAGGATTTTTGGTGAGTTTTGACGAAATCGGAGCAACAATAACAGTTGTTGAAAATTTATTTCCTTTATTATTTTGTAATACTAAAACAGGTCTTATTCCACCCTGTTCACTTCCTATAACCGGTGAAAGATCAGCATAATAAATATCTCCCCTACTAATCATAAAATAACCTCCTATTGAATTTTATGAGTCGTTTTTCAAATTATGATAATCGCTTCTTTAACACCTTGATTTATGCTATGATATATCACGAATAATAAAAAGAGGAGATACTAAAATGATTAAAGCAATAATATTTGATATGGATGGTTTAATGATTGATAGCGAACGTGTTACTTTTGAATGTTATCAAGAAAGATTAAAAGATATGAATTTAACAATGGATGAAGAATTTTATAAAACATTATTAGGGAAACCTATTAAAGGAATCTATCAAAGATTTTATGATGTTTATGGAAATGATTTTCCTATTGAAAACGTGATTCAAGATGTACATCAATTAATGGCTGAACGTTTTGAAACAGAAGGAGTTCCTGTAAAAAAAGGACTTGTTAAATTATTACATTATTTAAAAGATAATAATTATAAAACAATTGTTGCTACTTCAAGTAATCGTGATCGTGTAGATAAAATTTTAGCACAAGCTAAAATTACAGAATTCTTCGATGATTCTATTTGTGGTGACGAAGTTACTAAAGGAAAACCAAATCCTGAAGTTTTCTTAAAATCTTGTCAAAAACTTGGCGTTAATGTTGATGAAGCTATTGTTTTAGAAGATAGTGAAGCAGGAATTCAAGCAAGCTATGATGCAAACATCAAAGTAATTTGCATTCCTGATATGAAATATCCAGAAAAACAATATGAAGAAAAAACATTTAAAATTTTAAAAGATTTAACTGAAGTTACAGCGTATTTAAAAAGTCTCTAATTAAAGAGACTTTTTTAATATATCATAAATCAATTCAACAACACGTTTTGTATTTTTACCATCTTGATATTCAAAAAATACATTTTTAAAAGCTTCTAAATTTCCCACTTCATTCTTTTGTATTCCTTGAATCAACTCATCAATATTTTTACAAATCTTTCCTGGAAATAAATCTGTATTTACATAACATCCAACATCTTTTAAATAATCATTTAAATCTGGAACATAAAAATACATTGTTTTATTTAAAATAGAATAATCAAAAACAATCGATGAAAAATCTGAAATCAAGAGATCACTTAAAGCAAACAATTCATGTGTATCTTCATTAAACATATCAATAATACGAGGGTGTTGCGGAAGACAAACATTTTTTAACAATGGATGTAATTTATAAATGAGATACGTATTTTCATCAAAAGAATTTATTAACTTTTCACCATCAAATGGAAGCATTGAAAAACCTTGGTAAATATTTCCCCTAAAAGTAGGAGCATATAAAATAATTTTTTTATCCTTCAGCATTGGATACTTAGCTAACAATTTATTTTTAGATACTTTTAAATAATTATCATCAAATAAACAATCTACCCTTGGCATACCAGTAACAACCACATTTTCTTCTTTAACAGAAAAAGCTTCACTATACGGTTTTTTCCAATAAGAGCTATTTGCTATCACATAATCATAATTTTTAATTGGATATTTTCTAGCAAGTGCATTCCCAAATTTTTTTATCGCACCACAAGCATGCCATACTTGTATCACATTGACTCCTTCTCTTTTAAACGTAGAAACAACATAATTATTATCTCTTATAATAACCACTTTTGATGTATTAATTATAAAAAGCTGTTGAATACAATTAAGCATATATAAAAAGTTTTGTTTTATTCCTTGTTGATCATACTCAATAACAACTTTTTTGAGATTTAATTGTTTATCTTGTTTTAAAACATCATAAATCAATTTCATATCAGAATCTAAATATTTAGATTCCAAAGAAACAAAGGCAACTTGATTTTCTTTTATTTTAAATCTCTTAACAAAAATATTTAAAAATCCCAAAATAATATTTAATATTAATTTTTGTAATCCCATCTTAGCACCTACTTAAAAACAATATCAACTACTCGTTTAGAAGCTTTACCATCTTCATGATTATTAAAACGTTGATTAAACTTATCTAAACGTTGATAATCGTAACCTTTTTTAATTTCTTCTAATAGTTGATTTTCATCTTCAATAATATCTCCAGGTAAATCATGATAAATATCTAAATAAAAACCTCTTAATTCATCTCGATAATGAATCAAATCATACATATAAAAATAAATAGGTCTTTTTAAAATAGCATAATCAAAGAAAACACTTGAATAATCAGTAACTAAAGCATCTGCAATAATATATAAATTAGAAATATCTTCATTAGCTTCTACAAAATAAACAAATCCTTGATATTGATCAATATCAAAATCATTAACAATTAAATAATGAGGTTTAAATACAATAACATATTCATCCCCTAATATTTTTTGCCATTTATCAAAGTGAACTTCTAATTTAAAAGTATACCCTTTGGTTATATAAGAATTATCTCTCCACGTTGGTGCATAAAGAAGTACCTTTTTATCAAGAGGAATTCCTAATTTTTTCTTAATATTTAAAACATCTTCTTCTGTATAATTTGTTAAAAAATCATTTCGCGGATAGCCAGTTTCAATCAATCTTTCTCTATTAATTCTAAAAGCACTTTGGAAAACCTCAGTTGTAAAAGCACTTGGAGAAATCATATAGTTATACTTTTTAACATCTTGTGCGTATGTTTCATGCATCATTTCTTCATTCATGCCACTTCGATAAAAAGTAGTTCCTTCAGGAACTTCTATATCGAAAGCCAATTTTTTAAGCGGTGTCCCATGCCATGTTTGTAAATATATTTGATTTTTCTTTTTTAAAACATACATTGGTAATTTACAATTTGCAATCCAATATTGACTTCTTGCAAGATAAAAGAAATAAGGAATTGAAAAATATTCAATCACTTTAGCATTTTCAATAGTAATATTTTTCTTTTTATGATGCTTAATAGCCCATATAAAATGATAATCTTTAAATTGATCTTGTTGTCTCATATATTCATAAATAGCTCTAGGATTATCGCTATACCCCCTACCATGAAAGGCAATAAACAAGACTGTTTTTTTATGAGTTGGTATTAACTTATAAGTTATTCGATAAATAAACTTAATTGTTTTACCTAAGATATTTTTTATTAATCTAAGCATTTTAAACCTCCTTATAAAAATAAGGGGTAACCCCCTTATTTAAAAACTGCTTCAACTGCTCTTTGTGAGGCATTTCCATCATCAATAGAACAGAATTTATCATAGAATACTTCATAACGTTGAGCATATTTTTGATTCATTTCATCAAGATGTTTAATTTGATCAATCACTTCTTTAGTCGAATAAACTAGTGGACCAGGAAGTTCTTTTTCCATATCAATATAAAAACCTCTTAAAACATCACGATATTTATCTATATCATAAGTATAGAATAACATTGGTCTTTTTAAATTAGCATAATCAAAGAAAACACTTGAATAATCTGTAATACAAATATCAGAAATTAAATAAATTTCAGTAATATCATCATATTTAGATAGATTATAGGCAAAATCTTCAACTCCTGTAACATCTAACGCATCCGCAATATAATGATGTGTTCTAAGTAGGATGACATATTCATCTCCTAACTCTTCTTTCATCATTTCTAAATCTAATTTTAACTTAAATTTATATTGCCCTTTTCCATAGTATTCATCATCTCTCCATGTTGGTGCATATAAAATTGTTTTCTTATCTAATGGAATATGAAGCTTCTTTTTCAAATCTAATGCAATTTGATATTTATTTGGTGCATACAATAAATCATTACGAGGATATCCAATTTCTAGCATTGTTCCATTGGTATACATAAAACAACTTTTAAAAATATCACTTGAAAATTTATTTGCTGCAATTAAATAATCCCATTCTTGTTTTTGACGATAAAATTGAGATTTATAAGTTGGAGAAGCTGCAGTCACCTCTTCTTGATCAAAAGCGAGACGTTTAAGTGGTGTTCCATGCCATGTTTCTAAGAAAACTTGACCTTCTCTTTTTCTAAACCATAAAGGTTGTCTGATATTAAAAACAAAATATTTAGATTTAGCTAAATAATAAGCATATTTCTTCGTAAATCTTTTAACAATGATTCCTTCATAAGGCAGTTTTTCTTTAGAATCATTTAAAACCCAAATAAATTTATATTTTCCTGGATAATTTTTAGCTAAATATTCATAAATATACTTTGGTGAATCCGCATAACTTTTACCCATAAAAGTTTCAAACATGATCCAATTTTCTTCAATTGGTTCATTGATATATTTATGACGATATAAATACTTATTAATTTCATTTTTATTTTTTAATATCTTTTTCATCTTATTTTTAGCAAGATGTTTAGCAATTACTTTTTGTGTTTGTTGTAGATCATGATTTCTAGCAAGTTTCACCATTTTTCTTTGATAATGAGACATATTTTTCAATAAATCATCTCTTACATCCTGCATTAAAATAGACATTTGATCAAATCTTTCATCTCTCCAAAAATCATCTTTAGATCGTCTAATTTTCTTAGCAAAGAAATTACTATAATATTTAATCATTTTAGAATCTAAATAATAACGAATTCTACTTTCTTTATCTACTAAAGAAATAGCATACTTATAGACATTAATAAATTCATCAAATTTAGTTTCATCTTTAATTTGCGACAAGGCAGGTGTATTGATTGGATCATTATGTTTTCTTTTTGCATAGAGTGTTTTGTCATTGAAATCTATCTTATGACCATACATAACAAGTCCTTCTACAAAAGGTAAATCACTATAATAAATGAACCCTTCATTAAAACGTAAATGATTTTCTTCAATTAAAGAACGTTTAATTAAAATATTTAAAACTGAAATATTTCGAATCCCTTTTTTCGCTCTAATTAATAAATCAATTCTTCTTTGTTCATCACTATCATCTATGTCAGAATAATCTTTTTCTAAGAATTTATGATTACGATCATCATCTTTATCCTTCAAATTTAATTCTTCATTTTTTTCATCACCCATGGTTTCAAAAACTTGTTTTTTAAACCATGTGATCCATCTTCTACCAACAACTAAATCTAAATCTTTTTGCATAGCATCTTGAAGCAAACAAGATAATGTTTGAGGCATAATATAATCATCACTATCAATGAAATAAATATAATCTCCTGTTGCATTTTCTAAACCAAGATTTCTTTTTTTAGCAACGCCTTCTTCTATTGAACAAGGAATAACATTCAAAGATATTTTATCTTTATATGTATCTACTAATTGTTGAAATTTTTGGTCATCTTGACTTCCCACTAATAATGTTTCAATTTCAACATTTTCTTGTTCACTTAAACTTTCTAAACAATCTTTTAAATATTGATAATATCCTTCATAAGGGACAATCACACTAATTTTCATACAACTCTCCTTTATTATAATTTATCTTTTAAATCATCTTTGATTTTAGTTGTAGAAATACCTTCTGTACGAGGTAAATAAACTACTTCACAATAATCTTTTAAGAAATCAAATTGGCCTTTCCAATCATCACCCATAACAAAAACATCAACATCATGTTCTTGAACATCTTTTATTTTTTGATCCCATGATTCTTCTAAAATAACTTCATCTACGTATTTAATAGCTTTTAAAATAGCCATACGATCTTGATCACTATGATAAGCTTTCTTACCTTTTTGAGCATTAAAAGCATCACTGCTGACTGCTACAATCAAATAATCTCCTAATTCTTTAGCACGTCTTAAAATATTTAAATGACCAACATGAAACAAATCAAAAGTTCCATATGTGATAACTTTCTTCATCCTATTTCTCCTATCTCTTCATTTTATCTAATAATTTTTCCCAAAAACCAATTTTAGGATTTTGAACAATTCGACTTTCAAATTTTTCATCATTTAATTTTTTCTTTTCTTTTTTCTTTAAACTATTATAAAAATCAACATATTCGGCATACTCATCGCATACTTCTTCAACGTCACCATATTCTTTTAAACGTCCACCTTCAATCCACATAGCCTTTTGACAGAATCCTCTTACTTGTGGCAAAGAGTGAGAAATAAAGACAATTGTTTTTCCTTGATCTTTAAGTTCATTCATTTTATCTAAGCACTTTTGAGCAAATCCTTTATCCCCAACCGATAAAGCTTCATCGACAATGATGATATCAGGATTTAAATAAAGTGAAATTGAAAAACCTAATCTTGATTTCATCCCACTTGAATATTTCTTAACGGGTTGATATAAGAAATCACCAATTTCAGCAAATTCAATAACACCTTCCGTAATTTCTTGAATTCTTTTTCTAGAAAGTCCAAGCAATGCTCCTTTAACATTAATATTTTCAAGCCCTGTAAGTTGCATATCCAATCCTGTATTGATTGCAATTAAAGCTTGTTCTCCATTGATATCCATTGTACCCTCATCAATTTGTGAAATACCTGCTAAAATCAATGATAATGTTGATTTACCCGAACCATTTGTTCCTAAAATTCCTACAACTTCTCCTTTAGGAATTGTAAAAGTAATATCATTTAAAGCATAGAATCTTTGTGTAACTGAGCTTTTTGATTTACCATCATTTTTCTTTTTTAATTTATATATTTTTGAAACATGTTCAAATTTAATTGCATAATCTTCCATTATTACCACCTAAATCATATCAATAAATTTATGTTTAAATTTATACATCATCATACTACCAATTGTAAAAATCACAATGACAAACACCCAAAAGAAAAGCATTTGTTTCCAATAAAATAAGATTCCATGATGATATAAGAAACAATCTCTATAACCACATACAACATAATAAATTGGATTAGCTTTCATAATATATCTTACTGTCATTTGCCACCCATATTTGTGTAAACGTGAAATTGGCCATAAAATTGGTGTTAAATAAAGTAATAAACGCATACACGCTAAAATAAGTTTTCTTGTATCACGAGCTAACATATTTAAAACAGATGTAATCATCGCAAGTGAAATTGTTAAACAAATTGCTGCAAAAAGATAATAAATAAGTTCAAGCCAATAAAGTGAAGGCATGATCCCTTGTGTAAGCAAAAAGACAACTAAGATAGCCATCAAACAAAAATGATTAAACAATTCTTTTCCAACAACTGTAGCTGGTAAAACGGATACTGGAAATTTCATTTTTGTAATGACATTACGTTTAGCATAAATGGCATTGGCACCATTAGTAATACATGGACTAATAAAAAACCATACCACCATCCCACATAACATCCATTGAATAAAAGGAATCTTTCCTACAGACTTTCTATTCATAATTAAACCAAACACAAAATAATACGTCATAATTTGAATTGCTGGATTAGCAAAATTCCAAAAAACACCTAATCTTGAATCTCGCATATCAGAAAGCAATTCATATTTTGAAATACAATATATACGATACAAATTTGTAAAGTTTTCTTTTAATACATATCGAATACTTTTAAACATACTTACCTCCAAAAAGTAAACCTACTATTACTTTTACATCATACCACTATTTTTTGCAAATAAAAACAAAAAAAAGGAACAATGGCTTTAAATAACCATCATTCCCTAAAAATACTTATTTATTCATCCATGATTCATCACTTGGATCAACTTTCCAAGCTTTTAATTTTTCCATATCTTCATGTTTAATATAGTCATGTTCTTTTGCTACTTCAATTAAAGTATCATAATTTGATAAAGTCACAAAAGGACAATGTGCATTTTCAAAATTAACTGTTGCTTTATCTAAACCATAAGTAAAGATAGCAATTAATCCTAAAACTTCACATCCAGCCTCTCTTAAAGCTTCAACACATTCTAAAGAAGAACCACCAGTTGAAATTAAATCTTCAACAACAACAACTTTCATCCCTTCTTTAACAACACCTTCAATACGGTTATTACGTCCATGAGATTTAGCTCCTCCACGAACATACCCCATTGGTAAATCTAAAATATCAGCAGCTAAAGCAGCATGTGCAATCCCAGCAGTAGCTGTTCCCATTAAACATTCTGCATCTGGGAAATTATCTTTTACAAGTTGAGCAAGTCCTTGTTCAACATCTTTTCTTACTTTTGGATAAGATAAAGTTAAACGATTATCACAATAAATTGGTGATTTAATACCACTTGCCCAAGTAAATGGTTCATTCGGTCTTAAAAAGACAGCTTTAATATCTAATAAATCTTTAGCAATAATTTTTTTCATTTCTATTCTCCTTGAAAATCTTGATAAACTTTTTTATATGTCGCCAAAGGATCTTGACTTCCTGTAATTGTTCTACCAACAACAATATAGCTTGAAGTAAGTTCTTTTGCCATAGCTGGTGTTGTTACACGTTTTTGATCATTGACATTATCACTTGCAAGACGGATTCCTGGTGTAACTGTCAAAAATTCTTTTCCTAAATGATCATGAATGATTTTTGATTCTAATGGTGAACATACAACCCCATCTAATCCTGCAGCTTTTGCATTTTCAGCCCATTTTAATACAACATTTTCTAATGATTCATGAATAAGTAACTGATTATCTAAAACATCTTGATCTAAAGATGTTAAGCATGTTACAGCAATACATAATGGTCTTTTACCACTTGTTTTGCCTTCTTCTAATCCTTCAATAGCAGCTTTCATCATTTCAATACCACCTGAAGCATGAACATTGACCATATCGACATCTAACTTAGCAAGTTGTCTCATGGCACTTTTTACAGTATTTGGAATATCATGTAATTTTAAATCTAAAAAGATTTTATGTCCCATTTCTTTAATCATTTTAATGATTTCAATTCCTTCTCCATAAAACAATTCCATCCCTACTTTTACATAAAGACTTTCTCCCTCAAATTGTTTTAAGAAGTTTTCAACATCACTTTTTGTCTTAAAATCAAGAGCAATACAAATTCTACTTTCGTTCATAAAAACCTCCTTATTATTCTTTTACTATTATACCAAAATTACTACCTCTATTCTACACGATTTATTTATTTTTTTGATATTCTTCTAGTAAATGTAAAACTAACTTTTCAAATGTCCAATTATAATTTGTTGCTGTCACAACAGCTTTTAAACAAAGTGTTGAATTATTTTTTAATTTTGATAATATTTGATCCATTTGTAAAGATGCAACGTTTGAAAAAACAACAACTGCTGGTTCTAAATTATTCTTTTTTGTTTTTTTAATCTTTTTATTTAAAATATCTTTAACTTTATTTTGTGTCATCTGGTCATTCAATAAAATTATTTCAATGTTCATCAACAAACATAATTGTTTTAATGATTCATAATTTTGAATCTTTTCCTTACGATAAATAATGAGCTTTGCGTTCATAAATTCTCCTTTATATACAAAAAAACAGCTATAAAAGCTGTTTTTCTTATTAACCAAGTCTGTTGTAGTATTCAACGATTAATGATTCATTGATTTCTGAGTTTAATTCAGATCTTTCAGGTAAACGAGTTAATTTACCAGTTAATTTATTAGTATCAACTTCAACGAAAGCTGGAGTTGCAACTTTGTTTTCTAAAGCTTCTTTAATAACTGCTAAATTTAATGATCTTTCTCTTACTTCGATAACATCTCCAATATTTACTCTGTATGATGGGATATCAGTTTTAACACCATTTACTAAGAAATGACCATGGTTTACTAATTGTCTAGCTTGTCTTCTTGTAGAAGCAAAACCTAATCTATAAACAACATTGTCTAATCTTCTTTCTAATAAGCATAAGAAGTTGTAACCATGGATACCTTCCATTTTACCTGCTTGATTAAATGTGTTGTGGAATTGTTTTTCATTAACTCCATACATATGTCTTACTTTTTGTTTTTCTGCTAATTGTAATCCATATTCAGTTTGTTTTTTTCTTTTTTGTCCATGTTGACCTGGAGCATAAGCTCTTCTGTTTAATTCTTTCCCGTTTTCTAAGATAGAGAATCCTAAACGACGAGAGATTTTCCATTGTGGTCCTGTATAACGTGCCATAAATTTTCCTCCGTATTGTTTTATTTGCATAAAGCAATAACATTGCATAGATCAATCGATAAGTGTTAATATTAAGCATTTCCCATTGCAGCCAGGTACTTTGCAATCATTTGATATTAACGCATTTTTTCAATCCTCTATGTGCTGCTATTCATTTACTGCCTTGTCATCATACTATATATTTATACCAATGTCAAATATTATTTTCATCCATAAAATCTTTATTTTTTGTCGATTTTACATATTGGATGACGAATCACTGTTTTTCATTTTTCCGGAGCATTTTTTCTTGCATCTGATAAATAAATTTCATGATGTAGCCTTGATTTGTTAAAATCATTACGGTAACCCTTTTCTTGAAGAAATTGATTCATTATTTCTACTGTATTTATTTCATCATCAAAAGATCCTTGATGCATCATTTGCACACATAATCCTTCTTCAAAAGTAAAAAATTCCGCTTTTGAGCAATCTATCTTCTTTTTAATAGTGGCTCTTTTTACTGCCCAATCAAAATCTTTTTTTGTAATAAAGTCAGGAAGTCTAATTACTGAAATCCAGTTAAAATTTTCTTTATGTAAATAATCAACATTTTCTTGCCACCAAAAACCTTCAAGTGGCGGTACAACAAATTGGTAAAAACCTTTAATTTGATAATCTGTTTTATAACTCATTTTTAAAGTATACACCACTGCATAAAGTACCTGAATGGCTTGTTGATAACTTCCATCTTCTTCATTAGGATTGCCTTTTCCTCTTACTGCGATATAATTGAATGAAGGTATATTAATAATTTCCGGTTTATTTTTAGGCCTATAATATTCTTTATATTCTTTTTTTAAATCAAAAATCATCTTTCTTTTCTCCTAAACAATAGGTATTTGAATTTCTGTAAGCCACTCATCAACTGATTCTTTATTCCAAATACCATCAATATAACATTCTCTTGATCGTCCCGATACTTGATAACCATTATCCTCTACATATTTCATAAGAAAACTATACGCCACACCAATTTCATCATAAGCTCCTTTATAAAAGATACTTAATACCTTTGTTTCTGGTATCTTTTTAAACATAATTCGTGTACTTTCTTCGCCCATACATTCCACTGCTTCATTATGTCGGATCCAAATATCACTTTCTTTATGTTCATTATCCAAATATTCACAAAATTCATATGGTGGCTTTGTACATTTTACATGTGGATTCAATTCCTTGCATTCTTTTTTTAAGCTTGAAATAATTTTCATCATATCCGAATAACTTTTTACCTTTACTTCACTATAATAGACAATTGTTTTCGGTATCATTTTTTCTATTACTTGATATTGTATTTCATTATCATCCAAAAGATGATGAATCATCAAAAGACGGCTTTCAATTTCTTCTTTTTGACTTTCTAATACTTTTGCTTTAGAAATAAGCACTTCCTTTAGATTAGTACCTTTATTAATTGCTTGTATTTCTTCAATTGTTAATCCTAATTGACGATACGACTTAATTCGTGCTGCCTCTTTTAGTTGACTCGTTTCATAAAAACGATACCCTGTTTGTTCATCTACTTTTTGCGGAATCAAAAGACCTCTTTTTTCATAAAAACGAAGTGCTTTGATTGTTAAATGAGACAACTTTGAAAATTCTCCGATTTTTAACATGATTTGATTCTCCTTTCCTCTTTCAAATTATGAATTGTCCCCTAAGGGGAGAGTCAACAATTTTTCTATGATTAAAAAATACGGAGTGGTGTTCACTCCGTCATTTTATTACTTTTAATCTTTTTCTTTTATCCAGTCAAAATGAACACAAGCATTATAAATACCATCTTGATCACATGGTGTAGTTACATAAGTTGCTTTTTCTTTTAATTCATCGATAGCATTTCCCATCGCAATACTTGTCCATTCATCTCTAAACATGCTTAAATCATTTTTTTCATCACCAAAAACAACCACATCTTTATAGTCACCGTTAAAATGGTCAACCATCATTTTAATACCAACTGATTTATCTCCTGGTTCCACAAATAAATATTCTTTATGAAAACGACACCAAGGAAGTTCTTTTAAAGTTTCAAGCTTTTGTTCTTCAGGAGCAAAACATGCCACATAAACTTTAAAGATTTGATCATAATTTCTAGGATCTAATCCATCTACAACCTCAGTATCCATATAAACATCGTGTGTAAAATCATAAAAGCGAGAATCCGGTGCCAATCTTCTTGTTTTATTATCTGGTGAAATAGCCCAAATAAATCCTTTTTCTTTACATTCATCTATTAAGTCTATACATTTTTGATAATCTAATGGTTTAATTGTAATAAGTTCATTGTTGATGGTAATTCCATTACCACCATCACTCACCATATTTTCAAAACCTAGACTTCTCATATGATTAACTGCCATTGCATAACTTCTTCCTGTAGCTATTGCTACAAAATGTCCTTGTTCTTTTAACATGCGAATTGCTTTTTTTGTGGATTCAGTAATGTATTGTCTTCCTGGTGTTCCTACTGCTAATGTTCCATCAATGTCAAAAAAGAAAAATTTTTTGTTCATAACTAACTCCTTATAAATACTTATCTAATTCTGTTTCTACTGTTTTATTGATTTTTACCTTTGGATGATCAATTAATTTACCACGTGTAAATACTTTTTCAACATATCTTAAAGCTTTTAAATCATCTAAAGGATTTTCACTTACAACAATCATATCTGCATCCTTACCAACATCAATACTTCCTGTAATATTTTCAAGACCAGCGTATTTAGAAGCAAGTGATGTTGCTGTATATAAAGCAAAACGGTTAGAAACACCAATATATTTATGGAAATAATAAAGTTCTCGCCAGAAGTCATATTGACTCACCCATGGACATCCTACATCATTTCCTAAAACAACAGGTATATCATTTTCTAATGCTTGCTTTGCACAATCAATAATACCATTGAAAACGAGTTCACCATTGTATTTTTCTATTTCTGAAACATTGGAAATACTTGGATCAAACAATGCAAACGGAAGTGCTGGTGAAATCGTCGTACATAAAAAAGCCTTCTTTTCTTTAAATAAAGCAATCATTTCATCATCTAATTTTGCTCCATGTTCAATCGAATCAACACCATTTTCTAAAGCTACTCGTACCCCTTCAGATGATTCAACATGAGCAGCTACTTTATAACCAAGTTGATGTGCTCTATCACAAACAGCTTTTACCATTTCAGGAGGCATTTTTAATTCGCCAGGCACTCCTTTTTCTTTTGCATCTAAAACCCCACCAGTAATCATAAGTTTAATCAAATCAACATTTTGACTTTTTGCTTTATCCACTAAAGCTAGAGCTTCTTCATTATTATGAGCAGCAATGGCGACTGATCCTGCCATATGACCATGAGGAACAGAAATTCCCTCATTGCTGGCAACAATTCTTGGACCAATAACTTTTCCTTTTAAAATTTCATCTCTTAATTTAGAATCATAATGAGCAATTCCTCCAACTGTACGAATTGTTGTTACCCCACTCATTAATTCGATCTTAGCGAAATTAGAAACCACTTTATACGTAATTTTTCGTGATAATGGATTAGACATCAACATTTTAACTGTCTTTTCATTATCTTTTTGTTTCTTTTGTGGTTTTCCATTTCCTGCAAGATGAACATGCATGTTGATGAGTCCTGGTAAAATATATTTTCCTTGTAAATCAATAATTTGATAAGATTTATCTAAATTACGATAAGGTTCAATAGCCACAATTTTTTCATTTTCAATAAAAATTGCTTTCCCTGTTTCTACTTCCATATCCTGATGACCATTTAAAATTTTTCCATTAATTAATGCATACTTCATAACCATTCCCTCTTTCCTATATATTCATTATAAAAGAATACATAAAAAAAATCACTCTTATGAGTGATTAATTATTAAGGTCTTAAACCAAGTCCACCTTCTAATGTAAGTGTTTCTCCTGTCATATATTTAAAATCAGGATTAGCAAGTTGTACACAGACACGTCCAATTTCTAATTCATTATTTCCAAAATGTCCCATTGGTGGTGTTTTAACATTTGCTTTGAAGGCTTCTGGATATGCTTTTTCAAATTGTTCTAATTGTGCCGTCCAAGCTAAAGGACATACTACATTGACATTGATTGCATCTTTTGCCCATTCATTAGCAGCTACACGTGTTAATCCACGGATTCCTTCTTTGGCAGCAGCATATGAACATTGTCCATAGTTTCCAAATAATCCTGCTCCTGAAGCAAAGTTGACAACTGATCCTTTTGTTTCTTTTAAATATGGATAACATGCTTTCATATAATAGAAGGCTGCATAGAGTCCTGAATACATTGCTAGATCAAATTGTTCTGTTGTATGATCAGCTAACGTTACTCCTGATGCTGATGCTTGCGCATTATTGATCAAAACATCGATTCTTCCATAAGTATCCATAGCTTGTTTAACAACGTTGTTAACAACAGCTTCATTATCAGCACCAGCATTGACATCTGCTTGAACTGTTAAAACTTTGATACCATATAATCTTTCTAATTCTTCTTTAGCAGCTTCTAATTTTTTAACATTACGTCCTGTAATGACAAGATTTGCTCCTTCTTTAGCATAAGCTGTCGCAATTCCATAACCAATAGAACCACAGCTTCCATCTTCTAAGACAGCACGTCCTGCTCCTGTAATAATTGCTGTTTTACCTGTTAAAAATCCCATTTATATTTCCTCCTTAAATACAATTTTTAAGTGTTAATATAATTATAGCACTACCAAAATAAAAAATCTATAGCTTGTGATATTTTTAACAAACTATAGACGGATAAAAATCATGTAAACAAGAGTTGATAAAATAATACTTAAAAAAGTATTTTTCTTCCATTTATAAGTAAAAACAACTGTTAAACACGCTAAAAGATAAGGAATAAAAAGTGTTGTTAATTGCGTTTTTAAATCTTTTAGACAATAAACAATAAGAACTGCCATAATAGTCATTGGTAAATGCTTTTCTAGTTTTTCTAACCATTTAGGAAGTTCTTTTTCTTTAAATAAAAGAAAAGGAAAAGCTCTTAATAAAAAAGTAATTAAAGCAGAAAGAATAATTGCTGAAAGTACATAACTATTCATAAGATGTTCCTCCTTGTTTAACAAGTAAAATCATTGAAGAAATAATCAATGAAGGGAACATAAAGTTTTGACTGCCAAAAACAATCGAACAAATAATAGCGATAACAATTCCTACAACAGCAGGAAAATGATCTTTATTTTTCTCTAATTGATCCATAAAAATAATAATAAACAAGGCTGTCATACAAAAATCAATCCCTGTTAAATCAAACGGAATCAAATGACCAAGTACCGCTCCTAAAACAGTTCCAATAAGCCAATAACATCTTGAAAAAAGCGCAACATAAAACATAACTTGTTCTTTATCTTGATCTTCTAGATTACAATTAACCGCATAAGTTTCATCAGTCATGGTAAAAATCATATACCATTTTTGCTTCATTTTATTAAAAACATCTATAAAAGATAAACTATAAAAAAGTTGTCGGCTATTCATTAAAAGAGCTGTAACACCAATTGTAAGTAAAGAAGTTCCCCCACTTAATAAAGTAATCAAAAGAAATTGAAAAGCACCCGTATAAATCAAAAAACTCACAAGTATTGCTACATACCAAGCAAAGCCCGCTTCGTTCATCATCACTCCATAAGCAATCGATACAAAAAGATAACTACACATAATAGGTATCGATTTTTCAAAAGCTTTTTTTATAATTTCTTTATTTTTCATAATTCTCTAAAAAGCTATGATAAGCTTTATCCTTTTTCGTTCCTAAAATACAATCTAAATTAACATTATCTAAAGCTTTAAAAATATTTTGATCAACATTTGGGTTTACTTGTTTCATTGTTTTAATGAGTTCTTTGACTTCTTTTCTTTTACTTGTTCCATCATTAATTAAAGAACATCCTTCAGTAAAACGACATGCACAATTGATAAAAGTCAAATCATTATGTTTACGCCAAGAAATAATACTTCTTCAGGTAAGACATGTAATTGTTCAGCAATGTGCTTTGTTGTTTGATCAATAACTTCTTTTGCTTGTAATCCTAGTGTATGATTTGCATTAGGATTAGCAAAATATTTCATGGTTGCTTGATAATACGTATCAAGTACTTCTTTTTCTATTGGTGTATTGGCTGCATAGTCTAAATAAATCATAAGGTACCTCTCTTTTCCTACTAATATTATAGGAATTATAAAGAAGTGTCAATAATGAAAAGAACTCTAGCTGATTGCTAGAGCTTTTCATCAAGGGCTTTCCCATTTGTTTCAATAATATGTTTCATCCAATTAAATGATTTTTTCTTTGTACGTTTTAAAGTTCCATTTCCTTTATCATCCATATCAACATAAATAAATCCATAACGTTTTTTCATTTCTCCAGTTGATAAAGAAACAAGATCAATTGGTGCCCACATCGTATATCCTAAACATTCAACACCATCTTCATTAATCGCATCAGCCATAGCTGATAAATGTTTTTGTAAGTAATCAATACGATAATCATCTTCAACATATCCATTTTCATCTGCTTGATCAATAGCTCCCATACCATTTTCTACGATAAAAATTGGTTTTTGAATACGATCATAAATTTCATTCATACAATGTCTAAGCCCAAGTGGATCAACAGGCCATCCCCAAGGTGTATTTTCTAAATAAGGATTTGAAGATCCTCCAACATTAAACCATGGATCATCTTTTTTTACTGTATTTGAACGATAATAAGAAAATGAAACAAAGTCTAATTGTCCTTCTTTTAAAATTTCTTTATCTTCTTCTGTGATTTCTAATGAATCAAAGCCATGATGTTTCCACACACTTTTAGCATAAGGATGATAATAACCTCTTGCCATCGTATCAATAAAATACCAGTTTTCTCTTCTTGCTTGAAGACGTTTAAACATATCTTCTGGTTTACACGTTGCTGGATAAAGTTCACTCATTGCATACATTGTTCCAAACATGCTACCTGGCATCATTTGATGTCCTAAAATAACAGCTTTAGCACTAGCAACAAACATATGATGATCTGCTTGATATCTCACTTTTCCATCACTTTCTCTTGTTCCACATGGCCCAAATCCTCTAACAGCATTGATTTCATTAAATGTCAACCAATATTTACAACGTTTTCCATATCTTTCAAAGAGTGTTTTACAATATTTTACATAACAATCAATAACATAACGATTTGACCATCCACCATATTTTAAAGCTAAATGCATTGGCATTTCATCATGACAAATAGTAATAAGTGGTTCCATATGATGTTTTTCAAGCTCCAAAATAACTTCATCATAAAATTTTAATCCTTCTTCATTAGGGATTTCTTCATCCCCTAAAGGATAAATACGACTCCAACAAATACTAAAACGGAAAACGTTAAATCCCATTTCTGCCATTAAAGCAATATCTTCTTTATAATGATGATAAAAATCAACCGCTTGATGACTTGGATAATATTCATCATCTAAAAAAACTGGCTTTGCTTCATTAGGAACAGGATCAGCATAGAAAAATGAACTTCTTGGTTTTAAAATTGTTCCATCAGGCATTTGAAGTGTATGATGTCTTGGATTTTCCATTGATCCATCTGTTTCAAAGTCATGTGATAAAAGTCCTCTTCCTCCTTCATTAAATCCTCCTTCATATTGGAAATCAGCAGTTGCGCCACCCCATAAAAATCCTTCTGGTAATTGTTTCATAATAGTCTCCTTGTTACTTTTTACATTTTGTTTTGATAATTTTTACAAACAAAGCATAATCTTATTATTCTCTTTTGTCAATAGTTACACATTATTTTGACAATTTTATCATTTTTATATAAAATAAACATGAGGTGAGACTATGAACTTAATGGAAACCATCCACTTACATAAAAATGATTTTTCTAAAACAGAACATAAAGTTTACGATTATATTGTTCAAAACCCTACAGCTATTGAAACAGCGACGATTACTAAAATTGCTGAACTATGCCAGGTTTCAACTTCTGGAATTTTAAGATTTTGTCAAGTTTTAGGTTATAAAGGTTATAAAGATTTTCGTTTTGACATGCTTCATTATTTACATCAAGAACATGTTGAAGTAAATCCTGAAAATCTATTTGATGAATTAACATCTAAATATTTATCAGTCATTCGTCAATTCAATAACATTGATCAAAATAAGCTCAACCAACTTATTAAACAAATAAAAAACACCAAAAACATCTATATCATTGGTGTTCATTATTCATCTTTACCAGCAAAACATTTAGTTTTAGGATTACAAGATTTAGGTATTAATACTTATTTTGCTTATGATTATATGCAAGCAAGTCATCTTTATAATACAATTCATGAAGATGATCTCTTGATTTATTTTTCTATTGAAGGCAATCAAAATAATGTTTCTCGTTTTTTTGACCTTACAAACGCCTCTAAAAATACGTATATGATTACTTTAAATCCAAAGCCTAAATTATTGATTGAAAATACACTTATTCTTCCAGGATATACTTTATCTAAACAATCAATTGTTGATTTACAATCGATTGTTGTAATCTTTGTAGAATTACTTTTAAATATGTTTCATAACACTTTAAAAGAGGATTAAGATTTTTTTACTTAATCCTCTTCTTTTTTTAAAAATGAAAGTATTTTTTCATTAAAAGCATCATCTTCTTTAATTTCATTTAATTGTCCTACTTCATTAGCACATTCTCCACAAATATCAATTCCAATTGTTTGACTGTTTTTAAATAAATAAGCGAGTAATATTTTAAATTCCATGAGTTGCATAGAACCTTGATCCCAATCTGTTTGAATAACATTTTGACTCAAAACATCTTTATCAATTGAAATATATAAAGGATATTGACGTAATAAATCATCAACTTTTTTCCACACTTCTCTATTTTCTAAATCATCATCTGTTAAATAGAGAACCTGATCTTGACGTTTAATCAATGAAACCTGTTTTTCATCAATACCTATTAAAATCACTTTTTTTAAATATTTATTATTTTCTAAACTATTTAAAATCCAAGATCCACAGCTTAAAATATCATCAAACAGCGGTTGCATCATATCACTATGATGATCAAAAACAACTAAAATAAAATCATGTTTCATTTTTTCTATCCAAAACTCACTAACATAATGAAAATTACCAGAATCTATAAAATGTATGCCTTCAGGAGATAGATTACTTATTTTAGCTTCTATTGTTCTTCTTGCTTCTTGACTACAATAACCATAAACACCTTGTAATTCATGTAAATCAAGCCATCTAATATTTTTATGTTTATAAAACTTTTCATTTTCATAAATTCCTGTAAAATCCATGACCGTCATGTTATTTTGTTTTTTAAACATCTTAAACACTTCCTTTGTTTTTATCCTAGCACAAAAAAAGTAACTTCCGTTACTCTTTTAATAAATATTTTTCAAGCTCTGCAGAGTTTCTTCCTGTATTTAAAATCACAATTTTATTATACGCAACCGCTCTAGCAATTGCTTCTTGAGTTTTCTTTGAAATTTGTTTATTAGAATTTAATAATGTTCCATCCATATCAAAAGCTATTAGTTTATATTTCATACGACTTTCTCCACTACAAATGGTAGTGTATCATTTTTAATCAATTAAAAAAGTCTCTTTCCATTTTAGAAAAAAGACTTGTTTTTCTACAATACATCACAATTTACATGCTCAATAAATTCAAGAAATGCTTTAGATTTTTGCGTATTCTTTAAATAAGCCATATAAAATGTTTGTTTTTCATCTATATCTTTAATTTTTATTTTTTTGATTGGCAACAAATCATAAACTGCCATATCAGGAACAATCGCTACCCCTAAATCATGACCTACAAAACCACCAACGACTTCATCTTCCTCTAATTCCATTGATATATGAGGATGTATTTTTGACTTTTCTAAAAGATGATCGATCATTGGACGAATTCCACTATTTTTAGTAAAAGTAATAAAAGGTAGATCTTCTATTTGTTTTAAATCAATTTCATCATTTTTAGCAAGTGGATGATTAAGACTGACGATTACATAAAACTCTTGTGTTACAACAGGTTTAAAAAATATATCTTGATCATCTACATAGGAACAAAAAACAATATCTAAATCATTTTTCTTTAAATCATGAATAAGATCATAAGAAAAACCACTATGGCATTGAAAGGTCACATTTTTATTTTGAAAAGAAGAAATTAGTTGGGGAATATAGCTCATCCCTAGTCTTCTTACAAAACCAATATTTAAAGTTTCTTTTCCTTTTGAAATTTGTTTAATATTTTCTATAGAATCATCTAAACGATTAAGAATTGGCTCGATTTCTTTTAAAAATAGTTTTCCATACTTTGTTAGAACAACATTTCTTCCCTTTTTTTCAAACAACGCATCATCTAGTTCATCTTCCAATAAATGAATGGCATGCGTTAAACTCGGTTGAGTAATATGTAATTTTAAAGCTGCTTTTGTATAATGTTCTTCTTGTGCTAATGTCGTAAAATAACGTAATTGATATAAATTCATTGTCATCACCTAATATGATTATACTAGGACTTCTTTTTCTTTTCGAGTACGTTTTTGAAATAATAAACTAATTAAAACACCAACGATAATAAAAGCTGATCCCAATACAAATGAAGTTGTCAAAACTTCATGAAAAACAACAACTCCTAAAAATGAAGAAGTTAATGTTTGAATTGGATAAAAAGCACTACAAGTATTAGCAGGTAATAATGATAAACTTTTATTCCATAAAATATTCGTAAATGCCGTACAAACAACTCCCATATAAACAAGTCCTAAAACAGCACCTAAATCTACTTGAATAAGAGGGTGTGTCACTTGTACTTCTAAAAAGGAAACTGGAATATTACAAACTGTTGCAATCAACATTGATACTTTTGTAAGTGTTAATGCACTGTATTTATTAGAAATCTTTCTTGAAATAACGGACATAAACGCCCAACCAATAACTGCAATAAAAGAAATAAGCACACCTAAAAATTGAATATTAGCTCCTGTCCCAATAATCATATAAACACCAAACAATGATAAAATAATTCCTGCAATTTTATTCATTTCTAATTTTTCATTTAAAATAATCATGGTCATTACACTAATAATAACTGGATTTAATGAATTAATAAGTGAAGCCATTGATCCACCGGCAATCTTCGTTCCTAAAAGTTGGCAATCAACAGAAACAAAATAACCAATAAATCCCATAATAAAAAAATATTTATAATCACTTTTTTCAATTTTTTCTTTCTCACTTTTTAATGAGATTAAACTCAACGCTATAAACGCTATTAAATAACGAAACATTGCTACTGTAAACGTAGGAATCTTTCCTAAAACAAATTGACTGACAACATACAAACTTCCCCATAACATAAATGTTGTCAATAAATATACATAAGATTTTTTCATTTTCTTCTCTCCCTTAGTTCTACAGTATACATTTCTATTTATATAAATAAAAATAGATAAAAATTATCAATTTGATAGTTTTTATCTATAATTTATTATTTTGTATAACATGTATAACCATTTCTACCTTGATTCTTTGTTTGATACAAAGCCTGATCAGCTAAATTATACAAGTCTTTAAATGTTGTTCCATGTTCAGGATAAAAGGCAATCCCAATACTACAAGAAATTGTTCCTTTAAAATTGTCAATTTCAATATTTCTTATCTTTTGACATATTTCTTGGGCTTTATTTATCGCATTTCCATGCTCTTGAATATCTTTAACAAAAACAATAAACTCATCACCACCTGCACGCCCTACAATATCCTCTATTGTAAAAGACTCTTTTAAAATTGAGCCAAAGTTTTTTAAAACTTCATCACCAATAACATGGCCATTTAAATCATTTACTGTTTTAAAATTATCAACATCGATCATAAAAAGTGCCCCTAATTGTTGAGAAGAATCATTTTTTAAATATGTACTAATTTCATTTTGCAATGTTTCCTTATTTTTTATACCTGTTAATGCATCGATACGTGCAAATTCTAATAATCTTTTTTGATGTTTATTGTTTACTTTATAAATTGTAAATAACAAAATCGCTAACGCAAAAACAAATAAAGCAAAAAGCAAATATTCAGCATAAATGATAAATGTATAAGATTCCTGTGCTACATCTGCATCAATGTTATAACACATGATCCAATCATTGATTTTTAATGGATAATAAGCTATATAAGATGTTTTATTATTATAATTTAAAGTCATATAACCATTTTCTTGTTTAATCCATTTTTGTTTTAAACTTTGAAGATCATCCGGAGATAAAACATTGTATTCAGCAAAATAACTAAAAATACTTTCAGAAGCTAAAAAATCTTTATTTTTAACAGCATTATTATAAGTAATCAACTGCCCTTCTTTAGAAACAAGAAAGGCCGATCCTTTTCCATCATAAATACCTCTAAAAACAATTTTATTTAGATTCCCAATATCATAGCTACCACCTATAACTCCTACAATTTCTTTTTGTTGATCATAAATAGGTACCGCTATAATAACACGTGCCTCCCCTGCAATAACACTTTCAAGTGGAGCGCTTAAGACTCTATTTCCCTTTAGTGCTTCTTGAAAATATTCACGTTGACTTACATTCTTTACGGCACCATTATCATAATGACTTTCTCCATTTTTATCAATAATTCCAACATTTTCTAATTTTGTATATTCTTTAATGGAATGAATTAAATTTATATTATCTTCGCAAAATAAATCTTGCTGGCTTATATGATTACCAACACCTTCAAGATATCGATATTGAATATCTATATACTGTTTTAAACTTTCAGTTTGTTTTTCTGTATTAACAACCACTTTATTAACAGATTCATTTTCTATATCTTTTTTTATATAAAAGAAAAACGAAATAGAACAAATCATTATAAAAACAATAAAAATCATCATTGCTTTTAAATATGCTTTAAAAGAGAGTTTATAAATTGCTTTTCTTTTCATATCGTTCACCATCTTTTCTTTAAAATATTTTACCATATTTAAACAAAGGTAAACAAAGATTTTAATAAAAAAAGAATTATAGTATCGCTATAATTCAATTAATTAAAAAACCTTGAGGATTTCTTGAGCAACAAATAACTCAGGAAATCAACTTTTGGCTTTTCTGTTGGTTATCAACTTTTTTAACTATTCTATTATTTTCACAAATGTTATATCATCTTCTTAAAATCAAATATATTTTCCAAATTCAATACGATAAAATCATTAATAACTCTTAGTTCTTTTCTACTTGTTTTTTTAATAAATCCATTAATCTTTTTTGTTTAGCGTAGAGTTTAATTATATTATAAACACGTCGATAAACAATTCGATAATCAAAAGGTCTTTTAATGTAATCAGATGCTCCCATCGCAAAACCTTTATTAATGACATTTGCTGAATCTTCACTTGAAATTAAAATAACAGGTATATCATCTAACCATTTTTCTTGTTCCATCCATTGTAAAACATCAAAGCCATCAATTTCAGGCATAATAATATCTAATAAAATCAAAGAAATTCCCGAACCATATTGTTTAATATAGTCAATACATTCTTGCCCATTTGTAGCTTCCAATAAATAAAAATCATCTTTTAATATTTCATAAAGAATTGCACGATTTAACTCAGAATCATCAACAATAAGAATTGTTTGTTTAGTATCATTTCTATCAGAATAATACTGATGATCTAATTCTGTAAATATGCAATTCTTTTTTCTTTTAGCATGGTATAATAAATGATCTGCCAAAGAAACTGCTTCTTCAATTGTCCCTGTTTGATACATTGTAATCCCTGCACTCAAAGAAAATTGAACACTTTCATACCTTCTGATTGTTGCATGATGAATATTTTCTAAAATATTTTGCATAATTAAATAAAGATCTTCTATTTCAATATTTGGCAAATAAATAATGAATTCATCTCCACCATAGCGAATAAGTTTATCTTGATTTCTAAGTGAATTCTTAATATGTTCAACAATCATTTTAAGAACCCTATCTCCGAAATCATGACCAAATGTATCATTATAAATCTTAAAATCATCCACATCGAGCATAACAATTCCTGCAGGAGTTGTTTGATGTTTTATTTTTTCTTCATAAAAACGTCTATTATAAGCACCTGTTAATACATCTAAATAAAAATCATCGTGTTTACCCAAATACTTTAAAATAAGATTGCTATTTTCTTGTCGCGATAACTCTAGTTGTTCGTCTAAACAACAAATAATTTCCATTACATATTCTTTTTGATCTACAACATAGTATTTAGAAATGACATGATAAAGTTTATCTTTACAATATTCTAATTTTGTACAATCTTTTTTTAAACGAAATGCTTCTATTGTACTGCTTAAACAATTAGAGTTCATTTGATTTAAATCTGTTTTTTCAAAAAGATGTACATTTGGATATAGTTCTTGATAACAAGCCATTTTATATAAAAGTTCTTTCATTGTTATTTTACTATTTTGCATGTTTTTTCCCTCAATATGGTTTTATTTTAAAAAAAGAAGCATAAAAATTCAATGAATATATCTAAAAAAGAGAAGAATATGTGATTTTAGATAAATAACATCCTTTTTCTTTTTATTGAAAATATTATTTTAAAACAGAAATAATAACTTCCTCAACCTTTTTTACATCAATTGGTTTAGCAATATGATCATTCATTCCTTTTGAAATTGCCATTTTTCTATCTTCTTCAAAAGCATTAGCAGTTAAAGCAACAATTGGAATATGAGCCTTTCCTTCATCAGATAATTCTCTAATTGTTTCCGTTGCCTTATAACCATCCATATGAGGCATTTGAACATCCATTAAAATCAAATCATAGCTTTTAGCAGGCATTTGTTCCATTTTGGCCACACATTAAATCCCATCTTCAACACGTTCAACTATTAATCCCATATCTTCTAAAATCGTTATCGCTATTTCTGCATTCAAATCATTATCTTCAGCCAATAAAACGTATTTCCCTTTTGACACTCCCCATGTCTAAAGACAGGAGATTCTTGCTACCTGCCAACATTATT